>Ga0208750_1000348_pt1 | contig 14046 bp, 15 predicted proteins | sample Knorr_S15_td_O2m_FD_185602 | JGI IMG/M metagenome (GOLD analysis project Ga0208750, IMG submission 185602) | Marine microbial communities from Southern Atlantic Ocean transect - Knorr_S15_td_O2min_ad_340m_LV (SPAdes) (version 2) | ecosystem: Environmental > Aquatic > Marine > Oceanic | place...
TGGAAGAGCCTTTTTTCTTAAGGTTTCCTATAATTTGCATAGTTTATTGTTAAAAATGTAGAATTCCGCAAAGAAATGACAAAAAAAACAAAAAAGGAAGAAATTAAGCCAGGAACTTCGCTTCAGGAGATGGACATTGCATCACCTGGAGGTAATCTTGAATCTTACATAAATTCTATTCACAACATTGGAATCCTTACCCGAGAGCAGGAAAGAAAGTTAGCTGAAGACCTTTATTACAGAGATGATCTAGATGCAGCTAGAAAATTGGTACTTGCCCACCTTAGGTTTGTAGTCTATATCGCTAAGACATACTCTGGTTATGGTCTTTCTGAAGCAGACCTAATACAGGAAGGCAATATAGGACTAATGAAGGCAGTGAAAAGATTTAATCCTGAGGTGGGGGTAAGGCTTATCTCGTTTGCTGTTCACTGGATTAAAGCAGAAATTCACGAATATGTTCTAAGAAACTGGAAGATTGTAAAAATTGCAACCACCAAAGCACAACGAAAACTTTTCTTTAATTTAAGAAGCAAAAAGAAGAATTTAGGATGGTTGACTGAAGAGGAAGTTAAATCTATTTCAAAAGATCTTGGGGTTAAGCCTGCAGAAGTAAGAGAGATGGAAAAACGCCTTAGTGGCTTAGATATGTCATTTGATCCACTGGAGGGCGATGATAGTGATGCAACCAATTACTCCCCAGCTAATTACCTAGAAGATTCTTCGGCTAACCCTTCTGAAATAATTGAAAAGGAAGACGATTCAACCCTGAATACCGCTCAGCTGTATGAAGGTTTAAAGCAATTAGACGAAAGAAGTCGAGATATTATTTATGACAGGTGGCTTACAGACCAAAAACTAACTCTACATGAATTAGCAGATAAATATGGCATTTCTGCTGAAAGGGTAAGGCAGATAGAACAAAATGCCATGAAGAAGGTTAAACAGAACTTTCCTTTGGACTAATTTTTAGCAGAAACAATGCAGAAAACCATTGAACCTGAAAGACAGGCTTATTAACAGGCAGAATGGCAAAAACGCCACTTGCTTCAGCTTCTTCACCTGAAAAGACTTGATCGAATAGAAATAATGCCGTCATCTTTTAGACCGGGGCTAAAGAATACCGAGAAAAGCTTTGTTCTGAGAAAAGGAAGAACAACATCAGCGCAAAGAAGAGCACTTAAATGCTTAAAAAAGCAGCACACCATCCAACTTGGAGAAGATAAGGTAGATTTTTCAGCAGCTTTTGAGGGTTCACCAAAAAAACTGATAGCAGATGTTGGCTTTGGTTCTGGAGAAAGTCTACTGCATATGGCTGATAGATTTGACGAAGTCAACTTTGTGGGCATAGAAGTCTACCCCCCCGGAATAGGTTCAGCACTTAACCAAATTGAACAAAATAAGTTAACTAATTTAAAGATAATAGAGTCTGATGTGTTTGACCTTCTAGAGACAAAGGTATCTAACGAAACCTTCGATGCTATGATTTTTTTATATCCAGATCCTTGGCCCAAAAGAAAACATCTTAAAAGAAGACTGTTATCAGAAGATTTTTTAAATCTCCTATATGACAAGGTTGCTATGGGGGGAGTTGTGTTCTGTAAAACTGACTGGGAGGATTATTACACTCAAGTCAAAAAAGCTGTCGTTTCAGACAACAGGTGGCTTAGGGAAGATTTAACAAGTCTACCTGAGTATTTAAAGTCACTACCCCAGACAAAGTACGAAAAAAAAGCATTAATAGAGGGTAGGGAGCCTAGAGAATTACTCTTTCGCAAAACCCCTAGGTAGTTTTTTTAAAAGTGACCTGAAGGCATTAGCCCTGTGGCTTATAAGGTTCTTTTCACTTTCTTCTATTTCAGCCATATGCAGTAAAGAACCTTTCGGAATAAAAACAGGATCGTAACCAAACCCTTTGTTGCCCTTTTCCTCTTCACTTATTTTTCCTTCAACCACTCCCTCTGCACTTATTGGATCGCTTTGGCTGTTCTGTATTAAGACCAAGCAACATTTAAATCTTGCGGACCTATCTTTATCCTGAACACTTCTTAATTCCAAAAGCAATTTGTCCACATTGGATTTGTCTGTTTCTTCTCTGGAATACCTAGAAGAATGAATTCCAGGCCTTCCATTAAGAACGTCTACCTCTAGTCCTGAGTCATCTCCAATAGAAGGTAACCCTGTTAAAGAAAAGACATAATTAGCTTTTATAAAGGCATTTTCAAAAAAGGTGTGCCCAGTTTCTTCAGGGAAAGTGTGTTCGACAGGAATGGGAATAAATGTTAAACCACTGTCTTTAGCAAGTTCATTGAATTCTTTTAATTTACCTGCATTTTGAGTGGCTAAAATTATTTCCACTTTTTACCTAGAAAGCCGATAGATGACTGAACTGCCTAATAAATTGGACCAAGTAGAAAAAAGAGTACTAACCGTTCCTTTTGAATCAAGAATTTTCTTTTCTTCAATGACAATATTTAATTCAGCGCATAGATTTTCGAAATCAGTCAGTGTGCAAAGATGTATATTTTGCGTTTCATACCATTTTTCAGGGAGAGATTCCGTTACTGGCATCTTTCCTTCTAAGAAAAGAGTTAATCTAGATTTCCAATGCCCAAAGTTTGGAATAACTATAATGGACTGATGTCCAATTCTCGTTATCTCTTCTAGGGCTTGCTTAGGATTCTTGAGCACCTGTATAGTTTGACTTACTAAAACGGTATCAAAACTTTTGTCTAGGAAGTTAGAAAGTCCTTCGTCAATATTTTGTTCAATTACTTCAAGGTTTTTTTCTAAACAGGATTTAATGTTTTTTCTATCAATCTCAATGCCATAACCTTGTACAGATTTGTTTGATCTTAGTGCTTCTAGGATAGATCCGTCTCCACAGCCCAGGTCTAAAATGCTAGATCCGTCCCTTACCCAGCTTTCGATTACCGTTTCTGTTTTCATAATTAACTCCCTAAAAACGCTTTAAGGACTTCAACATATCTTTCTTCAGGAAATAGAAAGGAGTCATGGCCCAAAGGAGAATCAATTTCTATATGGCTCACTTTCTTTTTTGCGTCTATAAGTGCATTAGTTATCTCCTTGGATCTCGAAGGCGAAAACCTCCAGTCAGAAGAAAATGAAAGCACTAAGGCCTGAGCAAGTATGGGCTTGAATGCTTTCACAAGATCGCCATCAAATTCATCAGCGGGATCGAAGTAATCTAAGACTTTTGTCATTAAAAGATAGGTGTTTGCATCAAAAGTTTTCGAAAAAGCATCTCCCTGGTGCCTTAAATAACTTTCAACTTGAAACTCAGCATCAAACCCAAAACTTAACTTTTCTTCTTTTAACTCCCTGCCGAACTTAGCCTTCATTGATTCATCTGATAGATAGGTAATATGACCCACCATTCTAGCTAGTCTTAACCCGCTTTTTGGTGAAGTGTTTGTTTGCATATAGTTTCCTTCCTGAAAATCTGGGTCAGAAGTTATCGCTTGTCTTGCTACTTCATTAAACGCTATGTTTTGTGCACTTAACTTGGGGGCGGCAGCTATTACTCCAGCTTTTTTTATTCTCTTAGGGTAAGCAATACTCCAATCTAAGGCTTGCATGCCGCCCAAACTACCTCCGATCACCGCATGCCAGGTATTAATATCTAAATAATCAGCTAACAATGCCTGACTATTTGTCCAATCCCTTACTGTTAGGACAGGGAAGTCAGGACCATACGCCTGATCTGTTTCCGGGTTGATTGATTTTGGTCCTGTTGTGCCATGACAGCCTCCCAAGTTATTTGGAGACACAACGAAATATTTATTAGTATCTATGGCTTTATCGGGCCCTATCAAAGAATCCCACCAACCAGCTTTTTCTTCTGAGTCTTTGTGATAGCCGGCTGCATGATGACTTCCACTAAGTGCATGACAAACTAAAATGGCATTTGATTTTTCTTCATTTAGCTTTCCATAAGTTTCATACACCATCTCAAAGCCTTTAAGCTCCTTGCCACACTCTAATAGCAAGGAGTTATCAAATTTAACAGAATTTGGTTTGATTAGTCCTATTGAGCTTTTATTATTCATTTCAAAAAAAAACCTGCCAGCAAATGCTAAACAGGTCTTATTTATAACCTCTTTAGCCGCATTTATATAGCACCCGCAAGCTGGATCAAATCGGTGCTAATGTAATTCTAAGTTATATTTTGGAGAATTCAAAATTTAAGAGAAAGAAACCAATAACACTGTTTAGTTTAACTACCCATACTAAGGTACATAGGCAATCCTGCACCAGTGGAAAGACCGTAAACAGCACCCCAGAGAAATTGAAGGATTAAAAAAGCAAGAATGGGAGAAAAATCTAAACCTCCTATCGGCGGTAAAAACAACCTAAAAGGCTTACAAATTTGATTAGACATTTGTAATAACAACCGGCTAGGAGGAAAGGAGCTAACAGGAGCAACCCAGCTCATGATTATACCTCCAACTAGTGCCCACCAGCCTATAGTTAATCCTAGTAGTAGAACAGAGAATAAAGACCAAGAAATCATAATTCCAAAGCTAAATAAAACTTCATCGCTTAGCGAGATTAAGAAAAAGCAGAAGGCCTGTAGAGCTGCGGCTGTTATAAGGCTAGCTAAATCTATTCCAAAAATAGGTTTAAATATTGATCTTATTAACGAAGTAAAAATATCTGCGAATTTAAGCATCCCTTGCACCAATGGGTTGTAGTAATCAACCTTTAGGAGTCGAAAGAAAAAAGTGATAAGAATTACTACAGAGATTAAATCTAAAATAGCTTTAAATAAGTATATGGTGGCTTCAGTCAATTTTAAGAACCTCCTAAGGTTTTAGATTTATCAGTGGCCTCTAAAATAGCTTCAATAATAGAGTGGCCTACCTCTTTTCTGTTCAATACTTCTAGGGCTTTTTCTGTTACTCCTCCTGGGGAGGTTACCTTTTCTCTTAACAAAGAAAGGCTATCTTCACTTTGATTCGCCAGAGTAGATGACCCTTTTATCATTTCAGTTATCAATTCTTTTGTGGTGCTTTCGTCTAGATTCAGTCCCTTTGCAGCTTTCTGAAGTGCTTCTATAAAATAAAAAATATAAGCTGGTCCCGATCCTATTAGTGCTGTGAATAAATCAAAGGCACTTTCTTCTAGCCAACAAGTTAAGCCGATTGATCCAAATACTGATTCAGGCACCGATTTATCTTCTTCAACAATCCATTGGTTTGCAGTTAGAGCACTGACACCCATACCTATACTGGCAGGAGTGTTTGGCATGGCTCTTATAATCTTTAACTTAGAATCTAACTTGTCTTCAATAGAGGCGATTTTGTAGCCTGCAACTATGGAGATCAATAAAGGATCGTTTTTAGGAATTTCCGTTGAGAGTTCATCTAACACAGCTCCAACTACATTTGGCTTGACTGCTAACACAAGGGTTGAAACAGAGTTAACTATCTCCCTGTTATCCTTACTTACATTGACAGAAAAATTGCCTTTAAGCTTCTCTAAATGGTCTTCTTCGGGTGAACTAACAAAGACATGTGAATTATTAAATTTATTTCTGATTAAGCCAGAAATTATAGCGGTTGCCATATTGCCGGCACCTATAAAACCTATGTTTGATATATTCTTTTTCAATTTCTCGCACCGAAAATGTTAGTTCCAATTCTTATCATTGTAGAACCTTCAAGTATCGCTGCCTCATAGTCTTCTGACATTCCCATCGACAGGGTGTCCAATTGAGGATAGATTGCCTTTAGGTCTTCAAAACAAGAACGAATTCTACCAAACCCCCTTCTTTGTTGTTCAAAATCTTTGGTAGCTGCAGGAATAGACATCAGCCCCCTTACTCTAAGCCTTTCCAATTGAACTAATTCTCCTATCAAGTTTTTAGTTCCAGAAAGAGAAATCCCAGACTTGCTTTCCTCATTGTCTGGATTTACCTGTACACAGACATTCAGTTTTTCCATTTCCTGGGGTCTATTTTCATTAAGCTTTTTAGCAACTTTAAGTCTATCCACTGTTTGAACCCAATGAAATAAAGAGGCTATTCTCTTAGCTTTTCTGCTCTGAATAGAGCCAATAAAATGCCAGGTGGGAAGATTTCCAATTTCCGAAATCTTTTGTTCAGCTTCCTGAAGAAAGTTTTCCCCAAAATGATTAATACCTTTTTCAAATGCTGACTTTATGGAGTCTGCTTGTTGACCCTTGCTAGCTCCTATAATAGTTATGTCTTTAGGGTTTTTTCCTATTCGGCAACAGGTCTCATTAAATTCTGTAAGAAAAGATTTAAATTTTTCAACTTCTGCCATATAACATCTATCACATGGTTTCTGGGGCACTAATGCCCAAAATCGTTAAGCCATTAAAAACAACCTGCCTTACAGCAGAAATTAAAAATAATCTTGCTTGGAGTGTGCTTTCTTCCTCAACTAATATTTTTTCATTGTTGTAATAACTATGAAAAGTTCCTGCCAACTGCCTTAAATAATAACAAATCAAATGGGGTTCATAGTTAGCTGCAGAACGAATCACAACTTCAGGAAATTGAGATAATAGTTTCTGAATTTCAATTTCTTGTTCACTGTTCAGCTGATCAAGTGAGTCCATGGCAATAGATTCTTTGTATGATTTCTTGTTTTCTTCTAACTTGTCAAAAACGCTACAAATTCTAGCGTGTGCATACTGAACATAATAAAGTGGGTTATCTTTACTTTGCTCTTTTGCTAAGTCTAAATCGAAGTCTAAATGCTGGTTGCCTTTCCTGTTGATGTAGAAAAACCTGGCGGCTTCAGATGTCACTTCTTCAATTAACTCGCTCAGGGATATAAATTCCCCAGCCCGGGTAGACATAGAAAGTTTCTTGCCGTTTCTAATAAGGTTAGCAAATTGAATAAAGACTACCTCAAATTTATCAGTATCTTCATCTAGAGCTGACATAGCTGCTTTGACCCTTGGTAGATATCCATGGTGATCTGCGCCCCAGATATTTATAATTTTTGAATAGCCACGATCGTATTTATTTGAGTGGTAAGCAATGTCAGAGGCAAAATAGGTAGTTGCTCCATTTTCTCTTTTAACCACCCTGTCTTTCTCGTCACCAAAGTCGGTAGACTTAAACCAAAGGGCACCATCTTTTTCATAAAGCTGTTTCTTTGCCTCTAAAGAATCCAGAGCTTTTTTAATCAAAGGGGTCTTGTCTTTATCAGCTCTAAACATTGTAGATTCTTTAAACCAACTATTATGTTTTACTCCAAAATCTTTTAAATCCCCCTCTATATTTTTCAAAATCCGATTAAGGACAAAAGATTTTATTTCATCAAAACTTTCATTTAGAGCTTCCTTACTTTGAGATATCAGGCCGTCCAAAGCTTCTTCTTCCATATCTAGTTGGAGCATTTCAGAAATCAGATCTTCAATTTCTTTAGTAATTGAAAACTTCTCCCCATAATCCTTTTGAAGTTCTTCCGCCAGCTCTTCAATATAAGTCCCTTGGTAGCAGTTATTTGGGAAAAGACTGATTTGATTAAAAATCATTAGATATCTTAACCACACACTAAGGGAAAGAATTTCAATTTGTCTTCCTTGATCATTTACATAATATTCTTCATCAACATGATTCCCAGTCGCTCTAAGTATGCTTGAAAGTACAGATCCAAATGCTGCCCCCCTTCCATGGCCAACATGTAAAGGGCCCGTGGGGTTACTAGAAACGTATTCAATTAATATCTTGTCTTGCTCGGCCTCCTTCTTTTGGCTAAAACCAAACTTGTTCTTTTCTTTATTAACAGTTTTAAGAATTTCAGTTCTGGACGTTTGAGACAGAAAAAAGTTAATGAAGCCTGGACCAGCAATTTCAATTCGATCTATAAAATCCTTTTTTTTCAATTCTCCTAAGAGAGTTTCAGCAATCTTTTTGGGTTGCTCAGAAAGTTTTTTTGATGAAACCAGGGCTAAGTTAGTTGAAAAATCTCCAAAGTCCTTTTCTTTATTTTCTTTTACTTCTATTTTTATAGTTGAAAGATCAACTTCATATTGTTCTTCCAGTAATTTTAGGCTATCTGTTAGAGCGTCTCTTAATAGTTCTTTCATGGCCACTACTTACTTTCTTCCTTGATACTCCCCATTTCTGGTATCAATAGTAATAACATCACCCTCAGAGACAAACAGAGGAACCTTAATTACAGCTCCGGTAATAAGAGTAGCTGGTTTACTTCCCCCGGAAACTGTATCACCTTTAACACCCGGGTCAGTTTGACTAATCCTTAAGTCCACAAAATTTGGAGGAACTATAGAAATAGGAGAGTCATTCCAAAGAAGCACTTTACAGACATCTTCCTCGGTCAACCAACCCTTCTTATCACCTATTAAATCCTCCGGAATTAGAACCTGATCATACGTTTCTTGGTCCATAAAACACCAGTTAGAACCCTCTGAGTACAAGTATTGCATTTCACGCTCATTTATATCTGCTGATTCTATCGATTCTCCAACTTTACAGGTTTTTTCTCCCGATCTACCAGTTACAAGGTTTCTAAATTTAACTTTACTAAAGGCCTGTCCCTTACCGGGCTTAACAAATTCATCTTCAATAATTTCACAGGGCTCACCGTCGATTAAAATTTTTAATCCTGGCTTAAAATCACTAGTTGAATAAGAAACCAAAATTTACCTTGTAATTATTTTCTTTTTGAAAGATTTATTAACTCTTCCCCAAATTTTACAGGTTTAGCCTCATACAAGAAATTTTTATCTATTTGTATATCAGAAGGAAACAACAAAATAACTGTAGAGCCCATTTGAAAATAGCCTAGTTCTTCGCCTTTGCTTACTCTCAACAAATCTTCCTCCGGTCCTTGGTTCCACAAATCAACTAAATGTTCTTTTTTAGAGTTAATTTCTTCGTTCCAAAAGGGCACAATACTGCCCACCATAGCTGCCCCGACACTGACTAATCCATAACTTAAAGACTCAGACTTTACAAAAGTAAACGTTCTTTCATTTTTGCTGTACAGAGACTTTATTCTCCTTGCTGAACTAGCATTAACACTATACAAATTACCTTCAAGGTATTTAGTTTTTTCAATAGTTCCACCAAAGGGGAAATGTATTCTGTGATAATTTATAGGGGCTAAATAAATAGTTACATAACAGCCATTTTTGAAACTATTCTCGAGCGCCTGGTCTTGTATAAGTTCACTAACATCATAGCTAATGCCCTTGGCTTGAATAAGAGCTCCTTTTTTTAAATTTCCTAGGCTGACAACCATCCCATCAACTGGAGAAATAATTATGTCGGTATCTTGATTAATAGGTCTAGATTTGGATTCAAGTTTTCGTGTAAAGAAATCATTGAAACTTCTAAAATCTTGAGGCTTTTTATTAACAGATTCATCAAGATTTGGTTTATAAAAGTAACAAAACCAGCTTATAAGAATTTTTTTGATCAGCTGACTCTCCGACCGAGAAATTAATCCAGCAAAGGCAGTTAACTGCCTAAAAGGTACCAAGGAACGTATTACATCTAAAGCTTGATTTCCTCCTTGGAAAACTTCAGGTATCAATTTATTTGTACTATTTATATAACCACTATATTCAGGAACATAAGCTAGCATTCGTTTTTCTGTACCTTTAATAACTACTTTTAAAGTGTAAAGGGACACAATTAAAGGTCCAAAGAAACTCCATGCTCCTCCAATAGCATTACAGGCTACTATGTAGAAGGCCCACCACTGTAACAAATGACCAAAATAATTGGGATGGCGTGAATATTCCCACAAACCAGCACTTAAAATTCTTTTTTTCTCTAAGTTATTAACTTTAAAGGTCAATAAGTCATTATTAGATTTTGTTTCTATATAAAAGCCCAAAGAAAAAAGTATAAAGCCTAAGAAATCAAGAAAGTTAGGACTATTTGTACCAGGAAGATAGTTAATGGATATGATTGGAGAAATGGCAAGAACTTGTAATAGTCCTATTTTAAGAAACCTCTTTCTATAGGAATTGAGATCCCTTTTATATTTTTCAGTAACCAGATCAGCAGGGCCTTTGGATCTTATTTTTTCTTTCCTGTAAAGGAAGAAGGAAAGCTTAATTCCCCATAGGATTACTAAAAAATTAACTAAGTATTGCCTAATATGGAAGCTAGAATCTTCGAATATGCCCTCCATGACCATAGCTGCAACTGTAAGCAGAATAAAACCAGCTCCCCAATAAACATTTATTAAATAAATTTGGTTATTTTTTTTTATAAAAATCCAAAGAAGGGTGACTATTGACCAATTGACCAAAGTAATATAAAGAAAAAATTCTAGAACTGACATTCAATGTTGCGTGGTTAAATAATAACCTTTATAGTCTACTTTCCTCGGATGGGGAGGTAGGTATTTTCGGTGATAGGATCATATCATTTTAGGTATGAACACTGGAACAATTTACTAAACATAGAATTACAAGTTACTAAATATAGAATTAAGGAGATAGTCTAATGAAGCGTCTTAGCACTTTTCCACTCATAGTAGTGGCAACCTTACTAGGATCATCACTTGCTTTTGCTGATCAAATACAACCTCTGCTGGATATAGGCGAACAGCGGCAAAATTCAGAGCAAGTTTCTCAAACAAAGATAGACCTAATGGACGATGACACGTCCTTGATAGTCAATGAATATAAAACAGTAAGCAAGCAGATAGAGGGCCTAAGGGTCTATAACGCTCAAATGAGAAAACAAATTGAGCGTCAAGAAGAGCGGTTAAAAGAAATTGATAAAACCATGAAAGAGGCTCAGGTTATGCAAAGGCAGATACCTCCTTTTACAAGACGAATGCTAGCTGGAATTGAAAAGTCCATTGAATTGGATATGCCTTTTCACTTGGCTGAAAGGAAAGAAAGAATTGCTTTCGCCAATGCAGCAATAGACAACCCAACTGTTTCTCCGGCTGAAGGGCTAAGACAGGTCTTAGAAACTTTCAATGTTGAAATGGAATACGGAAGGAAGTTGGATAACTATAAGGATACTATTGAAATCGAAGGTCAACAGAGAGAAGTCAACGTGCTTAGAGTGGGAAGACTTGCTCTGGTTTATCAGTCTTCAGACGAAAGTCTTACCGGGGCTTGGGACAATGATACAGATGAATGGGTACCTTTAGATAACAGTTATAGGAACCCTACAAGAAAGGGCCTAAAGATTGCAAACAGACTGGCTACGGTTGATATGCTCGAACTGCCAATACAAAATCCGGAGGCAGTCAAATGAATAAATTAACTTATAAATTACTACCCTTATTTGTTGTTTCTTTACTAGCTTTTCCTGTTTATACAGAAGAGGCAGCCGAAGAGGAAGTTAAGGATCCTTCATCTCCTCAAGAGCTACTAGAACTTGTCCAGAAAGGCCAATTTGCTGACAGCCAAGAGCAGAGAGAAAGAGAAAGGATATTCAGAAATGAAAAAAATAAACAAGCTAAGTTATTAGCTGATGCTAAAGCAGAAAGAGCTAGACTTGAAAGAGAAGCAGCTAGATTAGAACAAAAATTTGAATCTAACGAAGCTTTATTGGTTGTAGCTGAAGCTCAATTAAAAGAAAGGCTTGGTTCATTAAATGAGATATTCGGTCATCTAGCAGGACTTGCTACTGAAGCAAGGAATATTTTTGAACAATCTCTAACCTCTGCGCAATTTGGTAAGGACCGGGAAGAATTTCTAACTAAATTGGCAGTTAAAATGGGTGAAGGGGTAACTTTAGCTACCATCCCAGAATTGGAAAGACTCTGGTATGAGCTTCAAAGAGAAATTAATGCCACAGGTGAAGTAGTCAAGTTCACTGCTGACGTAATTGCTATTGACGGTACAGTTGAACCTAGAGAAGTTGTTAGAGTAGGGGTGTTTAATGCAGTCTCTGAAGGGAATTATCTAACTTATGCTTCTACTAGAGGCATGTATGAGGAATTGCCTTCACAACCAGCAGGGCGCTATACATCTACAACCTCTGATGTCTTTAGTGCAGATTCTTTCCCTGTACAATTTGCCGTGGACCCAACAGGACCCCAAGGAGGGTCATATCTTGCCAGCTTAATATCAATGTCTGGAGCTTGGGAAAGGATAAACAGTGAAGGTGGGCCTATTGGAATAGTTATTTTCTATGTACTTGGTTTGGGAGGAGTGGGACTGTTTGTATGGAGACTGATTACCCTAAGGGGTATTAGGGCTGCTGTTGATTCACAACTATCTGCTTCTGCTATCAGTAATGATAATCCGCTAGGTCGGGTGCTTAAAATAGCGGAAGATAATCCAAAAGCCGATACAGAAACTTTAGAACTTAAAATGGCTGAGCAGATACTTAATGAGAGGCCGCCAATTGAGAAACTCAACTGGCTTATAAAGCTAATCTCTATAGTTGCTCCTTTGATGGGCCTTTTTGGAACGATAGTAGGAATGATTGAGACTTTCCAAATGATTACATTATTTGGAACAGGAGACCCTAAAACTATGGCCAGTGGTATTTCTATTGCTTTAGTAACAACTTGGTTAGGTCTTATGGTTGCAATTCCAATGACGTTTATGTCCGCTATTGTTTCTAATTTCTCGAAAGGCATTCTAGAAACAATTGAAGAGCAGGCCATAGGAATGGCAGCGGAAAGGTCCGAAAAGTAATTTTAACTGAGGAGACAACGGAACCATGTTCTTCTTTTACGATGCTGCAGATGCCCTCTTTGAGTTTATGCAAAAAGGAGGCGATGTTCTCTACTTAATTGGGTTACTGGCTTTCTTAATGTGGTTTCTCATCTTTGAGAGACTTTGGTATTTCAAGTTTAGTCATCAAACAAACGTAGATGGGGCGGTTAAAGATTGGTCTAAAAGAGCTGATAAAAAAACATGGAATTCCAAGGCAATAAGAGAAATGTTGATTTCTCAAACCTCCACCAAGATTAATCAGAACTTAACTTTAATAAAATTATGTGTTGGAGTGGCTCCACTTTTAGGCTTATTCGGCACCATAACAGGTATGATCGAAGTTTTTCACCTTTTGGCTGTAACCGGAGGTGGAGACGCTAAAGCTATGGCTGGAGGTGTTTCGAGATCAACAATCCCTGCTATGGCTGGACTTTCTGTAGCCATAACTGGAACTTTTGCTAGCACTTTTTTAAAAAATAAATCTAAGAGAGAAGAAGGGCTCTTGTCAGAACACTTAGTTTCTGAATAATAAAGGTAATAATTATGAGAAGATCACCCATAAGCCAAGCCACTGAAGCAGAAGAAGAAATAAGCTTAACCCCCATGTTAGATGTAGTTTTTATTCTTTTAATCTTTTTTATTGTTACCGCTAATTTTATTAAAGAGCCGGGATTGGAAGTTAATCGTCCAGATGCAGAGACTGCAACTATTCAAGATAACGCCGCTATTCTTATAGCAATTGGTGCAAATGATGATGTGTGGATTGATGGTCGTAGGGTTGATGTGAGACAAGTAAAAGCTAATGTAACTAAATTATTAGCTGATAATCCTCAGGGCTCTGTGGTTATCCAGGCAGACGAAAGAGCAACTGCCGATGCGATTATTAAAGTAATGGACCAATCGAGGGACGCCGGAGTCTATGCTATATCTTTAGCTTCTGAACCAAAGTTTTAGTTTCTTATGGATTTCTTTGCTCCGCAGAATTTTAAAAAGGTATCGACTCTATTTGTTGGGTCGGCATTATTAACACTCATTATTTTTTATGTAATGCAGTGGCTGATAGCAGTGGATGATGTTGAATTATCCGAAAAGGGCATCAGAATTGCAGATGTAACTATGCCTGAAAGGGACCTTGAATTATTGATGGATATAGAAAGACCTGAAGAAGAAGAGCCGCCTCCTGAAACTATGCCACCAGAATTTGATATGACCCCTCCAGCTGATTTAGATAATGCAACTCCAAGACCAAAATTTGATTTCAAAGGAAGAAAATCAGGAGTATTTGCTGACGGATCTTATGTTCCAATTTTTAAAGTTCCTCCTATTTACCCTAGAAGGGCACAAGAAAGAGGCATTGAAGGTTGTGTGATGCTGGAATTC
>Ga0208750_1000354_pt1 | contig 13866 bp, 11 predicted proteins | sample Knorr_S15_td_O2m_FD_185602 | JGI IMG/M metagenome (GOLD analysis project Ga0208750, IMG submission 185602) | Marine microbial communities from Southern Atlantic Ocean transect - Knorr_S15_td_O2min_ad_340m_LV (SPAdes) (version 2) | ecosystem: Environmental > Aquatic > Marine > Oceanic | place...
TAGATTATGTCAGATTTAGTTTTGCTGCTTCTGAAGACAATATTTCAAAAGCATTAGAAAATATTAAAAAAATGCTTAGCTAATTTATTAAGTATATTTTTTTTAATAAGCTTTTATAATTAAAACAATAAAATGAATGACGTATTAAAACAGAAATTAACAGAAATTTTAAAAGATAGAATTTCTTTTTCTGAGGGTACTAGAGCAAATTATGCTAGAGGCGAAGATGCATATGAACCAGTTTTATCTCAAGCAGTAGTTTTTCCCGAAAATAATGAAGAAGTTTCAAAAATTTTAAAACTTTGTAATGAACACAAGGTTCCCGTAGTTCCATTTGGAACTGGAACATCATTAGAAGGCCATGCAGTAGGTAATAAAAATGGAATTACGATTTCCCTTGAGAAAATGAATAAAGTTTTAAGTGTAAATGCTGCTGATTTTGATTGTAGAGTTCAAGCAAATGTTACGCGAAAACAATTAAATGAATATTTAAGGGAAGATGGAGTATTTTTTCCAATTGATCCAGGTGCAGATGCTGCGCTAGGAGGTATGGCAGTATGTTCAGCTTCAGGTACTATGGCAGTAAAATATGGAACAATGAGAACAGTGGTATCAGGATTAACAGTTGTTTTGGCAAATGGTGATATAATTAAAACTGGAACAAGAGCAAAAAAATCTTCTGCAGGATACAATTTAACTAATTTATTTATTGGCTCAGAAGGAACTTTAGGAATTATTACCGAAGTACATTTAAGATTATCACCGATACCAGAAAGTATAATGAGCGCTGTCTGTCACTTCCCAGATTTAGAATCCGCTGTACTAACTGCACAGGAAGTAATCCAATATGGAATTCCGATTGCTAGAATTGAAATGTTAAATAAAGACCAAATGGAAATAAGCATTAAGTATTCTAAATTAGAAAATGCGGAACCTTTACCTACACTTTTTTTTGAATTTCATGGAAGTGAATCAGCTAATAAAGAAGCAATTAAAATTGTTGAAGAACTATCAAAAAATAATGGAGGAAGTGATTTTAAGTGGGCCGAGTCAATTGAGGAAAGAAACAAATTATGGAAAGCAAGACACGAAATATATTATGCTGTGAAGGCACAAGGTGAAAATGTAAAAATTTACGCAACTGATATATGTGTGCCTATTTCTAATTTAGTTGAATGTATTAAATTTTCCGAAAAAGAAATTCAACAACATGGTTTAAAAGCACCAATGGTAGGTCATGTCGGAGATGGTAATTTTCATGTAACAGTTATTTACGACCCTGCTAAAGAGGGAGAATATAAAATAATTAGAGACTTCAGCGATAAACTTATAGATAAAGCACTAGAATTAGAGGGAACAATAACTGGCGAACACGGAATTGGACTACAGAAAAAAAAATATTTATTAAAAGAACATCCTGATAATTTGCCCGTAATGAAATCTATTAAAAGAAGTATTGATCCTAATAATATTATGAATCCCGGCAAAGTATTTGATCTAAACTAAAAGGAAAAAAGAAGCTAATTTATTTTCAATTATAGATTGTATTTTTTATTGATCTAGATCAATTTTTGTATTTTTAATCAAGGTGAAATTAATTTGTAAAAGACTCTCACACTATAATGTGCTTAAATCGATTTAGTTAATTAACTAATAGAGGAGAAATAAATGATTAAAGAAAAAAAATCATTGAAGGGAAAGACACCTTCAAGACGTAAGTTCTTTAAAGCTGCTGCTGCAACAGGTGTTGCTGCTGTAGCTGCATCATCTTTAGCTGCTCCAGCTGTTGCTGCTGATAGAGTTGAAATATCAATGGTAGCTACTTGGCCAAGAGATTTTCCTGGTTTAGGTACTGGTGCGCAAAGATTTGCAGATAGATTAGGTGAAATGAGTGATGGGCGTATACAAGTTTCTTATTATGCATCTGGTGAAAGAGTAAAAGCATTTGACTCATTTGATGAAGTTGCTTCTGGTAACTCACAAATGTATCATGCTGCAGACTACTACTGGGTTAAAAAACACCCAGCTTTTGGATACTTTACAGCAAGTCCATTTGGTTTTACTTACTCAGAGTTTAACGCGTGGATTCACTTTGCTGGAGGACAAGAACTTTGGGATGAACTAACTGATGATTATGGAACTCAAAGTTTTATTGCTGGTAACACGGGAGTTCAAATGGGTGGTTGGTTTAATAAAAAAATTAGATCAGCTAATGACTTTAAAGGTTTAAAAATGCGTATGCCTGGATTAGGTGGACAAGTTCTTGGAAAACTTGGTGGTTCTCCAATTTCACTTCCTGGTGGACAAATTTATGAAAACCTTGTTTCAGGAGCAATTGATGCAACTGAATGGGTAGGTCCTTGGAATGATGAAGCTATGAAGTTCCATGAAGCTGCTAAATACTATTACTATCCTGGTATGCACGAGCCTGGTTCTGCATTAGCATGTGGTGTAAACAAATCATGGTTTACAAGCTTATCAAAATCAGATCAAACGCTAATTAAAACTGCGTGTGCTTGGGCAGATGAACTTACGATGGCTGAGTATAATGCTAAAAATGGTGCTGCATTAGCTCGTCTAGTAAACGATCATGGTGTTAAACTTGAGAAATTTAATGATAAAGTTTATGACGCTTTTGCTAAAGGTGCTGGAGAAGTTTACGAAGAAGTTCAACAACATAGTGATCTTGCTGCTAGAACGCATAAAGCTTTTGTTAAAAGTCGTAAAGAAATTGGTAGCTGGACTAACTTGTCTGACTCACCATATATTCAACAAAGAAATAGAGCTTTAGGAATTTAATAATACTTAAAGTTTGAGTAAAATTTGATATAAGGGCCCTTCATTAAGGGCCCTTTATTTTAGGGGGTTTTATTAAATAGAGTTTTTATTTTTATGGTTACAAAAAACAACTTACCGATATTGATTAGAATATTTAGTTTTTCAATATTAGCTATTACTTTTGTTTTTTTAATTAATAATGTTTTAACAATTTGGTTTGATTGGCCTGGGATTAAACAGTTATTTTCGCAATATGGTTTATTTGGATTTAAAAAATTAAGCAAACCTTTAGAAGAGTCAGTATTAACTTTTGCTTTTATACAATTATTTTTTTATTTTATTTCAGTATTATTTGTAATTTTTTATGTATTTAAATCTATTAACCAAACTTTAGAATCTGATGCAGAAATTCTTTCTAAATTTACAGCTTATATTATTCGATCTTCTTTTTGGGCTGTTTTAATAGTTGGAGCAGCAGATTTATTAGTTTCATTTATGGTTGTTGAAAAATTAGTTGAGCCAATTTTAGGTGAAACTTTAAAAGTTAAATTAGTTATTCCAACTTTTAGAATTACATTTGTTCATTTCCCTTTAATATTAATTTCATTTGTAATTGGATATTTTACAAGAACAATAGGTTTTATTTGGCTAGCCGTTTTAGTAGTTGGTAGTGAGTTTTCAATTGTTCTATCTAGATTTATATTTGAGTATGAACAGGCTTTTCAAGGAGATTTAGTTCGTTTTTGGTACTCTGCCCTTTATCTTTTTGCTAGCGCATATGCTTTAATGCATGAAGGTCATGTACGAGTAGATGTTTTATACACTGGTTTTAGTGAACGAAAAAAAGCTTGGACAAACTCCATAGGATCATTGGTATTAGGAATTCCACTTTGTCTTATTGTTATATTTTTGGGAATGGTTAATAAAGCGAGTATTATTAATGGTCCAGTTCTTTCCTTTGAAATTACACAGCAAGGCTCTAATGGATTATATTTGCTTTATTTAATGGCAATATATTTAGCTGTCTTTGCCGTAAGTATGTTAACCCAATTTACTAGTTATTTTATGAGCAGCAGTCATAAACTTTTGAAATATTAAATTATGGAACATCTATTTTTATCTCTGCTTGTATTAATAATGATAGCAGCATTGGCATCAGGTTTTCCAGTTGCTTTTGCATTACCGGGTTCAGCTATTATTTCAATAGGTCTTGCAGCTTTTTTTGGATATCTTTTTGCTGGAGATGTGAGTGCTTATTTTGCAACTGATGGTCCCATAGAATGGTTAACAGCAGGGATTACAAATTTCAGGAGTAACTATTGGGATGTAGAGACCGATACTTTAATCGCAATACCTTTGTTTATTTTTATGGGGATCATGTTGCAAAAATCTAAAATTGCAGAAGATCTTTTGGTAACCATGGGACAGCTATTTGGCCCTATTCCTGGAGGACTTGGAATTTCAGTAATTTTTGTTGGAGCATTGCTTGCAGCAACAACAGGTATAGTTGGAGCAACAGTAATTGCAATGGGTCTAATCTCGCTGCCTACTATGCTGAATAATAAATATGACAAAAGTCTTGCGAGTGGAATTGTCTGTTCATCTGGAACACTTGGTCAAATAATACCTCCATCAATTGTTTTAATTATTATAGCCGACCAATTAGCTAGCGCTTCTGATGTTGCAAATACTATTAGACAGGCAGAATATAAATTGCTTACCGGAGAGTTTAATATGCCTGGTGAGTTTAGAGTGGGATCTACAAGTGCTGGAGATATGTTTCTTGGAGCATTACTACCTGGATTAGTATTAGTTGGTTTGTACATGTTGTTTGTTTTTGTGTATGCAAGATTTAATCCAAAGGCAGCTCCACCTGTTCCATTTAAAGGTCAATTTGATTTTAAATTTTGGGTAAAAGTTATTATGGTAATAATTCCTCCACTTGCATTAATTTTTGCAGTTCTTGGATCTATATTAACGGGTATAGCCACTGTAAACCAAGCTGGTTCTATTGGAGCGATAGGAGCAACTATAATGGCAGGTTATCGTCTTCATCAAGGTAAAAAAGATGCCTTTTATCCACTGATAATAACTATTATATCTTTAATTCCTATTTTTATAATTTCGAACAATTACAACTTAAACATTAAAGCTTTAGAAACTAGAAACTTAACTGCAATTCTTATAACAGCTTTTTTTACTATAATATTTTTAATTGGTATTTCATGGAGTTTTTGGAGAGCTTACAAAGTCGATAATGTTTTAAAAGAAGTTGTTACAGAAACTTGTGTAACTACTTCGATGGTTTTTATAATTCTTCTAGGAGCAGCGATGTTAACTTCAGGTTTCAGGGCTTTTGGAGGTGAAGAATTAGTAAGAGATTTTTTACAAGATTTACCCGGAGGATTTTGGACTCAGTTTATTGTCGTTATGGCAGTAATATTTTTATTGGGCTTTTTTCTTGATTTTATAGAAATTGCAGTAGTTGTTGTTCCTATTATTGCACCAATATTGTTAGCTGAAACTGGAGCCAATGTTAGCGCAATCTGGTTAGGAGTAATGATCGGTGTTAATTTACAAACTTCTTTTTTAACTCCTCCATTTGGTTTTGCTTTGTTTTATTTAAAAGGAGTTGCGCCCAAGTTTGTTACAACTTTGAATATTTGGAAAGGTGTTGTTCCTTTCATAGTATTACAGCTTATAGGACTAGGAATTGTAGGTTTTTATCCAACTTTGGTAAATTACTTGCCAGCAAGAACATACTTAACATCTCATGTAGCTCCGCCTCCAATGAATCCTAAACTTCAAAATTGTTTACAAGAATATAAATTTGATATTTACAATAATGAAGAACAAAAAATTATAGCTGCTATTACAGGTTTTCAACAACTGGTTCCTTCCGATCTTCCTGGTGATAAATTAGATATTTTTGAGGAACATTTTGAAAATGCATTAGGAACTTTTGCTTTAGTTAAAAAGCTTCAAAAAACTGAAAAAGAATACAATTTATTTGCCGAAGATTACAGAGATCTTCACTATAGCGTAAGAAAAAAAGAGAAAAAAATTAGAAAAATAGATAAGAGAATAAAAAATTTAGAAGCTGAAATTAGAAATTTAGATAAAGATAATGTGTCTGCAAAAAATAAAATTGAGCTGAAGATTGAAGATTATAAATTAGAGATTGAAGAAATAACTAAACAAATTCCTGAGAACTGGTCATCAAAAAATAAAGAATTTGAAATTATACTTAAAGCAAAAAATACTCGAACAAAAAGATATAGAAAAAATGTTGATCAAGCATATGATAACTTAGATCAAATTGCTATGTTTATAAAAGAGCATGAAAAATTAAATGAACTTTCTTCAGATATTAATAATTTGAAGAAAAATATTGTTAATGAAGACTATGAAAATTCAATTTCAATTATAGATAGTCTGTTCGAAAAAATAGGAGAAATTTCAGGAACAGAGGAATTTGCAAACAGATTAGATGACTTATATTCATTACTTGATAGCGAAGAAAAAGATATTAACAAGATTTCAGAAGCAAGCTCAGAATCAATTATATTGTTTGATAAAGAAGTAAAATGGAGAAAAGATGCAGCAAAAGACCTAATGCCAGAACTTGAAAAATATAATTTAGTTATAAAAGATAATATAGGTTTGAGACTTCAATCTCGTTTGACTAAAGATCAAGCAAAATTTGTTGCTAAATGTAATTCAATACATCGCGATATATCTTTGAATTTTTAAAGTAATTAAATGGACAAAAAAATTTTATCGACCAAAAAGGCCGTTTTGGTCTTTTTTGTTTTTGCATGTGGTTATTTTTTATCATGTCTTTTAAGAGCAATTACAGCAACTTTATCACCATTACTTTCATCGGAATTTAATTTAACAGCGGGAGATCTTGGGTTGTTAGCTGGAGGATATTTTTTAGGATTTGCCTCAATGCAAATTCCTTTAGGATATTTATTAGATAATTATGGACCAAAGAAAATAGTTTCTTCATTTTTATTGATCGCAATCATAGGAACTGGTTCATTTGCTTTAGCTGAAAGTTTTACAGGTTTATTAATTTCAAGATTTTTTATTGGCGTAGGTGTTAGCGCTTGTTTAATGGGACCTTTAACAGGTTATAGAATTTGGTTTGCTGATAATTATCAACAAAGAGCTAATGCTTGGATGTTGATGGTATTATCTATGGGTTTTGTTTTTTCAACATTGCCTGTCCAAATTTTATTACCAATGATTGGTTGGAGATGGATTTTTGGAGGAATAACAATATTAATATTTTTAGTTATTATACTAACACTAATTTTTATACCTACGTGGAAAAGCAATGAAGAAAAAGAAAAAAATCCAGGATCATTATCAGATGTTTGGAAAAATAAATTTTTTAGAAGCACCATTCCCCTTGGCTTATTTAATTATGGAGGAATTATTGCGATTCAAACTTTATGGGCTGGTCCATGGATGGTACGAGTTGCTGGATATGAACCGTTAGAAAGTGCCACTGGTCTTTTTTGGATAAATTCAACAATGTTAGTAGCATTTTTTGTATGGGGCTATTTTCTACCTAAAATTAGCAAATATGGATTAGAAACAATGAAACTAATGAAGTATGGATTGCCAATTAGCTATATATCTTTACTCGTAATTATTATTTCAGGCGAAAATGCAGGAGCAATTCATTTTTCAATTTATATGCTCACTTCAATTGTATTAACTCTTACTCAGCCCGCTGTAGCTCTATCTTTTCCACCTAGCTTAGCTGGAAAATCCTTAACATCATTTAATTTACTTATTTTTTTAGGTACTTTTATTATGCAGTGGGGAATTGGTTTAGTTATAGATTTGTGCCAATTTTTAGGAAAAGAGGAAATTCAAAGTTTTAAAATTTCTTTTACTGTTTATTTAATAATTTGTATTTTAAGTTACTATTATTTTATGATGAAAAATAAAAATGAATAAAAAAATGTATAATTTGTTTTTAGTCAGTTTAGTTGTTCTAGTTTATTTGCTGGTTACACTTGGATTGTATATTTTTCAAAGAGGTCTTTTATATCATCCAGTAGAAAATAATTATTATGGAGACAAATTAACTGTAAATATTGAAAAAGTTAAAATTACAACAGATGATAATATTGATTTATTAGCCTGGTATCACAAAAAAGATATTAAAAAATATAAAACTATTCTTTATTTTCATGGTAATGCTGGATCACTAGAAAATAGAATACATAAGATTAATCACTTTAAAGATATGAATATTAATTTTATATTACTTGCATGGAGAGGATTTAGCGGCAATAAAGGAAAACCCACAGAACAAGGGCTTTATCAAGATGCAAGAAGTGCAGTTAAATGGTTAATAAATCAAGGCGTTACAGAAGAAAATATAATAATTTATGGTGAGTCTCTTGGTACTGGAGTTGCCACTGAAATTGCGCAGAATAAAAATTTTGCTGGGGTAATTTTAGAATCACCTTTCACTTCGATGATAGACTTAGGAAAAAAATATTATCCTATTTTTCCGGTAAAACTTCTTCTTAAAGATAAATATGAAAGTGAAAAAAAAATTAAAAATTTAAAATCTCCACTTTTGGTTATGCATGGCAAGAAAGATAAGATTGTACCATTTTATATGGGAGAAAAAATCTTTGATATGGCAAATAATCCTAAATTTAACTATTTTACAGAAATGGACGATCATATGATGAATTATGATGAAAATTTAATAAATGAAATAGATTTATTTATTCGTACTTTAAATTAGTTTTTTTTAACTTTTAGTAAAACTAGCAAACCTATCAATAGAAGAGCTATAGCAGAAGAAAAACCAATTTTTTGACTATTAGAAATATAAGTAATTGTACTGACAAGTAATGGTCCAATAAAAGATGTCAATTTTCCAGACAAAGCAAATAGACCAAAACCTGATGCTTGATTATTTTCATCTATTGATTTTGTCATAAATACTCTACTTGCAGATTGTACAGGACCAATAAAAAAACCATTTATTGATGCAAAAAATAGAAAAATTACCTTTGATTTTAAAAACAGTATAATTGATGAAGATAAGATTAAACCAATTAAAGAAAAGATAATTACAGATTTTGAAGAAAATCTGTCATTTGCATATCCACCAACTATTGCTCCAATAAAAGCTGTTATATTCATCAAAACTGACAAAACTAACAAATCTTTAATTTCCAGACTAAATACACCTACAGCAAATATACCACCCATTATAATTATTGCATTTAATCCATCGGCATAAAGCATCCTAGCTAACAAAAACTTTCCAATGTTGTTGAGTCCTTTATCCCAAATTAGTTCTTTGAAATTTTTTGTATAATTTATTTTTTTTTCAATTTCATTTTTATTTGTTTTTTTTAAATTAAATAAAAAAGGCATTGAAAAAATTAAATACCAAAAAGCAACCAAAATAGATGTGGCTCTCACATTTTCTGAATTTTCTTTTGAAAGACCAAATGGTAAACTGTCATTATCTATAAAAATTGTTATACAGATAATAAGTACTATTATTCCACCTATGTAACCTAATGCAAAAGAAAAGCCTGAAGATTTACCCAAATTATTGCTTTCTGATATTTTTTTTAATGTCGAATTATAAAAAATTAAACTTAACTCATAAAAAATGTTAGCAAGTCCTACAATAAACAAAGTGTAAATTAGATATTTTTCCGAAGGTTTCGAAAACCATAGCAGGCAAGTTAATGAAATACATATTATTGTAAAAATTTTAATAAAGAATTCAGTATAATTTTTCTTATCAGCAATGGTTCCAAGCAAAGGTCCGATTAAGGCCACCACCACTCCAGTAATTCCAATAGTCCATCCCCAATAAGATTGTCCTAAAACTGGATTGGGCGCTATTTGTTTAGCAAAATAGGTAGAAAAAATAAAAGTAATTATGATAGTTGTAAAGGCAGAGTTTGCAAAATCATACAAAGCAAAATTAAAAATTTTTTTCATAAGTTTTAAAATCTTATTTTTCCCACAATTTGGTCAAATAGTTTTCAAAGTTTTAATATACAAATATTAAATGAAGTTTTTATCATTTTTATTAATTTTTGTATTTTATTTTACCTCAAGTATTTCCAAAGAAATTGATAATATATTTTTTGTTGGAAAAATGGAATCTTATAATCAGAAATTTACTTTATATTTTAAGACTAGAGAAAAAGCTATTTTAGCAAGAGGTAAGAATTTTAATTATATTACCGATTATCCTCAAGATTTATACATTTATAATCATTTTACAAAAGAAGAAGTTCCATTAATTTCATATGATTGGTTTCCTAAGAAAGCAAAAACAATATCAAAAAATTATAAATACCCTGTTTTTCCAGAAGACTTTGCATATTATTTATTAAATGATAACAATACTTTAATTCTTGTAAGTGCGTTTAAAGATTATAACCAAAATTTAATATACGATATAAATAAAAAAGAACTTACAATTTATAAAAGTCGTGGAAAATTAAATTTTATAATTTCAACTTATGCACAAATTTGCGGTTATAAGTCTCTCAAAAATAATTTTGAATGTGAAATTTATAAACCTCTAATTTCAAAAAATTTAATTAATTCGATTGAGTAAATGCATTTGCGAATTTTTCAGCATTAAAAATTTGTAAATCATCTTCTTTTTCACCTAATCCTAAACCTACAATTGGCACTTTATATTTTTTAGAAATCGCAATTAAAACACCACCTTTTGCTGTTCCATCTAACTTTGTCATTATCAAACCTGTTAAAGGTATAATTTTATTAAATTCTTCTAACTGATTAATAATATTTTGCCCTGATGTTGCATCTAAAACTAAAATTACTTCATGTGGTGCTGTGCCATCACTTTTTTTAATTACATTTGCTATTTTTTTAAACTCATCCATAAGATTTTTCTTATTTTGTAGTCTTCCAGCTGTATCAATTAGAACTTGATTAATATTATTATTTTTTGCGTGTTCTAGTGCTTTATATGCAACCGAAGCAGGATCTGAGCCTGGGCTAGATTTAATTATGGTAGCATTTACTTTTCCGGCCCATTGTTCCAATTGATCAATAGCTGCAGCTCTAAAAGTATCACAAGCAGAAAATAAAACTTCGTTATTATTTTCTCTAAATATTTTTCCTATTTTACCAATTGTTGTTGTTTTTCCTACTCCATTCACTCCAGACACCAAAATAACATTTAAATTTTCTTTTTTTTCAAAAAATTTTTTTTTTTCTAAAGGTTGCATTAGTTCAATTATGTATTCTTTTAGGATTTTATTTACTTCAGAAATTGGATCTTCGTTAGGGTCGATTTTTTTTTGGGCAATTATATCTTTTATATCGGAGGCAGCATCAATGCCCACATCAGAACTTATTAAAAATTCTTCTATTTTGTCTAATGTGCTGTCATCTATTTCTTTTTTAATTATTATTTCTCTTAATCCTGATTTAAGATTATCTGCACTTTTTTTAAAACCTAATTTAAATTTTTCAAAGATTCCCATTAAATATTAATTTTAATTTCTTCAATTTCTGAGACCGGGCCCATCATACTTATGTTATTTTTTTCATCGATACTAATTAATAGTTTACCCATACTAAATTCAATTTCAGTTTTTGAATTAGCGAGATTTTCTAAATTTGCAGCAACTGCTGTTGCACATGCAGCCGTTCCACAAGCTTTTGTTAATCCTGCGCCTCTTTCCCAAACTTTAATTTTTATCAAATTAGGACTAATTTTTTTTGCTAAAGTAACATTACATTTTTCAGGAAACAGTTCATGATTTTCAATTTCTGGACCAATTTTTTCAAGATTAAATTTATCTATATTTTCTATAAAAAAAATTACATGTGGATTTCCAACATTAACCGCTATTCCACCAATAAATTCTTTATTTTCATTATCAATTAATTTTATTTTTAAATTTCTAGTATCCGAATTTTTGCTTAGTGGTATTTCATTCCAGTTCATTTTAGGTGAACCAATTGATGTTTCTACTAAATTATTTTCAAAAATATTAGATTTAAGAATTTTTGAAGCTACCATTAAGTTTATTTCATTTTTACTATTTTCTTTTGAAAGTAAATGGGCAACACATCTTGTGCCATTTCCACAAGCATCTGATTTACTTCCGTCTGAATTGTAAAATTCTAATTCTGCATCTGAACTATTATCTTTTTTAATAAATATTAATTGATCACATCCTATAAATTCACGATCACAAATTTTGATAATTTGATCATTAGATAAACTTATGTTTTTTTCTCTTTGATCAATGATTACAAAATCATTGCCTAATCCATCCATTTTAAATGCATTAAATTCCATATAAATAAATACTTAACTTATTTATTGACTTTTTGAACCTCTATTATAGTTTATCGCCGTTTCCGCAAAATACAGCAATTTGCGGTGTCTTTGGTTACAAAGAGATCGACACCAGTCAGCGATGGTTCGCCCACTGGTGCGATAGTTGTTGTGTGAAATTATGTTTGAAAATTTAACTAATAAATTTGAAGAAATATTTTCTTCTTTAAAAAAAGCACCTTCTTTAGATGAGAAGCAGGTAGACGAAGGTTTAAAAAATATTAGACTTGCTCTTCTTGAAGCAGATGTATCTCTTGAAGTTGTTAAAGAGTTTATTAATAGAGTTAAACCAAAAGCATTAGGTCAAGAAATAGTTCGTTCAACATCACCAGGACAAATGGTGGTAAAAATTGTTTATGATGAACTGGTCTCTTTTTTAGGTGACAAAACTTCAGATATAAAATTAAATGCAGTACCTCCAGTGCCAATTATGCTTGTTGGACTTCAAGGATCTGGAAAAACAACAACAACAGCAAAATTAGCAAGATTTTTAGAAAAAAATAATAAAAAGAAAGTAATGATGGCTAGTCTTGACGTTTATAGGCCAGCGGCCCAAGAACAATTAAGACTATTGGGAGAACAAAATAATATTTCAACCTTGCCAGTAATAGAAGGACAAGTTCCAACAGATATTTGCAGAAGAGCAATAAGTGCAGCTAACTTAAATGGTTCAGAAGTAATTTTATTTGATACTGCGGGACGAACCCAAATTGATTTTCAGATGATGAATGAAATCAAACAAATAGAAAACATAATTAATCCATCAGAAACAATATTAGTTGCCGACTCATTAACCGGACAAGTTGCAGCTAATGTTGCAAAAGAATTTAAAAATACTGTCAATTTAACTGGAATTGTTCTTACAAGATCAGATGGTGATGGCAGAGGTGGTGCTGCATTAAGCATGAAGTATGTTGCCGATGTTCCAATTAAATTTTTGGGAGTTGGAGAAAAAATAGAAAATTTTGAAGTTTTCTATCCTGACAGAATAGCAAATAGATTATTAGGCATGGGAGATATAGTTTCTCTAGTCGAAAAAGCTTCAGAAGACTTAGATCAAGAAAATTTAAAAAAAACTGAAGAAAAACTTAAAAAAGGACAATTTTCATTAGAAGATTATCTTTCACAGCTTAGACAGATGAAAAAAATGGGAGGCATTGAAGGTATAATGTCTTTTCTTCCAGGGGTTTCAAAAATTAAACCTCAAATGGATCAAGCAGGTGTTGATGAAAAAATTATTAGTCAAAATGAAGCTGTAATTTTATCTATGACAAAAAAAGAAAGAGAGAATCCAAAAATAATTGATGGATCTAGAAAAAAAAGAATTGCTAATGGCTCTGGAACTGATGTAGCCGCTATCAATAAATTGTTAAAACAATTTAAAATGATGTCTGAAATGATGAAGAAGATGTCAAAAGGAAATACGAAGGGAATGGCGGATAAGGGAATTCCTCCTGAACTTTTTAATCAACTTAAATAATATAAAGGAGAAAGAATGTTAAAAATGAGGTTATCAATGGGTGGAACAAAAAAAAGACCCGTTTACAAGATAGTAGTTGCTGATAGCAGGTTTCCCAGAGATGGAAGATTTATCGAAAAATTAGGATTTTTTAATCCACTACTTCCAAAAGATAAAAAAGAGAGAGTGGGATTAGATCTTGAAAGAATAAAATATTGGTTAAGCCAAGGTGCTA
>Ga0208750_1000360_pt1 | contig 13771 bp, 12 predicted proteins | sample Knorr_S15_td_O2m_FD_185602 | JGI IMG/M metagenome (GOLD analysis project Ga0208750, IMG submission 185602) | Marine microbial communities from Southern Atlantic Ocean transect - Knorr_S15_td_O2min_ad_340m_LV (SPAdes) (version 2) | ecosystem: Environmental > Aquatic > Marine > Oceanic | place...
AGCTTCAACTGGATCCAGTTGAGCTGCAGCTCTTGCTGGTAGAAAACCTGCTATGAGACCGATTGCAAGTGATATAAAGACAGCGTAAACAATATAGTCCCAGGCGATCGCGATCGGCATGTCTGGGTAGAATATTAAGGCTACATAAACTGCTGCAAAACCTATTGACAATCCCAGCAAGGCACCAAGGATGGCTAGGAAAATTGATTCTAGAAGAAACACATCCCTGATTTTTTTTCGTGAGGCACCGACTGCCCTCAACACCCCTATTTCTGAGGTTCTTTCATTAACGGCAACGGTCATAATGGTAAAAATGCCAACACCGCCGACCAACAGAGAAATTCCACCAAACGCTGCAACCGTAAACTTCAACCACTTCATAATGTCTTCTAGTGTTTCAAGCATATTTGCTTGTGTGTGTATTGTCACATCCTCACTGCCGTGTCGATCTATAATCAATCGCTTGATCGAAGCCACCGCTTCCTCGGTTGCATACCTCTCATAGTGCACCACATCAATTTCTTGAAAATTATTTACATTGAACATGGATTGAAATTTTGCCATGGGGATATAAATTGCATCGTCTAAATCGATGCCTAAAAAATCACCCTTGGGTGGCAACACCCCAATCACACGAAAACGCTCTGAATTGACACGCACTAGTTCTCCAAGGGGATTTGCATCGCCGAACAATTCATCTCTCATTTTAGGTCCTAAAACAGCTAGTGACCGAGGTGATTTGGGATTATCATGTGGCAAGAACTCGCCCAGCATATCCTTTGCATCCACGATCACATCGTAATCTGCACCGGTTCCAACGACCATTGACCGCCTCATCCTTTCCCCATATTCGATTTCCCCACTTCCACCAGACACCGGAACCGCAACATCAATTACAGGCAAACGCTCGAGAGCTTCTGCATCCTCAAAAGTCAGGGGTTTAACTGTCCCAAAAATGCCCAACGGCATTCCCATCGTTTCTGTTTTCCCTGGAGATATGGAAATAATGTTGGATCCAAATTGTGTGAACTGTGAAATGATGAAAGTTTGCAGACCTTGCCCTAAACCGGTTAAAAATATAACGCAAACAACACCAATTGCTATGCCCAAAGACGTTAGAAAACTTCGCATCTTTTGGGAGACCACCGAGTAGGATGAAAAGATAAAAAGATCTTGAAACTTCATCTCACTTCTCTCCAGTCAATGCCATCACGGGATCCAGTTTTGAAGCTCGCCTAGCCGGGATTAAACCAAATAGAGCACCACAAACTAGAGCAACGATCAAGGAAACAACCGATGCCCAGGTAGGTGGCAGGAAATTAAAAGTTGGAAAAGCTACTTTAAGAACCTGGGTGATAGAATGTCCTAGGATCAATCCCAGAATGGCACCGCTTCCTGATAAAAGAATGGCCTCGGTTAAAAAGAGCTTGTTGATCTGCCGGTTTTTAGCACCAATAGCCTTGAGAAGTCCTATCTCTGATTGCCTTTGGGAAACCGCCACCAACATCACATTCATGATTAAAATCCCGGCTACAAATAAACTGATCGATGCAATGGATGCCAATGCCATTGTCAGTACATTAAAAATGTTGTCAAAAGACGCCATTACTGTATCCTGCCTGACCACAGTTATATCTTCCTTGCCTTGATGACGTTTTTTTATGATTCTAATTATGTCTTTTTTTATTTGATCCATGTAAATGCGACTTTCCGCTTCGGCAATGATCCTAAACAAGGAAGGTCGATTGAATAACGCGGTTGCCAAACTTACCGGCATAACAACAATTTTCTGCAGATCGATACCAATTGCTCTGCCTTCTGAATCAATAATTCCAGTTATACGACACCGTCTATCGCCCACACGAAGCCACTGACCAATGGCTCTTGAGGTACCAAACAACTCTTTTTCAACCTCTGTGCCGATAGCACAAACTGGTGGAGATCTATCCAAAGTAACCCCTGGTAGAAAATTACCTTCTCGCATTTCCATCCGCCTAACACTCAAAAAAGATGGGGTGGTTCCTATGACTGGAACATCCCGCTCAAAGCCACCAAAGGATGCAGGTGTTTCTCCAATGATAATCGGGGCGATGTTTTTAATGGTTTCAATTTGTTCCAGACTTATGGCATCTTCTACAGTTAGATCCCTTGGAGCAATGCCTGCTAAATCAGCCGGACCGCCGCCGCCAGATGTCTCATTTTTGCCAGGCAGGACTATAATCAAATTGGTTCCCAAATCCTTAAATTCACCGGTGATGTAGTCTCTGGCACCCTCACCCACAGCAGTAAGCAATATAACCGCCATGACACCGATGGACGTGGCTATTAATAACATCATCGTCCGCAACGGGTATCGGATCAGGGTACTGAAAGCAAGGAACAATAGATCAAAAAATTTCATGCTCTTTACTGCTCTTGATTAGAGATTACTTTACCGTCCAACAACCTAACAACTCTGTTTGATCTTTTACCTATTTGCTTATCATGAGTTACCACAATAAGGGTCAATCCCCCTGCATTGAGCTCTTCAATGAGTTTGACAATTTCCTTGCCTGAACTTGAATCAAGGTTTCCAGTAGGCTCATCTGCTAATAAAACTTTTGGCTCCATTACAATGGATCTAGCAATGGCTACACGCTGTCTTTGGCCTCCAGAGAGTTGCTCTGGTCTATGATCTGATCGATCTGTAAGATTTACTCTGGCTAAGGCTTTATTAACCTTTTCAGATCTCACTTGCTTAGACATACCTGCCAAAATCATTGGAATTTCGATATTTTCTGCAGCTGTTAACCTAGGTATCAAATGAAAGGATTGAAAAATAAATCCAATTTTTGTTGATCTTATCTTAGCCATTTCATCGTCATTCATTTGCGATGTATTAATACCAGATAAAATGTAATCGCCAGATGATGGTGTATCTAGCAGGCCTAGGATATTCAATAAGGTTGTTTTTCCGCATCCTGATACGCCCATGATGGACACGTAGTCTTTCTCTGCAATCTCAAGATCAATATTGTCCAATGCATGGACAACTTGGTTACCTACTTGAAATTCTCTAGATAAATTTTTTAACTGGATCATTGACCAATAGAGACACTCACAGAACGTTCTTCGGATTCCTCTTCTTCATCCTCTTCCACCAAAACCTTTACCCCAGCTTTAACCCCTTCGCGATCAACGGACAGGACAATTTGATCTTCAACACTTAATCCATCGGTAACTTCAGTGTACTGCCAATTACCAATTCCTACCTCGATTTGTTTCTTGATAAGAGTCATGGTTTCTGCATCAATCATATATACAAAATTATCCCTCATGATTGCTTGGGTCGGGATACTGAGTGCATCTTCAACGCGGTCAATAATGACTTCGATATCAGCACTATATCCTGGTAACAAGGTTTGATCTGGGTTGTCAAAAACAGCTTCAATCTCGACGGTTCTTGCTTGTTTTTCAAGGTCGAGCACATAGGGCGCAACACGTCTAACAGTTGCCGGAAAATTCTGATCACCAAAGGCATCCATGGTGATTCTGGCCGTCATTCCAGATACAACCTCAGGTGCATCAATCTCATCAATGGGTGCACTGATGTAGATGCAGCTGCTATCAATTAAATCGACTGTGGGTTTGGTAGCAACGCCTACAGGCGAAGGAGTTACATATTCGCCCAACTCGCCTTCTATTTCAGCAATGACGCCATCGAAGGGCGCTATCAACATGGTTCTCTCTAAAGATGCTTCAATAACTTCAACAGATGCCTGATTCGCCTCAACCTGAGTTAAAGCAGCATCACACGCAGCAGACTGCGATTCAGCGTTGCTAACTGCTGTCTCAGTATCTTCTTCTGATGCCAAACCACGCTGCAAAAGCTCCGTTTTTCTCTTGGCTTCTCTCTGCGCCCTGTCCGATAAAATACAGACCTGTTGGGCGCTTCGTTCAGAAACTTGAACCCTTGCTTTTGTTTCTTTCAGTCTCGCTTTTGATTCTTTATTCCAAAGTTCAATGAGCACTTGGTCTTTCTGCACAAGATCCCCTTCCTTGACATATAAAGAGGCGATTTGTCCACCCATTGCAGGTGACATTTTAGAACGTCTGCATGCGTCAATGGTACCAGCTCTTGTATTGGAAACGGTTTGTTCTACGGTTCTGATTTTTGGATCAACCGCAGTAACAGTAATTGGGGGTTGTTCACGTCCAGTAAAAAAATAGATCAGAACTGCCACAACAGCCAGTGAAAATATTATTTTTGTGTTCTTACTCATATTATTTTTTAGTCAAAAGAATTGTACCTTCTAGATTATGAAATACCACAGATAGTGTATTGTAAGTTACAGTTAGTTACATATGCCATGAACATGATAAATCATCATTTTTTCTCCATAGTTCTTTGTTAACCTTATATCATTGCTAAACGAGGAGAGATTTCATGAAATACCTTCCATATCTGCTGTGCTTTTGTCTTTTCTCTGGGTGCATCTCTACCCAATCGGGTTCTATTTTTAACCCTGGCAGTGGAAAACCGATCGTGGATACCAAGGGAGTCAATATGGCTCAATATGAATTAGATCTGCAAGAATGCAGCACCTTTTCGGAGGATATATCCACTGGAAAAAGTATAGCAAAAGGTGCAGTAACCGGAGCAGCAGTAGGAGCTGTGATAGAAGCAATTACAGATGATGTGAGATCAAGAAGAGATGCGATCGAGGTTGGCGCTGTTTCTGGTGGTGCCCAGTCTGGAATTAGAGCAGTTCAACAAAAAGAACAAATAGTTAGACGCTGTTTGAGAGGCAGGGGTTATAAGGTATTAAACTAGCCTTGATTCTTCCAACAAAACTCCAGTACCACCTAGACCGCAATAACCATCTGGATTTTTGGCCAAATACTGCTGATGGTAATCTTCAGCAAAATAAAATTTTGCCATTGACTTCACTTCGGTAATTATATTTCCACGATCAAATTTGGCGAGCTGTTCTTGGTACTCCTGTTTTGTCTTGTTAATGACATCTAAGTCGTCCTCATCAGAAAAGTAAACAGCCGAGCGATATTGAGTACCTATGTCGTTACCTTGTCGCATATATTGAGTCGGGTCGTGTCCTTCCCAAAAAATTCTCAGGAGTTCTTGCAATGGCACAATTGTAGGGTCGTATACAACAAAAACGACTTCAGCATGGCCAGTGTTGCCAGAACAAACTTCTTGGTAAGTTGGGTTTTTTGTGTAACCACCTGTGTAACCAACACTGGTTGAATACACTCCATGCTGTTGCCAAAATAATTTTTCAGCCCCCCAAAAACAACCCATGGCTACGTTTAACTCTTTGCATTCACTGGGATAAGGTCCTTGCACATTTTGGCCATTTACATAGTGCTTAAGTGAGACGATTAAAGATTGATCTCTCCCCTTTATAGCATCCTTAGGATCGGGCATTTCAATTTTCCTGTCTAAATCAAATATCATTTTTTGCTGTAGCGTGCTCTTGCCATTCTGTGTAATATCTATAATAGATTAAAAGTTAAATAGCATAAAAAAGAATTTTCAAAATCAAGATTTCAGTACGTTGCAAAAATACAGTTCTAAAGTTGCTCTCAGTTCTCTGCTATTGGTTATATTTGTCATCTCATTCGCGTCCTCTGCCCAGGAAGACACACGAGAAATTCTATTGGAAAGAAGGATTGAACTACAACAGAATTTCTTAAATCTATACGACCAAGAACGCTACCAGCAAAGTATTTTAACCGCATCGGAAATCCTCAACATAACTCAAAAAATATACGGTCCAGAAAGTCCGAATTTAATTAATCCCTTGAACAATCTTGCCAGCTCCTACTTTATGGTTGGTGATTTTGAACAAGCTATAAAACTCTTTTTCGAATGCATTGCTCTGATCGAATCAAAAAATAATATCTCCCCTGAGTTAATCTCTCCACTAGTTGCTTTAGGACTGGCTTTTAACAAATCTGAACAATACAACAAAGCGGTTGAAATCTTTAAAAAAGCTCTCCACATCAACTGGGTAAATAGTGGTTTTTACAACCTGGAACAGGTTAACATTCACGACTCATTAACTGAGAGTTTTATTGGCTTAAAAAACTTAGAAGAGGCAAATCACCACCAAAGTTTTCAACTAGGTATTTACAATAATCATTTCGGCAAAGACAGTATTAAAGTCGATGAATCTTTAGAAAAGCTTGCAAAATGGTACAAAAGATCAGGCCAAATATTGTCTGCAAGACTAGTATTGGAAGAACTCTTGGACAGACAAGTGAATCGAGATCAGGCGTCAAAGGAATTGATAAAGACTTTACAAAATATTTCCTTTTCCCACAGAAGAGAAGGCATCAGCATGTACGACAGTGTCAGCCCCCTGAAAAAAGCATTAAATCTCTTTGCAGAGGACCAGAATCAAGACTTGCGTTTGAAGCTTGAAATTCTCCTCGACTTAGGCGATACCTATACCAGCTATGGCCGGGTGTCCTCGGCAGTTAAAGCATATCAAGATTGTTGGCAGTTAATTGAAGAGGATCCCACACTAAGGCCTGAGATAGAAGAACGATTCTCGCAACCGGTAAGAGTTAGGAGTATTTTTATTCCTAAAAGATACCCACTTAATCAGCCCATTGAGAATAAACAGGATTACAAACAGGGTTTTTTAACTGTTCGGTTTGATGTGGAAATAACTGGGAAAACAAATAAGGTCAGCATTATTGAGTCCGATCCTAGTGAGCTCTTGGACAGAGTGGCTTTATCTGCAATAAAGAGCACAATATATCGACCAACTTATATTGATGCTGAAGCTCAACGAAGTGAAGGATTGACTATAAGGCATGAATTCACTTACAGACAAGCAGTTGAAGAATTTACTGAGCCTAGTGAACCTGTAATTGAAGATAAACCTCTTGAGAATCCTATTGCTTAGACTGACTGCATCTCGGTTTTACTCCCAGCGGAGATAAAAATCACCAAGTAGACCAAAGTAAACAGGGCCATTGACCAACCGAAAGCATACGTCCCAAAAAGGTCCATAGCTGTTCCAATAACCGGGGGACCAATGATTTCCCCCAAACACAAAAAGAAAATAAAACTTGCATTTGCAGATGCCAATAAACTGCCTTTGAATTTTTGACCAAGCATGGTCAAACCCAGGGAATAGAAACTCATGATTGCACCTCCAAGAATAAACAGGGTAGCTAATCGCATCAAAGGTGCAGCAAAAACAAACGGCATGATTGAGAGAGCTATTATGGTAACCAAAGCTATGAAAATCATTAATTTTCTTTTATCGACTTTATCGGCAAACCAACCAACAAAAAGAGGCATGGCTAATTCACCACTACCAAGCCAAGCAATAGTTCTGGATGATTGGGCGTAATTTAAATCAAATTGAAGAGCAAAGATTGGAAGTAAGTAAGCTGTCGCAGCATACAAAAATCCCATCATCCAGCTGGATCCCATCAGTCCAGGGCTTGAAACCATATGTTGCCAAAAAGAAACATCATCTGCCATCTCATCGTTGGGTAAATCCGACATTGTCCATACGGGAATAGCAGCAATAATTACAAATCCAGCAGCAAGATAGAATGCTGTATTGCTCTCAACCCCAATGACTGAAAACATCAAAACCCCAACAATAAATCCCAAGGACAACAACGCAGAATAAGCGCCAATTATTTTTCCTCGGTTATGATCCTCAGCAAAACCGTTAATCCAAACTTCACTTAACAACCAGATGCCAGTACCCCCTGCCCCAAGTAAAAATCTCAAAATAAACCAGCTGAATAAATCAGGAAAAAGAGGCAGACAAATGCAACACGTCGCGACCAGGACTAGACAAAATCTAATGACATTTTTTTGCCCCCAATAATTAATAAACTTTGGCATAAAAGGAGTTGTTAAAACTGCTGAAAGTGCAGGCATTGCAGAATTTAGGCCTATCATAGTGCTACTGATCCCCCAACTCTTTAAAGTCAAGGTGCTCAAAGGCATAGTGATTCCAAAAGTAATGCCCGCCATACTGATCATGGAAACAATTAAAATTATTTTTTTATAATTATTTGAAACGTTCATAGCAGTGAAAAATTATTAATTAATTTAACGCCATTTGAAATTGTTTTTTTCCTTCTGCAATTAAATTAAGAACTTCTCTTGCACGTCCACCTATTTCATCGGCCAATCGTTCTGCTTGTCCTTGAGTTGCCTGCTTCCAGAGCTCACGATTTGAATCCGACAATTCATGAACAACAATCCCAAGGGATACAGCATTAGCAAGATCGCTTGCCACTTCAGCCCGCAGTGATTGCCTCAAGATTGTTGTTCCTGGCCAAGCATCTTTAATCAACTGTTGCTGTCTAGCTGTCAATTCATCCCACCACACTTTTCTGGCAACCATAATGGACATCCCTAGTGAATGTCGAGTTAAGGTGTAATAAGGTGCTTCTTGATCAATGCCTCTTTTTGCGTATAAAGCCACTGAATTGTCTCCCGCCTCAATCAAGCCTGTTTGCAAGGACTGCACAATTTCAGCATACCCCATTGGAATCAAATCTGCTTCGATGGCTTCGGCAAAATAACGTGAACTCAAACTTGCTGAAACCCTGTATCTTTTGCCTTTGGCATCTTCTGGAAGCAAAATGGGTTCCTTGCCATAAACATTGTGAAAACCTATCTCGCTCCAAGATATAAATTGCAAACCTTTGGCAGCAAGGAGCTCAGTAAATATCTGAGTAAGATAGTTGTCATAAACAAAATCAGCCTCTTCCTCATTATCGAAAAGATAGGGAGCATATAGAAGCGCTGTTTCCGGAATCAATGTTGAAGTTATGATGGCTGATAAGTTTGCAAAATGAACCCGATTTCTCCTAAGCCCAGATACCAAATTTTCTTCAGAGCCCAATTGTCCATGAACCAACATTTTCAGCTTCAGGGTACCTTCTGATTGTGCATCAACTTCCTTTTTAAAATTGAGGAAATGCTCTTCGCCAACTGTGTTCGGTATAGCCGTTCCAGCAACTGTCATTTCAATAACATCTGATTCATTGGATGAATCACAACTAAGAACAAGCAGCATCAAAAAAACTACTGTGTACAAACGGAATTGCATGTTTGCGTAAAATTGGTGAACTTGCATTATTGTCTCATCAGAGATTTTTTGTGTCTATCTTCGAATCGGTTATGTGTCTTTCTTCGAATCAGTTAATATACGAAAATTGACAGCAAAAACATTAATCATCAAATCAAGCTATGACTTTTCTTATCAAGAATAAAAAACAAATAAAATCCTTTGAGATCACTCCTGAGAAAACCTATCTCAATCGGAGAAATTTGATCAAATCAGTTGGTATCCTCTCAGCAAGTTCGCCCCTTACTTCTCTTCTGGCAGATAACCATGAAATCAATAAAGCCAGCCTGGCATTTACAAAAAACTCTGAATTCTCCACAAGAGAAACGGTCAATAGTTTCGAGGAGATTACCACCTATAACAATTTTTATGAATTCGGTTTGGGAAAATCAGACCCTTATCGTTACAGTGGTAATTTCAAGCCAAAACCCTGGACGGTTTTGGTCACCGGGGAAGCTGAGAAAACTGGAACACTTGCCTACGAAGATATTGTTGCATCGCATCAACTAGAAGAACGTATTTATCGGCTGCGATGTGTCGAAGCCTGGTCGATGGTCATTCCATGGGTTGGTATTTCTCTCATGGATTTCATAAAAAAATTTCAACCCAATTCCAAAGCCAAATATGTAGCCTTTGAGTCGGTATTTAGACCCAGTGAGATGCCTGGTCAAAAACGGCGTATCCTAGATTGGCCTTACATTGAAGGACTTACCATTGAAGAGGCAACACATCCTTTGGCATTTCTTGCTGTAGGACTCTATGGACGTGAACTGGCGAATCAAAACGGTGCGCCCATTCGTTTAGTAATACCTTGGAAATATGGATTCAAAAGCATTAAATCCATTGTCAAAATTTCGTTTAAAGAGAGACGACCCAAAACAACTTGGAATTTAGCAGCTCCAAATGAGTATGGATTTTATGCAAATGTAAACCCGACAGTGAATCATCCAAGATGGAGTCAAGCTCGGGAACGACGCATTGGATCTGGATTATTTTCTGCAAAACAACCCACCCTCATGTTCAATGGTTACGCTGAAGAAGTTGCTGATTTGTACCGAACTATAGATCTAAACAAGAATTTTTAGATACTGCTTATCAATTTGTCCAATTTACTAGATTCACTAACAACTAGATGAAAAACACCATCCGATTAATAATTTTCATTAGCCTCATCCCTTTTTTCGATCTTATTTTAAAAGCACAAGGTGTTTATGGGGGCCTTGGTGCCAACCCTATTGAGACAATCATTCACACAACCGGTGACTGGGGCTTGAGAATTTTAATTGTTACGCTTCTATTAACCCCACTTGGTTATTATTCAGATATTGCATTTTTTAGACAATTTTCTAAGCCTATTGGTCTAATGGCATTTTTTTATTCACTCGTGCATTTTTTAAGCTATGCAATTATTGATCAAAGTGGGGACATTAAAATTATCATAGTTGATATTATTGAAACCCCTTATCTGATTGTTGGATGGGGTGGGTTTCTGTGTTTGTTGTTTGTGGGTATTGCCTCACACAAACGTTTACAACACTGGTTCAACAAAAATAGACCTACAATCAGTGGCATTGTCTACACTGCTGCTGTGCTAGCGGTTTGGCATTATTTTTGGCAAGCCAAAACAGTCGAAATAGAAGCTGTGATATATATTGTTACTGTCTGCATTCTAATGTTATGGAGATTGAAAATCACAACAGCAAAAAAATAAAGGTCTCTGATCTTTATTCACTACCATTTGTGATCTTGCACAACCCAAGTTAACAAAGCATCTTGAAACGGTTGCGTTTTATAGGTGAATTCTGAAAAATCGTTGTGCATAAAAACCACAGTGTATTCCTTCCCTGATAGCCCTTTAACATAACCAGCAAGGCCTTTAACGCCGTTGATAGTTCCAGTTTTTAAATGCATTCTTTCTTTGAGAGGGAATTTTTTAAACCGTTTTTTGGTTGTTCCATCAATACCTGAGATCGGAAGAGAGGATATAAACTCAGCTCGCAGAGGATGCTGATAAATTTTCATCAATAATTGAGATACGGTTTCAGCACGAATAAGGTTTTTACGTGATAATCCGGAACCGTTATCTATGAATTGATCTCGAAAATCAATTCCATATTTATCCAACATCGAACGCACAACCATGCGTGATTCTTGTAGAGAAGCAGTCTGATTTTTCTGGTGGTTGCCCAATGTTAGAAATATTTGCCTGCTCATGAAATTGTTACTGTCCTTGTTGGTGAGCCTGATAATTTCAGTCAACGGTGGTGAATTATAAATCAGCAAAGGTTTTCCAAGATTCTTCTTTGCCGTTTCTACCATATAACCTTTGAATTCTCCCCCTGATAGCTGCCAAAAATCAGAAAAAATGCTGTAGAAGTAATGATTGGTATTGGTTAGTGATAACTCGTGCTCAACCTTGGTACAATCCTCTGGAAAATAACCCTCAACTGAAATGGTCACTGCTTTATTACTTTGGGTTTCGTAAAACGCAACCGAATCCTTAAAATTGTGACATTGCCCTTTTCCCAATTTCATTTTGTTGTCAAAGATGATGTTTGTAGGCAAAGTATTGAAAGATACATCCACTGAATGTGTTGTACTGTTTGGTGCCAGCGTAAAATCAACCCTATTAAAATTGGCTAACAGTGCTGAGGGCATTAAATTATAAGGGCGTAGTGGATCATTATCAAAATCTCCAGAATTGGATTGATTGTCCTCAAAATAAGATTGATCCAAGAGTAATCCATCTTTGATGCTTTGAAGACCCAAGTTCTGTAGCTGATTAACAATAAACCAAATATTCTCTTTTGTAAGATATGGGTCTCCAGACCCTCGGAACAATAGATAACCTGTCGAACCATCAAGTATTGAATCTGAAGAAAAAATTTCAGTCTGCCATTGATAGCCAGGGCCAAGATAATCCAAAGCAATAAAGGTGGTGAATAATTTTGCTAAAGATGCTGGTTGTCTGAGTGTTCTTGCGTTTACAGCCAGAATCGGTTTCTTTGTATTAACTTCTTGCACAACAAGACTGAGAGTATTGATTGGGATTCCTTGCTCAGCCAGAATGGTGGCTAAACTCTGTGGCAATTCCTTTGAGGTGGGTTCAGCCGATAAACCATTAATCAAAAAAATGCTAGCTAATATGGGAAGGATTAACTTTCGAGAGTTCTCTCTGATGATTATGACGGTTTTCACTAAAACCGGATGGTTACTTATAGCTCTTTTGCAGTTCTGCCAATTTTTCAGAACCAGGGCACAAGTTTTGAAAAGCAAGCTCATTGAGTGGAGTTTCAATAGTATTTTCATTTTCAATAAAGTCTGCTTGGCTCTCGTCAATATAAAGCAAACCAGTTAGGATCTCACCTTTATCGCTGGATTTACGAACACCCCTTATGGCATCACTACGATCGACTGGGTTGTAGTTTCTATGGGTTTTGCTCAATACGACCTTGCCTCCATTATGGAGATCAACTTGTACTGTTGATCCTTCGGGATAATTAATCTTGATGTCGCTTAATGGGTGAATGTAATCGGTGTAGACTGACGTGTCTTTATTTTCTCTTGTATGCATATAACTCTTGGTAGAACCTTCGTGGTCGTTGAAGGTAACACAGGGGGATATTACATCTACAAGTGCGAAACCTCTGTGCATCAAGCCGGTTTTGAGCAAGGGGACTAATTGTTCCCTATCTCCAGAAAAACTTCTCGCAACAAAAGTAGCTCCCATGGAGATTGCCACTTGACATGGATCGATTGGAGTCTGTAGATTGGGTTCTCCTTTTTTTGCTGTCGATCCAATGTCAGCTGAGGCTGAAAATTGCCCTTTAGTGAGACCATAAACACCATTATTCTCGATAATATAGAGCATGTTTAAGTTACGCCGGATGGCATGAGAAAATTGTCCCATACCAATTGAGAGCGTATCACCATCTCCAGAAACACCGATGTAGTACATCTGGCTGTTTGCTGATTGTGCTCCTGTAGCAACGGATGGCATTCTGCCATGAACTGCATTGAAACCATGCGATTGGCTGGCAAAATATGCTGGTGTTTTGGAAGAGCAACCAATACCACTTAATTTAATCATCCGGTGTGGCGGAATATTGAGGTCAAAGACAGTCTCAATGATTGCTCCTGTAATGGAGTCATGGCCACAACCAGCACATAAGGTTGACATGCTGCCTTCGTAATCGTTATAGGTCATGCCAAGTTCATTGCGCTTAGCATTGTCTCTTAAGATTTTTGGTTTTTTTATGTAGCTCATGCCGTCTCGGCCGCCTCCAATCGTTTGCTGATTTCTTTCACAAGATTTTTCGAAAAAATCGGTATCCCATCATACATCCTGATCGATTCCAGCTTTTCTCGCTGAATAGCTGTCTCCATAGACAGTAATTTAAGTAGTTGCCCGTCACGATTCTGTTCGATGACAAAAATTTTCTGATGTGCCTGTATAAATTCTTCTACTTCTTTGACAAAAGGAAACGCGGTAATTCTAAGATAATTGAAAGCTAAGCCTTTTTTGCTGAAGGCATCTCTTGCCTCTCGGATTGCATCATCACAGCTGCCAATGGAAACAATCGCGTAATCATTGGAATCAGAAAAATCAATGATGGGGCTTGGTAGTAAATTCTTAGCAGTTTCCCACTTCACTAAAA
>Ga0208750_1000367_pt1 | contig 13606 bp, 13 predicted proteins | sample Knorr_S15_td_O2m_FD_185602 | JGI IMG/M metagenome (GOLD analysis project Ga0208750, IMG submission 185602) | Marine microbial communities from Southern Atlantic Ocean transect - Knorr_S15_td_O2min_ad_340m_LV (SPAdes) (version 2) | ecosystem: Environmental > Aquatic > Marine > Oceanic | place...
TTTGCCAAAAAAACAAAAAAAACAATAAAAATTAAAACTGGTAACTTTTTAATCATAAAATGACTCAAATTGATCTTCTCTTTCTTCCTTCGACATACCAATTGTTGCATCCATAAATCTATTTCGATCATCTCTAGTTTTAAATACCCAAATACAGACTGTGTCTTTACTATGATAGATTGCTTTTAGTTCATCATCTATTGCACAAATTTCAGGTGGTATCTTAGTTTTTATACAAATCATTTCTAATCTCGTTTCCAGGTTAAGAAAATTCCTATTGCTATTCTGCCTGTAGCCTAAAGATAATTTGGTGGAGGCGTAAAGCCTCCTATTTCTTGAGCTAATAACCGGGTGAAATCTATAGTTATAAGGTCATTGTATTCAGCGCCAACTGCCTGCAAGCCAATTGGTAATCCTGCCTTAGATGGACCGGTTGGAAATACGGTACTGGGTAAGTGTGCAACGGTGATAATGCCTGCCCAAAAGACTTGTTGAAAGTAATCCTGGTCTTCATTATTAACTGTGAGTGTCCTTTCAAGATAACCACCATGATCGTGAGGAAATGCATCGGTTGGCATTTGAGGACAGATTAAGATATCCCATTCTTTAAAGAAGGTGTCCCATTTGTTTCTGAGCCTAAATCTATCGTTACTGTACTTGAGCCACTCACTGTGCTCCTGAATAGTAAATCGGTTTAAGTTGTCCTCGATGTTAGGATCTTCAGGTAGATTCTTACTAGCCTTTCGCATTTGTTCTTTTTCTTCCTCCGGCGTATCTGCACCCATGACGCCCCAAAGTAGACTGCTATAGGTCTCAAAGCTTGCTTCAAAATCAATATCTGGGCGTGCTACATCTGAAACCGTTGCTCCCGTCTTAGCTAAGGTGTCTGCAACCGATTGTACTCTGTCTGCCATTTCAGTAGATACTGGTGCCATTATATGATTTGGAAGAATTGCAATCTTGAAGTCACTCAGTTTAGTTTTACTTGGCTTGTCTAAAGCTAACTGCCATCCGCGTCGGTCTGTTCTGCCAGGCCCTGCTACTACGCCCATCGCTAAAGCGAGGTCTTCTGCACTTCGAGCCATTGGTCCAACAACAGCAATATCAGCAGGCATGTAGCTACCGGGTAAATTATGTCCCTCATCTGAAACAATGCCCCAGGTTGGCTTATGCCCATAGATACCACAAAAATGAGCGGGATTTCTAATTGATCCGCCTATATCTGACCCTGCTTCTAAGCCTGTAAGCCCTGCCGCAAGAGCAGCTGAAGATCCACCTGAAGACCCTCCTGGAGTCCTAGTTAAATCCCAAGGGTTGTTGGTGGTTCCATATACCTCATTAAAACTTTGAAAGTCAGCCAAACTAAGAGGCACATTAGTTTTACCAAAAAAAACTGCGCCTGCTTCCTTGAGGCGAGTTACTGAATCAGCATCTGAATTAGCTATATTCTTACTAAATTCAGGGTAACCCCAAGTAGTAGGTAGTCCTTCAATGTCGTAGGCCTCTTTGATAGTCATTGGCACGCCGTGTAAAGGACCCAAATCTTGGCCCTTGGCTAGTGCAGCATCCGCAGCTTCCGCAGCTTTTCTACCCCTTTCAAAATCTCTGACTACTACAGCATTGATGTCGCCATCATATCGCTCCACCCTATCAATATATAAATCAGTTAACTCTCGGCTGCTCACTTCCTTAGTTTTGATTGCAGCGGCAAGTTCAGTAGCAGAAGAAAATGCATCAACCATCTTTTGACTCCTTATCCATATAGCTTAATTAAATTTAATACCCAGTCAATTATTTCAGGATTAGTTTCACTATCCAAGAAAAACTCTTGCCCAGTACCTTTATTCGCATTCCAGAAAAATGTGGTTGGGAAACTATATGCCAGCTTTGAGTCGAGCTGTAATTAACGGTAACTGAGCATGGCCTCGAAAGAGTTCAGAACCTATCAAAAAAGTCGGTGCCGCACTTATCAATTGAGATAGAGCAGCCTCCCTAGCTCTATCAAGATGCTCAAGCCCTTTACCCTCAACATACTTTTGCCACCCATTTATAAATGTACCTTCTTGGATGGATTTATGGAACTCGTCTTGAATAAGTTTGGTAGCCATATACAAAGGTTCAATATCTTGGGGCAAATCTATTTTGCCTTCTTCCTGCCAAAGATGAACAAAAACTTGCTGCACATAATCGTCAATGGCATCGTTACTGGCCTGCATCTCATGCTGTAACCAAAGCAATCCCATATCAGCAAACTGACAATCGGTTTCTCGGTAAATATTAGCTAAATCATGAGACGCATATCTCTTGATATTATTGGCTTGATATTCACCGCGAATACGGTAATGCTTAGTGCTTCGGTCTTCGTCAGCAACCTCCTCTGATGGCGCTCTTAAAGGTTTGCTTACAAAGGGTCGCCAATCAACTGAGATCCCTTCACTTTTTAGAGCAAGAAGGCTTCGCACAGCTATATAACTTTGAGGGCTTTTAAAATTAAAAAAAGTGGTTAACTTTAGGGGTGTCACCTTTAGCTCAGGTGCTGTCCTTGGATCAGCTGCAGATTTATTAAGAGCCTCATCATTCACTTCAGGATTAAGAAGATAGGCCATATCTGGTGCTTCCCCTTGACGACCACCTAATAGCCAACGAATACGAGGTAGATGTTCTCGTCCAAAAAATTTTTCATGTTGGGGATCATTTTCAGACTCACCAGGTAAAATATAAGTAGGAACTCCATATATCCCAGCGTCAAAGGATGATCGTTGTAAACGGTTGTTTAAAGCAGCACCGTCAGACTCAGCATACTCAAGAAATCCATCGGTTGGAGCATCAATTTGATCCAACAGATTAAGAATTGATGTTACGTCTTCAGCATCAAACTCTCGCTTCCAAAAAGAATCATAAATTTCATCAATATACCTTTCGAGAAGACTACCTTCAGCACATTGTTCAGATAGACTAAAAAAACTCTTTAACCAAAGCATCCCGATGGCAGGTAAATCTGTGTTCCAAATTTTTACTGTACCTCTTATGGTCTTATCACTTAAGTTGGCATATCTACGGCAATCAAAGTAAGCGTACTTAACGTCAGACCATTGATCTTCTGTACGATTTTGTTTTGCAACCTTCTTACCTCCATTACTTAGCTTTGCTGAACCCAAATAACTTGGAATATCGAGTACAAAAGGACGCCAATCAGCAACTATGCCTAAGTCCTTTAGCATGCTTCTTGTCGGTTCAATCGACAGGTATGCATAGGGACTCTTCAAGTCAATGTAGATAATAAGTGGTGCATCTGACTTAAGAGGTTCTATCAAATCCTTAAAAAGATTATCTTTATTTTGATTCATTAAAATACTCAAATTCTAGTGTTGAGTGTGTAATTTTAAATTGGTCTTTTAGTATTTCCTTTAACTTCCTTTTGATAACTTCAACCTCTTGCAATTCATTGGTTGTAACAACCACATGAGCCTCTAAAGCAATACGATGTTCATCCAAATTCCAGATATGAATATGATGAACATCTTCTACATCCTTGGCTTCTTCCATAGAAGCTTTTATCTCGTCAGAAGATAAATTCTCAGGAGTTCCTTCCATTAACAAATGAATGGTTTTAGGTAGCATTATGATGCCCTGCCACAACACAAAACCCGCAATTAAAAAGGTAAGCAAAGTATCAACCCAATACCATTGGTAAAGTAAGATCAGAGCTCCTGCAATAATGACTCCTATAGAAGTTAAAGCATCAGCAAGGTTGTGAAGAAAAGCTACCTTCATATTCAAGCTATTTTTTGACATCCTAAAAGTAATCAAAGCTGTAACCATGTCCACAACAAAAGCGACTCCTGCAACCACTACAATTATTAAACCTGTCACAACTTGTGGTTCCAAGATTCTCCATACTGCTTCATAGATTAGATAAAGACTAACAGTTACTAAAAGAGTTAAATTGATTAGAGCAGCTATAACTTCAGCTCTTTGGTATCCAAAACTTTTAGTCTTATCCGCAGGTTTTCGACTGATTGTTCTAGCGAATAAAGCTATGCCTAAAGATGCAGCATCACTTAAATTATGTAGGGCGTCTGCAATCAGAGATAGACTTCCTGAAATAATTCCACCAATAACTTGAGCTAAGGTTAGCAAGATGTTTATAAAAACAGCGCCTAGCAGCCCCCTATCACTTTCAGCTGTGTGGTGGTGGTGTCCGCTCATATCTACTTACTAATTTAATGACATGACTCGTCATATTTTTTTAATCTGTAGTAATTGTATGGCAAGGGAGTAAAGAAACCTGCTGCTAACATTAAAGGAATGACTGACCAAACCAAGATACCACCAGCCAAAACTACATCCACAATATTCATTGCTACTTCCATTGCAATCATAGAAATAAACGACATGCCCATAGCTGTTCTGAAAGCGCTATTGAGATCCATTTGACGAGATAAAATATAAGTCTCGAGCAAAACTGACGTGATTAATCCGTTGATGATAGCCAGAGTCATTATCCAAATTAGAGGAAAAGCTATTTGGGAAATTTGAAAAAAGAAAATAGTTCCAAAGTCCCCTATAGAACAACCCAATAAGCACCAAAGAGTATTAACACTTGCTTTTCTCCAAGTAGACTTGCAAGTCCAGGATATGGCTTGTTCAGTTGATGTGTTCATTTTCTGATTCATAAAGAGATGGGAGTAGTTCAGCTAAATAGGTCATTTCTTCTATAGCGTGGCGTTTTAAATCCTCTGGATTTACTTGTTGTTCTATAAGAAATAATCTTACCAAAGCCATATTACCCACAAGTCCCTCAAAAGATCTAATAGTTTTATTACCGTCTCTTTTAGCAACATGCCCTAACCAAAAACGAGACCTCATTTCTGCCCCAGTCTGTGTATTCCTAACAACATGACACATTTTTGCAGTATTAATTTCTTCCTCAAGTAGGCCCACTCTCGCACAAATAACAAATGTATCCTCATTATTTGGATCAAAACCAAAGAATTCAGAAGAATTTATGAATTGTATTCTAAGTTTTGACAATTCACTGCCTATGTATTCATGAACTAAATGACTGGAGCCAATCATTTCTCCGGGCTTCTTATTTTCCCAGTCCATCCACACATGATCTTCTGGATGCCACCAGCTGTAGTGTTCTGTGGTGTTAAGAAAATCAGCAAACCACCAACGCACCATGTCTGCCTTTACACCGGGCATGGGAGTTCTCACTGCAACTAAATAAGATGCATCCGGTAATCTGCGAACTTCAGTTTCATAAGACTCTGTTTCTTTGACCAAAGTTGCTTCTGCATCTATTGATGTTTTAAAGGGTTGCAGACCAAATATAGAAACAGCTATTAAGATAACTAGGAACAAGGATATTGAAAGCCTACTAAACTTCATTGTTCTAAGGTTAAGAAAGCCTTTGCATGATTAACACTGTATGAATTAACTCCAAGACTTCTTCTAAATCTGTCTTAGTTGCCTTGCTAGTAATCATTCCAAAAACAAATGGGAGGCGCCCTGTTTATACTCGGAACGATTGTGGTATCTTTAGCAATGACACCCCTCCCACGTAGATTATTTTACATCAAAAAAAGTGTGTATAATTTTTTAACTGAGGGGGAAGCTTTGAAAACTACCATTTATATCCATTTCATTAGAATACTATCTATATTAACTTTTATAAGTTTTCTAGTAATACCTTCAGTAAGCGTATCCGAAGTTCCAATTCTCCAACCAGGTGCTCCTGGAGAGGCCACTCGAGAGCTGGATGCAGAAACTGCAGTTAAAATTGCTAATTCTTCTTATACGGTTGCCGACGTTGAATTCATGCAAGACATGATAATTCACCATCATCAAGCTCTATTGATGTCCAAACTGGCTGTCCCAAGCACTAATAATCAATCAATTCTTGATCTAGCTGGACGCATTGATGTTTCACAGAAAGATGAAATCAGTTTCATGCAAGGCTGGTTAGAAGAACGCGATGAGCTAGCACCTGACCCCGCAGCGGAACACTCAGAACACACTCATCACACCATGATTGGAATGGCAACCCCAGAAGAAATGGCTGAACTCTCTGAATCAAAAAGTACAGATTTTGACCGACTTTTCTTAACATTGATGATTGCCCATCATGACGGAGCAATTGAAATGGTAGAGGAACTCAGAGATCAGCCAGGATCAACCTACGACCCTATTCTGAATGAATTTGCTTCTGATATCACCAATGATCAAGCGGTTGAAATTGAACGAATGAACGCTTTACTCATAGGCCTTTCAAGTGATCCTCGTGCTGGATTAGCTGGAGGTCTTTATGACGCTGAAGAAGCTATTTTGAATATGCAGCTTTTGGAATCCCAGCGAAAGCCCTTGGGATTCTATGATCCTGAAAACCCTGCTGAACGCGGGGCTGAAGAAAAGGATGAAGATGAGAAAATGCAAGAAGCTGAAAACACTGAGGATAAAGAAGAGAAGGTTCAATCTATTGAAGAGGATGCCAAAAGTCGACGTTATCCAATGCTTAGTTTCTCCAATACAGATATGGCTTTCCGTGACGACATTCTAGTCACTGGGAGCTATCATGGCTTTAACATCTATCGTATTAAAGAAAATGGCTCACCAAATCTCATAACCTCTGTTATTTGTCCAGGAGGTCAAGGTGATGTTTCTATTGTTGGAGATTTACTAATTTATTCTGTTGAGCAAATTCGTGGTCGCGTTGACTGTGGTTTACAGGGAGTATCTTCAGATTCGAGTCCAGACCGTTTCCGAGGATTACGTATTTTTGATATCTCTGATTTAAGTCGCCCAAAACAAGTGGGTGCAGTACAAACTTGTCGCGGTTCTCATACACATTCAGTAGTAACTGGCCCTACTCCAGACGGTAAGATTCTAGTTTATAACTCCGGGACTGGTAGGGTTCGTGACGAGGAAGAACTCGAACAATGTATTGAAGACATACCAGGTGACGACCGCACTGCCTTATTCCGTATCGATGTAATCGAAATACCAATAAATGACCCTTCACAATCACGGATCATAAATAGCCCTGCAGTATTTGCTGACCCTGAAACAGGAACTCTCGCTGGTCTCTGGCGTGGAGGCGATCATGGTGATGATTCTCAAGAAACGGAGATCACTGATCAGTGTCATGACATAACGGTTTTCCCTTCAGCTAAGATTGCTGCTGGTGCTTGTTCGGGTAATGGCATTCTCTTTGATATTACAGACCCAATTAACCCTAAACGAATCGATGTAGTAACTGATACAGGATTTGCCTACTGGCATTCTGCAACTTTTAACAATGAAGGTACGAAAGTTTTATTTACTGACGAATGGGGTGGCGGTGGTCGAGCTCGTTGTCGAGCTTGGGATCCTTTAAATTGGGGTGCTGATGCTATTTATGACATAGTCGATGAGAAACTAGAATTCAGAAGTCACTACAAGATGCCAGCTCCGCAATTGGAAACAGAAAATTGTGTAGCTCATAATGGTTCGATCATACCTGTTCCTGGCCGTGATATCTTTGTCCAAGCTTGGTATCAAGGTGGAATCTCTGTAATCGATTTCACTGATTCATCAAATCCCATCGAAATTGCATACTTTGATCGTGGCCCGATTATGGAGGAAGAAATGATAACAGGCGGGTATTGGTCTGTTTATTATTACGAGGGCGCTATCTACGGCACTGAGATTACGCGAGGCTTAGACATACTAAAACTTATTCCAAGTAAGTATGTGAGTGAAAATGAGATAGCAGCAGCTGAACTTGCTTATCCAATGATAGGTTCTCGTCGACTTTTTAATCCGCAACAACAAATACCTATGACTTGGCCAGCTAAACCATTGGTTGCGCGTGCTTACATAGATCAATTAATGCGAGATGAAGTTCTAGAAGAAGATATAGTAGAGGCAATTCTAGAAAGACTTGATCGAGTTGCGACGGCGATGGAAAAAGGTGGTAGCAATCGACTTGCTAGACAAATCAATAGGCTTCAGTTACCGCTTGAAGACCTTGATGTTGACTCAATGACGCAACACAGACTAGAAAAATTAGATGGCACCTTAAAAAATATAGCTGAAGGTCTTAGTAGATAGCTATTTATGTGAAGCTGTCAGAATGATGTCCGCTTCGTTCCAAGCTTCTTGCCACTGATTATAAACTTGGCTTGCCTCATCTTTCTTATTCTGAGCAGTTAATGCTTTATGTAATCCAAAAAGAGACCAGCCGTTGTTCTGATTCCATTTTAAATCCCGTCTATAAACGACTTCTGCTTCTTCTGGCTGGCCAGCTTTCAAGAGAGCAGAGCCTAAATAGTGACGCATGGGCTGAGCCCAATCGGGGGGCTCGGTATAATTGTTTTCATCTTCAATGGCTACACCCGCAGTAAACGCTTCGATAGCTCCAGTTAAATTACCCTCAGCCATCAACACTTCTCCTTCTAGACCGTAAGCTGCTAGTTTCAACACAGCTGATGCGGGGGTGGCTCCAACCCTATATTGATTTGCGTTTGGTGCTTCAGCAATAGCTTTTAGCTTCTTTAACTCAGTTACTGCTAAGTCCATATTTCCTTTAGCTAAATGTGCACTACCAAGGGTATAGGACCAGATGCCATCAAGGTAAGGTGTGCCTTGATGAGCTGGTTTCAGGGCCAGCAATTCATCCCATTTACCAAAAATCTTCAACACCAACCAAGGGGCTGAAACACGCTTTTGCCCGCCCATGAGCATTATATTATCGTTAGTTATCCGACTGGCCATTCGCCAAGCTGATTTACTGGCTGTTTCATAGTTACCTTGTATCGTAGCTGCATAACGAACAAAGTCGAGTGCATGTCCTGCATGTATTTTGTGCGAGAGAGGATAAGTTCCAATGTTGGGTAACGGATTATCTCCCCATATGTCTGCAAACTGTCTGTCGACTGCCTGAGAACGTATATTATTTTCAATGGCTTTAGAATATTGGCCTACTCTGACATATATGTGAGAAGGCATATGCACCACATGACCAACAATCGGTACTGTGGCTTCAAGAGAGTCAGCAGATACTAGAGCTCGCTCAGGTTTAAATGACGCTTCGATTAAATGAATATGTAAATGAAACACTCCAGGATGAGAAATATCTTGGGCTATGATGTGCTCCAGCGCTTTGGCAACAGGAATAGTTTCATCTTTGGGATTACCTTCTTTGTCCCAGTAGTCCCATCGTCTAATAGACATATAGCTGGCAGCATACAATGCTGCTATGTCGGGGTCATCAGGATACTCCTGGTTTAAACTCCTCATAGCCGATAGATAGGCTTGATCCCTCTTATCCTTGTCAGGAATAGTTTTGCTATCGTATAACACATAAAGTGCACGAATTAGCTTTGCTTCTAGTGGTGAGGCAAGATTTATTCTGTCTAATGCCTTGTTAATGGCTTTAAAACCTTCACCTCTCGGATCATCTGGCATCTGCGCGTAGCGCGAATTAGGATTTGGCCCCATAGCATGTGCCATGCCCCAAAAAGGCATAGGATGATTGGGGTCCATGCGAGAAGCTTCCTGATAAGACGCAATAGATTCTGGGAAATAAAAACCCCAAGCCAGGCGTAAACCCTGGTCAAAAAAGACTTGTGCCTGAGAATTTTGAGCAGAGATCTTTCTACTGTAAGTGCCGCTACCCGGCACCAAAACTGCTTGTGCTTCTTCCGTACCTAGCTTTTTTGATTCCTGGCCAAGACATGTAATAGAAAGAAATAATAACAGGATGAGATACCAAGTCTTTTTTAGCATTATTATTTTATTCCTATGATTTACAAAGGCTGTCTCATCTCTTCACCCACTTTAACAAAACCATATTTCTCATAGAAACCTTGGTTGTGTTTAGTCGATTCGAGAATATACAACCCATATTCCTTACAACCTCTTTTCTTAGCCAACTTAATTGTTTCTTCAATTAATAAGCCGCCGACGTTCTTTCCTCTGGCATCTTGATCTACAACTAGTTCCTCTAATTGACAGTATTCACCGTTGTATCTCAAAGCAAGGTTAAAGGAAATAGATGCCATTCCAAGAACAGATCCGTTTTCTTCAGCAACAACTAAACTACCTCTTTCATTAGAAATTAAATTTTCAAAAGTTTCTAGATCAAAAATTTCATGCTGGTCAGATGTGGCTTTAGCCAAAACATCTAGCAGTTCCAGGCAACGATTTTGATCTTCTGATTTAGCCAGTCTTACTATTACAGACATGACTTATTGGCCTTTCATAGTGGCTAGCTGTTCTTTAATTACAACAAACCCTTTCTTGTTTGCGCTGATAATAGTTTCCATAGAAGGGGCTTCAGTACTTATATCTCCTAGCTCATATAACGAAGTGTGAACTTCATCATGGTAAGCAACTTGATTCATTTCTTCTAACCACCTTCTTATATTAGGTAAAGGTTCAAAGTCATAAACATTTGTAAACTTGCTCTGTAATTGACCTATTTCAACATAAGCACTCATATCGGCTATAGTTAGCTGATCTCCAGTGAGAAAGCGAGATTTAGCTAACCATCCATCTTCTAGTGCCTTAAAGGCTTTTTCTATATTAGCCTTAGACATTTTCAAAAAATCTTCTGAGAAGTTTAGATCTTTTCGAACTTTAGGCGCCACCAAACCAATGGATGCTTCTCTTACATTCCTGTGATGGAGATGTAAATAAGAATCAACCTTTGCTCGTTCCTCATGATTAATGGGATATAAATCAGTCCAATCATACTTATTACAGAGGTAGCACATAATCGCGTGAGATTCTGATAAAACAAATCCAGTTTCTTTGTCTTCAATACTGGGTATAGTCCCTGTCGGGAATTTAGCTAGATAATCTGGATGACGGCTACCTCCTTCAGAAGAACTTCCTGGGTTGATTAGAGCCATCTCAAAAGACTTTTGTTTATATAACATAAGCCATAGAACCGCTCTGACTGGTTGAGAGAAAGGCACACCGTATATTATTAATGGACTAGACATAGTTACTCCTTACTTTTTTTAATCTGGTCTTACTTATCAACTGAATTATAAGCTGGTCGTGTTACTGAGAAAGCCCAATAGAAAAATACAAACTGGAATGCAAGACGAACATAGAGCAGTGCAACAGGGAAATCTGGAAAGGCATCGGGGGTAATCGCCATATAAATATTAGCAGGATAAACGGCAACCAGAAGTGCAACCAGACCCCAGCCAGCTATTTTGCGTAAGCGAGGAATCAAAACACATACACCTCCGAGTACTTCAAAAAACCCGCTGACATAGACGGCTTCTACATGCATTGGAAAAGCAGGAGGCATAATCGATAAATAAAAGTCTGGATTGACGAAGTGGTTTACTCCTGTATTGATAAAAAAAGCAGCCAATCCAAATAAAACTATCTTTCTCCACCACCCAACGGGTAGTTGCAGTGCAACAGAAAGATTTGATAAGAAGTTCATTTAAGAGTTTCGTTAAATTCTTTTTCTAGATCTGGTCTTATAACCGCAATTGAATCTTTTAGATTGTCGTAGAAACCCAAGCTTGAAGCTGCTCCTTTATACCCCATTAACCTAAGAAGATCCTCGGATAATTCGTTAAGAACTTCAGAAGAATTTCCTACATACTGATTCTCTTCTTGCCTCAACCACCCCAAAGTGTACTGAATTGTTAACCCAATCCTGACAGATTCAGTACTATTTGGCCCCGCTCCATGATAAAGAGCCCCAGTATAAAGAAGAACTGATCCTGCCTTCATTTCAGCAGGCTCAGTTTCCTTTTCAAAATTTACAGTAAGTCTTTTAGAGGTTTTAAAAGCTTCCTCAGAATTAGTTTCATTTACTTTATGAGAACCAGGAACCAATCTTGTAGCTCCATTTTCAGCTGTAAAATCAGTTAAAGCCCACATGGTAGCAAATGTAGTCTCAAATCCTGACGGAAAAGGGAAAAAATCAAAGGCCCATTGGTCTCGATGTATAGATTGTAGTTCTGCTCCAGGACCTACGGCTAATACTTGAGCATTATGTAGTTGAAAATTTGTTGAATGAGATAAAATTTTTTCAGTAATTTCCAATATTTTTGGATGCATTACGAGCTCTCTTCCTTCAGGTGATCTTGAAATCAATAGTCCTGCTCTTTTTGTGTGACGACCTGCGAACTCATCCTTGACAGGTGTTGGCGTTAAATGAGGAACCATGTCAGATTTTATCTGTTCGACTGTCGATTTATCTATTAGGTTATCGATAACAACACAACCTTTAGATTCAAGCTCCTCCAGTATAGTCTCTCTATTTGCGCTGGGGTCAAGGTGAGGAATCGACATAAAAATATTTAGTTTACAAAAAGACTTTGTAAAGTTTTCATTTCTCTAGAGCTAAGCTTACCTTTTTCTTCTGCATCAATACATTCTTGTAATTCTTTTCTATTTTTAATTCCTAGAATTACAGTACTAACTTTTTCAACACTAAGAGCATATCTATGCGCTAAGGATGCGGGAGATTCATCCCAATCTTTAGCAAGTTCTCGAAAAGGCAAAGCTCTATCAAAGTCATTGAAATCAGCTTTATCCATTCCCGAAGGATGCGGCTCTCTGTCCATACTAGAAGTGAGCGCCCCTGCTTGAACGGCTCTAATAGCTAAAATTGGTATATCTCTTTTTTGACACTCTTGAAGAACTCTATTGGGATCAGGTTTCTCGCTAATATATCCAATGGCTCCAATTGAATTTAAGATATTTACTGCACACTGCATAGCTTCAGGTGGATATTCATGATTTATAGCCTTTATCAGTGCTTCTTCTTGCCCCAAACCAATACCCCAATGATCGATCTTTCCTTCTTTTTTTAACATTTCAAAAGCTGGAATTACAGAACTGTAATAACATGAAAGTGTAGTAGCATTCGAAGCTCTATGTTCATTTAAAACAGGCAACTGATAATCATCCTCTATGAGTTGGGAGTGAAGAAGAAACAAATTAACCTTATCGACTCCCATGGTCTCTAAACTTCTGCAAAGAGAATTATTAAGTCGAGTATAAACTTCTGCGTCTGGAACCGTACCGAGCCTGCATTTAGTGGTTAGATTTATTGCGGTAGGATCCTTTCCTTTCAAAGCCTCACCCACAACTCTTTCAGCCTCTCCTTTCCCATACATGGGAGCTACATCAAGATGATTGATTCTGGATTCAATCGCTAAGTTCACTGCTGAAACGCTTTCTGATCTGGTGGTTTCTCCCCAAACATTCCCTATCCCGCCTCCGCCAAGAGTTAACGCACTTATGGTACCAAAGGGTTTGAATTCTCTTTGTTCCATTATTCCTCCAGGGTTTACTTAAGCTGATTTAATTGTAGCTGATGGCTAAATCAATCCATCTTCTCTCAAGTCTTCAAAGGTTTTCTTGAAGGCGTCGATGACCTGATCAATCACATCAGGCTTGTGCGCAAACGAAATGAAAGCAAGATGAATCCCAGGTACGATTACATTGTGACCGAGTAGATGAAGATAGAACTCTTTTTCCAAGGAATAGTGGCTATGGTCTATATCGCGTGCTGATTCAATGGTTTCGCCACCGAAAATCAAGTGCATCATAGAGCCTGCGTTCATCATCTGTGCTGGAATAT
>Ga0208750_1000368_pt1 | contig 13571 bp, 12 predicted proteins | sample Knorr_S15_td_O2m_FD_185602 | JGI IMG/M metagenome (GOLD analysis project Ga0208750, IMG submission 185602) | Marine microbial communities from Southern Atlantic Ocean transect - Knorr_S15_td_O2min_ad_340m_LV (SPAdes) (version 2) | ecosystem: Environmental > Aquatic > Marine > Oceanic | place...
GCTCTGGATTATGCTGATGTCTAATACCGGGTGGTCGGGGAAGGCAACATGAAAAAAAATATCACTCGCCGCGACTTTATCAACGGCACCCAAGTTGCTATAGGAACGGCAGTAGCGGCAGCATCTACTACTTTCATATCTCCTTGGATGGATGTCTTTGGCGCTGAACTCGGCAATTTCACATTAAATAACGATTATTACCCGCCTGCTGAAAATGGCTTACGTGGCAGTCACGACGGCAGCTGGGAAAATATGCATCTTCGTGTAATGGGTGAAGAATGGGTAGTCGATAATGTTGAAGAGGAATATGACCTCATAATAGTCGGTGGCGGTATCAGCGGACTTACAGCGGCCTATCTTTACCGTAAGACATATCCTGATCATAAAATTCTTGTACTCGATAATCATGACGATTTTGGCGGCCACGCTAAACGAAATGAATTCAGGCATGGCGATGATATACGCATTGGATACGGTGGCACTGAGGCCATTGACGGCCCATCAACTTATCCTGCAATTGGTCGCCAGATCTTTGAAGAACTTGGCATTGAGCTTGATCAATTTTATGAAGCCTTTGAACAAGACCTCTATTCCAAGCGTGGAATGGGCTTTTCAATTGTTTTTGACGAAGAGCAGTTTGGCGAAACCAAACATGTTACCGGATACGGACAAAAATCATGGGAAGATTTCGCTGCAGAAGCGCCATTGAGTGACAAAGCCCGCGAAGATTTCATACGTGTTCAAACTGCCGAAGATGACTACTTGGAGGGAACTCCAACAGAAGAAAAATTCAGAATTCTTCAAAAAACGGGTTATTCCAGCTTCTTACGAGATTATGTCCACGTGGATGAGCAGGTCATCAACATCTACCAGAACTGGGGCATGAGCTTCTGGACGGTCGATATGGAAGAAGTGCCGACCACATCGGTTCAATATTACGATGGAGGCATTCCCGGCGTTGATCACACCTTGCCTAAGCGAGCAGGACGTGGCGATGAACCGTATATTTTCCATTTCCCTGATGGAAATGCATCTATCGCAAGGCTTTTGGTTCGCAACATGATCCCGGGATCGTTTTCCGGATCAACTATGGAGGATATTGTGACCGCCAAGGCTGACTATTCCATGCTGGATAGGTCGGACAATCAGCTTAACTTGCGCCTTAACAGCACTGTAGTTCATGTAGTCAATACGAATCAAAGCGCGGCCGTTGATATCACCTATGTGCGTGGAGAAACCGCCCATAAAGTGCGCGGCAAGAAATGTATTCTCGCCTGTTATAACAGTGCGATACCCTATCTTTGCCCTGAAATGTCAGAGGAGCAGAAAGCAGGCCTAGCCCATTGCGTTAAGAGTCCGCTGGTTTACACCAAAGTTCTTATCAATAACTGGGAGGCATTTGATAAACTGAAGACCAGTTTCGTTTACTATACCGGCGGGTTCTACAAACAGGCGGAACTTGCTTACCCGGTTTCACTTGGTGAGTACAAAAGGTCACAAACTCCAGATCAGCCCATGGTTGTGCACATGTGCCACGTACCATTATTCAAGGATATAACAGGTCCAGAACAATGGCGCGAAGGGCGCCGCCAAATTCTTGCCACTACATTCGAAGAGTTTGAACAGCACGCGAAAGATCAACTTAATCAAGCCCTTGGTGAAGCAGGATTTGATGCTGATCGCGACATTGAAGCCATCACCGTTAATCGCTGGCCCCATGGATATGCGTATAGCAATGGCCTTGTCTGGGGTGAAGATTTCGCTGAAGAAGACAAGCCTTGGGTTATTGGCCGCAAACAGTTTGGTAATATCCATATTGCCAATTCTGATGCTGCATCTAGCGCCACCACTCAAGCGGCGATTGCCATGGCAGAGCGTGCTGTGAAGGAAATTACCGGTTAAGTATGTGGAGCTTGGTTAGCAGTTTATTCTGGACGAATGGTTAGGTATTTTTGAGAGCAGCTATGAAGCTCCTTACCTGAGCCTGATGGGCAGGTTCTGGTAACGATGCCATAGCGGCAATCGCTGCAGTTCCAGTTCTTCTTCCTTCACCGCAAGTTGTAAATTTGGATTGCGCCGGAGTAGCGTATTGATGGCCACTTTGGTCTCCAGTCGAGCAAGCCACGCGCCGAGACAAAGATGGATGCCATATCCAAATCCCAGATGTTTGTTTGGTGATCTTTGGATATCGAATACGTCCGGATTGTCAAAAAACTGGGGATCGCGATTAGCGGCGCCAAGGAGCGGAAACACCATGCTCCCCTTCTCGATCGTGACCCCATGCATTTCAATATCTTCGGTTGCGTAATTGGGCTTGGTACCGTGGACTGGCCCGCGAAAGCGCATCACTTCTTCGACGGCGCCACCTGTAAGCTCAGGATTGGCACATAGTTTTTCCAGCTGATCCGGGTGCTGTAACAATGTCAGCACCGCATTGGTTATCAAGTGGACCGTTGTTTCATACCCCGCGAAAATCAGAAGAAAGATCATCGCGACAAGTTCGTCTTCGTTGAGCTTCTCACCCTCTTCTTCTGCGGCTATGAGAGAGGACAGAACATCTGGACCGGGTTCAGCGCGCTTACGTTCGATCAGCTCCCGGGAAAACTTGATGACTTTCGGCATATCCCAGAGAAAGGTCCGTGCGATTCCCCAGCCTGACATTCCCTCAGTCAACACTCTGATTCCCTGTTTGAATCGGGGCATGTCTTCATCAGATACACCCATTAGTGCACTGATTACTTTTACCGGAATGGGCAGCGCATAGGCCTGCACCAGATCGACAGTGCCTTTTGGTTCAGCCTCATCGAGTAGTTCATTGGTGAGATCCTCGATCTGCTGTTCCATTGTGGTAAGAGAACTGGGCGTAAAGGCCTTGTTAACCAGCAGCCGCAGCCTGCGATGGGCCGGGTTGTCCTCAGTAATCATGCTAGTGGCGACAAGCGCCACGGACTTCGGCAACGGGAATGGCATCCTGCCGCCACCTCCTAAGGCAACAGATCGATTACGTATGAATCGATCATCGCGCAGCATGTCCGCACAATCCTGGTACCGGGACAGGAACGTGGCATTCATCACGAAAAATTTACCTTTGTGCACCGGGCTGTTTTCCCGCAATTCCTCAAAATACGCGTATTTGTTGTCGTTGAAATCCTTACCTGCGATGTTCTTAGGGATATTCATAGTTCAGCTCAACTAGTAAATCCTGATAGATAGATGACGAGAATGAAAGAGTATAAGTAGAATAAAAGCTATCTCAATTCATGTCCACGTGTCCCTTCACGAGTTAACCGCTACAGCCGTAAGGCAAGCCAAGGCTAAGGCCAAAGTTTATAAAATGGGATGGAGGTAGCCTTTACCTCTTAGTGAAACCTCAGGGCAGGTATTGGCGGTATCTCGCTGGATTAGATTGGATTACGCTGGGCTAATTATTTCGTATAAAGCCCATAATTACTGGGCTTTAAGGACATCTATAGAGTTCTCCAGAGTTTACTGGAGTAGTATTTGGTGGAGGCGGGGGGATTTGAACCCCCGTCCGTCAGTTCGCGACCTAGAGATCTACATGCTTAGCGTCGTTTATTGAGTTAGCCCATATCTACCCAACGGGCAGGGCGAATAGGGCGAGCCTGGAAACGTTTAACAGATTGATGCCAGACACATCGCACTGCGATCCCGTTCTATATGACGATTGCAAAACACTAGTTTACGGGCATCCTGGTGGCAATCGCTAGCGGCTATATTAAGCTGCTAGAGCGTATCTATTGTCGTTGGCAACTAAAAAGTTGCAGTAATTTATTAACGAGAGTTACTACCCTCTCGACATGCCCCCCAGGGTTTGATACCGGCGTCGAATCCGAATCACCCCCAAAGAAGTTTTACAAGTCTACCATATTCTGAGAAGCACTATGATTGGGTCGTACCGTTTCTGTTAGCGGTTCTGGTGACGAACAATACGTTGTTTGTCTATATTCCACTCGCGTTCTTTAACTGATGAGCGCTTATCATGCGTTTGTTTTCCCTTTGCCAGCGCAATTTGGCATTTCACTAGGTGCCCTTTCCAATAAAGTTTGGTGCAGACACAGGTGTGGCCCTTCTTTTGTGTCGCGGAAAAGAGCCTAGCAAGTTCCTTCTTGTGTAAAAGTAATTTCTTGGTTCGAGAGGGATCGGCAACAGTGTGGGTATTGGTGGTATCAAGGGGAGTGATGTTGCACCCCAGTAGAAACGCTTCCCCTTCTTTTATTAGTACATAACTATCCATCAGTTCCACTTTTTTCAGGCGCAGACTCTTCACTTCCCAACCTAGTAACTCCATGCCGGCTTCAAAAGAATCTTCAATATAGTAGTCATGCCTGGCTTTCTTATTGAGCACTATTGCATTGTTGACGGGTTTTGGGCTCTTAGTTATCCCTGATGTACTTTTCGATTTAGCCATAGGTCGCGATTATAGCTCGATCACGCCGGTGAGACTTCCTACGATAGGAAATCATCTGTACCACTAATATTTGGTCGCCGTTGTGCAGATATGGTGGCGCTGTTAGAATCCGTTGACGTCGCCCAACAAAAATAATATAACTTATTGATTATAAAAGGTTTTTAATGGAACAGGAAAGAGGACAATTCAGTTCCAAGGTAGGATTTATTCTGGCCGCAGCTGGTTCAGCTGTTGGTTTGGGAAATCTGGTGGCATTCCCCGTAATGGCGTCCAAAAATGGTGGTGCTGCTTTTCTAATTATCTACCTATTTTTTATTGCCTTAATTTGCTACCCCGTGATGATGGCCGAGATCGCAATGGGTAGAAATACAACTCGTAACCCTGTCGGAGCTTTCTCAGTATTGTCAGATGGGTCAAAGCGGTGGCGACTCGCTGGTATGTTAGCCATTCTTACGCCGTTTATGATTGCTGTTTTTTACACAGTTATAACCGTGTGGTTGGTCGTCTATATAAAAGAAATAAGCATTGGCGGGCTGGAGTACCTTTCCGATGAAAACACATTCAGTGAAGTTGTTGCGAGGCCCTCGCTCTTCGGTTATCTACTTTGTTTGTTAGCCATAGTCTTTTTTATATTGCTGGGTGGGGTAAAGGATGGCATCGAACGACTCGCTAGGATTTTGATGCCAACGCTTGCGCTGATGCTTGTCTTGCTCACCGCGTTTGTACTCACACTGGAGAATGCGAGTGCTGGCATTAGTTATTACCTCATCCCTGATTTTTCAAAGGTGAATTTGTCCGTCATTAACGGGGCCCTCAGTCAGGCATTCTTTTCACTTTCACTCGGGATGGGAATCCTTATTACTTATGGATCGTATTTTTCAAAGCAGGACAGTATCCCGCAATCGGCGCGGATGGTGGCAGTAGCAGATACTAGTATTGCCTTTTTCGCTGGCCTTCTAATATTGCCTGCCATTTTCGCTTTTGATCCAAATACCAATACGGATGATCTCTCTACCAGTAGTATAGGGCTTATTTTCAGTTTTCTTCCAAAGATTTTTCTATCTATGCAAGCCGCGGTGGGGTATGTAGGAGCGAGCATTGTGGCAGCCGTATTTTTTACCCTCGTTTTCTTTGCGGCATTAACTTCTCTTGTTTCGATAATAGAAATTCCTATTTCATGTTGGATTGATGAGTTAAAGCTCTCGAGGAAAAAAGCAGTCGGTATGCAAGCCTTATTGCTGACTTTATTTGCCGTACCAGCGACTCTATCTCTGGGAATTTCTGATTTCTTCACCAATTTCACCAGCTATGGCGGGTTGCCGAAGTCTTTTTTCGATCTGGTATCAGATGTTTTCTATGAAACTATATTGCCTTTCGTAGGATTCACAGTTTGCATTTTCTGCGCTTATCGGTGGAAAGTCAGCGGCCTTAAATCGGAGTTGGTTGTCGGTGATGATAGCTATGCAGGATCAATGCTTGAGAAATACATAAATTTTGCGCTTGGAACAATTATTCCAGTAGTTCTGCTAGTCGTCTTTATCAGTACGGTATTCCAAATTTATTTCGCTTGAGTTTCTTGTTCTCATAATGACCACCATCCATCGTAGTGCTTTGGTCGAATATTCGGCGGAACGTATGTTCGACTTAGTCAACGATATCGAACAATACCCAAAATTCATGCAAGGATGCGTTTCGGCAAAGGTTAAGAGCCAATCTGAGAACGAACTTGTAGGTGAACTCTGTCTGTCAAAGGCAGGTGTTACACAATGTTTTACTACTAGTAATGCTCTAAACAAGCCAAACTCAATCAGGATGAATCTGTTGGAAGGAAATTTTGCGAGTTTTAACGCAGAATGGAAGTTTAAAGCGCTGCGAAAAGATGCCTGTAAGGTTTCTTTCCATTTAGAATTTGAATTCAAGTCAGGAATTATGGGGTTTGCAGTAGAAAGGCTTTTCAGTAGCTCGGCCAATAATCTTGTTGACGCATTGGTCGGGCGCGCCAAGCAGGTCTATTCCTAATGAAGGACGGCTCCGCAGAGAACCTAAAGACTATCACCGTTGAAGTGGCCTACGGCAATGCTGAAAGGCAACTAATTGTCGCATTAGAAGTGCCATTAGGAACTACCGCCTATGAGGCGGTATTGCTTTCCAAAATCAGGAATGAATTTGAAAAAATTGATCCGGAATCGGATCCCATGGGTATTTTTTCAAAGCCATTGAATGGCAAATCCATGCCGCTACCGAAAGACTATGTTTTGAAAGCTAGGGATAGGGTGGAAATATATAGAGGTTTGCTTATCGATCCAAAACAGGCCCGACTGAAGCGAGCAGATAATGCAAAAGCCAAAAAGTAAAGCGGGCTGTTGTCTAGGCTCGACTAAACCAACTATTGTCATTAAGAGGTGATCCCTTTAATTGAATAGTTCCTTCGCGCATAATTAAGGATGAACTAGGGAATCGGTATGTCTGATCGAAGAGACCAGAAGGCGACTGGTAGAGGCAGTCTGCTCGATAGAATCGAGCGGGGTCTGCATGACTATTATGTAACACCTTATAGGCGTTCCTTTGCTAGGGCAGGGAGGGACGAAGATGACTTATTTATGCTACTTGTGTTCGCAGAGAGCCTTGGTATTCCTAATCCTGCCGCATTCTATACGCTGGAATTGTTGCCCGTTGTCTACGACCGCTTCCATGAATGGCATACTCGCATGGGAATGGAACGTTCACCTCTGGACCATATAAATTGTTGTTAGATCTCGCTCGGTCAAAAAAAATTCTTTTCTTTGGCGGTAAAGGCGGCGTCGGCAAAACAACTATCTCTGCGTCAACCGCCCTTGCACGCGCTAATGAAGGCGCTAAAGTATTGCTGGTATCTACGGATCCAGCACATAACTTAGGCCATCTATTCGACAGGGTAATAGGGCCACGCCCGGTTCGCATAATGGCGGGACTCGACGCACTTGAGTTGGATCCAAATAATACGGTTGAAGCTCATATGCTGGAGGTATCTTCCGCCCTTCACCAACTTATGCCAGTCAATCAGCATAAGGAAATAGACAAGCATATGAAGTTGTCCAAAGACGCACCGGGTATGCAAGAAGCTGCGTTGCTGGAACGTATCGCGGAGATAGTGGAGGAAGGAACGAAAGAGTATGACCTTATAGTTTTTGACACGGCGCCATCTGGCCACACTGCTAGATTAATGGTGCTACCGGAAATGATGACAGCTTGGACCGAGGGCCTAATTAAGCGCCGAGAGAAAGCTGATCGGTTTGCGGAATTTGTCCGTGACCTTGGCCGTGATTCAAGTATTGAGGACAAAACCATAGGTGGTGCGGACGAGGCGGAGCAAGAGAGAGAAAGTAAAATTCGAAGGATTTTACATCGACGTCGACACAAGTTTTCTGGGTTTCGGAACCAGGTGTCAGATAAGGAATTGACATCTTTTGTAATTGTGCTCACGGCTGAGCGGCTTCCTGTGCTAGAAACCATTGAGCTTAACGAACAACTTAAGCGGTCAGGAGTTAATGTTGGCTGCTTGGTGGTTAATAAGCGAGCGCCTGCTAACAGCGGGAATTTTCTTGATGAGCGACGAGCACAAGAAGAAATCCACTTGCGAACCTTAAATGATGCGGTATCTTTCCTTCCTAGGTACGATATTTTTCTGCAAGCTCAAGACATTGTCGGTGTTGCTGCAGTGGCGACCTTTTCGTCAGAATTTTCATAGATGTGTTTAAGGATACAGATGAGGTGCCCCTGGGGTAACTAATTGGGGTCCTGAATCGAACCAGTGGCTTCACTGATTGTTGATGGTACGAAGTCACCAGTGAAATTAACTAATTGATCTTCGACGAAAAAAACCGTAATTCGCTCCTGACCACGTTCACCGCCACCAGGTTGGTAGCTGTAGACATAGTCCCAACGATCTTGGCGATATGGATCTCTCACAAGGGGTGTTCCCATCACGAAAATCACCTGACGTTTGGTCATGCCCGGCCGCAACTGGTCAATCATCTCCTGAGTGATAATATTCCCTTGAGGAATGCCGATCTTGTAAACGCCTGGAAAATCCATGGAGCCAATATTGTTGCAAGAGGTCAATCCTATAAGGCAGATTAAGCCAAGGATGCTTTTACTTAATTTCACTGTTGTGTCTGTCTTGTAAATTCGAACTCACCTTTAATATCAGTAGCCAAGTAGGCATAATAACCTACAAAGTGAACCAGTAGAACTGTCTGATATGCCACATCATTGCTGGCGACATGTATTGTTCCTAGATCCAAGAATTAAAGCCCTATACCATTTTTAGAGATTGAAGATGACTACAGAGAATAAGGAACTGCGTAAGGCGGGACTCAAGGTAACTCTACCTAGAGTAAAGATCCTTCAGATACTGGAAAATTCCGCTAACAAACATCTCAGTGCAGAGGATGTCTATAAAGCCTTGATTGAGGCTGAAGAGGAAGTAGGCCTAGCCACAGTTTACCGCGTTTTGACTCAGTTCGAATCTGCAGGCCTTGTTATGCGACACCATTTTGAGGGAGGCCATTCTATTTTCGAGTTAACTTCGGTCGATCATCACGATCATATTGTCTGCAACAAGTGTGGCCAAGTAGAAGAGTTCTTCGACGAGCTAATAGAAGAGCAGCAGGAGAAGATTGCGGCCAAATACGGGTTTAAAATTACAGATCACAGTATGTACCTGTATGGTATTTGCAAGAATTGCCAAAGTGAGGCTGACTGAAATCGGATTCAAGCCTGGTGGGAAGTAACCATCTGTTCGGCGTGTGCTAGGGACTCGTCGCTGAATTCTGCTCCTCCCAACATGCGTGCTACCTCTCTTACTTTTTCATTGCCTGACAGTCTGTCTATATGCGTTTGGGTTGAGTTGCTTTTACTAGTCTTACTCACCACAAAATGATGATGACCCTGGCCAGCAACCTGCGCTTGATGAGTTACGCACAGAATTTGAGTTTTTTCCCCTAGCTTTCTGAGTAATTGCCCTACTACTTTCGCGATCCCACCGCCAACACCTACGTCTACTTCGTCAAACACAAGGCTCGATGTCTGGGACGTTTTCGCGGTGATAACCTGTATAGCTAGACTGATGCGTGATAGTTCTCCCCCCGAGGCAATTTTTTTGAGCTGTTTTGGTGGTTGGCCCGGATTGGTGCTTACTTGAAACTCTGCGGTCTCAAATCCATTTATCGAAGGTGGCTCAGGTTCAGCCGAGCTAAGCTGTACTTCGATTACAGCATGAGGCATTCCTAACTGCTGTAGCTGATGATTTACCTGCTTCGAGAGTTTAATCGCGCCCCGGCTTCGTTGGCTGCTTATTTTCCTGGCGAGCTTTTTATATCGCTCTCGTAGCACTTGATCATTGGCTTGCACCTTCTCCAGTTCTGCATCTTTGTTTTGGAATCGGGATAATTGCTCGCGTAGTGAATAAGTGATTTTCTCCAGCTCTGCTGGTTGGACCTTATGCTTCCGCGCAATCGTGTGCAGATCATTCAATCGGGCATTGACCTTTTCCAATCGCTCAGGGTCGGCTTCAAACTTGTCGTTGAAGATACGCAAATCTGATGCGGCTTCGTCCAATTGAACTTCCGCACTTGCCAGGAGTGTAATGACATCAGAAAGGTCATTGTTTTTTTGCGGTAAATCTCGCAATGTGGTTAATGCCTGATTTAACAGAGATGATGCGTTTTGCTCATTATTCTCGCTGCACAGATCCAGAGCTGCTTGCACCGACAAAGTCGTTTCATCTGCATGGCTCAAGATCTTATATTCAGCTTCTAGGTTTTTTATTTCGTTTGGGCCAACAGCCAGCTCTTCAAGTTCGTTCAACTGGTAGGCCAGTAGCTGAGATTGTGCCGTGTATTCCTCAGATTGGGTGCAGATTTCCTGTAGTTTATGAAAGTTTTGTTGCCACTGCTTCCAGAGTAATTGCATCTCTTTCAAAAGGTTTTGTTCGACGCAAAAATCATCTAACAAACGCTGATGCGTCGAGCGGCGAAGGAGAGATTGGTGCTCGTGCTGACTATGAATATCGATCAGCATTTCTCCCAAAATCTTGAGGCTAGACAGCGTGACTGGAGACCCATTGATATAGCCTTTAGAGCGACCATCGTTGTTTACCACCCGTCTGATAATACAGACACCGCAGTCAATTTCTATGTCATGCTCCAACAGCCATTGCTGGGCTGTGCTTACATGAGAGATATTGAATTCCGCACTGATGTCCGCCTGTTTGGTACCGCCTCTAACAATGGTCTTATCGGCGCGGTCTCCAAGGGTTAAGCCAAGTGCACCAAGGATGATGGATTTGCCAGCCCCAGTTTCACCAGTAATGACGGACATTCCTATTTGGAATTCTATTTCTAAGATATCAACGGTGGCGTAGTTTTTTATAGAAAGCTGTTGGAGCATGGATTGAAAGTATATTGGATCGAGCCATAGAAAGGCAGATGTAGACTAGCCTAAATATGTTTTTCGGCAGCCAAAATTTCCCTCTTAAATCACCAGTAACGCTTGAAAATTACTCGCCAGACCCCATATCCGTGCCATTGAAAAGGCAATCTCAGACTAACACACGGGGCTATCGGTGAATTCCCGAAAACTTTTAGACATATTCTAGAGGGTGGTATGGGCAAAAAGACTCAAAAAGATGAAGCTGAATTAGCAGATAAAGATGCAGAAAAAATGGAGATCATGTCTGAGGAGAACCCCGATCCGCAGGAAACTAAGGCGGAAGAAATGAGCTCTGAAGAGGTTACGGACGCCACGCTAGGAGAGGCTTTAAAAAAGCTAGTTGATGCAGAAGAGGTAGCATCCCGGGCAAATGATGATTTACTCCGCGTACAAGCGGAGATGCAAAACTTGAGACGCCGCTCTGAGCAAGATATCGAGAAGGCCCACAAATACAGCCAAGAGAAGTTCAGCACCGAACTCTTGTCAGTGATGGATAACCTAGAGCGGGCTCTGGCTGCGGCTGCAAACCATGAAGATGATACAGTTAAGGCAATTTATGAGGGCGTTGATCTCACTCTCAAGAGCTTTACGGATTGTTTCAATAGGTTCCATATTGAAGCAGTGGATCCAATGGGAGAACCATTTGATCCGCAATTACATCAGGCTATGACGATCATAGAGAATGCAGAGGTAGAACCGAATACAGTGATTGAAGTAATGCAAAAAGGGTACACGCTTCATGGCCGGGTGATCAGGCCCGCTATGGTGGTGGTTTCAAAGGAGCCTGAACACGAAACCAAGGATATAGATAAAGATAAATAATGTACGGTCCATCCTCCATAGTTAGAAGCATTACGATCATAAAGTCTGCAATTTGCCAACCTGAATAAAAATTGAGGAATTTATACCGAAGCCCTTGAAATAAGCTGGATTGGGCCAATATTGGAGAAAGAAGTAAGAGCGAGGGCTGACGAGGCTAGAAAGCCAGGTAGTAACAAGCGGAGATTTTGATAATGGGAAAGATTATTGGTATTGATTTGGGAACTACCAACTCCTGTGTTGCGTTGATGGACGGAGGTAAGTCCAAGGTCATTGAAAATTCAGAAGGAGATCGTACCACTCCTTCCATCATTGCTTACAGCAATGAAGGGGAAACACTGGTTGGTCAACCGGCCAAGCGCCAGGCTGTCACTAATCCGAGCAACACTTTATTTGCAATCAAGCGACTAATCGGGCGCCAGTTCAAGGACGAAGTTGTGCAAAAGGATATCAAGATGGTGCCTTATGAAATCATCGAAGCGGATAATGGTGATGCCTGGGTTCAGGTAAATGGTGAGAAAATGTCCCCGCCGCAGATATCCGCACAAATTCTAATGAAAATGAAGAAGACTGCAGAAGATTTTCTTAACGAAGAAATCAAGGAAGCCGTAGTTACAGTTCCTGCCTACTTTAACGATTCTCAGCGTCAGGCAACTAAGGATGCTGGCAAGATCGCTGGTCTGGACGTAAAACGTATTATCAACGAGCCTACTGCAGCAGCTCTTGCCTATGGCATGGACAAAAAAAGTGGTGACTCGACGATCGCCGTTTACGACCTCGGTGGGGGTACGTTTGATATTTCAATCATAGAGATCGCTGAAACGGACGGAGAACACACTTTCGAGGTTCTTTCCACTAACGGTGACACCTTCTTAGGAGGAGAAGATTTTGATCTCCGCTTAATCGATTATTTGGCTGATGAATTCAAGAAAGAATCTGGTATGGACCTACATAACGATCCTTTGGCATTGCAGCGGTTGAAGGAAGCTGCCGAGAAGGCCAAGATCGAACTGTCTTCTGCCCAGCAAACAGAGGTCAATTTACCTTACATTACAGCCGATGCCGCTGGTCCAAAGCACCTGGTACAAAAATTAACTCGAGCGAAGTTCGAGTCGCTTGTGGAGGGTCTTGTCGAGAAAACGTTGACTCCAGTTAAGACGGCTTTACAGGATGCTGATTTGGACACCGGAAAGATCGATGACGTGATACTGGTTGGTGGACAGACTCGAATGCCGTTGGTACAACAAAAAGTTGCGGACTTCTTTGGAAAAGAAGCGCGTAAAGATGTCAATCCTGACGAAGCGGTAGCAGTTGGAGCAGCTATCCAGGCAGCGGTTCTTTCGGGTGATGTGAACGATGTATTACTTCTGGATGTAACTCCGCTGTCTCTGGGTATTGAGACTCTGGGTGGAGTGGCTAGCCCTTTAATCGAGAAAAACACTACGATTCCGACCAAGAAAACACAGATATTTTCAACCGCCGACGATAACCAGACCGCTGTTACAATTCACGTGGTACAGGGTGAGCGCAAACAAGCAGCCCAGAACAAATCGCTGGGTAGGTTCGACCTTACTGAAATTCCACCAGCGCCACGGGGCATGCCACAGGTCGAGGTAGCTTTCGATCTTGATGCCAACGGAATTCTGAATGTATCCGCTAAAGATAAAGCTACTAACAAGGAACAATCGATTGTAATCAAGGCGTCTAGTGGATTATCAGATGACGAGATCGATCAAATGATCAAGGATGCGGAAACACACTCTGCTGATGACAAGAAATTTGAAGAGTTGATCAATGTGCGAAATACAGCTGATGGTTTAATTCACGCTACGAAGAAAACCTTGGAAGAAGC
>Ga0208750_1000371_pt1 | contig 13530 bp, 10 predicted proteins | sample Knorr_S15_td_O2m_FD_185602 | JGI IMG/M metagenome (GOLD analysis project Ga0208750, IMG submission 185602) | Marine microbial communities from Southern Atlantic Ocean transect - Knorr_S15_td_O2min_ad_340m_LV (SPAdes) (version 2) | ecosystem: Environmental > Aquatic > Marine > Oceanic | place...
TTACGAGATCGCGATGCTTCATAATCCAGACGAAGGAGAGCTTGATCCATGGAATCGCAGTGTCAACTGGAATGGCAAGTTGGTTTATACCCATGGAGGGGGCTGTCGGAGTGGTTGGCACCAGCAGGGAAACCGCACTGGGGGCGTGATGCGTCAGGGCTTGTTCGAGCGGGGTTATGCTGTAATGTCTTCCTCTTTGAATGTGTTTGGGCAAAATTGTAATGATCTGCTGGCTTCTGAAACCCATATTATGGCGAAGGAAAAATTTATCGAAACTTACGGTTTGCCAGTTTACACCCTAGCCACTGGTGCTTCTGGAGGTTCTTACCAATCACATCAGACTGCAGATAATTATCCAGGTGTATTCGATGGCATCATTGTGGCGGCCAGTTTTCCAGATGTGACCTCCGCAACGATTTTTACACTAGCAGATTCCAGGTTGTTGAATTACTACTTTACCCAGACAAATCCAGAGTCATTTACCCTTGAGCAACAGCAGGCCGTGGCGGGTTATGGATCCTGGGCATCCATCTCTAATCTTGCGCGCAACGCAGCACGACTTGATCCTATTTATAGTTTCAATACACCGGTGGAAGAGCAGGGTGGAGAAATGAGTATCCCTGCATTGGAGTTCCAGCGTTACAGTTCCAGCAATTCCAATGGAGTGCGAACTACCGTATACGATCATACCGTAAACGTTTATGACACTGTGCCCGGTACATCTATTGCTCAAAGGCCATTGGACAATACAGGCATTCAGTATGGTTTGGCAGCTCTTAACAAAGGTGTTATTACGTCCCAGCAATTTATCGATCTTAATCGCGGTATCGGTGGCTTTGACCGGGATATGAATCATGTTTCTGATCGGCATCGTGCCGACGCCGATGCGCGCAAGCGAGCAATTGAATCAGGCCGCATTCTCTTCGGCGGAGCCGGTTTGGCAAGTACGCCTGTTATTGATTATCGCACTTATACTGATCATGTTGAGAATGGTGACATTCACATGATTGTGCATCAGTTCTCCACCCGACAACGCCTGTTAAATGCAAATGGCCATGCTGAAAATCATGTCATGCAGGTGGGCGGACTATGGGGCTTTACTGAAGAGAGGCCTGATCTTGGTGAATTGTTTACGCAAATGGATAGCTGGCTGATGGCTATCCAGGGTGATAAGAGCACGATTGAATATGCCGAGAAAGTTGTAAATAACAAACCCGTTTCTTTATTAGATGCTTGTTGGGGCATCCAAGGCGAAGAACGGATAAAGTACGAACAAACGCAGACTTTTCGCGGAAACAGTGTTTGTAATGATCTCTACCCAGCTTATCTAACACCCCGTCATATAGCAGGTGCTCCGCTGGCCAATAACGTTGTGAGTTGCCAATTGCGCGAGTTGGATGGTGCGGATTATGCTGTCACAATTAGCTCTGAAGAGTATGCTGAACTTAAGCAAGTCTTCCCGGAAGGAGTGTGCGATTGGTCACTTGGTGATGTTAGTGGGGCAAAACACCAGGGTACCTGGGTGTCATTCGGGCCTTCACCCATAAATAGACTATATTGATGACTAGTATTGTGTGTTAAGAGAGAACTAGCAAACAACTACCAGGCCTAACTATTTTTCCAGTCAACCACAAATCAGCGCCCTTCAAATGTTCTTTTGTTTCCTAGTCATACCTGAACACAATCATAGTTCCTCATAATGAAATATCTAATTTCACCCCAGGAATAAACTACGACAAATAACTTGTAAGCATTTTTTTATGAGGTTGGAAATTCATAGAACAGCCATCGATAAAGTTATCAACAAATTCCAGGTCAGATTGTGCGCTTTTTGCATCGGCACGAGTTAAGCTTTCTCTGGGTGGGAATAGTCCCATTCCTGAGAGCAAGCAGGTCCACGACATTTGAGTATAATAACTTCCGATTTTGAGGCGTTTTAGCTCAGCTTCCAAGCTCTGTATATTGTGCCAACAACTAAGCATGTCTTTTAAGTTATTAGGAATATTTGTGTTTTCTCGATTATCTATCCAATATTGACTATCGTTTCTTGAATTGGTCTTGTAATGCAAGACAATGTAGTCTCGAATACCTTCAAAATTCATATTCATGCGTTGGTTAAATAATTCTTTAAATTGGTTGGTAAACCCTCCTTCCTCAAATGCTGTGGCAAATTCTTCAATTGTAGAGATTACAAATTGTAAAGCTGTAGCTTCCAATGGTTCGATAAAACCTTGAGACAGGCCAACTGCCACACAATTGTTATGCCAAGACTCTTGTGTTCTACCAACTTTCATTTTTAGATGTCGAGCTTCAACATCACTTTCTAATATCCCCAAATATTCTCTAAGTTCTTTCTCAGCCTCATCTTGAGTGCAATATTGCGAACTATAAACGTATCCATTCCCAAACCGGTTAGTCAAAGGTATGTGCCATACCCAGCCATTCGTTAATGCCGTAGATATAGTTTGCGATGGTATGTTTTGATCAATTTCGGTCGGTATCGCTATTGCTGAATCATTAAATAAGTTATCTGAAAAACTAATAAAAGGAACTTTTAAAGTTTTTTCTAGAAGAATAGCAGCGAAGCCAGAACAGTCTATAAAGAAGTCACCATACAATATTTGATCGTTATTAAGTTTCAGGGAGGTAATATCACCATTCGAATTTAACTCAATGTTTTTTACGGTTGCCTGGATGTGGTTGATGCCAACTTCCTCTGCTTTTTTTTGTAAAAACTTTCCGATCAATACAGAATCAAAATGATAGCCATACTGAAAATGAAACGGGAAGTTTGCTGAGGCAATTGGGGCTAATTTCTTTTCAGCTAAACTAGCCATTAAGGAGAAACGATTGGGATTGGCTGTGACATCAATCCCTTTTCTACGAAGAGTTGCATTATTGTATAGAAATTTGAGAGTTACAAAATCAAGACTACAGCCAAAAGGGTGGAAATATTCTTCATAACCAGGAACCGTTGACCAATTTTTAAAACTTATTCCATTTTTATAGGTCGCATTACATTCTGGCATCCACTCAGACTCACTAATATCTAATGAATCAAAAAAATATTTTAGTTTTGGAGTCGAGCCTTCACCCACTCCAACAATACCAATATCAGGAGATTCAACTAAGGAGATATTAATCCCAAGGTGCTGCCATTTTTTTTGTAACACATTGGCGGTCATCCAGCCGGCCGTTCCGCCACCGAGTATCACAATGTTTTTTACTTTCAATCTGTCGCCCCCCTAATTTCTGACCTCTAAAGCGACACAAACTTGTTTTTATCCTTTACCGAATTACAACTCCTCCTTTCTCAAAATTAGCTCTTAAGTGCGGAATTGGCAACTAATTTGAAGATTAAGATGGTTAAATTTCTCTATTATTCGGTGGCCAAATTAACCTTTTGTTCAGCGTTTTTATAGCTCTTGGTATTTCTATCTGAGTTTACCCTTTATAGGCGGCTCAGGAGCTGGTCGTGGATCACCCGAAGTAGCTGAATACTCTTGATTAAAACCACAAGGTGGTTTAGTTTCGGGTGCACCCATAAATTGCCTGTCACGCAAGATTAGAACGATGTGCCTGGACAGGACAGGTCCAAAAGAGAGATAGCATCATGATTATACTAAAGCGAATTCTCAGTATTGCGCCTATTGTGCTTTGTAGCGCAGCTCTAGCACAGAATTATGAGCCTCCTCGTACTGCTTCGGGAAAACCTGATTTAGAGGGCTATTGGACTAATGCCTCTATTACAACAATGCAGAGGGCACGAAATCTGCGAGAAATTGGCTTAGTTATTCCTGATAATCGTGTGGAAGAACTTACCGCAGGTAACCATCAGAATGTGCGTCAGGCCACTGACGATAACCAAGTGCAGGGCCAACTGCCTGATGGCACCGATCTCTTGCGTGGGCGCGGATACAACGCTTTCTGGGTTGACCCCGGCTCGCAATTTGGCAATGTACGAGGCGAATACCGCTCCTCTTGGATAACCTATCCAGAGAGTGGCCGTATACCTTATTCTGAAGAGGGAAGCAAGGTGCGGAGCGATGCCTATGCACAGTTTTCAGGATACGGTGGTCCCGAAGGTGCTCCGCTAGCAGAGCGTTGCTTAATTGGATTTGGTAGCACCAGCGGTCCTCCCATGAACAGCGTGCTATATAACAACATGTACCAGATTGTGCAGACTGATGGTTATGTAGTTATCCTGATAGAGATGGTACATGATGCCCGTATTATCCCGATTAATGGTGAGCACAGACCCGAAGCTTGGGAACAGTGGATGGGCGATTCCATTGGTTGGTGGGAAGGCGATACACTGGTGGTCGAAACTGTAAACCTACATCCGCAACAGAAATCGCGAACGATGGCATCATTATCGGATGAAGGCAAAATTACGGAACGGTTTACCCGTTACTCTGACAATCAGATTCTTTATGAATTTGAAGTGGAGGATCCGCTCTACTACACTGAAAAATGGGGAGGAGAGATCGCCTTCAACACGACCGATACCAAGCTCTATGAATATGCTTGTCATGAGGGAAACTATGGCTTGTCAGGTATACTGGCTGGTTACCGTCGCCAGGAAATGGATGCCGAGGAATAAGAATTAATATCGCAAAATAAAAAAGGGCCAAGTGGCCCTTTTTTTGTGCTGAAGAAAATTAGTTCTGATCTCACCCAAGGTGTATCAACTGCATGAGCCTGCGACAAGCTGATTTAGGAATGTCTAGGAAATCGAATCCGGCTATTTAGTATTTGGCTTATGCTGGGGAAGTGCAGCGATATAAGAGAATGATTGCTATTCATTCTCTTATATCGACTAAAGGTAAATGGCTAATGAGTCAAAGAATAAATCAAGTAATTTATCCCTAGTTGATAAGCGGAATTGGCATACTGTGTAGGGTACCATTGGTCATAAGTGTGTTCCCAGCCATCTCCCATATCGGAATTCCAGTTAATTAGAACCATGACCCGACCGGTATCATCTAAAATGGCGTGATTGCTTGCCGCGTTCATGCCTGCCTGTCCATATCCCTGGCGTCCTCCGCGTCCTGGGATCATTTGGGGCCCATCGATGTCGTAAAAAGTGTGGAAGATTTCGTGATCAGCATGGAGCTCTATCATTTGTCGATCAGGGAACAGGAGAGCAAAGTCTTGGTAGAAAGCGTTCCATTGCCTTTGTCCCCAGAAGTCGTCAATCAATAAGAAGCCTCCTCGTAACAGGTATTCTCGCAAGTTTTCTAGTTCTCTTTGGGACATAGACAAGCCACCATTGCGGCCCATCTCAAGAGCGTAAAGGAAAGGGTAGTCGAAGATTTCTTCATCATCGAAGCGCAGTACGATAGGTTGACTCATGACGCGCACGTTAGTGAGTCGTGCGACGCCTCTAAGAAAGTTTTCATCGGATGCCGGAAAATCGGTTAGCCAGGGGCCGCCGTAAAAACCACCTTCGTAATAGCTGTCATATTGCACCCTGACGAAGGCAAATTCGCCTCCGATATCGTAGAGTTCAGGATTGTCTAGCTGAGCTATTCCTTTATTTGGATTAACCGCAAACAGCACCAGAATGATCATGAAAAATTTATTCATACGATTTGGAAGTTATGTAGTAAAGACACTATGGGCCTTAGTTTGTATCGACAAGCCAGAGAGATCAAGTTATTGTGAGAACTATATCCCGGCCATGGGTTGCAGAATATGAGATATCAAGTTTTCGGCCTGATTGCTTCGCTGTTTCTATTGTTATCCGGCGTGGCTGAGTCCCAACAAGCTATTTCATTCAGCAATGAATTGCTGCAAGGCTTGCAGAGCTACGAACTGCAGCTGGAGGAATTCGAATCTGAATTTGGTCCTTTAAGTGAAAATCTTCTTGAGCCTCTTGGTAGCATTGCTGCTTTGTTGGAAACTCAAGGAGATTACGAAGGCCTAATGGAAATCCAGAACAGACAGTTGGCTCTGATGAGAATCAATCTGGGTCTGGAACATCCTGACCTTGTGCCTCTGGTCCGGTTGATGATTGAAAATCAAAAACGATTAGGTAACTGGGAAGCTATAACCGATCAATTAGAGCTAATTCGGTCTCTTCAGTTGGCCATTTATGGCAGTCATTCTGATGAATTTTTTGCAGCCATTGAAGGGCAGGCTTTTTGGTACCTGACTCTACTTAATATTGACGTGCGTAGTCGCCCGGGTCGTAATTTCATAAGGGCGCGTGATCTTTACAAAGAGTTAGAAGATCTCGCCGAGGATCGTTATGGTGAAGATAGTCCTGAATTATTTCCTTGGTACTACAAGCGTGCAAATAATTTGGCACAGTTAGTAGCATTGCTTAATTCAGATGACAGACTGACGGGGTCGGTTCTGGATGAAGTAGTTCGGGCTGATGGGGTTATGAAGCTAGAGCAGTTCACACCACCTTATTTAACATCTGCTTGGGGGGTAACTAATCGGTTACCGCTGGTCGCTAAAGATCGGTTGATTGGCGAGGCTTATCTACGAGATGGACTTCGCCGGATCAACAAGATACGCGATATTGCTGAAGAGACTGGTGACAAGGAAGCTTTGGCGATGGCCAATCTTTACCACGGCGATTTTCGTATTCTTATGAACCAAGGAGGTTCGCGAAGCTATCGGCGAGCTTACGAACAATTTCTAGAGATAGGTGTGGACACTGAACGTATTGAAGCTCTGCTTAACCAACCCATAGCGATACCGTTGCCGACTTTTTTTGATCGGTTCGCTGATCTAGAGGCTTATCAGGTAGCCAACACATCCAACGGGACCACTGTTGAAGATCTTCTCTATGTTGGAGATTTCACAGCCTGGGATGAGGATGCGAAATCTATCGCTAAGCCTCAAAGCAAGGACCCACTTTTGCATGTGGAATTACCTTACTATCAGGCAGATCTCAAGTTTCGCCTCAGCACACGCGGTAAAACATCTTCTATTGATGTGCTGCATTCAGAGCCGGATGAAAGAGGAGTTGAACGACGAGCATACCGTGCGCTGCGAGATATCTTTTTCCGGCCGTCCATAGTGGAAGGTAAGGTCACGCGCATTCGCGATTTGCAGATCCGCTACTATTATTTCGAAAGAAATAATTAAGTGGTTATGATTGATCATCCCCTGTTGAAAAATTTTTTTCTGTCATTGACGATAATTTCGGTTCCTTATGTGGTATTGGCAGAAAAGTCTGAACCGTGGATAACCCCTATGACAGAATATGGTCATCCAGACTTACAGGGAAGCTGGACTAATCCGTATCAGACCCCACTGGAAAGACCCACAGAGCTGGGAGGCCAGCGAGCGTACACACACGAACAGGCGCAGGCATTAATTGATTATGCTCGTGAATTAGATGCTGCGCGCAGGGAACCACTGGACCCGAATCGCCCGCCGCCGGAAGCCGGAGAGAGAATTAATAATCAGGCAGACGGAAACTTTGAAATCATGCCAACGGAATTGGCGGTAATTGATGGTGAAATACGTACATCTTTTGTCATTGATCCAGAAAACGGAAGAATACCGCGTCTTTCTAGCGCCAGAGACATCCACGCGCAGTGGCGGTCTGAGGGTAAAGGTCGATTCGATGGGCCGGAAGCGCTTACACCACTAGATCGCTGCCTTAGCCCCGGCGGGCAGCTTCCTCTGATGTATATCTTTGGTGGGGTGGGACATCCACAAGGCAACCCAGCAGGCGACAATCCGGTACGTAACGTCCAAATTATCCAGAATAAAGATTATATAGTTATACTGGCTGAGTATTTTAGCCTGGTCCGCATCATTCGGTTAAATAGTGATCACCAGGCTAGTCAAGGTAATAAATGGCTGGGAGACTCCATCGGGCACTACGAAAGTGATTCTTTGATTGTAAATACTCGTTACTTTCGGCCTGAGCAATCGATCGCGCCAATGCGGTCGTCAACTTCGTTTGCGGTAGAGGAACGCTATACTCGAACTGGCGAAGACGAGATTCTTTTTCAATACACTGTTACTGATCCGAATATCTATAGCCAGCCATTTACGGCTCAGATCCCTTTGCGCCGAATGGCTGCGGGACAAAGGCTATATGAGTACGCCTGTCACGAGGGTAACTATTCTATTCCTTCGATGCTGCGTGCTGCACGTATGGCAGAACAAGGACTTCTTAAATAAACCGTCACGTTTAATCATAAGCTTAGTATTTGCATAACGCAGAGCCCAGTTTGTTGAGTTCTTGCTGGTACAGAAGATGAGCTAGGCTTAATCCATATGAACCAAACAGACATTATATGGCGTAACTACGAATTTCGGTTGTATCTTGGTTCGACCGCGTTTTCCGGGGTCGCTTTCGCGATGCAGCAGTTGTTGCTCGCCTGGATATTGATCGACATACTTGAGTTGCCGGCCACTCAGGTTGGTGTTGTTCAGGCGGCAGTGGGTATTCCAGGTATTTTCTTGATGTTGCTCGGAGGAGCCCGAGCAGATGGCGTTGATCCCCGCAGTCTTCTCCTGCAAGTTTATTCCTTGGCTCCTCTATTGCCGTTGTTCCTGATAGTGATTATCAGTTTCGAACAGCTAGGTGTTTTGTCTGTGTTGCTCTGGGGTCTTGGCATGAGCGTAGTGGTCTCGTACTCAAGCCCGGCTCAGCAAGCGATACTTAATCGTGTTGCCAGCAGTGCGGTCCAGAAAGCGGTGTCAGCAGCTACAGCAATCGGGTTTATGGTGCAGATGCTTGGGTTGGGTGTCGCAGGTACCATGGACGCTCTGGGGCTTATGCCAGTGCTGAGTTTCCAAGCCTTGTGTATAGTTCTCGGGGCCTTCGCTGTAAGGCGGCTTAATCCTCGAGTACCTGCTCGCACTGGTTCTGATTCAGCCCTTACTAATATTCTGGCCGGACTAAAAGCTGTCTACCAGCACAAAGTTATCTTACAAGTCCTTGCCATCAATTTCGTATCTAGTATTTTTAACGCAGGCACATTCATGACTGTGTTCCCATTCATTATCAAGCGCGTCTATGAAGGCGATGCCTTGTTACTATCGATGATGATGATTATTTTTTACGGAGGAGCTACGGCGTCGAATTTCATTATGATTCGGCTTATGCCTCTGACTCATCCCGGCAGGGCTTTTCTCATTACGCAGTTTTCTAGAATGCTTATTCTGGGAATAATGTGGATTAACCCGAATTTTTGGTTGTTTGCTCTCGCTACTATCGGCTGGGGTCTCAATATGGGAGTGACCACGACGTTGGCTCGTACAATTGTGCAGGAATCTGCCAGTGAAGAATATCGAGCTCGTATACTTTCGGTTTACAGTCTGGGGTTATTGGGTAGCCCACCGATCGGGGCTCTGCTTCTAGGTTGGATAATCGAGTCTTTTGGAACTCTTAACGCCCTGGTTCCGGCGATTATTATATCTATAATCCTTTTTTTATACGGTGTATTTTGGAGTGATGTTTATCAATACAAGTCTCCAGAGCATTGACATAAACGTAAGAACTAAAAATCGAACCGGTAGCCATCTTTGTCGCTTACCACTTTGCCTGCGGTGGGTGCAGCGAAGTGAGTTCCTATTACCAACGTCGGTGAATCGGCCAGTTCTTTGAGTACATTTACTCGACAGCGTGCCGCGACTTCCTGATCTTCATCGAAACTCACTGTCCAATGGGGCCGGGCGATTTGGCACGGATGATGGATCATGTCGCCGGTGATCAACGCTTTCTCTCCGGTGGATTCGATCACCACACTAACATGCCCCGGCGTGTGACCTGTGGTTGGCACTAGTCTTACTTCGTCTGAAATTCTATGATTCGTCTCCACAAGATCAACAAGGCCTGCCTCGAAAATTGGAGCTATCGAATCTTCCATGACCGGCATCTGATCTTCGGACTCACTCTTTGACCAATAGTCATATTCGTCTCGGCCTAGCAGGTAACGCGCATTCGGAAAGGTCGGCTGCCAGCTGTCCTTAACTTTCATAGTATTCCAACCTACATGGTCCACATGCAGGTGTGTACATACGACGTAATTAATTGCTTCCCGGTCGCAGCCGGTGGCAGCAAGGTCATGGAGAAATTCGGTATTCAGCGCTTGGTTGGCCGTTATCTTGCGGGGTTTGTCGTTTCCAACGCAAGTATCTACCAATAGATTGAAGCCCTTTGTTTGTACAAGTAAGGCTTGGATTGAGATCAGAAGCTCGCCTTCAGGGGAAACAAAATTGGGATAAAGCCATGGGATTTCTTGTAATGCCTCTGGGCGGGCTTCGCGCATAAATGGGTATTTTTCGTAGTACTCAACGGGTAACAGTAATTCCGTTATACAGGAGACAGATACTTCTCCTATTTGCCAGCGCAGCGATTGTTTTTTGGACATATGTTGATTACCGTTAATCGAATGCCTCGAGGAGGGCGAGAATGTTTATTGTAGCAATTTAGATGAAACTCTTTCTTTCAGTGCAGCAAGTTGGGTATATTATTTACCTTGAATCTAGAATATTGGTGAAAATACAGCACATACTACCTAGTTCGTAAACCCCACCGAATGGTAAGGAAATTCTATGAAGAAGTTAAAACATATTCCCAATCTGTTAAGAATTTTAGCAGTGTTGTTGATTACAGCCTGTGCGAGTACGCCGTTACTAGACCTTGATGCTCTGCGAGCCGCTGAGATCAACAACTTAAGGACTCCGGCTCCTACCGTGCTGTCCAGTGGACAACCTAACGAAGCTCAATTACAGGTGATGTCGCGCGCCGGAGTACAACATGTCATTAACTTGCGTACACCACAGGAAGAGATCGATTTTGAGGAGCAGGCAACCGTCGAAGCGCTCGGTATGGAGTATTACTCGATTCCAGTCGCCGGAGCTGGAGGCATTAACTCCGCGAATGCCCAGTCTCTTCTGGGAATCCTTGAAGGATTGAATGGTGAACCAGCGGTGGTGCACTGTGCGACGGGCAATCGTGTGGGTGGGTTATTTGCGGTTAATGCTTTCGCATCAGGGTCAAGCTTAGATGCAGCTATTGCAGAAGGGGCTCGTTGGGGTATGACTTCTGAGCGTTTGCAACAGGCGGTTCGCCAGAATCTTTCAGGTAATTGATAGAAATCAGGAAAAAAGTTATTCAGGATAGATTCTTTACAAAGGAGTGAGTATTTTTAGAGGGCGCTGACCTGAGGATTCTCTGCGTTACTCTTATCCTCTCTTCAACTTTAATTACTTAGTTTTTCTTAGGCTTGCCAAACAGTGTGTCCAGTGTGATTATCATCACTCTGTGACCACATTAGTGGACCGGTTAATAATAAATATAATAAAGGGACACATATCATGGGTACTCTAAAATTGCCTTTCTCTGTTCTATCCTTAGTTATTCTGAGTTTTGTCTTGTCAAACTCGGTCTTTGCCCAAGGTTACGTTAATCCATATGCGACACCCATGGAGCCGTGGGCCAAATTGCCAGGGGATCGCACAATGGGAGCGGTTGGCGATTTGGATGTAGACCCAGACGGTGAACATATTTGGGCAGTTGTGCGCTGTGATGCAACGGCTCCCAATCGCTTTGGGAACGAGTGCGTGGATTCCGATTTGGATTCAGTGCTTAAATTCAATAGCAATGGTGAAGTAGTAGAGAGCTTTGGCGGCGGTATGTTCATCTGGCCCCACGGTATTGATGTTGATTCGGAAGGTAATGTCTGGGTAACCGATGCGGTAAACCAAAATAATATTCCAGCTGGCGACAACCGTGGCCACATCGTGGTGAAGTTTTCCCCAACAGGGGAAGTATTAATGGTGCTAGGCACTCCTGGAGAGCAAGGGCCGGGTCCGGATCATTTCACTTCACCTGCTGACGTTGTGATAGGAGACAACGGTGATATATTCGTGGCTGACGGACATTACGATGATGGTAACAGCCGCGTTGCTAAATTCGACCGCGACGGTAATTTCATCAAGAATTGGGGTAAGACCGGTTATGCACCGAGTGAGTTTCGCGTCTTGCACACGATTGCAATTGATCAGCGTGGCCGACTATTTGTGGGTGATCGTTCCAACAACCGGATTCAACTGTTTACTCAGGATGGTGAATATATAAATAGCTGGTCTCAGTTCGGACGTCCTAGCGGCATTTTTTTCGATGAGCATGACAACATTTATGTAGCGGATTCGGAATCAGATGATCTGCAAAACCCCGGGTGGGAAATGGGAATACGCATAGGCGATGCACGCTTAGGCTGGGTGAACTACTTTGTGCAACTACCCTATGGTGACCCGCGTGATCCAGCAGGTAATGGTGCCGAGTTTGTCGCAGCCGATGCGGCAGGTAACATGTTCGGAGGCGAGCCTAGGCCCCGGAAATTGCAAAAGTATATGCGCGTTAGACCCTGAGGGTTATGTTTTATTGGAAAATAAGCTTCCCTAAGACTTGCTAGGGGCCTCAGGTGAGTATTGGATTTCCCTGAAATTCCATGCAGTTTTCTCAGTTGTCCTTAGGGGTCTAATCACTAGTTAGAACACTAGAGCCATTCGCTTCGTCGGTTGAAAGTTGCGGTTCGGCGCCTAGTTCCTTGACCTTCGCGATTATGGCTTTATATTTGGTCCGACCAATATGGTCTGACCAATTTACCTTGTTGCTCATATGTCTCATCCCAACACCAAAAGTCATGAGATCGCGGATATTTTGCGTACTGAAATACTGCGTCAACAGTATCGCAGTGGTGAACGTATGCCATCCGAACGCGATCTGGCGTCTAGATTCGATGCCAGTCGTGGTGCTGTGCGAGAGGCTCTGTCACAACTCGAGCAATTGGGACTAATCAACACTCAGCCGGGCGGAGCCCGAGTACGGGATATTGAATCAGCTAGCATCGCTATACTAGGTCCACTCATGGAGCTTCAGGACACCCCCGATCCTAACCTGGTAGATCAGTTTATACGCACCTTCGGAGCTTTGGCTGCCACTACAGCGCGTGAAGCATTAGAGAAAGCTACACCCGAACAACTGAACCAAATGCAAAAAATGGTCGTATCACTTAGCAATTACAATGGAGGTTCGGACTCCAAGCACGCTCAATGGACGGAATTTTTAAAATATCTAGGTAGTGTCGCCGACAATCTAGTGGTTAGTCTGATAAGCAACGATCTTCAGGCGCAGTTTGTTGAACAAATGGCTGCGCTAGATTTGAAGTCGGCCCCGGCCCGGGAAAAACAAAACGTAGATAAGGTGTTAGGTTTGGTGAGACAAGGCCTGTCAGAAAAGGATGCAGGATTATTTTTTTCGGGCATACAACTGTATTTTGATGAGCTGCGGTTCTCAGTTGTAGAAGAACTTGAGGTCAGACCTGGCAGTTATCAGAAACAGCAAATTAACAGGAAGGATATAAAACCAATCGTCAGTAGCTCAACATCAACAAGGGAAGATCTAGGAGTAGTTGCATGAAGCGAATAGTAGTACCAATTGGGATTTTGGCGGGGTGTATTGCAGTAGCGGTATATTTAATTAGAAGCCCTACCCAAGTGGGAGAGGTGGCGCCAGAATTAATTCCCATAGCAGTTAGAGTA
>Ga0208750_1000374_pt1 | contig 13501 bp, 7 predicted proteins | sample Knorr_S15_td_O2m_FD_185602 | JGI IMG/M metagenome (GOLD analysis project Ga0208750, IMG submission 185602) | Marine microbial communities from Southern Atlantic Ocean transect - Knorr_S15_td_O2min_ad_340m_LV (SPAdes) (version 2) | ecosystem: Environmental > Aquatic > Marine > Oceanic | place...
AGACGTCAAAACACGTATCGATGCCATAGAGGAGAGCTACGAGTTTTTCCTTGCCTATGCCGCCCAGGGGTTAACCAGCGACCAGGGCTCGAAAGCCGGGGGCCAGCTTCGGGGCTTTCTTGAGAAGACAGAATCAGCTCTTGATGGTTTGCGTTCGGCGCTTGACTCGCTTGTAGATCAAGAATCTTTGACACCACGAGACACTTGGTCAGACGCACTTGAGGTGCTCGAGAGAGACGCTTCGGCTACACTCGCGGCGGTTCGGCTCGTCTCAAGCCAGGAAGGGATTAGCTCCCAGCTCATCGATAATCTCAACGCGAATATACACTTTCGAGCGCTGCTGACTGATCTCTTTCTGATGGATGAGTTAATCGGAGCATAATTGGGGGCTGGGCTCTCTGCTCAACTGAGGTAGCTTTCTGCCTAGTCCGATTCCTCTGGGTCGGAATGTGACGCCTCAAGAGAATGGCTTCTGAGATGTTCTCACTCCCAGCGCTGGGTAATATTGGAGAATTCGTAGGCGCGATTGCAGTCGTCGTATCGCTGATATATCTAGCGCGTCAAACGATTCTCAACACACGTTCTGTGCAGGCAGCTTCGTTCAATGCAATGGTACAGAACAGTATCCGGCTTCTAGAGCACTCGTTCCGCGACTCCGAGTTTGCGGCTTTCTATGAGCGGGCGGAGCGGGATCCCGAGGCGCTGTCTCCTGACGAGAAAATTCGCTGGGATTCATACATGACATCCGTATTCCGGCATTTCGGTAATCTCATGTACCAGCAGCGGGTCGGCGCACTTGATGACCAAATGTGGGAAGCGTACCGAGAGACGTTAAAGCAGCATCTTCGCGTCCCGTCTTGGGGTATTTGGTACCGTGGGCACTGCAAAATCTTCAGCACGGCACTCACCGAACAAGTTGAGCGATCTCTCAAGGAGATCGAAACAGAGGTGGCGGATCAGGCTTGATGTCGGACTCGTCACACAGATTTGTGAATGTGACATACGCGGCCCCAGTCTCCTTGAATAACTAGTAGCGGCTAACGAGGCCTAAGACCTAGGAAGTCCCCTGTGGAACTTAGGTCTTTCCTTAGGTAGCTTGCCTAGCACGCTCCCCGATTTTCCTCGTTGAGATCTGCCGGATGCCGACAACTCAGGTTCCTTCAGCAACCCGAGAACTGCTCTGGGCTAAGGTCATTGATCACACACGCTGTATCGGGTGCCACGCTTGTACCATCGCATGTAAATCTGAAAACGAAGTTCCTCTCTCGGTGACACGCACATATGTGAAGTATGTGGACACTGGAGTCTTCCCACAGGCGCGTCGCTCATTTCAGGTTACGCGGTGTAACCAGTGCGATGACGCACCCTGCGTAGAAGCTTGTCCAACAACGGCGATGTTTCGGCGGGCTGACGGTATTGTGGATTTTGATAAGTCGATCTGTGTAGGGTGTAAGGCATGTATCGCAGCTTGTCCATACGACGCGATCTTCATTAATCCTGAAGACCACTCTGCTGAGAAGTGCAACTTCTGCGCTCACCGTCTGGATGTTGGTCTTGAACCAGCTTGCGTGATTGTTTGCCCCACAGAAGCGATTCTTGTAGGCGACATGAATGATCCACTGTCGGCTGTGAGCGGAATTATTAATAGGGAGGCCGTTACAGTCCGGAGGCCCGAGAAGGAGACGCGTCCGAAGCTTTACTACAAGGGTGCCGACCAAGCCACACTTGACCCCTTGGCTGCACGCCGACCAGATGGTGGAATTTTTATGTGGAGTGAGCAGGGTAACGTTAAGAACCAGGTGCCTTCTGGCCATTCTGGCCCATCGAACAGTTCGGCCGCTGCCCTACTAAGCTACGATATCCCCCACCGTGCACCGTGGGATTGGCGTGTCAGTTTATACACATTCACTAAATCGATATCGTCAGGGGCCTATTTGGTGCCGCTTCTACTTGCCTTGAGTGGGATGATCACATGGACCAACTCAGTTTGGACTCTACTGGGTCCAGCAGTAGCAATGATCTTCCTACTGGTTACTGGTGCACTATTAGTCTGGGACCTTGATCACCCTGAGCGCTTCTGGATGGTGCTTACGAGGCCGCAGTGGCGAAGTTGGCTTGTGCGGGGAGGCTTTATCATCACGGGTTATGGGGGAATACTTGCACTGCATTTAGGGGCGGTTATAGGAGGACGTCCTGAGATCCCTCAAAGCCTGTCCTGGGTGGGTGGCCCTCTCGCTGCCATGACTGCGATTTATACTGCTTATCTTTTCGCGCAGGCTAAAGCGCGTGATCTTTGGCAGAGCCCTCTACTTCCTCCCCATCTGCTGGTCCAAGCTCTACTAGCCGGTTCGGCGACCCTTACACTTTTGAATCCGGATGGGCTAGGGCCGGAGGGGCTAGGGGTTGGTGCTGTGTGGATTCTCAAAGCTTCTTTGGCGGTTCATCTCATTCTGGCTCTCGGTGAGGTGAGTATGCCCCATCCAACTGCACACGCAGCCCTAGCTGCCAGGAATATGACGAGAGGGGCATACGCCGCTTTCTATTGGGGTGGGATAGCGCTGACTGCAGGTTCTCTTCTGTTGGTGGGTACTAGTGACACTATTGGAGCACTTGGAGCACTAGCCGGTTTAGCGGGTCTCTTTTTACACGAGCATGCCTACGTTCAGGCTGGCCAATCCGTACCGCTCGCATGAACGACTCGACCCATCTAAGTGAACTCAATCAGAGAGTTTCAGCTGCTAAGGCTGAAGTCGAAGGGCGGGGCGAAACGTTCTATCCTGGCGCGAGTCGGATTCATCTCGCGTCGTACCCTCCGCGGGAACGTTGGAATGATTGGGTGGAGTTGGACTCAAAGTCATGGCCGGAGAGAGTAGAGAAGCGGTACATGCTGGTACCGACTACCTGTTTCAACTGCGAGTCGGCTTGTGGGCTACTCGCATACGTCGATAGGGAAACTCTTCAGGTCAGGAAGTTCGAAGGGAATCCTGAACACCCAGGCTCGAGGGGCAGGAACTGTGCTAAGGGTCCTGCGACACTCAACCAGATTACAGATCCAGACCGGATTCTCTACCCCTTGAAGCGCAGCGGGCGGCGTGGAGAAGGGAAATGGGAGCAAGTTTCATGGGATGAGGCACTCGATGCAATCGCGGGGAGAATCCGAACCGCACTGCAAGAGGACCGGCACGAAGAGGTGGTATACCATGTCGGGCGTCCCGGTGAGGATGGATACACTGAACGCATGCTCGCAGCATGGGGGGTCGACGGTCATAACTCGCATACGAATGTATGCTCAAGTGGCGCACGAGCCGGGTATCATTGGTGGATGGGGATGGACAGGCCCAGCCCTGACTTCAGCAATGCGAAGGTCATCGTGCTTGTTAGCAGTCACCTAGAGACGGGTCACTACTTCAATCCTCATGCTCAGAGGATTATCGAGGGCAAGAAGAACGGTGCGAAACTCATAGTCTTTGACACCCGCCTGTCCAACACGGCTACCCACGCTGATCACTGGTTGTCTCCTTATCCAGGCTCGGAGCCAGCGATCTTTCTAGCGATTGCAAACTGGATGATCCGTGAAGGCAAATACGATCGAGAGTTTGTTCGACGTTGGTGGAACTGGCAGGAGTATATGGAGGTCGTGAATGACGAGCCTGGTGCTTCTTTTGAGAACTTCGAGGAGCACCTTCGCGGGGTATACTCTGAATTCACCTTCGAATATGCAGCGACAGAGTCTGGTATCGATGCTGCGACGCTGCTAGAGGTGGCCAAGGTAGTGTCGACAGCGGGTACTCGTTTTGCGAGTCATAATTGGAGGAGTGCTGGCTCAGGGAATCTGGGTGGGTGGCAGGTCGCTCGCACACTGACCTTGCTCAATGCACTACTAGGAGCATTGGCTACCGAGGGTGGGACATTTCCTAACTCTTGGAACAAGTTCACCCCTAGGCCCCCTCGTCTGCCACACCAACATCCGAAGAAATGGAACGAAGTGACATGGCCCCGTGAGTATCCACTGGCGCTTATGGAGATGTCCTTCCTCATGCCCCATCTAATGAAAGATCAGGATGCTCGCCTCGACGTTTATTTTACTCGTGTCTACAACCCGGTATGGACGAATCCAGACGGGTTCAGTTGGATTGAGATGCTGAGCGATGAGGACCGGATTGGACTACATGTCGCGATGACGCCGACATGGAATGAGACCGCATACTTTGCTGACTACATCCTACCGATGGGACATGCTTCGGAACGCCATGATCTCACTTCTTATGAACAGTATAACGGTCAATGGATCGCTTTTCGGCAGCCAGTACTGCGAGCAGCTCGGGAGCGTTTAGATGAGGAAATCACTGACACACGTCAGGTAAATCCCGGAGAAGTTTGGGAAGAGAACGAGTTCTGGATTGACCTTACGTGGCGAATTGATCCGGACGGGTCACTCGGAATACGAGAGTTCTTCGAATCCAAGAAGGTGCCCGGTGAAAAAATGACGATCGACGAGTATTACGGTTGGATCTTTGATAATTCGGTGCCGGGTCTTCCTGAGGCTTCAGCAGCAGAGGGCTTGACCCCTCTCGAGTATATGCGCCGATATGGGGCATTCGAGATTTCGAATAAGGTAGGCAGGGTTCATGAGCAGTCGGTTCCTGATAATGAACTAGAGGATGTACGGGTGGATGAAATGGGTCGAGTGTATAGTCGAGCACCGATACCTCCCAGTCCTAAAGCTCCTGGAGGAACCAAGATCGACGACGATGAGGATGGTCGGCGTAGAGTTGGGGTTAGGGTTGATGGAGAGATCCTTAAAGGATGGCCCACGCCGACCGGAAAACTCGAATTTTGGTCACGGACACTGCATGACTGGGGTTGGCCTGAACTCGCGATACCCACATACATAAAAAGCCATATCCACCCGGAAAATCTTGAGAATGGTCAGATTCCTCTGATCACTACGTTCCGCGTGCCTGTCCAAATTCATACCCGGAGCGCGAACTCGAAGTGGCTGGACGAGATCGCTCATACAAACCCCCTTTGGATCCATCCAATAGATGCCGATAGAGTGGGGATCTCAAAGACAGGTGATCTGGTTAGAGTCGAGACTGAACTCGGTTACTTTGTTCTTAAATCTTGGATTACCGAAGGTATCCGGCCTGGAGTTGCCGCGTGCAGCCATCATATGGGTCGGTGGAAACCGGAAGGGCATAAAGGGCAGCGACTGGGGATAAGTACGGTAGCGCTGAACCAAGAAGGTTCGGAGTGGTCACTTACACCCCGCAAAGGTGGTGAGCCGTTTGCTTCATCAGATCCTGATACCATGCGCATTTGGTGGACAGATCTAGGCGTGCACCAAAATCTTACTCATGCAGTACATCCCGACCCAATTTCCGGAATGCACTGCTGGCATCAAGCTGTGCGGATTTGCCCGGCTAAAGAAGGGGATAGAGCTGGCGATGTCTCAGTAGATACGGGTAAGTCTCAAGCGGCCTACGAGAAGTGGCTCGCAATGACTCGCTCAGCAGACCGCTATTCTCCCGATGGAACGAGGCGTCCGTACTGGATGCTACGACCTGTGCGCCCTGAACGTGACGCATACCATCTTCCTTTAAAAACTGAGTCTGCTGAAGTATGACGGTCACGTGAGGAATCAGGGATTAGACTTACCTCTTGCCCCTGATCTTTTACAGGAGTCAGATCAGGCTTCCGTTGACCTGATTCGCACGCTAGCAGTTTTTGCAGAGGCGCCTGCTTCAGAGCACATTCACCTATGGAAAACTCTGGGAATTGAAGAGTCACCTAGTGCTTCAGACTACGCCGACATTTTTCTTTTCCAGTTTTATCCCTACGCATCGGTGCACCTGGGTCCGGAAGGTATGTTGGGAGGGGAGGCACGGAACCGTGTGGCCGGATTTTGGAGAGCGTTAGGAAGGAATCCGCCTTCGGAGCCGGACCATCTTGCGGCCCTATTAGGTCTGTATGCGACATTGAGTGAGCAGATCGGCCTCGCAGGAAAGAGTTCAAGCGAACTTTCTCATTTTTCAGAGGCTGAGGCTCTGATGATTACTCAGGGGAGGGACGCACTTCTGCAGGAGCACATAGCTCCTTGGGTCCCAGCTTATCTGGAGCGCATTATTGAGATTGCCACTGGACCCTATCGTAGCTGGGCACTTCTTCTCGATAAAGTCTTACGGGTTGAGCTTGTCCGAGCAGGTTGCCCAAAACAGTTACCCTTACACCTTCGTGAGTCATTGCCACTTGCTGATCCGCGGACTGATGGAGCGGACGCCTTCATCTCGGGGCTTCTTGCTCCCGTACGGGCTGGAATTATTCTGGCTAGGGCTGACCTTGCTCGTCTCTCTTCTGAGCTAGACCTGGGATTGAGAGCTGGTGAACGTCGGTACGCTCTAGAGCATCTTCTCGGTCAGGACTCCAGTAGATTTCTACAGTCACTTGCCGCCGAAGCAGATAGACAGGCGGTGGGCCACAAGGATCGCCGGGAACTACTCGGAATTACCGCTGACTTTTTCTTGGATCGAGCTTTGGCAACCTCGGAATTACTGAGAAAACTTTCAGAGGGAGGAGTAAAAATCACCACTGGAACTGTGTCTTGACCAACTTCATTTTCGCTGAGCCTGCTCACCAGCCTTCGTTCAGAGATGTCTTAGCGGGACTCGGGGTTGCACTCATGTTAATCCCAGGGTCTATGGCATATGCTGAGTTAGCAGGTCTTCCGAGCCATCATGGCTTATACGCCGCGGCTGCCGCACCAATTGTGGCGGCACTGTATGCTTCGTCTCCCTATCTTCAAACCGGGCCTGTTGCGATGACTGCCTTGCTCACGCTTGGCGCGTTACTCCCTCTGGCTGAACCGGGTACGGCTGAATTCACGAGCCTAGCAGCTTTGTTGGCTGTGGTATGTGGGCTTGTGCGCCTGGCGGTAGGACTGACGAAATCTGGATGGGTCAGCTATCTGATGTCACGCGCAGTAATGACCGGATTTACCTCTGCAGTTGCCATCCTGATTGTGTGTGCACGGCTTCCTTCAACATTCGGCGTTGATGTATCAGAAGCCAATGTTGGAGTGGTTAGGGGGGCGTTCTTAACGCTATCCGATCCGGGTTCATGGGAACTCGTAGCCTTAACACTTACGGTGACATCCGTAATCATCATTCTCATTGGAAGAGCTATACACACTTTGGTACCGGGTGTCTTGATCGCTGCTCTAATGGGTCTCCTCTTTTCAATCATCTTTGGATACGAAGGTTCAATAGTTGGTGAGATACCAGTGGGCCTGCCAGCAGTTTCTATTGATTTGCCGTGGAGCAGTTTGCCGGCACTCTTTCTACCAGGAGCAGTAATCGCTGTTGTAGGCTTTGCAGATTCTGCGTCGATTGCCCGTGTGTTTGCCAATGAGGATCGTCAGCGCTGGAGTCCGAGTCGCGAGTTCCTAAGTCAAGGCATGGCAAATGTTGCTGCGGGATTTGTAGGGGGATTACCGGTTGGAGGTTCCTTTGCGCGTAGCAGTGTCAATCGGCTTTCGGGTGCTACCAGCCGTTGGAGTGGTCTCATTGCAGGTCTTCTGGTTTTGGCTTTTCTACCTGTCTCCAATGTCTTGTCTCCGCTTCCGCAGGCCGTCCTGTCCGGGATTGTAATCGCTGCCATTTGGCCACTTTTCCGCGTGAAAGAGTTGGTGAATCTGTGGGCAATGTCGGGACCTCAAGGAGTGGTTGGGTGGGGCACTTTTGGGCTTACACTGACTCTAGCTCCGCGAATTGAGCAGGCCGTTGTACTCGGTGTAGTCATGGCGACAGCAGCACATATGTGGAGGGAACTCTCCACAGCCGTCGAAACTCGCATTGAGGGAGAGGACCTTCATTTCCAGCCGAAGGGAGTGCTCTGGTTTGGATCGGCTCCAGCACTTGAGGACACACTGTTATCGAGTTTGGCTCAAGAACCTGGTGTTAAGCGAATCATCGTACACTGCGGTGGTTTGGGAAGGATTGATCTGACTGCAGCGCAGGGTATCGCTAGAATTGCTGAACAAGCACAGGTGGCTGGGCTCAAGATGGAAATAAGGGAAGCCCCAGAGCATGCATATAGGGTGCTGCAAGCTGTAGGTCTCGAGTCGATACAGTATCCAATCCCGAATGGGGATTGAGAAAGAAATCACCTTCTTCTCATATAGGTGAGCACATTGCCGGAGAATTACCCCAGGGGGTTAAGGCGGGCGATCGGCCCTAAGCAAGCGACGGCTATGGTCGTTGGCACCATCATCGGTGCGTCAATTTTTGTTCAACCATCTGAGATCACCGGCCAAGTGCCAACCGTTGTTGGCATTTATGCCGTTTGGCTGGTATGTGGGGTACTCACCCTTTTTGGGGCCCTGGTATGCGCAGAATTGGCGAGCACGTTCCCTGAGGCTGGTGGGGTATATGCGTACCTTCGGGAGGCCTTCTCGCCCGCTGTAGGCTTCCTCTGGGGTTGGGCGATGTTTTGGATTATGCACTCCGGAATCGTTGCGGCGATTGCAGTGGTATGTGCGAGGTATCTCAGCTTCTTCGTGGAGCTTGGCGACTTAGGCCAGCGGGTAGTGGCTGTCGTTACAATCTTGGTACTTAGCCTTATCAACTACGTAGGGGTAAAGCATGGAAGCATCCTTCAGGCTGCGATCACAGCTGGTAAACTTCTAGCAATCTCGATAATCGTGGTTCTCTGCTTCTTGTTTGGTGGTACGGCACACGAAGTCGCGGTAGAAGCCTCTCGTACTGCCGCACCGGGGAGTTACACGGCTCGGGATTTCGGGCTTGCTTTGGCTGCTGGCCTCTTCGCTTTCGGTGGCTGGCATATGGTCACTTATAACGCTGAGGAGACTAAAGAGCCGCGCAGCACGATTCCCAAAGCCCTTATCTTGGGTACGCTTATTGTTACGGGCTGCTACATCCTCCTGAATGCAGTCTACTTGTATGTACTGCCGATGGAGACGGTCGCTTCATCAGATCGTGTCGCGGCGGATGCAGCGGATGCAGTCTTCGGTAGAGGCGGTGGTGCTGCGATGTCAGCTCTAGTTGTTTTTTCAACGTTTGGAGCGCTCTCCGGCATTGTTCTCGCAGGACCTCGGGTCTACTTCGCAATGGCCAGAGATGGTTTGTTATTCAAGTGGTTCGGGGTGGTTCACCAAGAATATGGGACACCCCACAGAGCGATTCTCCTGCAGGCGATCTGGGCTAGTGTACTAGCTTTAACTGGCACATACCGTTCCCTGTTTACCAGGGTGATCTACACGGAGTGGATTTTTTTTGGGATGATGGCTTTGGGTCTTATCCTGCTCCGCAAACGCCCAGAAGTAACGCGTGACTACGAAATGTGGGGGTACCCTTGGGTACCGATCATTTTTGTAGCAGCTGCTTTTGGTATTGTTGGGAACCAACTTCTGACTGACCCAGCAGAGAGCCTAAAGGGTCTTGGATTCGTTCTTCTCGGTTGGCCGGTGTACATGCTATGGACCCGCAAAACCCAGGACCTATAACCGATCGACTCTGCTCTCCAGTAAAGATTCCTGGAATTTTAAAAGGTTTAGCCGCCTAGATGGTCGGCATATTCTTGCCTTGCCCTTCTAACCGAATGCCTGTTTTAGGAGAGATCGCATCCGGCCTTCATAGCGGCGAAGTACAAGCACGGATGCCGGAGAGTAACGGGCCACCTTCGTCGGTATTTCGCCGAACATGAGTTGCCTTATAAAGCGATCACGGGTTGAGCCTAGAACGACTAAGTCGTATTCAACACTCTCCTTCGCAATGCCACCAGCGATGGATTGAGACTCAATCACCTTCCGATTTACTGACAGGTCTAACTCGAGACGGTCCAATGTTTTACCGAGCCGCTCATCTGCGTGTGCAAGCTGTGCTTGGGATGCATTAGGTGGCACGACATAACATGCTGTTACAGACATGCCGAATGCTGGTGCGAGCACATTTAAAACCTCAGCTGCCAGTCGATTGTGTGGACCACCTGTGGTAGGGAAGAGACAGCGCTTCGGAGGTTCGTGATTCTCAACCTTCAACATTGCGAGGTCACAGGGGGAGTTCCTGATGACCTGATCCGCAACTTCTCCGAAAATTCGATCACGAGTATCGGTGTAACCTTTCCACCCCATGACCATGAAGTCAGCTCCGTATCGGCTTGCACCCGATAGAATCCCATCTGAGGCTTGATGGGCGATCATCAGATCAGTCTCGATCTCGATGTTTCGATCTCTGGCCTCTTGACGGGCCGCTCTCAAAAGGCCTTCCCGATGATGTGTGAAGCGCAGGCCTTGGTGGATTGGGAGTTGCCGCGGCACCTCAACAACTGAAAATCCTACTAAGGGTTTCTCCCTCGCGGCAGCGATTACTTCCGCATAGTCAAGTAGAATGCCGATGTTGTCTCGATTGTGGAGTGGCACGACCACCGTGTCCTGTACAGCTGCGACAGGTGGTAAGGATGTTTCTAGGACCTGAGGTTTGTCCGTTGCAGCTTGCTTCTCGGAATAGGCATAGTAAAGCACCAGACCTACGAGAACCCAGCCAATGGTCACGTACCAAGCGAGCGGTTGGAAATTGAATTGGTATACCGCAAGAAAAACATTGAGAACGATGCCGAGGATGGGAACAACCGGATAGAGTGGAACCTTGTATTGCCTTGGCAGGTCTGGCGCCTTTCGGCGTAGCACGATGACCGAGAGGTTCACCATAGCAAAAGTCAGCAAGAAAATCAGACTTGCAGCGGAGCCGACTGCTTCAATTGGAAGAGTCAGCGCCATTAAGAGCAGAACTGCACCGCTTAAGAGAATCGCAATATGAGGTGTGCGCCGAACTGGGTGGATGGTCCCCACGGCTTTTGGTAGCAATCGGTCCCGGCCCATCGAGAATGCAACCCGGGACGATGCTAAGATTGTGGCGTTGAGGGCTGACATGGTGCTCAGCAGACCTCCGAAGACGATTACTCCAACACCAAACGCGGGCATAAAGCCTTCGGCAGCGCGCACGATAGCTGTTTCGCCGTAGTCTCCAAGGAAGCGCCATGAAGGCTCACCACTCTCTGGAGTCACGGCGGCGAGTGCTACGAAGAGAATCAGCAAGTACATAACTACTGTGATTCCCAGAGAGATGAATGTAGCCCTTGGTATGTTCTTTTCAGGTTCCTTGATCTCTTCGGCGACTGTAGCGATAAGGTCATAGCCCTCGAATGCGATGAAAGTGAGGCCCATTGCGACGATCACCCCGCCCATACCCTCGGGAAAGAATGGATTGAACGAGTTTGTTACCTGTTGTGGTGGTGCATCGATCACAGCTCCAAGACCGTATGCCACGAACACTAAGAGTATGAAGAGCTTGGTAACCGTCAGGATATTCTCTGCCATCCCTGTGACTGCAGCGCCTCGAATGTTAAGGCGGATGAAAAGTCCCCCAATCACAACGGTTACGAAGAGATATGGAGCATGTTCTCCCATGAGAGCAAACGATGCATCGGCGAAGCCGGGTATATACTTGAGGAAGAATTCCCAGAAGTATCCGGCGAATCCCAGAGCGTAGAGTGAACACGCGACCGTATAAGCAAACCATAACATCCAACCAGCAGTGAATCCGACTGCGCCAGGGAATGCTCTGCGCACAAAAGCGTAGCCTCCTCCAGCTTCCGGAATAGCAGAAGCCAGTTCTGCATAAGCAAAGGCCGTGAGAAGTGTTACGACTCCATTCAGTGCGAACGCGAGAATTGAAGCCGGCCCGGACTCGCCTGCGGCGATCCCAGTAAGTACGAAGATCCCGGCTCCAATCATCGCGCCGACACCGATCATTGTAGCGTCGAACAGCCCAAGATTTCGGGCAAACGTCGGTTCACCTACTGGTGAGCTTGCAGCTTTGGAATTCACGGGGCTGGAGGATGCAGTCTCTTGCCTTGAACTGCAAGCCGGCACTGCTTGAAAGAAATTCTAACCTCTGGCCTGAGAAGCGAGCTGACCTTATAGCTTCGAATTCTCTTGAGCTATCTTGCCTGGAAAGATTGATGATTCTCGACTTCCACAACCACTATTTTCCACCGGAGTACCTTGATGCCCTGAGTAAGGGCGGCAGCCACTTCAGGGTTACCACTGATCGTGATGGAAATCCAGTTCTGCACTCTCCTGGTGACTACAATGTGATCGTTCCAGGCCACCGGGATCTGAATGTTCGTGAACGTGTCCTTGATGAGGCAGGGATCCAAATGCAGGTAATCACGTTCACGGCCCCAGGAACGAGCATTGAGACTCCAGAACGTGCTGTCGAACTCTGCCAGATCGTGAATAACGCTTTCGCGTCTGCATGTCGTGCTCGGACGGACCGATTTACCTCGTTGGGCACCTTACCGATGAACGCACCTGAAGCTGCAGCCGAGGAAGCAGAGCGCGTAGTTGGGGAATTGGGTCTTCCCGGTGTAATGCTTCTTTCTAACGCAAGCGGTGTCCCGCTCCACGAGAAACATTTTTGGCCAGTTTACGAGCGACTCAATGAAGCGGAAGCAGTGATCTACATACACCCGACTTATCCTGTCGGAGTGGAGGTCATGGAGAGCTTCATGCTTATGCCAATGGTCGGCTTTCTAATGGACACCACACTTGCAGCAGCAGGGCTGATTTATTCCGGTGTCGTAGAGCAATTTCCAAAAATCACTTGGGTGTTAGCCCATCTCGGCGGTGCTGTACCGTATCTGGCCGAACGTTTCGACCGAGGGTTTGAGGCGTATCCTGAATGTCGAGAATACTGCAGCGTACTTCCTAGCGAGCAACTGCGGGGTTTCTATTACGATACCGTGAATTTCGATGACGCCTGCCTGAGGCTTGCTATTGAATTCGCCGGCATTGATCACCTAGTTGCTGGTTCGGACTATCCTCACATGATCGGAAGTCTCGACAAGATGATATCTAGCGTAACCACTCTTGATTTATCCGAGGGCGAAAAAGATAAGATTTTTGGTGAGAATGCAGCCCGGATTCTCAGTCTAGGTTGATTATAATTCTGTTGGAAACTTTTCTGGAGATGGTTACCACCTAACGCTGAGGTGTTGGAAGCAATGGCGTTCGTTCAGTGATCGCTGAATAGATCAAGCTTCTTATATTGGAGTGGTCGTCGAGTCCGGACGCTGGGATTACTTGAGTCAAGTACACTACGATGAGCTGTTCCACCGGATCCACCCAGTAGGTGGAGTGGTACGCACCACCCCAACCAAATTCCCCGATGGAGCCAGGGGCCCCAGACGCGGCGACATCTTCCCGAACTGAAAATCCCAGCCCGAATCCCATCCCGGGTGCTCGGTATAAGTCTCCCACATGATTCACTGTCATGAGGTTGACCGAAGCTGTCGATAACAACTGGGTCCCATTAAGTGACCCTCCATTGAGCAGCATTTGCAGAAAGCGAGTGTAGTCTCGAGTGGTTGAGAGGAGGCCCGCTCCACCGGAGAAGCTCTGACGAGGACCTTCCACGTATTGACC
>Ga0208750_1000376_pt1 | contig 13470 bp, 12 predicted proteins | sample Knorr_S15_td_O2m_FD_185602 | JGI IMG/M metagenome (GOLD analysis project Ga0208750, IMG submission 185602) | Marine microbial communities from Southern Atlantic Ocean transect - Knorr_S15_td_O2min_ad_340m_LV (SPAdes) (version 2) | ecosystem: Environmental > Aquatic > Marine > Oceanic | place...
GATGATATAATCCCTTCCACCAAAAAAAACGGAGGCCCAGGATCTGTATTGGTAATGCCTTTAACAAACAAAAACAGCATTTGGAGTTTTGATCATATGGATGCCACAGAAATTAGCCTTCCCGACGCACCTCGAGAAGATGAAATTGTTGTTGCAGTTGCAGTTGCAGACAGCGGGCGCCCCCTTGCCAGGACAGTGAAATAACTATATTACTCCATCTTCAGCAGCAAGCGTCTGCATTCACTATCAGCACTAAAATAAACAACTGATTATACATAAGGAATAACATGTTTAAAGTAATGATTCTGCTTACACGCAAAGAAGAGCTTTCACGCAGTGACTTCAAAAATTGGTGGCTAAACGAACATTCAAAGCTGGCCTCTAAACTGCCTGGATTGAAAAAAGCATGTTTCAACCTGGTAAAAAACGGAGATTCTCAGATTGACGGTGTGTCTGAGCTCTGGTTCGATTCTGAAGACGATTTTACCTCTTCATATGAGTCAGAAATCGGCAAATCTGTGGTTGCCGATTCAATGGCCCATGTGAGCGGCAGAACCAGATTGATTGTGGAGGAAAATATTTTGTAAGACTGAGGAATATTTCAAATCTTGATCTCTTTAAAATCTATTTACACTGTACCTCGGGATACATAATTCAATATAAAACAGCTGGAATAACTAATATTTAAAGGATTAAAAATGAGAAAACGGATTATATTAATAGCAGTATCAATTTTGCTGTTGATTGTTTTTTACGGATCTTTATCATTTGCTGATTCGCACGGAATAATCAAGTATCGACAAAACGTAATGAAATCGACTGCCGGTCACATGGGTGCAATTGTGGATATCTTGAAGAACCACCTTCCTTTAGAAGCTCACATTGTAGATCATGCACGCTCGATGCTACAAATCAGCAGGATGATTATGTCAATGTTTCCAGAAGGTTCTGGCAAAGGACGAACAAGGTCTAAGCAGGCAATTTGGGAAAACTGGTCTGAATTTGAGTCCGCAGCAAATGACTTTGAACGAGAAAGTGCAAAACTGTCTAAAGTAGCTGAAAGCGGAGATATGGAAGCACTTGCTAAACAAGTCAGGGCCACGGGTAAAACCTGTAGTGGATGCCACAGAAATTTCCGGAAAAGAAATTAAATTAATTTATTCCCCAGTTTTACGATAATAATTTTACCATTCCTATTATATCTTTTGGCCAGTTTACCTAGTTGGTATTCTGACATAAAATTTTTTCTGTTTAATAATCATATTTGGAGAAAACAGTGAAGTGTCAACAACAATCTTCTCAGGGAAAAACAGTCTAATTTCTGAATTTCAAAGATTTCTATTCTGGTTTTGTTTTTGCCTGCTCAGTGCAAATAATGCTGGAGGTCAGAGCCTAATTGAGAAGGGTAAATATATTTTTCATGCTTCCGGAGGATGCAGCTGCCATACTGATACAAAAAACGACGGTGAGTTCCTTGCCGGAGGCAGGCCAATCAAAACACCCTTCGGCACATTTTATGCCTCAAATATCACACCTGACCCCACAACTGGAATAGGGAAATGGAGCGATGAAGATTTCATTCGTGCCATGACGAAGGGATTAAGCCCGGAAGGGAATCATTATTTCCCTGTTTTCCCTTACACCTCCTTCCACAACATTACTCGGGAAGATTTACTCGCCCTCAAAGCCTATCTTTTTTCTATTCCTGCAGTCAGTCAAAATAATCTGCCCCATGACTTGCTTCTGCCTTTCGGCAGGCAGGCCGTGCTGATGTTTTGGAAAAATGTGGTCTGGTCCCCTCAGCCTTTTATTTCAAATTCGGAAAAAACTGAGAGCTGGAATCGCGGAGCTTATCTTGCTAAGGCGCTGGCACATTGCGGAGAATGTCACACGCCTCGGAATCTGCTTGGAGGGCTAAAATCGTATATGCAATTTGCGGGTTCAAAAGATGGACCGGAAGGTGAGCTTGCGCCTAATATCACTCCCCATAAAAAAACTGGAATTGGTGACTGGACTAGGGTTGATATCAGCTATTTCTTAGAAACGGGAATGAAACCGGACGGAGATGGTACCCAGGGACTAATGTCAGAGGTTATTGAACATGGTTACTATTATCTTGAACTGGAAGATTTGGACGCACTGGCAGAATATCTGATTTCCCTTTTGCCAATAGAGAACGATCTGCAGCAGGATTAATTAAGTAATATACTGGGAAAAGCACCGAAATTAAGTTGTTACTTAATTACATTCTATTTTGAAACAATCCTTCATTAAGGGAATTATTCCAGAACAGCATCAAGAGAATTAATTTCCAAAACAGGAGTTCCAGGGAGCCGTTCCGTTGCTTGCGCGAATCTGTTGACCCACACTGTCTGAAAACCAAAAGTTGCTGCTCCGGAAACATCCCATGCATTGGAAGAAAAGAAAAGAATTTCTTCCGGATTGCATCCAAGCTGATCAGTGGCCAGTTGATAAACTTTTGGTGAGGGTTTGAAAACTTTGATGGTGTCAACTGAAATGATCGAATCCAAAACCTTTCCAAGGTTACTTTTGCTGACACCTGCTTCCAGCATTTCCGGAGAACCATTGGAAAGAATGGCAGTGCCTAATCCCATTTGCTTTATATTGCTCAGTGTATCCGGAACTTCAGGATAGCAGGCTAATTCGTGGTAAGCCATCAGCAGGTCTTTCCGTAAACTATTGTCATCAATCCCTTTAGAATCCAAGGCATAATCAAGGGCGTCCTGAGTAACTATCCAGAAATCCACGTAGCACTGCATCAAACTTCTCAGCCAGGTGTATTCCAGCTGTTTGGTACGCCAGATTGTTGATACCGCTTCTGCCTGCTCACCCAGTCTCACTTGATATCGAGAAGCCGCGGAATGAACATCAAAAAGCGTTCCGTAAGCGTCAAATACTGCATGCCGGACGGATTTAAAATTAACAGAAGTCATTTAAGTTTTTAAAAAATATCTGGCTTTAATTCAGAAATGAACTTAGGTGAGCTCGCAATAAAGGAATGCCTTCCCATTTGGTACCACAATTGAAGATTTTATCCAGTGGCACAAACAGATCGATGATGGAAAACCAGTTTCGATGTCCTATTTTAAACTTTTCGCCAAGAAAGCAGGGTAATAGAACAATAAGCGTAATGCAAAGCCAGAATGCATCCAACTTCCGGCTTCCAGAATTTATGCTTCCTTGTGTTCAGATTGCATTTCTTGTTGTAGAATCCCCCCAATATCCCCCAGTCCATTGCTGGATGGATTCGCTGCATGAGGATCTATGTTGTCCATATTTTCCTCACCCATATCACGCTTGAGTAATATTTCCTGGCATGGGTCTTCAACTTTAGTAATTTTACCGCCACGTGCAAGGAATTGCTCCATTGCAGATTGAACTTCTTCATGGCTAACATAGGATTTCGCTATTTTTGTATTACTATCCATAGTATCTCCTTGATTAACATGCACAAATGCAAAATGCGGAGTTTTTTCTGTAAAATCCATTTATAGAAAAATATTTTACTGCCCGAATTAAAAAAATCAACTAGGCAGTTTTTTTGCCGCTAAACCAAACAGCGAAAAGTAATGCAAAGATCATGAATTTTTTACTTATTTGCCTTTAAAATAACTAAATTTTATATGACTCTTATGTCATGACAATTCCAGCAAAATAAACAAGAATTAATGATGTGTATTAAAATTTTTGAAGGAGTTTATCTTTACTAAAATCAGATTGGATTTTTCCCTTTAATAACAGTAAGAAATCAATGCTTTGGCAAATGTGAATATTCTGGGTAGTAATGAAAAACTGGCTGCGAAAAGGAGGATTATTTTTTATCTTATTCAACTTTTTTATTCTTGAATTTACAAAGTACGGCACGTCATTAACTATATTTACTTTGAAATACAAATATCTTTCTGGAACATTTTTCCCTTTTCAGAACTTTTCAACAAAATATTCCTCCCATCGATCAGCTGCATCTTCAGCAAATAATATTTTACATGCTTCCCTGAGACCATCTGAATTTTTTAAGTCTTCATGTTTCACCACCAAAGCCAGCTTGGAACGTCGTCTTAAAAAATCTTCCAGAGTAACAATCATTTCCCGGTCTGCAGCTTCGGTCAGTTCGCATCTTACATAATCAGTGCCCTCTATCAAAGGTTCCGCTGTATCCCGATTCTCCCGGATGTTTTCCAGTAGACCGAAAGCCCTTTTCCCATAGCGTCGCCAAAGACGTGAGGAAAGTATTTCCGAAGAACCTGAAGAAGTTAATTCGTCCAGTTTCATGGATTTTGCCAGATCAAGATACTCTTTGCGTATTGCTTGATCAGGCTCTCCGTACCACTTGCGGTTCTTCTGAGGCAGAGATAATCCCAATCGCTCAACTTTCTCACATACCTGTTCACCTACGTTGATGCAGTCGGTGAGTTTCCCTCCAAAAATACTTATGTGTCGTTTTTCATAGTTGACATCAATCTCGTGTTTTCGCGAGAGTTTAGTCCAGTCTTCATCACTGTTATTTTTCTCCCCGGGCCCCACCACTAATGGTCGTACCCCACAGCGTTCAGAAATAATATCGCCTTCATTCAAAGGTTGGGGTAAATTCAGACGTTTGTTTATATTATCCAGAACAAATTGCCGATCTTCCGGATTAACCTTGGTATCCGGTGTAGAAACACGGGTATCTGTTGTTCCGATCATCGTCCGCCCTCCCATCGGTATTACAAAAAACATACGTCCGTCATCCGCAAAAAAAGTAAGTACCCTTTCATTTTCAATGATCCTAGGAACAATTAGATGTATGCCCTTGGAAAAAACATGATGGTGGTCAGTTGTTTGATCAGAGAGTTGATTTTGCTGGTCCACATATGGTCCACAGGCATTAATGACAATTTTACTGTGTATCTCAAATTCCTCGTTACTCCTGTTATTACGAAGTTTAGTCAACCACTCACCATTTGTATTCTGCTTACTTCCCAGGGATTCCACGTAATTGACTGCTTCACAGTTGTTGTCAAGAGCAGAACCTATAAAATTAAAGACAAATCGCGCATCATTGTCGTAAAGATAAGCGTCAGAATATTCAACTCCCCCAATGCTGTTGTTTGTGTTAACCAGAGGCTCTTCCTGATTAATTTGAAGAGGAGTCAGGATACGTGGGGATCGTGTAATGAAATTTCCGATTCCCCAGTAAAGAAGTGCAGCAAAATAAAGAATAGGGGAGGAATGACGAAATCCTCTATCAAGATTTGTGTAAAAACGGATTTCTTTAATCGCAGAAGGATATGAACGCAGAAGATGGTTACGGGACTTGCAAAGTTTTCTCACAAGGGGAAACTCAAATGACTCCATGTACTTTATCCCGCCCCATACGAGATTTGAGGAATTTTGACTGGTGAGACAAGCAAAGTCACCTTTATCCACTAAAGCCACTTGTCCTCCTCGTGCAGCAAGTGAAGCTGCAGCAACTGCACCGTTAATTCCTCCACCAATGATTAGTACATCATACCTGTTATGCTCTAATTTATTTATAGTTTTATCTCTTAAGTCCATTCAATATTATTACAAAAACTATGCTTCTGAAAACATCCAATTAATTCTTTAGACAGAAATGTTGCACCTCCTCTGACAGATTTTTATTCTTATAGAATAGATAGTTCAGTATGCTGAAATTGGATTTAAACCCACTTGAAAACAGCAATAGCATAGAAGATAGAAAGAACCAAAGCGCCCCATAAAGAAATGTCAAGAAGTCCAAGCCAAGCCATGTGAATAAAACCACTTCCAAGAAGTGATATAAATAATCGGTCCCCACGTGTAGTATATAAACCTAGAATACCTTTCCGGGGTGCACCTCCAGGACTGAAGTACTCCCAAATTATCATCAAACATATCAACAATAATATTACGATAAAGAAAGTGGCCGTTTGCCAGGTCCACGCCATCCACGATAAAAACATGACTCACACTCTCCCCAAGGCAAAGCCTTTAGCAATATAGTTCCGGACAAAGTAGATCACGAACGCTCCGGGGATGATGGTCAGTGTACCCGCAGCGGACAACAACCCCAACTCATATCCCGCCGTGCTGACGGTCCGCGTCATGGTGGCCGCAATTGGTTTCGCCTCAACCGAAGTTAGTGTTTTCGCCAGCAGTAGTTCCACCCAGGAAAACATGAAACAGAAAAATGCAGCAACTCCGATTCCCGCAGCTATGGCCGGAATAAAGATCTTCACAAAGAAGCGCCAGAATGAATAGCCATCAATGTAAGCTGTTTCATCCAACTCCTTGGGGACTCCTGACATGAAGCCTTCCAGAATCCAGACGGCCAATGGTATGTTGAACAGGCAGTGGGACAGGGCAACGGCGAGATGGGTATCAAAGAGTTCCATCGCCGAATAGAATTGGAAAAAGGGCAGGGCAAACACAGCAGGAGGGGCCATGCGGTTCGTCAACAGCCAGAAAAAAAGGTGCTTGTCACCAAGAAACTTGTAGCGCGAAAACGCATAGGCTGCGGGCAAGGCAACCACCACCGAAATCACGGTATTGATGAGAACGTAAGTCAAAGAATTGACGTAGCCCATGTACCAAGTGGAGTCCGTGAAAATCTTCACATAGTTCTCAACTGTGAACTCGTTGGGCCACAGAGTGAACGAGCCAAGAATTTCATTGGTCGTCTTAAACGACATGTTGATGAGCCAATAGATGGGCAGCATCAAAAACAGGATATACAGGGTTGGTACGAGCCAAACAAACCGTTTCATTGCTGACCCTCGCTACGCATCATCAAAGTGTAGAAGACCCAGCATAACAGCAGGACGACCAAAAAGTAGATCAGTGACATGGAAGCTGCGGGGCCGAGATCGAATTGGCCGAGGGCAACCTTGACCAGATCAATGGACAGAAAGGTGGTACTGTTACCGGGACCTCCGCCCGTTAGCACGAACGGTTCGGTGTAAACCATGAAGCTGTCCATCAGCCGCAGCAAAATCGCGATTGTCAACACCCGTTTCATTTTAGGCAGTTGAATGTACCGGAACACCTGCCAGCCTGAGGCGCCGTCGATCTTTGCCGCTTGGTAAAAGGCATCGGGAATCGCCCTCAATCCGGCATAACAGAGCAGCACCACCAGCGATGTCCAGTGCCAGACATCCATCGCAATCACAGTCGCCCAAGCCGAGATGGGTTGTTGGGTGAAATTGTAACTGATGCCCAAACCGTTTATCATCCGTCCCAACAAACCTATGTCCGGGAGGGCAAAGATGTTCCACATCGCCCCCACGACATTCCAGGGGATCAGCAGAGGCAGAGCCATGAAGACCAAGCATACCGAAACACCAATCCCACGGTGGGGCATGGTCAGTGCGATTGCCACTCCGAGTGGAACTTCGATGCCCAAGATGAGAAACGTGAAGATCAACTGACGTAGCAAAGATGCATGAAAACGTTCAGAACGCAAAACATCCTGAAACCACCTCACCCCTTCCCAGAAGAAAACATTGTTGCCAAATGTCTCCTGCACGGAATAATTAACCACAGTCATTAAAGGAATGATTGCATTGAAAGCAACCAGCAACAAGACTGGCATGATCATGAGCCAAGCTTTTTGGTTTTGGACTTTCTCAATCATGCGGCCTCTTTCCTTACGAGCAGCCAACCTTCGCAGTAAACCTGGGTATGCTCTGGATCAAAGGAGACCCGCACATTCTCACTCGGAATGGCCACGCCTTCTGGTACATAAACATTGAGCAACGACCCTCCGCATTCAGCTTTGATTATGCGATAGCGGCCAACATCATCCACTCTGTTAACATTGACAAAGAATCCCTCGGGATCAAGTTTGATGAACTCCGGTCGGATTCCTATTTCCAATCGTTGGTCCGGCTCCACAGGAGGGAGTGGAGACGGGAGCTGGATCCGATTTCCGGAAAACAAGGGATATCCATCAACCAACGTACATGGAAGCAGATTCATTCCGGGCGAACCGATAAAGTGTCCCACAAATGTGTGCGTGGGCCTTTCGAAGAGTTCATCCGGTGTCCCAACCTGAACGACCTCGCCTTCATACATAACCGCCACTTCATCGGCAAAGGTCAATGCTTCGGTTTGATCATGTGTAACATAGATCATTGTGAAATCGAAACGTCTGTGAAGCTGTTTCAGCTTCGACCTCAGTTCCCACTTGAGATGTGGATCAATTACCGTCAGCGGCTCATCAAACATCATTACATTGACGTCGGGACGCACAAGACCACGTCCCAGCGAAATCTTTTGCTTGCCATCTGCTGTTAGGCCAGATGCTTTTTTATGCAGGGAATCGGTCAATTCAAGCATTTCCGCAACATCCTTAACGCGTTCCTCGATTTGCAGGTGGTCCATGTTTCGGTTCCTTAGTGGAAATGCCAGATTGTCATGAACACTCATTGTGTCGTATACAACGGGGAATTGAAACACTTGGGCAATGTTACGCTGATCAGGAGGATGTGTTGTGACGTCTTCACCGTCGAAGAGTACTTTTCCATCTGTTGGCATCAGCAACCCGGATACAATGTTCAATATGGTTGTCTTTCCACAACCCGATGGCCCCAAAAGGGCATAGGCTCCCCCTTTTCTACAAGTCAGATCAACATTTCGCAAGGCATAGTCCGCACGACCGTTAGGTAGTCGTTGATAGCTATGACTGATATTTTGCAAAGAAATCTCCGCCATGGTATGAACCATTAAATGTCAGTTACCCGGTTACCTTCTGAGTCAAATAGAAAACAGTTACTTGATGAAAGACACATCTCAACATTTGTTCCCGGCTGAAGATTGTGAATGCCGTGAGCATGCAAAACCCAACGATTGTTGCCTGATTTCAGGTGGATAAAACTTTCAGAACCACTAATCTCTGTTACCAGAACCTCACCTGACAGTTTCAAATTATTTTCGTCAGTGGCATGCAATTGGAGATGATGGGGACGAAAACCAATAGTGTATGTTCCTTCTGGTACTGAAGCATATTGGGCAACATCCCACTTCCCCTGGTTTTCAAGCAGGAAGCTTTTGCCGTTTTTTTCTACTTGCATTGTGTTTAAAGGTGGATCGGAAAATCCCTTTGCGGTTTCCAAGTCTAAGGGATTCCTGAAAACCTGATGGGTGGGGCCAAACTGAGTGACTTCTCCTTCACGCAAAGTGGCGGTGAATCCTCCAAGCAGCAGTGCTTCCATAGGCTCCGTGGTGGCGTAAACCACGGTTGCGCCTGTGTCCGAGAAAAGATGTGGAAGTTCCTCGCGCAGTTCTTCCCGCAGTTTGTAATCGAGATTCACGAGGGGCTCGTCGAGCAAAACCAGTTCCGCCTCCTTCACAAGAGCGCGAGCCAGTGCTGTGCGTTGCTGCTGTCCTCCGGACAGTTCCGCCGGTCGGCGCTGCAAGAGGAAAGTCGTCAATTTCAACAGTTCCGATACCTTCCCCACCTTCATTTTGATTTCGGTTTCCGGCAACCCTTGCACCCTCAGCGGAGATGCAATGTTGTCGAAAACAGACATGTTTGGAAAGTTTATGAACTGCTGGTAAACCATGGCTACGTTGCGTTTCTGGACCGGTAGTTTAGTAACATCCACTCCTTCAAAAAATATCTTCCCAGTAGAAGGTTTGTCCAAGCCGGCCATCAATCGCATTAGACTGGTTTTTCCAGAAAGAGTTGGCCCCAGAAGGATATTGAATACTTCTGGTTCCAACTTTAGGGAAGTTGGTGCAATGTGGGTTTCCTCGAAAACCTTCTTACTTACACTTTGAAATTCTAAGGTCATTTTAACTGGAAGATTGATTTAGTACATTATCATTTCAACAATAGAAGACAATGAATAATCTGGACAGAAATCAAACCTTAAGAAGGGAGGGCCGTTACGACCCTCCCAACGCATAGAGTGACAAGGGGATCACTCCGGAAAGAAAATCAATTTGACCAGCGTTTCACCAACTCGTCATAGTCAACCGTTTCACCCTGAGGCTTTTCGTTGACTTTAGCCTTTGGCGAACCAGGTTTGTTCAGCCAGTATGAGGGATCACGCTCTTCGTTGAGTCGTGGGCCACACCCACCATAGACTTTTGCAGCTTCATCGGCTTTTTGCATCCGTGCCATAACCTGATCCATCTCTGCAGCGAGACGGTCCATGGCCTGTTGTGGCGTGAATGCACCCGAATTGACGTCACCGATTTGCTGCCACCAAATCTGGGCCAGTTTTGGATAATCCGGCACATTGATCCCGGTTGGTGACCAACGTACACGGTCTGGAGAGCGGTAGAATTCTACCAATCCACCGAGCTTCGATGCCCGTTCCGTGAACGAGGCATGACGGATGTCACTGTCACGTATGGGGGTCAGACCGACATGGGTCTTCTTCAGCGAAACGGTCTTGGAGACAGTGAATTGAGCAAAAAGCCAGGCGGCTTTGCGACGGTCCACAGGTGTGGACTTGAAGAGAGTCCATGAACCAGCGTCCTGATAGCCGAGCTTCATGCCATCTACCCAATAAGGTCCATGGGGCGACGGGGCCATGCGCCATAAGGGGTTACCGTTTGCGTCAACGGTGTTGTTGCCAGCACTCCTCGGAGCCACCATTGATGAGGTAAACGCAGTGTACCAGAAAATCTGCTGGGCCACATTTCCAGTTGAGAGAGCAGGCAGGGATTGATAAAAATCATAACTGGCTGCTCCTGGTGGTGCATACTTTCTCAGCCACTCATCCCACTTGCGGATGGCATAGACTGCTGCTGGACCGTTGGCCGCACCACCACGCGAAACGGAGGCACCGACCGGATTGCAGGAACCCGGTTCCATGCGGATGCCCCACTCATCGACGGGAACTCCGTTGGGGAGGCCCTTGCTGCCCGCACCAGCCATTGACAACCAGGCGTCGGTCATCCTCCAGCCGAGGTCGGGAGCGCGTTTGCCATAATCCATGTGGCCATATATGCGCACACCATCGATCTCCTTAACATGCACAGAGAAGAACTCCGCGATGTCCTCGTAAGCGGACCAGTTGACTGGAACACCCAGCTCATATTTGTAAATATTTTTGAACTTGGCTTTCAGTTCCGGGCGGTTGAACCAGTCGTATCGAAACCAGTAAAGGTTAGCAAACTGTTGGTCCGGTAACTGATATAGCTTACCGTCCGGCCCGGTAGTGAATGACTTGCCCATGAAGTCGCCCACGTCCAAACTCGGTAGGGTGACGTCACTACCCTCACCGTTCATCCAGTCGGTTAGATTGACCGCCAATTGTAGACGTGAGTGCGTGCCGATGAGATCAGAGTCATTGATGTAGGCATCATACAGATTTCGCCCAGTTTGCATCTGAGTCTGAACCGCCTGTACCACTTCGCCTTCGCCAAGTAGTTGGTGATTGACCTTGATACCTGTGATTTCTTCAAATGCCTTTGTCAAGACTTTGGACTCGTACTCGTGAGTCGGAATGGTTTCCGAAAGTACGTTGATTTCCATTCCCTTGAATGGTGCAGCAGCTTTGATGAACCAGTCCATCTCTGCTCTCTGCTGTGATTTTGATAAAGTTGATGGCTGGAATTCATTGTTGATCCATCTGTCAGCATCAGCCTTTCCGGCAAATGCTGTTGAACTAAAAACCGTCAACAAGAGCACAGCACTCATAAAATATTTCATATGATTCATGTTTCTCCTTTTGTCATATGTTAAAATAACATCACATTAAGAATTATTTCTGTGAAAACACTAGGAAGTGGTTACCATTACAGAACAGACCTCATCAGCTTAAGTCCTAAGACTCTCTTTTCACATATCATATTTAGTTAGATGCTATTGACTAAATTTAAGTTGTTTGAAACAAAGTACCAACAAGCATTGGTTCAAAACAACTTATTCAAGACGAAACCATTTTCGCCATTGGAATTTACTTTAGAAATTTATAATCACAATAGCAACTTAATTAAAAAAGTAATTCATTTGTTAAAATCTGTATTATTTTATACCAGAAAGGATTTGAAACATGTATTTAGAATCAATATATTTCAACAAAATTTACCACTCTGTATTTTGACTATTTCATGATGATTGCATAAACTGATAGTTAATTGGCAGGGAATCACATGTTTTTCCCTGCATTAGCTCAAACTGTTGGAGTTGAGAAAAAGCAAGGAATGCGAAACAGTCAAGGATAGACAATGACCACACTAAAAGAGACGATTTACGACGAAAGCAAAATACTCACGCTTTCTTCCCTTGAACATATCCGTTTACGCCCCGGCATGTACATTGGCCGCCTGGGCAACGGCTCCCACCCCAGTGACGGCATTTATGTGCTGCTGAAAGAAATTGTTGATAACTCGATAGATGAATTTATCATGGGCTTTGGTAAACGCATCGACATCCGTATCGACAATAGAGCAGTTAATATCCGTGATTTCGGGCGCGGAATTCCTCTGGGGAAGGTGGTTGAATGTGTTTCCATCATCAACACCGGAGCGAAATACAATGATGAGGTTTTTCAATTCAGTGTGGGTCTGAACGGTGTGGGCACAAAAGCAGTCAACGCGCTTTCAGAACATTTCGAGGTTTCTTCCTATCGTGAAAAGAAACAGTTTTCGGCACGGTTTAAATCTGGAGAACTGGAAACTAAACCGATTACTCAAGACACCAATCAAAGCAACGGCACAAAAATCAGTTTCATTCCAGATACAAAACTTTTTCCAAATTACAGCTATGACCTCGGCACAATCCGGAAACAACTCTGGAATTATGCCTACCTTAACCGGAAACTGACAATCACCTTAAACGGTGAAAAGTTTAAATCGGAAAATGGACTGCTGGATTTACTGCAGGAAGAAGTAAATGACGCGAATCTTTATCAAATCGTTCACTGCCAATCCGGACATTTGGAAATGGCATTTACACACACTGAACGATACGGTGAGGAATATTACAGCTACGTCAACGGCCATCACACAAACGACGGCGGCACTCACCTTTCCGCTTTTCGAGAGGGTATCCTCAAGGGAGTCAACCAATTTTTCAATTCAGGTTTTGAAGGTCCGGATGTCAGAGACGGGATTGTCGGTGCGGTAGCCATAAAATTGCAGGAACCGGTTTTTGAGTCTCAAACTAAAAACAAATTAGGAAACTCCGATCTGCGATCCTGGATGATGCCATTGGTTCGAGACACCTTTGTTGATTATCTTTATAAGCATCCCGAAGTAGCAGAACCGCTTAAACAAAAAATACAGGCTAATGAGCGAATCCGCAAGGAATTGAGCAATGTTAAAAAGGCCGCCAGAGACAACGCAAAAAAATCAGCGCTGACGATTCCAAATCTTAAAGACTGTAAATATCACCTGGGCGATAAAAACGAAGCCGCGGAGGAAAGTACAGTTTTTATCACTGAGGGCGTGTCTGCCGGTGGAAGCATGATCAGCGCACGCGATGTTTATACACAGGCAATATTCTGTCTC
>Ga0208750_1000383_pt1 | contig 13352 bp, 10 predicted proteins | sample Knorr_S15_td_O2m_FD_185602 | JGI IMG/M metagenome (GOLD analysis project Ga0208750, IMG submission 185602) | Marine microbial communities from Southern Atlantic Ocean transect - Knorr_S15_td_O2min_ad_340m_LV (SPAdes) (version 2) | ecosystem: Environmental > Aquatic > Marine > Oceanic | place...
TCCATAGGAGGAGTCAGAACCTTCCCTGACCGCATTTTGCAATCGAAATTCAAGTGGATCTAATTTTAGACTCTTAGCCAATTCATCAATCACTGACTCGACGGCATATTCGCCAAGCGGGGCACCGGGTGCGCGGTAAGCAGCCACTTTCGGACGATTACACAAAACATCGAAGCCGATGGTTCGAACGTTTTCAAGGTCATAAGGCGCAAACGCACACATCGCCGCCGCCGGGACCGGCGACCCGGCGAAAGCTCCGGCTTGAAACTTAAGAATTGCCTCACCAGCGGTGATACGACCCTCTTTGGTTGCACCAATCCGCACATCCATGCTTGTACCAGATGTTGGGCCAGATGCCCGAAAGACCTCTTCACGGGTCATCACCATCTTGACCGGCTGGCATGCCTTACGGGACAGTGCCAGCGCCACTGGCTCTAGGTAGACAACCGTTTTACCACCAAACCCGCCACCGATTTCAGAGCACGTTACTCGGAGCTTTGATACGTCCATCTGTAGCAACCTTGCGCAGTGCCCACGCGCAACATAATGACCTTGCGTGGAGCACCACAACTCAGCTTGACCGTCTTCACTGAAGCTCGCTAGGCAAGCATGTGGCTCGATGTAGCCTTGGTGTACTGGCTGTGTTTTGAAACTACGCTCGACAGTTACATCAGCCTGTGCAAATCCAGCATCAAGATCGCCATGGCCAAATTCAACGCGTTTAGCAACATTTGACGGCGCCTCAGGTGCAGGTTCAACGCCTTCAGTGATTAGATCCTCTCGTACCAGTGGGGCGTCGGGTTTCATCGCCTCCTCCACATCAATCACATGCGGCAAAACTTCGTAGTCAATCTCAATCAGAGATAGTGCCTGACGGGCCACACGCTCATTGACAGCTGCCACCGCGGCCACTGCATGGCCTTCATACAATGCTTTTTCCCTGGCCATGATATTCCGGGTCATATCTCGGTAGTTAATCACCATTTCACCAGCCGGCTGGACCGCTCCCGCTGGATGATCAGGAAAGTCGTCGCGTGTTACCCCGGCTTTGACACCTGGGAGTGCGAGTGCTCGAGACATATCTATGGACCTGATTCGGGCATGGGCGTGCGGGCTTCTCAGCACCTTGCCATACAGCATGTTTGGCAAATAAGTGTCAGCGCCAAACTTTGCTCGGCCCGTGACTTTATCGACACCGTCTGGTCTGGGCGCCCGAGTACCCACCCATTTCAAGGTTTTATCCCGGGTTTCTCGGTCCGTTATCGTGTCATTAAAAATCTTTTCTACTGCGGCCATGTTTATCCCCTCATTTCCGCGGCTGTGTCCAGTACAGCGCGTACAATTTTGTCATAACCTGTACAACGACACAGGTTTCCTGCCAACCAGTATCTGACTTCTGTTTCTGTAGGGTTGGAATTTCGATCCAACAAAGCTTTTGCGGCCACCAAAAACCCCGGCGTGCACACGCCACACTGCAATGCAGCGTGATCCAGGAATTTTTGTTGCAGTGGGTGTAGCTGATCACCAACCGCCATACCCTCAATCGTGGTAACTTCGCAGCCTTCGACTTCGGCTGCGAGCACAAGGCAGGCACAAACCAGACGTCCGTTCAACGTTACGCTACAGGCGCCACAATCACCCGATGCGCACCCCTCTTTACTGCCAGTCAGTCGCAGTTCGTCTCGGAGCACGTCCAAAAGCGTTTGCTCGGTATCACACAAAAATTCGATAGGGTCACCATTAATGGTTGTGGTAATGTGTTCTCTTGCCATCAACTCTGCTCCGCACGCTGTAATGCAATTCGACAGGCGCGACCAGCCAGCACACCAGACACCTGTGTGCGGTAGACGATCGTACCGCGTTTATCATCAATCGGGCGACAAGCGGAACGAATTGCAGATGTCATATTTTCAATAGCCCCTTCGCCTACGCTTGTTCCAATTAACGCCTCTGCCGCCTCGGCCACCAGCAAAGCAGTTGCCGCAACCGCACCAAGACCAACCCTTGCAGCAACACAAATCCCATTCGAATCAAGGGATAGGCTAACACCGACGCCAACAACAGCGATATCCATTTCCGTTCGGGGAATGAACCGAAGATAAGCATCACCGGAATGTGGTGGCCTGGAAGGCAGCGAAAACGCAACCAGGAACTCCCCAGTTTGTAGATTAGTCACACCGGGCCCTGTACAAAACTCCTCAACCGGAAGAGTTCTCTCTCCATCCGGTCCAGCAATGTGGCACTGTGCTCCCGCTGCGATCAGTGCCGGCACGCTGTCCGCAGCTGGTGAGGCGTTACACAAGTTCCCCCCCATGGATGCGCGACCCTGAATCTGCGTAGACCCGATCAGCTCTACAGCTTCCACGACGCCGGGCCACAGCTTCTTGAGTGCTTTGTGTTCATCGAGCTCTGCGCCCGTCACCGCTGCACCCACTCTGAAACCACCATGCTCAGCAGTAATTTCTCGGGTCTCGGCAATTTTCTTAATATCAACGACGACACCAGGTTTCACCACCCCCGAGCGTAACTGAACCAACAGGTCGGTTCCACCAGCTAGAACCCGACCGCTTCCCTCCGCCATCGCCAGCAACGATACCGCCTCACCTTTTGTTTCTGGTGCCTCATAACGCATAGCGTTGATTCCCTGTCTTTTTGTTTAGAACCCGATAGTCACATCTATTCCACATGAATAGACCCTATTGTACCGATGACACGGGGCCGAAGTACACGATGGCAGCTCTCTGACTGGACAAGCGCCACGCGATCTAACACTTTGGCACAAAACTATAATCAGAACTGGTCCTACCATTGTCATCAGGCGCTTGTAGTCCAATAATACCTGCATCGATAATATCTAGTGAGCAGCATTGGTTGCCGCGGCTTGATCGAACCTGTCTAACGCTGCACCCTGCTCGGATAACTCACACCGCCATAGACTGAATCTCATGCCTTTGCTCAAACTTGGCCCGAACGACGGGCTACATTACGAACATAGCCATCCCGCTAATACAGGCGCACCAACTTTTGTATTTGTTAATCCGATTACGGGCAGTGTTGATATCTGGCAGGCTGAAGTAGGACCCGCGCTGCGTGATGCGGGTTACGGCACACTGGCCTATAATTTTCGCGGCCAGGCTGACAGCCCTTACCAGGACGGCACAGTTCTTAATGACCAACTGATTTCAGGGGATTTATCACAACTGGTAAACACCCTGGAGATTGACCGACCGGTTTTCGTTGGCCTGTCTATAGGCGGCCTGTTTGCACTGCAGGCACACTTAAGCGGCGTTGATGCAGCCGGCATGGTACTTCTGAATACACTGAGGATAATTGGCCCCAGGATCGCGTGGATCAATGATGCGGTGGTTCGGGCGATGGACGTTGGTGGAGCACAGTTGATGGGAGATATCATGACCCCGCTGATCTGGGGTCCGGAATGGCTCGCTGCGAATCGAGGAAATTTTCTTCAGAGCGACACTGAGTACTCCCCTATGGACAAGAACTCCGGCGCCTACAACCTGCTCAGTAACATGGGTAGTGCGGACTGGAATGTGAAGTATGAGGATATCAGCTGCCCTGTTCTTGTGGTGATGGGCCTTCAAGATCGTGTCTTCTACGATGCCCAAGTGGTTACTCAGTTGATGCGACGAATAGCGGACGTTCGGCGTGTAGACATTCCTCATGCAGGCCATATGCTACCGCTGGAAGTACCTAACGACCTTATACGAGAACTCCAAATTTTCGCCGCTGATCTATAGTCCAGTTATACACTTCTAAATCCCTCACCGTTTTTTTACATCGACCCTTTGATGCTAAGTTCGCTGCGAACGTCTCTGTTTCACGTAATCAATCGCCGATTTTTCTATGGCTGGATAATTCTTGCAGTCACCAGCTTTGCGATGATTGGCACCGGACCTGGCCAGTCGCACCTGATTGGACTTTATTTCGAAGACATCAGCCGTGAAATGACTTTTTCGTTTGCCGCCGACTGGATGGGTGGTAACCGTCAGACAGCGATCACCTTCGCTTATGGTGGCGCTACCTTCCTGGCCGCGTTCCTCCTGCCCTATGTGGGTAGGTTGCTCGATCGTTATGGTCCGACTGTAATTCTTTCTGGCGTTATCGTGGGCCTGGCTGTTACAGCAACGCTTTTCAGTCTGGCCCGTGACTGGGCTGCGTTTGCTGTCGCATTCGGTTTTCTCCGTTTTCTGGGTCAAGGCTCTTTGATGCTGGCATGCGTCAACATGGTCTCCCAATGGTTCGACCAAAGACGGGGATTCGCACTGGGCATCATGTCGCTAGGATTTCCGCTATCTATGGCTATGCACCCACCGATCTGCCAGGCGCTGATGGATCTGGTCGGATGGCGAGCCTCGTGGGTATGGCTGGGTATCAGCACCCTGATGTTATTTCTGCCGCCGATCCTCCTTTTGGCCCACAGCAAACCTGAACTGCTCGGCCTTAAGCCCGATGGCGCCAGTACAAACAGTGACACTGCACCCGGGTCCGGGAAAAAAACAGAAATCTGGGGCCTGACTCGGGGTGAGGCCCTGCGCACACCAACGTTTTATATCATCACCGCCGGCCTGACTGCATTGTCCATGCTGGTCACCACATTGCATGTTTTTTTTAGAGGCATATTAACCAGTCATGGTCTGGAGCCACAGACCGCCACACTGATGTTTACTGTTACTGGGATCACTGCAGCGATCTCAATGCCCATTGTGGGTCAAATGCTGGATAAGTTCCGCACCGACTGGATGTTCTGTGGCGGTCTGTTGGTAATGGTCGCGGCCCTGGTTTCGGTTACTTTTGTCAGTGACCTACCCAGTGCGGTCGTTTTTGCGATCATTTTTGGCATTAACAATGGTGTCACGATGACATTTTTCGGTTTTCTATGGCCGCGTTATTTTGGACGACGACATCTTGGCAGTATCCAGGGTATTGGACAGATGGTAGGTATTGTAGGCGCTTCGATTGGGGCAATTCCGTATGCCATCGCCTACGACCGTGCGTGGGATCTCGATTTCACCTTAAGAGTGCTGGCGCTGATGCCCCTGGTATTTGCAGGCGTTGCTTTATTTCTTCGTGAACCGAAACGCGATACCGCCGACTGAATTCGGCCGGTCAGCCAGGCACATCTTTGTAGCCGGGACGACCTAGCTCTACGATTCCGGTGAGCGAGCAATCCTCAGCGGTAATCCCGGCTCCAAAGATCTTTCAGCGCCTTAGTCACCGAACTCGATAAAGGGTCCATTTGGGTTGCCTGGATGGCTTCTTGCAGGTGAGACATTTCCGCGAGCCCGATTACTGCGCCATGGATCGCGTCCTGATCCAGCACGAAACGCAGCGCTTTTTGAGCATCAGACCCGGCCATCTCGGCTAATACCTCACGGGCCATATCTGCCCGTCTTAGTTCGCTGTCATAGTCCGAATTTCGCGTGACCGGTATCTCTCGTCCATGCTGTACACGGCTGGCGAGGATTCCGGCGGCATACACCCGAATACCCAGTACGCCAACATTGAATTGCTGACACGCTGCGAGCAGACCCGTGTAGTCGTCGCTGTGCCAGTGCCCTTCAATGTCGAATCCCGCGCTGGGATTGATCAGGTTGTAATACACCTGTGCCGTGTCTACCCGATCGCTTTCAACCACTGATCGGCAGGCACTGGCATCGCCTAAAGCCGTAAAGCCGATAAAATCTGTCAGACCTTCCGCCCGAATCCTATCCATAGCATCGAGCACTCCATCTGATCTCATTACTTCGTTGAGAGGAAGCTGTTGATCACCGCTTCCCAGTTGGTTGTGTAATTGAACCAGCGGGACAGAGGTCATCTGCAATCTGCGCAAACTTTGATCCAGAGATCGTCGAATCTGCCCCGTGTAATCATCACCGTTGGGGTCGACTCTGAACTTGGTAGACACTTGGGGCCGTTCCTTGCCCGGCAGTTCACTTAACAACCAGCCAACCACCTCTTCGGACTGGCCGTTTCCATATGAAGCTGCCGTATCGATCCAGTTAATACCTGCCTGAATTGCCAACTGAATCGCATCACGCCGGACCACATCGCTGGCATGCAACAAAATTCCGCCGACAAATCCGCCACCAAAAACAAGTTCAGAAATCTGCAGACCGGTCCGCCCAAGGGAGGCCTGCTTCATGACATCACCCCCTGACGAGAAGAATCTTGTTCGCTGTTTAAGAGATTGACTTCGACCCTGCCATAGCTCTCAACCTCGACCCGAACATGGCTAACAGACCCAACAGACGTAGGCTCTCCGCAGACACCTGTGGTCACAAACTGGCCCGCGAATAGATCGATCCGCCTTTGTGATAGGTGGTTAACCAGCCAGGCCAATGCATATCTGGGGTCGCCCAGTGCATCAGAACCACTACCTTCCGTAGCCAGCACCCCGTCTAACCAAAGCGATATTTTCTGGCTGGCAAGATCGTCGCTGCGCCAATCACACTCGACTTTCGGACCCAGTACAAAGAGATTGGCACAGGCATTATCCGCAATAAGCTGGGGTGCTCCTGCTTGGGCAAACAGCTCATAACGAGAATCAGGGAGCTCTATGCCTAGGCGTAGCGCTCCGACACAGGCCATGATCTCATCAGTCTCGTAGGACTTTTCCCGAGCTGGCAGATTGGCAGAAAATTCGAAGACAAATTCCGCCTCTGCTGCCTGCATAAGGTTTCCTGTCATGTCAGCTGTACCCGCGGAATCAAGCACACAGGATGCACCAAGCTGTCCTGCAATCGGGTGAGTGATACCGATATGATTCTGGCCCGCCAGACTGGTTGCCGCGACCTTCCATCCAGCAACGGCGTCTTGGGCAGCCACAACATCCTGGACCTGATAGCCCTGCTCGAGGTCGGCCGGCTGAGCCGCAGGAGGCAACATTGTCATCCGCTGCCCGTCCTGACAAGCCCGAATAAGCAATTGAGCTGCTTGTTGTAAATCGCCTGTAATCATCGGTCGGGCAGGGTATAGTCAATGGCTAAGTTCGAGTACCAGCAACCTGAGCCCTATTGTACTGTTGATCTATACTAAACACAGCGCGCGGAACTTACTCTGATTTATCTGCGCAGTTGCGATGATCTGAACAATACCTCACGGAGAGCATCGATGACAGGAACATCCAGACGCCTCAGAAGCCGAGAATGGTTTGATATCCCTGGCGATCCCAGTGCAACCGCCACCCATATCGAACGGTATACCAATTTCGGCATTTCCGCCGCAGAACTTCGCTCAGGCAATCCAATTATCGGAATTGCACAAACGGGCAGTGATCTGGTGCCCTGCAACAGGATACATGTCGACTTGGTACGCCGGATTCGCGACGGTATCCGGGAAGCCGGTGGCATTGCCCTGGAGTTCCCTGTTCACCCTATACAGGAAAGTGGCAAAAGACCGACGGCCGCGCTGGATAGAAACTTGCAGTACCTCAGCCTGGTCGAGGTCCTTTTCGGTTATCCGCTCGATGGTGTCGTGCTGACCACTGGCTGCGACAAGACCACGCCCGCTATGTTGATGGGCGCTGCAACTGTCGATATTCCAGCAATCGCATTGTCTGGTGGACCCATGCTCAATGGCTACTGGCGCGGGAAACTCGCTGGATCAGGCACCATCCTATGGGAAGCCCGAAAACTTTTGGCTGAAGGTGAGATCGACGACGAAGAATTCATACAGTTAGTCGCTGATGCCACACCCTCCCCCGGCCATTGCAACACGATGGGTACTGCCACGACGATGAATTCGCTTGCCGAAGCGCTCGGCATGTCTTTGCCAGGCAGTACTGCCATCCCCGCACCACATAAAGAACGAGCCGAAACCGCCTATAAAACCGGCCGTCGAATTGTCGAGATGGTAGAAGAAGATCTGACACCGTCAAAAATATTGACACGAGAAGCCTTCGAAAACGCAATCGTTGTTAACTCGGCAATCGGCGGCTCTACCAATGCGCCCATTCACTTGAATGCGATTGCCCGTCACGCCAATATCGAACTCGATATCAGTGACTGGGAAACAGTAGGGCTGGCTATCCCCTTGTTGGTTAACCTGCAGCCTGCGGGCGAATACCTGGGCGAAGCCTACCACCAGGCAGGTGGTGTACCCGCTGTTATGCACGAACTACTAAAAGCCGGCCGACTGCACGGCAATTCCATGACGGTGGCTGGATCGACCGTTGAAGAGAACTGTGTCAACACGCCACCGTTGAATACCGATGTGATTAGACCCTATGAAAACCCGATGATGGAAAACGCTGGATTTGCTGTCCTAAAAGGCAACGTGTGTGATGCTGCAATCATGAAAACATCTGTCATCAGCGATGAATTCAGGCAACGCTATCTTTCGGAACTGAATCAGGAAAACGTCTTTGAAGTTCGCGCTATCGTCTTCGACGGCCCGGAGGACTACCACAAAAGGATCAATGACCCGACCCTGGACGTGGATGCACACTGCATTCTCGTGATCCGTGGTTGTGGCCCGGTTGGATATCCCGGGTCAGCCGAAGTCGTTAATATGCAGCCGCCTGACGCGCTAATCCGGGAGGGTATTCGTGAGTTGCCCACACTGGGTGATGGTCGCCAGAGCGGCACTTCCGGCAGCCCCTCCATTCTGAACGCCTCACCTGAGTCGGCAATTGGTGGTGGACTGGCATTACTGCAAACAGGGGATACGTTAAAAATTGATCTCAACCGGGGCACGCTCGATGTTCTAATTACTGATGAGGAACTTGCTACACGCACGGCTTCGCTCGAAAACCAAATCCCTGAACACCAGACACCCTGGCAGGAGATCTACCGCGATACCGTAGGACAACTGTCTACCGGGGGCATCATTGAACTGGCTACAAAATATCAGAAACTCAGGAATATTGTGCCGCGTCACTCACATTAACCGGCACAATATTCAGCGTTCGACTCTGTCGCGTGGTTGGCCGGTCGATAGAAAGGTTTTAATGTTTTCGATAACGCGTAGACCCATTTCATCACGTGTCTCCGTCGTGGCTGTCCCCACATGAGGTGACAGCAGAACATTATCAAGACCAGTCAGGTGTTCACCCACTGCCGGTTCGCTGACAAATACATCCAGGCCAGCACCGGCGATCTTGCCCTGAATAAGTGCTTCAGACAATGCTCTTTCGTCCACTACTGCTCCCCGTGCGGTATTGATTAACACCGCGCTGGGTTTCATTCTAGACAGCGCGTTGGCATCTATCAGATTCCGGGTCTGTTCCGTCAGTGGGCAATGCAAAGAGACAACATCGGATATTTCCAGCAGTTCATCCAAAGTGGCGCAATAGCGAGCATTGCACTCCTTTTCAGCTTCGAGTTTTGGACTCCGGCTATGATAAACCACTGGCATCCGGAAAGCCGCGGCGCGGTGTGCAACAGCAGCTCCAATTCCGCCCAGCCCAATAATACCCAATGTTTTCCCCCAGACCCGGCTGCCGGAGTTAGGATCATCAATACTTAAACCCTCCCAGTTGCCGGTTCTGATCAGGGTATCACCTTGGACCAGGCGGCGGCACAAGCCGAGCAGCAGAGCAAATGTCATATCTGCAGTTTCTTCTGTTACAACGTCCGGGGTGTTGGCCACAACGATACCGCGTGCCGCTGCCGCAGCGATATCGACATGTTCGGTGCCCGCACTGATACATGCGATCAGCTTTACGGTATCGGGGAGGCTAGCAATAAATTTTGCATCCAGGCGGTCACCACCCCACGGGCACAGTACAGTGGCCCCCTCACACCGTAGTCGGACCTCGTCCAACGAGAGTGGGTGATCCTCCTGATTGAGGCGAACGTCGAACTGCCTGGCCAATTCGTCACAGGCGCGTTCTGTCCATCTTCGAGTCGCCACAACCACCGGTGTCGTCATTCTTGTCTCCTTTCTACCTGCATATCTCAACCGGTGCACGGATAAAATGTATCGAGCGTATCAACTTACCTGGACTGGGTACGGCGGGGTTTTACCTGGTAGATTGCGCGCAACTCTAACCAAATTTTAGTACCTATTGCAAACTGCCCAGACGATAGTCAGCCTCGAAACCTTGCCAGACACGCCAGTTCAGGTACAGTGGAGCATTCCCGCACGGCCATCTAGCTCAACAACTAATCCGGGGTTATGAATATGGGTTCTGATAAAAAGACAGCAATCATCACTGGGGCGGGTTCTGGCGTTGGACGGGCCGCAGCACTGGCACTCCATGCGCAAGGCTATGCAGTGGCACTTGCCGGGCGTCGATCCGACACACTCAAAACAACCGTAGATCTCGCTCAGGACGACGGCGAACGCGCCCTGGTCGTGCCCACAGATGTCAGCGACCCTGAGTCGGTCAGAAATTTATTCGAGAACACCCGCAACCAGTTTGGCCGCGTTGATGTGCTTTTCAACAATGCCGGACTCGGTGCACGACCTGTACCACTCGAAGAACTCACCATCGAGGAATGGCGAAGCGTTGTTGATGTCAACCTGACGGGGGCGTTTTTGTGTACGCAGGCAGCATTTCGGGTGATGAAGACACAACAGCCTCGCGGTGGTCGAATTATCAATAACGGGTCGGTGTCCGCTTACGCCCCCCGGCCGAACTCCGCACCTTATACGGCCACCAAACATGCAATCAGTGGACTAACGCGCTCGACATCACTCGATGGTCGTGCCTATAACATAGCCTGCGGACAGATTGATATCGGCAATGCCCTCACCGAGATGACAGAAAAAATGTCCGCCGGCGTCGCCCAAGCCAACGGTGACGTTGCCGTGGAACCAACGATGAACGTCGATGATGTTGCGCGTGCCGTCGTTTATATGGCCGAATTACCCCTGGATGCCAACGTACTGTTCATGACGGTAATGGCGACCAATATGCCCTTCGTTGGCCGTGGCTAAGTAACCCCACGTAGATTTAGACAACGGGATCGTTACGTCCCGACAGTCAATGGGTCCACTAGTCTTTTCAGCGCCGCCAGTGTGCTCAGTGCAACAATCCTGCCGGTCCTCGGGTTTTCATCGGTTGGAACATTCTCTATCTTAAGTTCAAAGCGGGCACTGTCAGATTCCACTGTGATGGAGTGCGTGTTTCGGTTGACTGCGGGGTCGGCCCAGACTTCAAGCCAGGTCTGATCCGGCCCGATACCGGCGAGTCCCAAAGCAGCGGCCACATTGACATTGGCTGGAAAGGCCGCCACGCCGTCTCTTGCAGAGCCCTCAAACACTTTTAGCGGTTGCTCGACAGAGTTGAGATCAATTTGATGTTTTTCGATGTGAGGGGCGCCTGCCAGGCCGGCTGGCGGTTTGCGAGTAATAATGGTTACCCGTGTGATCTCGCCCAAGGCGGCCGCACGAACAGCATCAAGACCCAATACAGCTCCGCTGGGAACATTAATCCGTGCACCAGTGGCTTTTGCCATCTCGACCAGATGCCAGTTAGCGAGCAACCCCCCAACACTGACCGGAATCAATACTTTCCCCAGGCGTACCGCCGGCTCGGCAACCTGATTGAACACTTCAGCGGGTGCACATTCGACCACCACATCGCACTCTTTCGCAAGTTCAGATAATGTTACGACCGGAACACGCTGTCGAAAGCCACTCAATCTAAGGCGGGCCGCGTCTTTGTCTCGCGCTGATACTGCCGCCAGCATCAAGCCCTCAATCCCATCATCCAGACGGCGTGCCAGCGTCAAACCAATAGCGCCGAGACCACCGATTCCAATCTTTAGCGGCGCTCTATGCTGTGTGCTCACGATGCCCAACTCCGGCCATTTCGTTGGTCGGCAATCGCCAACCCGAACGCGCCCTCCGCCAAACCAGATACACACTGATCACAACCAGCATGACACCCAAACTGGATCTGAAAGTACCTCCCATATTTCCCCGACGTAACCACCATTGTTAGCAAGTTTGGCCTGTGACGCAAGGTAACAGATTATGCCTACTGGTTGGACAATTGATCGACTATATGACGAGCAATGGGGAAACACGAGGTGGCAGCTGGGGATGGCGCATTACAGACAATCAAACTGTTACCCGTATGATGAAATAGGAAATCGTCGACCAATTGCCCGTCAGTACTGACCGCCTGGGCACGAATCCCTGGCGGATAGGGTTGCAGATCATCCAACTGTACACTGGGACTGTACTTCTGCACCTCTTTCAGATAACTCGGCTTCCAGAGGCCTTTTTTGAGTTCCAGCATTGCAGCCGAAAGATTTTTCCAGACAACTCTGCGGAATCCTGGAAACCTGAACATCTCTATTGCGTCTACAAATGAAAATCCGAAACGACTGTACCCCTCACGTGAAAAATTGACTACAGCATTCGGGCCTACGGTCACTGAACCATCAATCATTCGCGTCAGATGGACACCCAGAAAAGGCAGCGCCGGATCCGGTATGGGATAGATAAGATGCCGGATGATCTGATTATGGTGCGGCGCCAGACGATAATAATCCCCACGAAACGGGACAATCTGGAAATCCGGCTCGCCGCCCAGCAGTCGAACCAAACGGTCTGCCATCACACCACCACACGCAATCAGCTTACGGGCCGACAACCTGCGATCATTACAACCGACAACGACATCGTTTTCGGATTCCGTCAAAGCATCAACGGCGCTTCCATACAAAATTTCACCGCCGTCGAGCTTGATCAGTTCAGCGAGCTTGTGACAAATCGCGGTGTAGCTAACGATACCCGTGGAAGGTACACGAATCGCACTAAGCCCGGAAATATTTGGCTCGGCCTCAGCCAGTTGATTATGATCCAGGATCTCGATTGTCAACCCGTTCTGTTTAGACCGCTCGATCAGCACCTGCATGCGCTCAACCTCGATAGGGTTGGTCGCGACCAACAGTTTTCCGCATTCATCGAACTCGATGCCATGTTCCAGACAAAATGATTTAATGGCCCGGTTTCCTTCAAAACAAAACTGTGCCTTCAAGCTGCCTGGCGTGTAATACACCCCCGCATGAATCACACCACTGTTGTGGCCGGTCTGGTGATACGCTGGCACCTGTTCTTTTTCGACAACACAGACGCGACTACCCGGGTAGCGCTGCTGCAATTCCCGTGCGGTGCTCAGACCCAGGATACCTGCACCTATCAGCAGAAAATCATAATCCGTCACAAACCATCCCCTGAGTTAATCCGTACAGATACCGCTCATACCGCTGTCAATACGCTTCATGAATCAGACGGTTGCCTCCTAAAGGCGCTGCAACGCAAGATTCAAGCACCGTGCCAGCGCCCACCAAGCACCCTGGCATCACCGGTTAGACGTGTATTGCCTGTACGGACGAGACCTTCTACATCGGCGAACTCGAAACTGCCCTCATCCA
>Ga0208750_1000385_pt1 | contig 13335 bp, 4 predicted proteins | sample Knorr_S15_td_O2m_FD_185602 | JGI IMG/M metagenome (GOLD analysis project Ga0208750, IMG submission 185602) | Marine microbial communities from Southern Atlantic Ocean transect - Knorr_S15_td_O2min_ad_340m_LV (SPAdes) (version 2) | ecosystem: Environmental > Aquatic > Marine > Oceanic | place...
CGGCAACTTTAATTGTTTGACGTAATTCGGGTAATGCTTCCGAAAGTATCAGATGTGAGCAAATATTGTCTATGCCCAAACTGCTGACGGCTGCATGTCTTTGTTTAATTCCCGATTGGATCAGCCATGGACGAGATTCCACCGGAACATAAAACTGTTTTGCGGACTGCAGTTCTGTTTTGGGTGACTTCCACTCAGGAACTCCGGGAATGAAACGATGGTGCAGACAAAGCGCAGCCTTAATCAAACTTGCCATTCCGGATGCTGCAAAAGTATGCCCCACATTTGACTTGATGCTTCCCAAAGCACAACCTGCGTCAACTTTAGCATAAGCTTGAGCCAACCCGCTCATTTCTGCGGAATCTTCAACAGTGTTTCCGCTGCCGAAAACTTCGAGCATTCCAATCTCACCAGCCGAGACATTTGCCTCCGTTAAAGCCTGATTTGCGGCGTTTTCAACCGATTCTGGAGTTAAACCAGTTGAGAAAGCTATTGAATCAACTGTTGCAAAAATTTGTTCATCATCCTTTTTTGCTGATTCTACACTTTTTAAAATAACCGTCCCGGCCCCTTCTCCGATCAACCAGCCGTTGGTATTCTTGTCAAAACTTAGCGTAGCCTCACCAGAATTCAAGGGTAAATTTCTTTGACGCAACAAAACTTGCTCTGGACTACCAGCAAGATCAACAGCTGTTACGACTACTGCATCAACATTATCTTCAAGTAACAAGATTTGCGCAACTTCGAGTGCTCTCAGAACTGAGTTTTCTTCAGCTGAAATTGTCATTGCAGGGCCAGAAAAATCCCAGAGTGATGATATCCTGGTTGCCATTATGTTGCCGATAAAACTCGTAAAACGGTTAATTGGCACTTCCTCCAGCAAACTGTTCCTGGACAAATTGATCAAATCTTTTTGTTCCTCGTCACTCAAAACAATCCCAGCAGCTTGCAAGCTGTCTTGAATTTGTGTAGAAAGATTAACCCGTCCCCTGAAGCGGTGAATTTCAAGTTCAGTTTCCATGGCTACCAGTACCGCAACATTTTGACCTTCTTCTAATTTTGTTTTTTTAATTGCCCGGTCTGTTACTTCCAGCGTCAATAATTGTTGAGGTATCAAACGTTCTTTTGGGTTGGGCTGCAATTTGAAACGCAGAAAATCCATTTCAAATGATTCAAGCCATGCACCCTGAGGATGATTCTTTAATTCCGGATGCTGCTCAAAACCTTTCCAGCGCTCCGGCGGAAGAGAACGGAAGTGCTGCTTGTTGTCATATATCGTTCGATAAAATTCATGTAATCCTTTGCATCCGCCAAAAATTGCTTCCATACCGACAATTGCCATGATCTGTGAATTTTGAGTTTTTGGAAAATCAATTCGCTTAGAAGCCTTAACTCCTGACTCAAAAATAAGGTGGGCATTTGTTCCTCCAAAACCAAAAGCACTCACTGCAGCCCTGCGATCCTTTCGATTGTGTGGCCACACTGCGGTTTTTTGGACGATTTGTTTTTCAGAAACACCTCCATTTTTGGAAGTCATTGCAGCTTTAACACCCCTGGTTGCAGGTATTTCTCCATGTTGGAGTGCTAAAATAACTTTTATCATTCCGCCCATTCCTGCTGCAGTCAGCATATGACCCAAGTTTGATTTTGCAGAACCAATTAGCGGTTTAATTTTCTTTCCTTCAGGAAGGTCCGGAGACGCAAAAAATTGTTCCATTGAGTCCAATTCTACTTTGTCGCCCAGAGGAGTTCCAGTAGCATGACATTCGATATAGTCAATTTTTTCTGGAGGAACTTTCGAGGATTCGTAGGCACGTTGATAGGCCAGAACCTGGCCCTTGGAATTCGGGCTTAGCACAAATTGGCCCCGTCCGTCATTAGACAAACCAATTCCGGATATTACCGCATGAATTTTGTCAGCATCTCGCTCTGCATCACACAAACGTTTGAGAACAAACATTCCTGCTCCCTGGCTGGCAAGCAAACCTCCGGAGTTAATATCAAGCGGATTGAAAGTCTGAGGAGATTCCGGAAAGGCCTGAAAGATCGAAAAACCCATATTCACAAAAAATGGATCTGCGGCACTTACCGCTCCGGCCAGCATTAAATCGGTTTTTCCGGAATGCAAATAATTACAGGCAAGCGCGACTGCATACAATGATGACGCACAAGCAGCATCCAGCACTAAACTTCGGGCAGACAAACCCAATGCTTGTGAAACAACTGCTGCAGGAAGTCCGGAAATATGTGAATTCAGCTGAGCATTATCTGTTTCTGCAGCAAATGAACCTAAGTTGAAATCAGGACGATTCAGCACTTTCTGCAGATGAGGCTCAATCACTTTTTGGTACAAAGGCAGTAGTAAATGATTGGATGCTTTGGTTGGAAAAGACAGGTTACCCAGTACTATGCCGCATTCTTTAAGTATCTTTGTGTTTTCTATATAACCACTGTCACGCAACGCTTCACGAGCCACGTGAAGAGGCCATTGAAATGTTGCTCCAAGTTTTTCGATGGTTTCTGCTGACAGTAGATAACCATCTGGATCCATATTAAAATCATCAATATAACCACCGCGTGCACAATAATATTTATCCGGAGTCCCTTTTTTCTCTGCAAAAAATCGGGACGTATCCGCATCCAAATCTGCGGCAGCGGCGGAGGTACATGAATCTTTTTCCTGCAGTAAATTTTTCCAGTAATCTTCGGGGGTTTTTGCCTCAGGAAAGAGGCACGACAAGCCAATGACTGCAATAGGTTGCATTTAATTTTTGATCTTTGATTTTCCGGCAGTGTTATTCTTTTTGCCAAACAGCGTATTTAAGGACTTACTCAATGTAACTTCTGCACCCCACATTCGTGTATATAATAAGCCCTGCTCATCATGTAAAAACAGGTTTGCGTTGAGAGTAGAAGCAGAACTTTTATTGACACTCATACTTAGAAAAAATCTTGTTGCAGGTTCCACGTTGCGGAAATGTTCCAGCAGATCTGTTTTAAGGGGAAGGCTGCCGGATTGATGAAAACGCCAGGCCCAAATCAACATGGCCTGAAAAGCAAGATCTGCAGCAAAGGGATTGAAATCCCTGGCTGTAAATTGTCCTTGTTCTGCAACAGAAATTTCAGGAAGACAGCATTCCAAAGTCAAACCCTGCTCACCAATATTCAGTACCTGTTCTATTCCCTGAAATTTTGGGCCATGAAACAAAGTGCCATCCTGATAAAAAGTTAAACCAGGCAGATTGTGTGAGTTACTCATATCGATCCGGTCATGCAGCGGTGCCTCCGGAACCTGCCGAACCATGCGAACTTTAGTACTGTAATGAAAACGGGGAATTTTTTTGCTGCCGCTTTCAGATCCAGAGAGACTGGAAACCTTTACTTCAACATCCGTAAAATTTCCGTTTAAACGTTCAATTTCCTGCAGTTCCAGTACGTATTCGGCAGCCAGGGATTCATCAAATTTGACTCCATTCAGTACTTTAAAATTTTCACAGCTGGAAAGCATAAATCCGGGTAATTCCTGTTCGCAGACATCAACCATCCAAGCCATTGCATGGACGGCTGGTAAAACAGGAATTTTACCAATTTTATGATCCTGAAAAACCGGACTTTCTTCCAAATTAACTCTTCGTGATATTTTCCATTTTCGCATACCTTTTTCCGGTTCACCTGGAACCACCATTGAATTTCCAATCAGTACAATCGGATTCTCCTGCCCTGCAGATGTGACCTCTTCTACAAACACACGGGTTCCGTCTTCAACAGAAATAACCTCAACGTTACGCTCCTCAAAAAGCCGTTTCAATTCCGGAGTAACCATCCCGCCTTCCCACGGTCCCCAGTTGAAGGATGTAACATGGCATTTGGGATTATTTTGCTTGAACAAAAGTGCAATCCGGTTCAGTGCTTCATTGGCCACGGCATAGTCCGACTGTCCTGCATTTCCGTAAAAACCTGCGGCAGATGAAAATAACAGCAGATGAGTTAACTTTTTTGGGTTAATGCTTTTCAAAAGAGCATCAATTCCGTTTATTTTTGTGGAACAGACTGCATCAAAATCCTCGCTGGTTTTTTTCTCAATCAGCTTATCGGCCAAAACACCTGCTCCATGAATAATTCCTGTCACTGGACCAATTTTTTTAACAACCGGAGCAATTGCCGTTTTCAACTTTTTTGCATCAGTTACATCTGCACTTACATATTCCGCCTTACCGCCGGCATTTCTGATGCGTTCCAAATTTTTCCGGATGTCCCGTCCCGCTTCCACTTTTCCAACCAGTTGATTTACTTTTAGTGGAGTTGGTTTTTCTCCAGAATCAACCAGTAACTTCATGGCCGCCTGCTTGAGTTTTGTCTTATCTTCACCAACTCCTTCGGCCCATTCCGGTTCATCTTCAATGGTAGAGCGACCCAAAAGGATAAAACTGCAGGGCTGCGTTTGAGCGAGTTTAACAACACATTCTGCTGTAACTCCTCTTGCACCGCCACTGACCAAAAATACAGATTTTTTTGTTAAAGATTTACTGCTGATTTTAGTTGTTAAATCTCGAATAATTTTAGGCTGAACTGTCATTCGCCTGGTACTGGACTTTCCTGATCCGGAATAGCCAACCTCCTTGATCCGCAAATCTGGATCGAGAAGTTCCTGTAAAATACAGCTTGCTGCAGTATCTGCGGTAAGCTCCGGCTGCAAATCCACAAAACGGCAAAAAACATCCGGCCACTCTACACCGGCAGTTTTGATCAATCCTGAAAGTCCACTGCCAACTGCACCAAACTGTCCGGATCCCATTCCAAGTTCACCATCCAGGTGGGCTACTGCCAGGAAATGGCTGCGACTTGAATCAGATTTTCCGGCTTCATTCAAGAAAGTGCAAACATTTTTTGCAGTGAGAAATGCCTGCTTGAGTAATGCATTGGCACCATCTTCCAGCTTTAATTCAGCAGGTACAGAAGAAACAGGGTGAAGATGAATGAATCCGCCGATATTTCCGTGTTTTTCTGTCAGGGATTTGAGTGATGTTTCTAGTTCAGATTCTGCTGAAGAAGACAGTTCAATTAGTGGAATTTCTTTGGCAAAGGGTTTTCGCTTCTTTTTTACAAATGCAGAAATACCCGAGAAACACAAAATCACAGGTGACCACCCTTGTTCACTTAAAGCTTTTGCCAGAACCGGTGCCAATGAAGAACCGTCGTCTGTGATCAAACAAAGGGGATTTTCAGGAAGTTCCGCATGCAGTACATCCGGTGAAGTCAGCGGTACCACATGAGCTAAACCAAGGGTGACTTGATGCTCTGGAACTGCGAATTCAAATTTTGGGTTCAGGAGTTTTTTTTTACAGAGTCAGAATCTGCTGAAACGGGCGCAGGAATAATGGTTTTTCCTGCAGTCTCTGATGGAGCAAGTGAACTCAAATGATCAACAATTTCCTTCAGTGTCCGCAATTCACTGATTTCACTACCACTGACCTGCGGCAAATGAGGAAGCTGTTCCTGAAGCGACCACATAATTTCGACACGCTTAATTGAATCAATACCAAGATCTGCTTCCATGTCCATTCCAAGCTCCAGCATTTCTGCAGGATAACCGGTTTTTTCGCCAATGATAGCCAAGAGAGCGGGAGCTATCTCACCGGAAACGGGGTCTGATGAAACTGCCCCACTGCCGTTTCCATTTCCGCCTGGAGAACCTGCACTTACCGATAAAGGTGCCGGCTCGAGATCAAGATTTGATTTTTGAACGACAGCTTCTCCACCGGACGCAGGTAAAAGTGATTTGATGTGCTCGATAATTTGACCAACCGTTCTAAGTTCCGCAACTTCATTTGCACCAATTTGTGGTAATTCCTTAAATTGTTCCTGCAGCGACCACATTATTTCAACACGCTTGATTGAATCTATCCCAAGGTCTGCTTCCATGTCCATTCCAAGCTCCAGCATTTCTGCAGGATAACCGGTTTTTTCACTGATAATTGACATAAAAACCATTCCGGGATCCTGTCCATTTTCTGGTGTAGGATGTTGAGTGTTGAGTGCCAAATCTGGAGTTGCGACTGTAGTCGGAACTCCACTTGCAGCTTCAGAAACATCTCCGCCAATTTTACCCTTCAAGTGATCGATAATTTGACCAAGTGTACGCATTTCTGCAAGTTCATCACCCGGAACTTCAGGCAATTCAGGAATTTTATCCTGAACCGCACCAAGAATCTCTACACGCTTGATTGAATCGATGCCAAGGTCTGATTCCATGTCCATTCCAGGTTCTAGCATCTCCTGCGGATATCCCGTTTTTTCGCTGACAATAGCCATCATTGCCGCAGTGATATCTTCTGCGGATACTGCTGAAGATATTACAGGAGTTACCGTTGTTGCAATCATTTCACTTGGAACCGTTTCAATCTCCTGTCCGCCAAAAATATTTTCACCCAATTTGCTCTGCAGATGCGCTACAATTTCGCCAAGGGTCCTCATTTCGGCCAATTCATCACCAGGGACTTCAGGCAATGCAGGAATTTTATCCTGAACCGCTCCAAGAATCTCAACACGTTTGATTGAATCAATGCCCAAGTCTGATTCCAAGTCCATTCCAAGTTCCAGCATTTCCTGTGGATAACCCGTTTTTTCGCTGACAATAGCCATCATTGCGGCAGTGACTTCTTCAGTAGAAACTGTAGATGTTGCGGCTGGTACAGGAACAGCTGCTGTTGCAGTTGGAAGCGGAACTGGCTGTACTTGAGCAGAAATTGCTGCCGGAATTGGTGCAGAAACGGCTGGCGCTGCAGATAATTGCTGTCCGGGACCTCCCAGCTGCAGTTCAGTGATCTTTAAAGCAGATTGAGTCTGTTCTGACTGCTGATTCAAGTATTGCTCATGCACGCGTAATGTTTCACTTTGATGTGCATGAAACATTTGCATCTGCTGATCTACTTCCGACGGGATAGCCGTACCCTGTGAAGCAAGTTCTATCCGCTGCTGCATCAATTGATAAACGGTTCGTGCATACTCAGCCTGTTGATCTAAATATTGCCGATGAACCTGCAAAGTTTCATTTTGATGCTGATAAAATCCGGATAAGTTGCGTTCCATTGTATCCAGGTTTTGAGCAGGTGCATAAGATTGCTGAGAAGGAGGTTGTTGATTACTCATTGTAGAAATATTTGCTGGTCTTTGTTTTGCTGGTTCAGTTTTCAGTTTTAAAGAAGCATCAAACATCTGTTGATTGCCCTTAGCTGTCTGAAAACCTGAAGTACCTAAAACAGGAGAACTTGAGCCAGTAGAAGTAGAAGGTGAGGGAACTGAGCCAGAATTGGAAATGGAGGCAGCAGGACTACTAACCTGAAAACCGTCATTTAAAGTATTTTCAAATTCCTGACGAGTTGCTTCGCTGACATAATTTGTACCGTTCAAACGAACATTCATTGCCGACTTTTTTACCTGTGCTACCTGAGAAGGTAGAGCAAATGGGTCAAATTTTTGTAAAGGGAATCCCATCACACATAGTTTGACCATTGCTTCCCGGAGGAGTCGATCACTATCTTTTTTTGGGTTCTCGTTTAGAGCAACTGCAGTGTATTTTTCTCCAGAAAGAATATTATCGACTAATTTGGTTAAAACGTTTTTTGGTCCAAATTCAATAAAAATTCTACCGCCGTCCCTGTGGATATTTTCAATTTCTTCACGAAACCTGACCGAATTTAGAATGTGTGATTCCAGTTGTTTTTGAATTGTTTTTGCAGTTGCAGGATATGCTTTTGCAGTTGCATTTGAATAAACAGGAATTTGCGGCTTGTTAAATTTTACTGAGCGGATAGCTTTTGCAAATGGTTTTTGCGCATGTCCCACCAGCGGAGTGTGAAATGCGGCAGATACCGGAAGTTTCACAACCGTGTACTTTTTTGCTTTGAGGGCATCATGTGCCTGTAAAATGTCTGCGGTTGGTCCTGCAAGCACAACCTGTTTTTTGGAGTTCAAATTTGCCATTACCACGTCTGGAAACTCAGTGAGATCTTCTTCAAGTTTCTCAACCTTTCCCATGACGGCCAACATACTTCCGGCATCAAAATCGGGATCATCCGGAGCAGCCATTGCCTGCCCCCTGGCGTAGGCCAATTTGTAATAATCATCTTCGGCAATCACTCCAGCGGCCCAAAGTGCAGTCAGTTCGCCGAAACTGTGGCCGGCCGCAAAATCTATTTGAAGTCCTGCATCACGAGCTATCCGGAGCAGCCCGGCACTGATTCCGCCAATTGCAGGCTGCACATTTTCGGTTAGCTGCAGCTGTGCCTGCTGGGCTTCAAGTTCTTCATCTTCAAAAACTGCAATTGGAAATACTAAATCAGATAAGGGCCTGGCAGCGGCAGCAGACTTTCCGTTTTTTTCTGTAAAAAGCTTATCCAGTGCACTAAAAGGAGCTGCCATGACAGGAAAGTTAAAAAACAACTCCTTTGCCATGTTCAAATATTGAGAACCCTGTCCGGAGAAAAGCGCTACTACTTTCCCTTTTGTTTCCAGCGCCTTTTCGCGATATACGATTCCTTTTACGTTCCACTCTGTTTTGTCAGCTTTACTTTCCAGTGTGGAGATCGCCTGCCCAAGAAGTTCCACTGTGTTTTCCAGGGAATCTGTTACAAATCCCAACCGTGCATGTTTTTTGGGAATCGAATCTTCCCGTGAACTTTCAAGCAATTGACTGTGACGCTGTTCTGCTCCTTCTGTCTCCAGTTCTGCCAGCAAATCGTTACAGGCTTTGTCCAGTTCTTTGGGTGTTGCTGCGGACAAAAACACGGTCTTAGATGTTTTTTGCATTCGGAAGGGGCCGGAATGAACGTCCTGGAATTCTTCTAAAACATAATGAAAATTTGTTCCTCCAAAACCAAAAGCACTCACGCCCGCACGCCTGGGTTCTCCATCGGTGATCCAAGGCCGCGGTTCAGTATTCAGATAAAATGGAGTATTTTCTATACCAAGCTTTTTGCTGGGACGATCAATGTTGATGGAAGGAGGAAGAATTTTGTGGTGCAGGGCAAGTGCTGTTTTGATCAAACCGGCAATCCCCGCGGCAGCTTTTGTATGACCAATTTGGGATTTAATACTGCCGAGAGCAATATGTTGATAATCCGGATAACCGAATTTTTCAGGTTTTTTTTCAGTAAAAACTTCTTTTAATCCTTCAAATTCTGCTACATCACCTGCAGCAGTTCCAGTGCCGTGTGCCTCAATCATCCCAATGCTGAGCGGTTCCACATTTGCGTCTTCATAAGCCCTGCGCAATGCTTTGGCCTGGCCTCCGGAACGTGGAGCATAAATACTTTTGAATTTTCCGTCGCTTGAGGTTCCAATCCCTTTTACTACTGCATAAATGCGGTCACCGTCCCGCTCGGCATCTTCCAAACGTTTGAGGACAACCATACCCAGTCCTTCACCTATCATCACGCCACCTGAATCTTCATCGAAGGGTCTTGGATTTTCGCCCTTTGTGAAAGCAGGTGTTTTACTGAAACACATGTACATCATAGGAGAGTTGTCCGCATCAACACCGCCGGCAATCATCATGTCTGAGCGATATTCCACCAAATCGCTGATAGCCATTTTCATGGCACTTAGTGAACTCGCACAGGCCGCATCAACGGTACAGTTTGTTCCACCCAGGTTCAAACGGTTGGCAATACGTCCGGAAATAACATTTCCCAGCAAGCCTGGAAATGAATTTTCTTCCCAGCGAACATAGGCCTTTTTCATCTTTTCAATTATTTTCCCTGTGTCACTTTCTGAGATTCCGCTCCGTCGCAAAACTTTTTCCCAGATTGGATACTGAAGCCGTGAAGTCAGTGAACCAAGAAGTTTCATGCCAGAGGTAACACCAAGTATCACGCCAGTTGCGTCAAGTACCTCGTCACTTGTTTCTCCATAACCGGCGTCCTTCATCGCAGATTTTGCAACCAGCAGTCCCAGCAGTTGAGTAACATCTGTCACTTCCAGAATGTTTGGTGGAATTCCAAACTCCATTGGATTAAAATCAATGTCCGGGATAAAACCGCCACGCTTACAGTACGTTTTGTCCGGAGCTTCAACATCAATATCGTAATAATCTTCGATGTTCCAGCGTGACTTTGGGACTTCAATGATGCTGTCGATTTTATTGATGATGTTATCCCAGTACTGATGCAAATTTGGAGCATCGGGAAACAATGCAGACATGCCGACAATCGCAATTGGGCGGTTGTACATTCTGGCATTAATCATGTTTTGTGGTTCTGTCTGGCGGGAGGATTTGGCGGTCATTCTTTTTTCAGTGCTGGTGACTTTCTAATGTGTTCCGGGCTGTGTATCCGCAAAGTATTTTGGTCCCAGTATCTAAAAAATAGCAGGAAGCCTTGACGCAGGAGTTTATAACACCTTCAAGCTTCATGCCGAATATAGCATAAAAAAACTGCGTATGTTTATGATTCTAACTTTAAAGAGCTTTCTGTTGCAAGATTTTCCTGATCTGAGCCGTTTTATAATTGCGTTTCAGCAAAATATACCTTGAAACTCTAAACAAAATCATTTAATTTTAACAGACCAATTAAGGCTGATTATGTTCCCCAATAGCTCAGTTGGTAGAGCAGATGACTGTTAATCATCGGGTCGCTGGTTCGAGTCCGGCTTGGGGAGCCAGTTTCAGTGAGGCTTAAGCTCTTTTGAATTGTTTTTCAAATTGGACCTATTGTCCATATAGGTGTCCACCATTCTGGAAGTTGATCCCGTTCCTTGACAGCCTATTTCTTCTGCCCGATTCTTGAAATTGACTTTTCCGGGGAGAGTGGGGTGACCGTCTCGTGCCACCGTTTCAACTCGCAATTTAATCATCAATATTCATCAGAGCTTCTACGGACATTGAGTGAAGCTGTGTTTCAAGTTCTGCTGGAAATGTAGCCTCCAGTAATTCTAGGTTGTCCGAACAGTCCGTGAGGGCGTGACGTTGCTGAGCAGGGATAACACATGAATCTCCGGCCTCCATCCTTTGGGATCCGAGTCCCTCGCAGATGAGTGTTACTCCACCCTCCAGCGTGAAAAAGAAGTAAAATTCTCCGCTGTGACTGCACACCAGAGGTTTGGATCCATTCAAGGGTCGCACAACCCGAACTCCTGCTAAACCTTTGGTGGCAGTGCCGATTCCGGTATCCCGAAATTCGAATCCTTCCATTCGCCACGGACTCCACTCAGCCTGAACTACCTGGTGTAAAACGAAATGCTGCCCACCAAAATCACGGTTGGACCGTACTTCCGTAGTTGGTAAGTCAAGATCAGGATCGGCCCATGTTTCGTGTTCTGCAGGACAACTAATTTCAATCACCTCCAAGCCAGCTGAGCTTTCCAGCACACGATGCCTGATTTGCGGCGGTTGCAGCACACAGTCTCCGGAATGCATCACGAACGGCGGTCCCTGTTCATCATAGACCACACGTACCCAGCCCTTATAACAGTAAATCATCTGAAAGCGTATTTTGTGAAAATGGACGTAATCCGGGACAGGACCACCCTCCGGAATGCGGATGTGCGAGGCGATGAAGCGTCCACCCTGTCGATTCGGAATCAGGTCACGGTAATTCATTCCGGCACGACCGACTTCCCACGAAGCATCGTTGCTATACCGGTTCAGGACAAAAGACTGCTGTTCCGGAGGAAGTACCAGTTGGGGGTCCGCTTCCACGATTTCGATACATGTTCCGTTGGGAGCGGTCAATTCGGTGGCTCCCTCCGCAAATTCTTCATGATTCCGGCAAAGCAGGCGCAATTTCCCTGGGGATCCGGAACCTCCGCGTTCCAGTCGGAGACGTACTCCATGCCCGCTGATTACCGCCACTAGGGGGGCATCCGCTGGAAAAATAGCATTAATCTGAAACCCAAGATTCTCGGTAAAAAACGCGAGGGTGGATTCCAATTCTGCACAGGGTAAAACGACTTCGGATGCTTGAATTTGGTTTTCTGAATTAGCTGGCATCGAGTTTATTGTCTTAATTATAAGATTTAGCAGAGATGTGAATTTTTACAAATATTGAAGGATTTGTCGAGATCATTAATAGGTGTTCATTGAAGTGCTATACACTGGCTTGTTTGAGATGGAGTAGATGCACGAACTTGCAGAATGAATAAATTTATCTGATAATAAAGCTTTTTCTAGTAACCTAGCATACATGTTAATCAAATGTTGAAAAGACCTTCTAAGTTGCAAACTAATATTGATTTTGAAAAAAACGGAAAGCAAACAGGCTATATACGATTGCCCCACTCCGTCCACCGATCTGCTTATGGTTGGTTACCCATTCCTATTGCTTGCATCAAGAATGGAAGTGGGGTAACGACCCTCCTGATTTCAGGAACCCATGGAGATGAATATGAGGGACAGGTCGCACTATCAAAGCTGATCAATCAATTGAAACCTGAAGAAATTCAGGGTAGAGTCATTATTGTTCCTATGGCAAATTTTCCTGCGGCTAAAGCAGGACTAAGGACTTCCCCGATTGATGAACAAAACCTGAACCGGATTTATCCAGGAGATCCAGATGGGTCACCTTCCTTCATGATCGCCCATTATATTGAATCCCAGTTATTCAGTATTGCAGACTATGGTCTTGACCTGCACAGTGGTGGTTCCTCACTACATTATGTGCCAAGCGTGGTTGCCGCCGTCGGAGAGAACAAAGAGCGAATGAAGAAAATGAAAGAATTGATGAAAGCTTTTGCAGCACCTTATTCCTTCTTTTTCCACTCGGGACATGCAGATGGCACAACAAATCATGCAGCTTCAAGAAACAATGTTGTTTTAATTGGGACGGAATTGGGCGGCAGTGGCACAGTATCTCCGGAATGCTTGCAAATCTGTGAACGAGGTATTAAGCGATTTCTCCAAGTCTGTGGAGTGATACAGGCCAAAACACAAATATCAGCAACCCAAACCCGGATGCTCCACGCACCTGATTTCAGTTACTACTGCTATGCAATGGAGGAAGGACTTTTTGAGCCAGTCAAAGGCTTAGGAGATGAAGTGATGAAGGGAGAAGTCGCAGGATATACACATTTCCCTGAGACACCTGGAAAACAATCTGAACCTATTTATTTTGAGGCGGATGGTGTCGTGGTGTGCAAAAGGATTCCTGCCAGAGTCATACGTGGGGATTGTGTGTTTCAACTGGGATGTGATTTTACAATCTAACTTCAATCTAAAGGCTATGAAGTCACTTGATTTGTTCTGTAAATGTAAGAATACCATTAATTCTTTGTAGCTAATTAATTTGTTGGGAATTCTTTTTCAAACAATTCTATGCAGTCAAATACGGAAACAGTCCATTT
>Ga0208750_1000387_pt1 | contig 13282 bp, 11 predicted proteins | sample Knorr_S15_td_O2m_FD_185602 | JGI IMG/M metagenome (GOLD analysis project Ga0208750, IMG submission 185602) | Marine microbial communities from Southern Atlantic Ocean transect - Knorr_S15_td_O2min_ad_340m_LV (SPAdes) (version 2) | ecosystem: Environmental > Aquatic > Marine > Oceanic | place...
ATAATGGTTCCAGGTATCCCTTGGGTAAAACAATTCTTAGAGCCACGTCGAAAAAAAAGAAAATAATTACCGGGGCTGCAAGAGATACCAGAATGGTCAAAGTCCATGAATGTCCACCCAGAAATCTCAAATAATACAATAGAAAAAGTGGAATACTGCCATACATTCCAATGAAATGCACAAGACCAATCATTATTGTTACCGCACCTCCAACCAGCAGAAACATTCTTAATGCGTAGGCATCCATGAACGAATCCTTTGATTTGGAGGGCGGAGTTGATCTGCGATACCAGTTAAACATTGTCCAAATGCAGCAGATCAGCATGATAGCTGACAGCCAGAAAGAAAATGCTCCGCCACCCGGACCCTCATCCGGAATCCAGCCTATCGACAATTCAGTACTTTTCCACATCAGATAAACTGAAAAAACTGCCATCAGGCTTGCAGTAACAATTTCTGCCCGTCTCATATCTGTCAACCTTTGCTGATCCCCGTATTTTTCAAATGAATGTTATAGCGCACCCATTTTCTTGAGAATATTCCGATGGATTTCACGCTCTTTCTGCCAGTAGTCCTGCAGCTGCGTGCCTGTCAGAAAATCCCCCATCAGGCTTTTCTTCTTGCGGTATTTCTGCCATTCAGCAGAATCATAGACTTTCTTGAAGAGCCTCTGGTAGTATGCTGCGGCAGCATAACTCATACCTGGAGCTCCTACAATACTGCGCTGCATGTAGTAGACATAGTCCTTACCCAGTTCCTTGAAGGTAGGTGCATTAGGAAACATTTCCAGCCTGTTGTCGGTAAAGGCTGCAAGCGCAACTGTAGTTCCCGCCTTGTAGAAACCTTCCTGCTCTGAAGGATTGTTTACCGTGGAATTGGCATGCTTGCCTGCAAGCTGCTTGGCCACCTTGCCTCCTCCCTTGTAAGGGACATACTTCATGTTCAGTCCGTAGGCCGCGTTCAGGAAATCGGTCAGCAGCTGATCTTCCTGCAATTTGCCCGTACCAGCCATGATCCAGTTACTGCCCTTTGACTTGGCTGCGCTCACGAACTGGTTGACGTTAGTGATTCCTGAATCCTTGTGAACCCACAGTAGAAAAGTGTCCTCTGCCATGCGGCCAACAGGAGTGAAGGTCGAGATATCTACACCAAGCCCCGGCTGACGCATCGGTGTGGTATAGAAACTGTTCAGTGTGACCATGATGGTGTGGTTCGGATCAGACTTTGCCCTGTTTTTCAGATGCACCAGTGCCTCTGCTCCTGAACCGCCAGGCTTATTGATCGGTGTGAGAGGCATGGAGGACCATCCTTTTTTCTCAATGACCGCCTGCATCAGACGAGCCATCTTATCTGCTCCCCCACCCTTACCGGCCATTATCACAAACTCAACCGGCTTCTTAGGCTCCCATGCATACAGGCTCATTGGGGAAAAAAGTAATGTAAGGCCTGCAAAAATCAGCATGCAAAGACCCAGGGGTTTCTTAAGCTTTTTAATCATATTTGCTCCTTTGACTATAATTGGAAATTGTTCCGGGAAGCATGCGCCAGAACGGGAAAAGCATCACCATATGCAGGTTTGAATTAAATGTCAAGAAATAATAAATGTTTACCTGAATTACAAAAAAATATGAGTCAGTAATAACTTTTCTGTAAGGTAAATGACAAAAAATCATTAGACAAAATATTATACTTCGGAAATCTTCATTCTTACTGAAGAAGAATGTAATATTTTCAAGTGATTTAGATTAAAATTTTACTCTTCTGCAACTACACGCTGAGTCTGGATTCCCAGGTTTTCAATGCCCAGGCGTATTGTCTGTCCTGGACGCAGGTATATGGGTTCCGGTTTTTGTCCCATACCAACTCCGGGCGGGGTCCCTGTTGAAATTACATCACCGGTATTAAGAGAGAAGAACTGGCTGAGATAATGGATTAAATACGCAACTCCATACACCATTGTCTTAGTGTTGCCGTCCTGATAACGTTTTCCATCAACTTCCAGCCAGAGGTCCAGAACTTGAGGGTCACCGACTTCATCTGGCGTTACAAGCCAAGGCCCTGTAGGTCCAAATGTGTCACAGCTTTTACCTTTCACCCATTGACCGGAGCGCTTCATCTGGAATTCTCGTTCAGAAACGTCATTTATCACACAATATCCAGCGACATGATCAAGGGCATTTTCTTGATCTACATATTTGGCCGGTTTACCTATCACAACACCAAGTTCAACTTCCCAGTCAGTTTTTGTTGAATTACGGGGAATAACAACATCATCATTTGGTCCGCAGATTGCGCTGTTGAACTTGGCAAAAATTATAGGTTCCGGTGGTACAGTTCCACCTGTTTCCTCTGCATGATCTGAATAATTAAGGCCGATGCAGATGAATTTGCCTATCTTGCCTATGCATGGCCCTAGGCGAGGCTCATCATTAACTTCAGGAAAAGATGATGTATCTGTATTACGCAATTTTTCCAGGTTTTCCGGTAAAAGATTTTCCTCAGAAATATCGCCAACCAGTCCGGAAAGGTCTCGGAGAGTTCCAGAATCATCAAGTAATCCCGGTTTTTCTTTTCCGGGGCTTCCAAATCTTAGTAATTTCATATTTTTTCAAAATCTATTTTGTTAAATGATTTTTCCGGAATCATCTTGACATTCCAGGAAAATTCAAGCAGTTGTTACATTGACTCTTAGAAAGCTAATATATTTGATCACCATCAAGTCAGCGTAGAATTGGCCATTAAAATATTTTGAAATCTGAAACTAATGTATTTCAGTTCAGTATGTCAATAAAATATTTTGAAATTAGTATGAATATAAAAAGTTGATTGACTTGCAAAACCAGATACCCCAATCTCTTCTGACTTGTGGTTTTTCTATTCATTTGGTGCAACAGGTTTTCATATGGATCAAATATCTGTGATGATTTAATATGAATTTCGCTTAACAAATGCTGCAATAAATTGAAAACACAATAAAATGATTCAAAGAGTTAAAAAAACTGTTAAAAAACGTTTGCAAGGGGCATCAGAAAGCAAACAAAAAGAATTTATGGCTCAATTGGTTCTGAATGAGTTTGATGTATTTTACAATAGATTTAAAGAGATTACAGAATCAGCAAAGGACGCATTTGAAAACTGTGATTTTCAGGAGTCACTTCAAATCAGTCAGAAAAGACTGTCTCAGTACGGTGTCAGCATGTACGGGTTGGGTGACGAAATTACTAAATCTTTTCCTGATGTGTCAAAGAACCAGGAATTTTGGGATGGAGTTGAAGATAATTTTCGACAGTTTGTTGAATACAGGTATGAAGGGGATCTTGCATTAGCATATCTGCATTCGGTTAGAAGGGCAATTTTCAGGGGAGAATGGACACCTGTTGATTATTCATTTGGAGTTTCAAGTGACTCAAAAGCAATTTTTAACAGTTTTCTTATGGTTACTTTCCATACAGATGACTTTGACAGTTCACTTGTACTTAAGATACTTCGTGTTCTAGGCTTCAAAGCAAAGTTTCGTCAGGCTGAAAATGAAGCGAAACTGGCTGCAGTGAAGATAAAGTCTGAACTTAAAGAACAGCATGAAAAATATAAAATACAAAAAGTAGAAATTATCAAAGGCGGTTTTTTCCGTAATCGAGGAGCATATATTGTTGGTAGAATTATCCTTAATGATTCTGCAGTGCTACCGCTAATCATAGCCTTATTGAACGGAGATGATGGTATTTATATTGATGCAATTTTCACTTCAGATTCAGCTACACACAATCTATTCAGTACAACTCGAGCCAATTTTCATGTTAACAACCATTACTACCATGAACTGTCTGAATTTCTGCACAGCATAATGCCCATGCGTACTCTGGGCCTTCATTATTCAACAATTGGGTTCAATCATTTTGGTAAAGTCGCTGTCATGCAGGAATTAAAGGAGGATTTGGTTTCGTCAGGTGGAATTTTCGATTTTTCAATTGGTTTTATGGGTACGGTAGCCATTGGCTTTCAGTCTCCCAAAGCAACATATAACCTGAAGGTCATTCGCAACTCTCCAACCAGTCATTACAAGTGGGGCGAATTTGAAGGTGTTTCTTCTGTTCTATCCAAATACAGTCTTGTGCATGTTATTAACCGAACAGGGAGTATGCTGGACAATATAATATTTTATAATGTGAAGCTTGAAAAAAAGTGGTTTTCAGATGCATTGATTGAAGAATTGTTGACCAGTGCAAGTGAGTGCGTGAGTTATCAGGGTGATGCACTGTTTTTCAGACATTTGATAGTACAGAGCAGGCTTACCCCTCTACCTGTTTTCCTTGAAACGGCATCTCAGGCTGATAGTGAAACTGCTATAGTGAATTTGGGATATTGCATTAAAAATAACATAGCGGCAAATATCTTCAACAAGGACCTTGATGCCAGAAATTACGGTGTTGGCGGATACAGCAAAGTATACCTTTTTGACTATGACGCTTTGGAGCAGTTTGCTGAAGTTAAGGTACGTACTAATAAGCATAAGTTTGAAGGTGAGGAAGATGTACCAGACTGGTTTTTTGAGGAAGGGGTGGTGTTTTTGCCTGAGGAAATAGAATCTGGTTTGAGAATTCCCAACCGCTCTTTGCGAAAATTGTTCAGGGAAGTGCATGGTGACTTATTGGAAGTTGATTATTACATAAAAATCCAGGAGGAACTTAATTCCGGAAAAGTGCCCAGTGTGCGTGTTTATCCAGAATGGTGTCAGATTAGTAAAAGTTAAATAAGTTAATATTCACTTTAATTTCTTAAAAAATTTGCTTCACAGAAGGATTGGTGTCTTAAATTATTCCGTTTTGAAAAAATTAATTTAAATTGTTAATGAACTTGATCAAAATTTTTGCAAGAATGTACGATTTAAATTTCACACGAAATATTAAAATTCAGAGACTATCTCTCTTAATTCAGCAGATTATGATTACAAAAAAATGTTTGCAGAATTTGACATAAGTTGCTGTTATCAAATAATTAATCTTAAATGAAAAATATGAAATGAAAGTATGTGTTGTAGGTGCAGGAGCGATTGGCGGTTACATGGCAGTTCATATCGCAAATGCAGGACACGAAGTTTCAGTAATTGCAAGAGGTCCCCACCTGGCTGCTATCAAGGATAAAGGTTTGAAGCTGATTGAAGCAGAAACAGAATTTGTTGCAGACAAACTGGTGGCCACAAACGATATTAAAGAGCTGGGTTCAGTAGATGTGGTACTTCTGGCTCTCAAAGCTCATCAGATTTCTCCAATTGTAAATGATTTGTCTCTGCTGTTAGGTAAAGACACAGTAGTTGTCACTTTACAAAACGGTATTCCCTGGTGGTATTTTCAGAACTTTGAAGGCAAACATTCCGGCCTGGTAGTTGAATCCGTTGATCCCGGAGGTGTGCTTTTCAACAACTTGGATCCTGATCGAATAATCGGATGTATTGCTTATCCTGCAACAACAATTGAAGAACCCGGGGTAATCAAGCATATTGAGGGTAATCGTTTTCCGGTAGGTGAGCTAAACGGACAGGAAACAGCAAGAGTTCAAAGAGTCTCACAGTTATTTACAGAATCAGGTTTCAGAGCAAGGATTCTTGATGATATACGCTCAGAAATATGGCTTAAACTATGGGGTAACCTGACTTTCAACCCTATCAGCGCACTTACGCACTCAACTCTAGTAGATATCTGCCAGTTTGATTTGACAAGGGACCTTGTTGCTAAAATGATGAAAGAAGCCCAGGTAGTAGGGGAAAGTTTAGGAGCACATTTTCGTGTACCTATAGAGAAGAGAATTTCAGGTGCAGAGATGGTTGGAAAACACAAAACCTCAATGCTTCAGGATGTTGAAGCAGGAAAGCCAATGGAAATTGAAGGAATGCTTGGTGCGGTTATAGAGTTGGCTGATGTAGTCGGAGTGCAAACTCCTACTTTGAGGGCAATTTACTCATGTGTAAGTCTGCTGGATAAAACGGTACAGGAGGAAAAAGTAAGCATAAAGGGAAGTCCTTTGAGTTAAAACTGCTTAATTTTGTTAATTTTTTTTATTTAAATAGTCATGGACTTAGGGGTTACAAAGAAAGTTCGACCGTTGATTGAAGCGGTACGCGAAATGGTTAATGATGAAATTGTGCCCTTGGAAGCAGAATTTTATCAGGAAGTTGAAAATGCAGAAAACCGTTTCAGCTTCACTCCCCGAATGACTGAGATACTTGAAGACTTGAAGGAAAAAGCCTGTGACCGAGGACTCTGGAATTTCTGGCTCAATGACAGTAAGTTAGGTCATGGTCTGAGTACGGTTGAATATGCTTATCTTGCACAGGAGATGAGGTCTCCATTTCAGGCAGAGGTTTTTAACTGTTCAGCACCTGATACAGGCAATATGGAAGTATTGTTAAAATACGGATCTGATGCTCATAAGCAACGCTGGCTCACACCATTGCTAGATGGAAAAATCCGTTCAGCATATTTGATGACAGAGCCTGATGTTGCTTCCTCAGACGCGACCAACATTCAAATGAGCTGTGTAAGGAAGGGGAATGAGTATGTATTGAATGGTGAGAAATGGTGGAGTTCCGGAGCAGGAGATCCGCGATGCAATCTTTATATCGTGATGGTGCGTACAGCTGAAGATGGAACTCCTAAGCATCGGCGCAACTCAATGCTGTTGGTTCAGTCTGATAGTGCTGGAATTGAAATTTTGCGTCCTATGCAGGTATATGGTCATGATGAAGCACCACACGGACATATGCATATCCGCTTCAGCAATGTCGTAGTTCCTTTGGAAAACCTGCTGCTTGAAGAAGGAAGTGGTTTTGAAATAAGCCAGGGACGTCTTGGACCTGGACGCATACATCACTGCATGAGGGCTGTCGGGCAGGCTGAGCTGGCTCTGGAATTGATGTGCCAAAGGTCTCTGCAGCGTGAAGCATTTGGCAAAAAACTGTCAGATCTTGGAGCAAACTATGACATCATAGCAGAATGCAGAATGGAGATAGAACAGGCTCGCCTGCTTTGTCTGAAGGCTGCATGGATGATGGATAATGCTGACGCGAAAACTGTAGCTCCTTGGATTCATCAGGTTAAGGTTGTTGCTCCCAGGATGGCACTTAAGGTTGTGGATGAAGCAATTCAGCTTTACGGAGGGGAGGGAGTTAGCCAGGATACCCCTCTTAGTAAAATGTGGATGCTTCTCCGTACTATTCGTCTGGCAGATGGTCCTGATGCTGTACATAGAAGACAAATAGCCAGGGCGGAACTGCGTCAGTATACCGACATGAAACTCTGATAAATGGAGTCCTCGGATTCAGAACTTGATCTTATCCGTGTGGAAAAAGCATTCCGTAAAAGAATGCCTGGTTTCTGTGGACCTCTCACTGCTGAAAAGACACCTCACGGACAGTCCAATCCAACCTACATAATTTCTAGTCAGTCTGGGAAATACGTTCTGCGGCGAAAACCGGATGGTGTGCTGCTGCCCTCAGCGCATGCGGTTGAACGTGAATACCGTGTAATGACAGCATTAGCTGAATCGGACCTCCCTGTACCACGTACCCACTTTCTTTGTGAAGACCCGGAAGAAATTGGTGCTGTCTTCTTTGTTATGGATTATGTTTCCGGAAATGTATTTACAGATCCAGGACTGCCGGGTCTTTCAATAAGTGAACGAGAGTCCGTATATGATCAGATGAACCTGGGACTTGCAAAACTGCACAAACTGAATCCGGAAATGCTGGGCCTGAGTGATTTTGGCAGGCCAGGGAATTATTTCGAACGTCAGTATTCACGCTGGTCCAGGCAATATGAGGCATCTGCCACTGAGCACTTTTCTGAAATGGAGGATCTTCAGCAATGGCTTAAGAACAATATTCCGGAGGAAGATGGGGCCCCATGTCTGGTTCATGGAGACTGGCGTATCGATAACCTTATTTATGAAACTGGTTCTTTTCACCTGGCTGCGGTAATTGACTGGGAAATCTCTACATTGGGTAATCCCCAGGCTGATCTTGGGACGCAATTAATGCAATGGGAAATGCCAGCTGGTGATGAAACAAGGGGACTTAGCGAGCTTGACCGCAAATCTCTTGGTATTCCAAATAATACTGATTATGTTGAGAATTACGCAAGACGTGTTGGTATGACAGAAATACCTGATTTAACCTTTGCTGTGGCCTTCAGTTTTTTTCGCATGGCTGCCATCATGCAGGGTATCAAGAAGCGGGTACTTGACGGAAATGCCTCTAATCCGGAATGGGGAATCAAGGGCATGAATTTCATTCCGCTATTTGTGAGGAAGGCACTTGAATATATAAAGAACAAAGACTGAATTTACATAAAAAAATAAAAAAAGTCTTATTGAAGCTGGTTTATAATATTTTTGTGTAAGGTCAGCAATCTCAAGTTTCTGTTTTTGATCAGGAAAGTTTAGGAATTATTTGATTTATTTTCAGTTGACCTTGAAGGCACCCAGCAATAACCATCTTTATCAAGAATGTAGCACTCCCTCAGGCCATGAGGCCTGTCTTCACTTTTTTTAAGTATGACAAAATCTAGCTTTCTGGCCCTCACTTCACATTCATCAGGATCAATTTCATATAGACGCAATTCAACCCCTGCTCCGCGGGCACCCTCCTGGGGCAGTAAAGAAGGTAGGGGGTTTGAATGATAGGTATGGTCTGCGTGAAGCTGGAAGTAGGTTCTGCCTGATTGAACCACCGCAAAATCCTGGTTATCACGATGAACTTTCATTTGTAGAACCTCTCTTAGAAAATTAACGGAAGCAAGTATATCCCTGACAAGAAGGTTGATTCCAAATCCCCTCAGTTTTCTGCCGAATTCTGCCGCTTCGGCCTCACGGGCAGTTTTAGGATTCATCATTTTAAAAGAAAAAATATTATTCTTTCAAATAAAATTGTGTACGAATTATATGAAAGGATATAACAGTAATTACCAAAAAAGCACCAAGTATCATTGTAATGCTTGGCCTTTCTCCAATAGCAATCCATACCCAAAATGGTCCTATAACCATTTCCAGCAGCATAACTAAGCTTACGATTGAGGAAGTTGTATATCGTGGGGCTATGCTGATCAGCCCGAATGAGACTGGGAGTATTAGTACTCCCATGGTAAGTATTGTCCAGACAGGTGCTGTAAATATAGTGCCTTCAGCACTCAATAAAAAACCAAAAATACCGCTTAACAATGATCCAATAGCAGCAGCAGGTATCACTTCAAGTTCCCGGTATTTTCTTACCATTGTGAAAGCCAGTGCCAATCCGGACGCTGTAATACAGCCATAAATAGCACCCAGCACTGTTGATCCTTCAGGCTGTCCTATGGCATTGTTTCCGTCACTTACAACAATAACAACCCCAACCATCGCGAAGATTATAGTTGCCCAGCCACCCCATCCCTGTGATTCTTTCATAAGAAAAACTGAAAGGAATGCAGCAAACACGGGCATTGTGGCCACCGCAGTAAGTACAACCATGACGGAAGTTTCCTGGATACCAAGAGTGAAAGTCACGGAATTAATAGCAAAAGCAAATATTACTATTATTCCCGGCCAGCTGTAAATGGAACTTATCTTCTTTTCTTTATTAGAAAATTGGAAAAAGCGCCAGAATATCAGAAGGGTAATCCCCATCAAAAAACCTCTCCAGCCCATCAAAGGCCACCTGTCAAGATTTGAAAATCTCATCACCATGGTATCTGGCGTCAGTATTAACACACCAATCAGAGCAAGGAAATTTCCATAACTTTTTGGACGGTTTCTGAAAAATCGGTTTATAAGAAAATTTTCATTCATTAGGTAGTGCTATCATTTACGTTTTCTTTCCAGAATGCTTCCAACTCCACACCCAGACCATCTGCAAGGCGGTTTACATAGGCGTAATAGCCAGTAACCTGCACAATGTCCAGTATACCGGCATTACTGAAACCAGCATCCCGTAATCCCTGTACGTCAGCCTCTTCCATACTCCATGGTTCTAGAGAGAGCTTTACTGCATAACCCAGCATTTTTTTATCCTGGTCTGATATTGGTGATGTTTTGTAATCCTTGACAAATTGTTTAACAAACTCATCATCCTTTGTGATTTTACGGAGTCCCGCTCCGTGGTGAATTATTCAGTAATGGCATTGGTTGACGTTTGAAACTACAACAGCAATCATTTCACGCTGTTTGTAAGATAAATCCTTTGTACCTTTCATTGCTGAAAGATAAAGCTCATAGTGGCCTTTCAGAGTATTAACATTCAGGCTGTGGATTTTCATGATGTTATCCACTCCTCCCCATGGTTCGCGTAATTTGTCGTACCATTCCTTAAGTTCTGCTTCTGCTTTGTCTTCCTGTATCATTGGAATCCATGCCATATTTTCTCCTCTGAAAGTCGTTTAATTTAATGTTTTCAAGAACTTGTAAATGCTTTCAAAATGCTGACTTTTAACCAGCCTGATTCCAAAAACGTTGTTTTAAGATGAATTTTAATTAAGTTTTGTAAAAGCAGTCTTTTATCCATGAAGGAAAAGAGATTACTTGAATTGAATACTGGATGCAAGAATTGTCAATCTGTCTGAATTTTAATTTTTATCCACCCTAAAGCCATTCTTGCAAAAATGACTTTTTGATGTAAGATACTTGACTCCCTAATTGTAAAAAATTATCTCACTTAAAAATTATTAAAGTATTATTGAAATGTTTTATGAACCTGTAAAAAATAATCATGGACTGTCCAAAAATCCGTTTAACAGTCTGGTTGTTCCCCGTCCGATAGGCTGGATCAGTTCCATTGATACTGAGGGAATTGTAAACCTTGCACCATACAGTTTTTTCAACGCGGTATGTTACAGACCGCCTACGGTTATGTTTGCTTCCGGTCCAGGTAGCGGTACCGACGGTATGAAGGATTCCCTCAGGAACGTAGAAGCTACTGGTGAATTTGTGTGCAACCTGGCCACTTGGGAAACAAGAGAGCAGATGAACCAGACCTCTGCTTCAGTTTCATCCAAAACAGATGAAATGGAGCTATCAGGTTTAACTCCACTCAGTTCAAACCTGGTAAATGTTCCTCGTGTTGCAGAAACACCTGTTAACCTGGAATGTCGTTACCTGAAAAGTGTCCGTGTGCCAAGTTGGGATGAGAAGGACAGATATTTTATTGTACTTGGTGAAGTAATTGGGATTCACATACGTGATGAATATTTAACGGAAGACGGCCTGGTAAATATCGCAAAAATAAACCCCATTGGAAGAATGGGATATAATGACTATACCAGTGTAAGCGGCAATACAATATTCACTATGGTTCGACCGGATTGATTCTATAGGATTCATCAGGGAATTGATTCCAAAACTTCCAGAAGCTCTCTATTATAGTCCGGATTCTGGTATCGTTGAGTGTTTACAAAGTTTTCCACACTCAAATCTGTGGTTTGAACAGCAAGATGGAGTACTTCTGTTGATTCATTTCCCCTGTCTTCTTTTGCCAGAGATGCGGCTAAATAAAAAAGACTTTCTCGATTTGGTGTTTTTATCTTTTTAAAACAGTTTATGGCTTCTTTATAATCCTTTAACCAGTAATGACACATTCCCTCATCAATATATAAGTCATCAGGACAGAATGGGTTTATCCTCATAGCCCAGTGTACTGTCTCAAGAGCTTTCTCTGGATCTCCTAGATAAACTAGCAAAGCAGCGTTTTTCCCCATTATGTAAGCGTCACTTGGACAAAGTTGTTTGGCCCTTTCATGGTGGTGCCTGGCAATTTCAAAGTTCTCCTTTTCCAGTGATATGGCTCCCATAATTCTATGTGCCTCATGATCATTAGGATCAATATCCAAAGCCTTGGTTACTGAAGCAATACATTTATCCAGAACGCTGTCCCAGGATTCATCCGAATTCCATCTTCTGTAATTTGCCATGGAACAGGCCTTCCATGCATAAGCCCTGGCATAGTTTGAATCAATTTCAATTGCCTTTTCGAAGAGTTCTAAAGCTTGTTTTGCATGCTTAGCTGTGACATTGCTTTTCCTGTGGTGTTCAAGTCCTTGAAGGACAAGATCATAAGCAGTCAGGTTCTCGGTCCTGGTACTTGTTAATAGTTTCACTTCATCATCCTCTACTCTTCCTGCAATTGTTGAGACTATTGTATCTACTATTTCATCATGAATATCGAAAATGTCTTCGATTGTTGTGTCGAAATTATGGGACCAGACTGTACTTTCCCGGTCAGCAGCTACTAACTTTGCTCCAATACGTATTTTCCCCCCCAGCTTTCGCACACTACCTTCAAGGATATACCTTACACCAAGTTCTTCCCCAATCTGTTTCGGGGTTTTTGATTTATCTTTATAGCTAAAACTGGCATTCCCTGAAACAACAAGCATCTTACTGAATTTTGAAAGAGATGAAATCAGGTCTTCAGAGAAACCTTCACAAAAATATTCCTGTTCCTCGTCTCTGCCAAGGTTTTTAAATAGCATAACCGCTAGTGAACCCGGTTCAGCACGTTCCAGTTTCAACTGTGGTGTATCTTCATAATTTAAAAAGCGTTCAATTCCTTTATTTTGAACAACAAAATAAGCCTGAACCGGTTCAGTAATATTTTTCAATTTAAGTGCTCCTGCATCTTCAAAAGATACCTGCAGTTTTTGATTAATCAGATCAAACACCTGCTTAGAGATACAAATACCTGATGGCTGTGCAGCAGATTCGAGTCTTGCAGCAACATTAACTGCATCGCCAAACAGATTCCCTTTAGATACCATCACATCTCCGATATTGATTCCAATCCTGAAAATCATCTGGTGGTCTTCAGGGGCATTTTGGTTCATATCCTTCATCTTGCTCTGTATCTGGACGGCACACTCAGTAGCCTTGACAGGACTTACAAATTCTGCGATCACGCTATCACCTGCACCGCCGAAAACAGTTCCATTGTGCTCTGCAATTACATTGTCAATTACCTCTCTTCTTTCGCCAAGTATCTGAAGTGTCTTTTCCTCGTTTTTTCCCATCATTTTGCTGAAACCAACAACATCAGAGGCAAAAATAGTGCTGAGTTTTCTTTCCATTTGATTAAAAGATATTGATGTTCGAATAAATATTAAAATCCATTAAATGTATCTGATACTCCCGAAGAGAGAACTGTATCCAAAATATATTTTAGAGTCAACCTAATATCAGAGCAGTTTGAACATGAATATATATTCAGGACAGAAATTTTTTAATTAAGAATAAACTCAATTTTATACCTTTAGAAGCCATTTTCAAA
>Ga0208750_1000393_pt1 | contig 13164 bp, 14 predicted proteins | sample Knorr_S15_td_O2m_FD_185602 | JGI IMG/M metagenome (GOLD analysis project Ga0208750, IMG submission 185602) | Marine microbial communities from Southern Atlantic Ocean transect - Knorr_S15_td_O2min_ad_340m_LV (SPAdes) (version 2) | ecosystem: Environmental > Aquatic > Marine > Oceanic | place...
GTCATGTTTTGTTTTTTCTCGAGAAGGGATAAAGTTGTTTATTATATTTTTAATACTTTATGGATTAATGCTTGAATTGATGCAAATGGCGTTTTTTCCATTAAGATCTTTTGAATGGATGGATTGGACATTTGATGTGCTGGGAGTACTGGTTGGTTTTTTTACTTTCACTAAAAAGCTATAATCACTTTCATAGATACCTTAATAACATAGATAATCATGATTGATCCAAAATTAATTCGAAACGAAGCCAAGATAGTCTTGGATAGTCTTTCAAAAAGAAAAAATGATTTTAATCTTGATGATTACCTATCTGCAGAGGAGGCTTCAAGGAAGATCCAAACAGAGGTTGAAAATCTTAGATCAGCTAAAAATAAACTCTCTAAGAAAATAGGTTCTTCAGAATTAGATGAAAAAGCTAAAAGAAAAATGGTAGATGAAGTTCATGAAATCAATGAATCTCTTAAGGATGCAGAAGCAACATTAGAGGGGCTTTCAGTAGAAGTAAAAAATCTTTCTCTTCAATTACCTAATATACTCCACAAATCAGTACCTGAAGGTGATGGTGAAAACGATAATCTTGAAATTAGACAATGGGGCGAGATAAGAGAATTTAGTTTTGAACCTAAAGATCATACTCAATTAGGAGAAGAGAGTGGTTCGATTGATTTTCAGTCAGCTTCAAAAATATCTGGTTCTAGATTTGCAGTGATAGTTAATAGATACGCACAATTACATAGATCATTGATACATTTTATGCTTGATATTCAAACCAATGAAAATGGTTACACTGAATATTATGTCCCTAGCATCGTTCGTTCAGAATGTCTTGAAGGGACAGGACAACTACCTAAATTTGCTGAAGATCAATACAAGATTGAAAATGAAGAAGATCTATATCTAATTCCAACAGCTGAAGTACCACTCACTAATTTAGTTAGAGAATCAATCATAGAAATAAATCAATTACCGATTAAAATGGTTGCTCATACACCTTGTTATCGTCAAGAAGCCGGGTCATATGGCCAAGACACCAGAGGAATGATTAGACAACATCAATTTGAGAAAGTTGAATTGGTACATATTGTGAAACCAGAGGAATCTTATCAAGCATTAGAAGAATTAACTGAAAATGCAGAATCAATTCTCATTAAATTAGGTTTACCCTATCGTGTTATGCTCCTGTGTTCTTCAGACACTGGCTTTGCGGCAGCAAAAACATATGACATAGAGGTATGGCTACCATCACAAAATAAATATCGAGAAATTTCTTCTTGCAGCAATTGTGAGTCTTTTCAGGCTCGAAGAATGAAAGCGAGATTCAAGGATTTGACAACTAATCAAAACGAGTATTTGCATACTCTTAATGGCTCTGGATTAGCTGTAGGAAGGACATTTATAGCAATTCTAGAAAATTACCAGAATGAAGACGGAACAATAACTATCCCTGAGGCACTAAGACCTTATATGGGTGGTCTTGAGATTATCTAGATTTTTCGACATCATCTCAATTAACCTGTTTTTTGTTCAATTATTTTTTATCAGAGCCTTCTCTAATATGAATATCTCTTTGTGGGAATGGGATCACAATGCCTTCTTTAGAGAATTGGTGATTAATTTCAAAGTTTAAATCACTGAGAACATTATAACGCTTTTTGATATCCAGTATTCTTACTCTTAGTTCGAAATCAAGCGAGCTATCTCCAAAGCCCATGAATAAAGCTTTTGGTGGTGAGGCTCTACTGTCTGTTATCACTTGATCATGTTCAGAGGAAACTGATTCGAGTATAGTTTTTACTTTTTCAACATCACTACCATAAGACACACCAATTTTTATTATCAATCGACCATACGGATTATGTAACACCCAATTTGTAACACGACCTGAAATAAGTTCTGAATTAGGTATTAGCATATCTTGATTATCGAGTGTTTCTATTTCTGTTGCTCTAATACTGATTTTCTTTACGTAACCCTCAACATCGCCCACAGATACAAAATCACCGGCCTTAATGGGTCGCTCAAAGAGCAGAATAATTCCTGAGATAAAATTATTAGCAATAGATTGAAGACCAAAACCTATACCAACTGATAGAGCACCAGCGACAACAGCTAATCCTGTAATATTAATTCCACCAATGGATAATCCAACGAGAAGTGAAATAGTAAAACCTGTGTAGCCAACAATTGTGACTAACGCGTCTCTGGCTCCACGATCTGAAGTGATCTGCCTTAACCAGCGTCTGTCCATCCAACCCTTAATCCAGCCGGTTATGCCACTGAGAATAGCAAAGGCTATAATCCCAGCAATGATATTTGTAGGGACTATTCTAATATCCCCCATAGGTATACCCTCAGTAGCATAAGATGAAATAGTACCTATAACTGTTCCAGTAGGGTCCCAAATCCGGAACAGTACACTTATAAAGATTATCCAAAAAACAGCATCAAAAAAGAGTTGGTAAAGTGCTAATTTTGGTTTTCCAGTGTCTCGAGTGAAATTAAGAATATTTCTTATCTTGATACTTGCGATATTTGTACTGCTGTTAATCCAATCTACAGTTGTGTCGCTTAATGCTAACAATGACAATAAAATATACGCAGAGAGTAGCGTAATTATAAAACCGCTTAGAATGAAGCTAGATAAATTATGAAATCCTGATAACTCAGCCAGAAAACTAACGCCTAGGGCTGAATAGCCTAAGAATTTTAAAATCCCGTATTGACCTTGAGATAAAAACACTGCAGACACAGAATTCAACACTGACATCATGGAAACAACTAAAACACTAACAATACCAATTCTCATTAATGCCTGTTGTGATGCTGTATCACTAGTAAGCCATTCAGGACCAAAGATGATATAGCTGAGAATGAAAACTAAAGTAAGAAAACGGAGTTTTTGTTTAAGTGTTTGTGCTGCGGCTTTCTTTTTTTCACCTTCAATTCCAGCTGGTGAAAAAGGTCCTGTCACCCAGTTAATAAAAACATTAAGTGTTGTCAGAAGAAATGGACTAATTGCTAGACGAATAATCCACGACTCTGAAGCGCTAACTGACAAACTTAAGCTTACAGCAGCAGCAATTCCTAAAGATCCAAATATAATGGGTGCTTGAACTCTACCGAAAGGCTTAAATAACTTTCTTAAATCTAGTATTAGATCTCTTTTTAAAGATTTAATTATCTGGTAATACTGGATCTTTTTGATTTGATCACCGATAAAGAAAGCAAAGCTAAATCCAAGAATAAGAAAAAATGCGAAAAAGATCAGGTTTTGAGAATCAATTTTCTGAAGAGCTTTATCTAAAAACAACTCAGGTAAAAGACTGAGTTGTTGAGGTAACGAAGTGATAGCTACAATAATATTTGTACCTTTTTCGCTGAGTAACTCAGTGGTTAAATCATTAAGTAATTTATTTGATAGATCAATAATCCGTGTTGATCGAACCACTGTAAGAGAACAATTCTTGAGTTGTGCATCTTCTTTGGTTAATTTATTTCTTGCCTCTGAAAGGCGCTCATAAATCTCTATGTCCACCTCAGGATTAATTTGTTCTAAGGCTTCCACCTCTAACTTAAGTGTTTCAACTAGCGGTTCAATCTCATCAACACATTTAAGCGCAGAGCCTCTCAGTGATAGTGATTTCTCTCTAACATCTTTAATGGTTGATTCATTAATATTCTTAACATTTAGCGTATCTTGCAATATCGATAATTCAGAGATGGCTTTATTAGCTTCGAATTGAGAAAAGGTTGATTGACTAAACACAAAGACCAAAATTATTAATAATGGCGACAAGTATTTGTGTTGTAGAATAGTTCCCACGAAGTTTAGAATTTAATTGATAACCTTAAAATATATATGGAAAATTCTATCATGCTATATAAGGACTGTTTAAAAAATTTATGAATCGTGTTTTTGCAATAACAGGCAACGGAGCTGAAAAAAATCCTGATCAAGGCCCCATAGATGACTTTTGGAATCAAGCAGTTAATTTTATGCCAACATTATCAGGTGATCATCAGGTTAGATCTATAGGGATAGATGAGGAGACAACAGGTTTAATTATTAACTTTATAAAAGCAGGGGAAAAAGTAGGAACTTTTTCTCTGCCATGGGTTATGACAGCTGAGAATTTACCCATGAGCTATAAAGGTCTGCCTATAATATTGCTCTCATTTGATGGTAAACCTGAATTAGTTGTTCAGCTTACAAAGGTTTTTGAGACAAGCTTTGGTGAAATAGACTCAGGGGTTACTTGTATTGATGGACCACCCGTTAGAGATCCAGATGTTTGGATTCCTCTTCACCAAAACTATTGGAATGGAATGCTTGCAGAATATGGTAAAGTCTGCTCTGATGATATGCCAGTTTTGGTAGAGAAGTTTAAGTTAGTCTATCCTCTTTAATGCTTACAATAATTCATTAGTTTTTATGTATTCCTCTGCTATAATCTTCTTAAAAATTAGGTAAAACTATGAACATTTCTGAGTTTCTAAAATCATCTTTCTTAATTATTATTTGTATCTTTTTAGCAAGATTCATTCTTCCACCTAGTTTTACCCCGATTCTTGCGATGGCAGTATTCATGCCGTTTATGACCCAGAATAAGTCTATACAATTGGCCTTACCGGTCTCAATATTATTCTTATCAGATTTGGTGCTGGGTTTCTACGGGCAAACTATGATTTTTGTTTATGGAACTATGATCTTGATCGGTTATCTATCTCATGTGGTTCATAAAGGCTCTCTATCAAGATTGATAATATCCGCTATATCAAGTGTTCTTGTTTGGCACATTGTCGTAAATTTTGGTGTCTATATTGGTGGACTTGGAGCAGTTTCCCTTGCTCAAACTTATACTTTGGCTATACCTTTTGATTTAAGGCTACTGGTAAGCACTGTGATGTTTTCTTTGATCTTTTTTGGCGGATGGCAAATGGTTCAGAAAAAGCTAACTCTTGGTCAAGGAAACTAAATCGGTTATATCCTTTCTCCTAAAAGTTTTCCATAAGTAAGTGCGGGAGTGACCCCCATACCGTTTACATAGGCATTGCCTGAAGTTGCACCAAAGCCAATAACTTCTCCAATTGCATAAAGATTTTTGATCGGTTCACCCGATGATTTTGTGACTTCAAAGTTTCCATTAACTCCTAATCCAGCGAAAGAACATAGACTCCAGCCACTCATCCTAATTGAGTAGAATGGGCCTTTTTTTATAGCTAAAGGACGATATTGTCTACCGAAGGCATCGGCTAAACCTTTCTCAAGGTTATGATTGTAATCTTGAATTGTTGATAATAGATTTAGGGGGTGCAACCCTGTTTGTATAGCTAAATTTCTAATACTGTCTGCTGTTTTGAACATTACTTGGTTATTCGATTCATTGATGATTCTTTGATTAGACCAGTCATAGATCAACTGCGGCATCTGCTCAAGCATATGTTGGTCTAAAATAGCCCAATGCCTATGAGCAGGTTGATCGCCTATAAGGTGCTCTATATGATCAACACTTTCATGATCTTCTTGAACAAATCGTTTTCCTTGAGAATTGACTAGAATTTCCCATGGCAATCTTTCAATGACATTTTTAGCTACAGCATATGGAGTTGAAGGTACTTTATTGTCTGACAGAATCATGCCATACAGTGGTGAATATTTTTCACCGCCTCTCAAGTAACCGCCAACTGACTGTCCTAGAATTAGCCCTGCACCCTGACTCTCAGGGTAGGCCATTTGACAGTAAAGTGGCACGTCGTGTAGTTCTTCATAGAGTCGAGGATTTGATGCGCATCCTCCAGAAGCAAGAATAATTTTATGACCTTTATATTCTAAAGTTTTACCTTCGTTGTTCGTGACTACCACTCCATTAATTTCGCCGTTAGCGGATTGAATAAGATCATTGGCAGAGGTTTCTAGGAGTACCGTAATGGAGCCTTTTACTACCTCTTTATCAACAATAGGCTTTAAAACATTAAGAATAGCCATTCCACCACCCCATGGGCCAGTCGCGCCCTTGGGCCCTTGTTGGTATCTTGCCACCGTAAAGGGGTCATGAGCCATTTTTTTGACCGGATGATTTTCAAAAATAGTGTAGCCATTACTTTCTAGCCAGTTAATTGTAGGGCCGGCATGATCTGCGAGAATTCTAGTAAGAACAGGATCAGAAGTATTGTTATTAAGTCTCATAATATCGTCGTAATGCAGATCCGGCGTGTCTTTAATCCCCTTTCTTTGTTGGAAGACAGTGCCAGCTCCAGAAATTTGACCTGTTGAAACGAATAAAGTACCACCTAAGACAGAAGCTTTTTCTATAACTAAGACTTTAAGGCCTCGTTGTGCAGCAAAGATGGCCGCTGGAAGTCCAGCTGTGCCTCCGCCGATAATAATCACATCCCAATTCTCTTTAGCTAAGGCAGCCTGATAAGGGAAGGGCAGAACAGCCGCAGATAGTATTCCTGAACTGTATTTAAGAAATTCTCTTTTAGTTAATCGAAGATTATTCGCTGATGACATTGTTTATCTCTAATTCGACATTATAACAATAATTCTTCACAGCACATTAGGAGATAATAATAATTTAGATTGTAAGTTCATTGTCTATCTAACATTTATTACTTATGAAATAATATTAAGATGCAAAAAACATTAAAACTATACCAAAGTCTGAAACATCTTCCTTTAGGGAAGATTATTTTTAGTAAAATGCTTTGTTTTATGACACCTTATTTTTCTTCAATTAAGCCATCAATAAAGGAACTTACAATGAATCGATGTGTGGTTTTTATGAAAAAGAGAAGAGCAGTTACGAATCATCTTAAAACTGTGCACGCTATAGCTATGTGTAATATGGCAGAGCTTGCAGGGGGGTTAATGACAGAGGTATCGCTACCAAAAAATAAACGATGGATTCCTTCAGGAATGACCGTGAAATATTTAAAGAAGGCGACAACAAACTTAACCGCAATAGCTGATGGAAATGAACTTGATTGGAATACAGACGGTGAGATTGAAGTGCCAGTTAGCATTACTGATGACAATAATGAACTTGTGTTCAGTGCTGAAATTAAAATGAACATTAAAACCAAGAAGTAAACTGTTTATGAGTAACTTAAAGGAACTGTTTCCCTACAAAGCTCCCTCAAAGAAGGTGACATCTGAGATGTGTGATATTAATGGCCATATGAATGTTGCTTATTATCTTGAAACTTTTGATGTTTATTCTCGGTCTCTATTTGAGTCACTAGGGTTTAGTCAAGATTATTTTACTCAAGGGTTTTCATGCTTTGCTATAGAGGACAGCATTAGGTATTTAAAAGAATTTCTTGACGGTAAAACAATGTATCCGAGGTTTAGGATCCATGATTACAATCATAAATTAATACATATAGTGGGTGTTTTATTAAATAAAGATGGAGAGTTATCATCAATATCGGAAACTATAGTTGCTCATATTGATATGAATCAACGCCTGGCTGTGAATATGCCACAAACACTTCTTCAGAAAGTAGAGGCAGTTTCAGCACAGCATTGTAAGAACGGTACAATTAATTTTGATTTGAGATTGAAAATAAAGAAATAATTATTAGGAGCGGTAATGAAAAAAATAATCATAGCAGGAATAATTTCTGTAGTTTTGATGGTTAATGCAAAAGCGGTCGAATTAATACATATTAACCACGAAACTTTTGATCAATTACAGTCATTGGAATATGAATCATACGACTCTGGCTATGCCATATGGCAAGCAGGAGATATCGAACTCTTTTTGAGTGAAAATGAAAATTTCAGCGTTGGTGTTTGGAAAGCAAAAGTTGGTGAAGAATCTATGGATACACCTTATCCATATAATACGTTGATGCTTATTCAAAAGGGTCAAATTGAAACTGTGGATTCGAGTGGAGACAAAAGTGTGTATAAAGCGGGTGAAGGATTTATGACACCTAAAGGGTGGACAGGAACGTTTAGTATCACTAAAGACTTGGAGATTATCTACATCTACGATGGTTTTGTTGCAACAGAAAATGACCCTTCAATAGATCTAAATAATATTGCAAAAAATAATTATAACGAGAATGCAATCTCTATGACTCTTTCCAGGAAACAATTCGAACGTGAAGATGAGCAAAGTCTCCTTGCTAAAGAAGAACTTACTTTTACCAATAAAGATGAATCTTTTCAGATTGGTACTTGGTCAGCTTCAGCAGGCAGTGTTCCTGCTAAATGGCCCTATGATGAATTTATGTATGTTCTCAAAGGAAGCATTGAAATGACAGACGCAAACGGTAAGGTTTTAGTGATCAATCCTAATGAAGGAGTCGTTGTTCCTAAAGATTGGGAAGGGGTCTTTTCTGTGCTGGAGACTGTGGTAAAGATTTGGGTAATATACGACAATTAAAGCTAATCTATTTTTTCACCTAATAATTTAGCTCTTTCCAATCTTGTTTTTTCTTCTTTTGGAAGATAATAACAAGCTCCGATTAGAGCCACTGCAGTGATCACTAAAACGGATAAACCTGATGCTAAAGCTGTTCTCAATGCTTCTGCCTCTGAGAAACCATTAGCAAAATAAATATCACTTAATTTGCCGACACTATATGGGCCTAATGCTAATCCTAGCATGCTTACCATTAGGATATAGAACGCAGTTGCAATACCTCTCATCCTTGGCATAACTAGATCAGATGCAGTTGCTGGAGCTATCCCGACCCACATTGGTGTGGAGACTTGAAAAAACGCATAGTAAAAATAGGAAAGATATAAATTCTCTTCATATAAGAAAGCAATACCAGAGGGGATAGCTATTAGAATTACTCCAAAACCTACATAGAGTCGACCATTGACATATTTTTCTCTAAGTTTATCTCCAATTACGCCTCCAGAAATTACCCCAACTGTTCCAAAGAATGCCGTCATTAATCCAAGAATTGTTGCTACTTCTCCTTCATTGATTCCGTGGTTACGCATATAAAAAGCTGGCCCAAACGCTGCCATCGAATAGGTTACGAATGAGATAAAAGGGAAGCCTATGGTTGAAAAAATAAATGCTCTGGATCCAAAAATCATTTCATAAGTCGCAGGTTCTCTTATCTGCAAACTTTGTATCCAACAAGCTAAAAAATAAGCTCCTAAACCAAATGCAGTCCACTGTACTAAGTCACCAGTAACTACAGTTAACTGCTGACATATTATAAAAATTAATAATCCTATAAGAATATTTCTTATGAATGGTTTAAAGGGTTTTTCAGAGTATAGAAGCCCAAATGGAGAAACACCGATAAATTCTTTCATCATCATTTTGAATGGATGAGGCTCTTCAGGTGTTTCAATGCCTTCGCTAGCTCCCCGTTTAGGCTCTTCTATGTTCCAAGTAAAGAATGCCAAGACTACTCCAGGTAAACCCACTAACATAAACGCTGCTTGCCAACCTTTAAGCCCAAATGGAGCATTTGATGGTTCAGGGAATGCATTGGTCCATAATTGAAGGATCCAACCACCTAAAAATAGGCCTATACCTGCTCCTAAATATACACCGCTAGAGTATATTGATAATATTGTTGACCTGACCTTAGGTGAAAAATAATCAGATAAGATAGAGTATGAAGCGGGGCTGGCACTTGATTCTCCAATTCCAACCCCAAACCGATAAACTGATAATGCGGTAAATGTTTTCGCTGTTCCTGAAAGCGCTGTCATTATGCTCCATGACGCTAACCCTAAACTCAGGAGATTCTTTCTTGACCAGACATCAGCCAGTTTTCCAAGAGGAATTCCAAAAATAGAGTAAAAGACTGCAAAGGCTGTACCAAATAAAAACCCCAAATCACTATCACTGATGTTGAGATCAGCTTTTATATCTTCTGCTAATACTGAGAGAATTTGTCGGTCAACAAAATTAAATATATAAACAATGACTAACAATACCAGTGCTTTTTTCGCTGATTTACCGCCAATTTCAGGGTAATTATTTTGATTCATTGTGTTTGACGACTAAAGGTATAAAATTTCATTGTATATAAAGGAATGAGAGATGAATACAGACAAAAGAAAGATTTGGGATGAAAAGAGAGTTGGTATTGAAGTGCAATTTCATGATTGGTATCACGAAGGGTTGACAAGTAATGATGTTGCTCAGAAGATATCTGAAATGTATCTAGATTATTGTGCTTGGAAAGAAGCTAAACAAAAAGCTTTCGGTGAGAGTTTTAAAAAACTAGAAGAAACAGATTAAACACGAGAACTAAATGAAAAAACTCATCCTTATATCAGCACTATTTATCAATTCAAGTATTTTGGCAGATAATAAACATGAACCTATTGAAGAAGGCGGCATTCTTTATAAAGAATTTCCTCATCAACTCTTTGATGGACCATTAATTCTATTTCATGATGATGGCACCATAAAAGAAAAATTAATCTATAAAGATGGACTCAAGGAAGGTCCTAGAGAAACTTTCCATAAAAATGGAAAATTATTTGAAAAAGAAACCTATAAAAATGGAAAATTAGAGAATATTTTTCAAGGATACTATGCTAACGGAAAATTATGGTGGGAAGGCTATGCTGTGAATAATCTAAGACATGGTGAGATAAAGGCTTTCCATGAGGCCGGAATGTTAAAGTATAAAGGTCACTATAAAAATAATTTAAAACAAGGGTTGTGGAAATATTTCGATGAAAATGGGGAAATCAATAAACAAGAATGCTATCAGAATAATGAATTAACTGAACTAAGTGAATGTAGAATTTAAACATTAAATGAAAAAACTCGTCGTTATTATTGCACTGTTAATATCTTCTTGTGCAGAAATGGAAACCACCAACACTGGTTTGACCCAGAAACAAACACAATTGCTCTCGTTCTGTAATGACTACACACTTCATGAATCTGGTCTACTTGTAGCTTCTTGTTCAAGTTTGGAAACAAAAAACAGACTAGAAAAACAGAAAGAGATACGATTGCCAGTGTACTGCATGAACTTTGTAGTTGACGAAACACTTGTTTTTTCAGATAGCCCATTTAAATCTGCTGAACACAAAGAATGCAGAACAATAGTATTAGAAAAGTTAGTAGATGGAACCGAAGAATGAAAAAGCTCTTTCTCATATCAGCACTACTGTTCAGTTTTAATATAAATGCTCAGGATCTTCCACCAGACGGAAAGTTTATTGTTAACCATAAAAATGGAGAAACCTATCTTACTGGTGAAGTGAAAAATAATAAGAAACATGGTACATGGGAGTTCTTTTATGAGACTGGACAATTGCAAGCAAGAGAAAAATATAATGAAGGAAGACCGGTAGGTATATGGAAAACTTTTTCTCCAAATGGAAGACTGCAAGAAAAAAATGATTTCAGGAATATTAATCAAGGTGATTTAAATAGTCGAGGAAGCCCATATGCAGGTGGACCACCAGGAGTAAAATGAAAAAGCTCTTTCTCATATCAGCACTATTGTTTAGTTTTAATGCTTCGACAGATGAATGGTCTGCATACATCTATCCCTCCAGTAATGAATCTAGATACATTGGGAGATTTGAAACAAAAGAAGATTGCCAAGCCAAGGCAGAATGTTACATTGAAAAAACCAATGTAGGTTCTTTATTAGATATTATTTTTGCTAATAAAATTGAGCAAGGATCTTTTGAGTGCATCGTAACTGAGCAGAATGAAACAGAAAAAGAGTTAAAAGAGGCAAACAAATGGACTGGTAAATTCATCTTTGGTTTAACTGATAAGAGTTGCTCCCTTTAATAATCAAATGGTGGCTTCTCACAATATTAGAAGTAATCAGGGTCTTAAAAAATTTACCTTTCCCAGTCTAGCTTCCTTAACACTAGTCGCTTGCGGCGGGGGAGGTGGATTAATAGTTGCTCCCCCTCCTGCCAATAGAGCCCCGGTGGCAGCCACTGATAAAACCCTTATCATGGATGAGGATGCCAACAACACCGCCCTTAATATCTCTGCACCCAGCGATGCCGATGGTGATAATCTAACAATTACTGTAACCGCTGTACCCACCAGCGGTACTTTAACTTTAGCCGATGGCACTGAAGTAACAGCCAACAACACCTTAACCGTCTCCCAACTCACCGGACTGGTGTTTACCCCTGATGCCAACCTTAATGACGACACCACCACCTTTGGTGCGTTCACCTATACTGTCTCTGATGGCAGTCTTACTGACTCCAGCACCGTCACCATCTCGGTGACACCAATCAACGATGCCCCAGAATTGGTTGGGATAATGGAATTTGCTGTCGATGAACACACCACGGCAGTGGCTAACATCACCGCCACTGATGTCGATGATGATCCTCTCACTTACTCCATCACTGGCGGTGCGGATCAAACCCTGTTTGCCATTGATGCCAGTACCGGGGCTTTAAGCTTTAAAACCGCTCCCGATTATGAGAACCCAGGAGACAGTGATCAGGACAACATCTATCTGGTTGAAATCACAGTGAGTGACGGTAATGGGGGCACTGTCAGCCAAGGTTATGTGATTACAGTTAATAAAATTTTAGAAGGTACTGCAGAAAGTGACACTTTGATTGGCGGATCTGGCAACGATACAATCTATAGCTATGAAGGTAGTGATACTCTGGAAGGCGGTGCAGGAAGTGATACCTTGTATGGTGGCGCTGATAACGATACCCTCAAAGGCGGTCCAGGAAACGATATACTTGATGGCGGTACTGGCAAGGACACCCTCACCGGTGGTGATGGAAAAGATATTTTTGTGATCCGTTCAGGTGATGGCTCATCTAGCTATATATTCCCTCAAACTAATTTCATTCATGATTTTGAAAATGGCCTTGATCTTATTGGTTTAGATAATGGTTTGTCCTTTGATGAACTTACAATTGAACAAGGCACAACTGGTTCGTTCCAAGTTGGTGGTTACAACTTCCACTATGACTACACAGACCATACCTTAGTTCGTATTACTGCCACCGGTGAATACTTAATAATGATTGCAAACACCAACGCAAGTGACATTACCGCAGCAAATTTCATGGTTGTGGACATCAACGATGCCCCAAAAATCCAAGCGAATACCAACTTTACTATCGATGAAAACACCACGGCGGTGGCTAACATCACTGCCACCGATGGTGACGGCGATACCCTCACTTACTCGATCACCGGTGGTGTGGAT
>Ga0208750_1000396_pt1 | contig 13089 bp, 15 predicted proteins | sample Knorr_S15_td_O2m_FD_185602 | JGI IMG/M metagenome (GOLD analysis project Ga0208750, IMG submission 185602) | Marine microbial communities from Southern Atlantic Ocean transect - Knorr_S15_td_O2min_ad_340m_LV (SPAdes) (version 2) | ecosystem: Environmental > Aquatic > Marine > Oceanic | place...
CCGCAAGTATCGTGTTCGCGATCGTGAACCACCAGTACTCGCCACGGCTGGCTCGTCCACTGAATTCCGCGTACTTCAGTAAGCCACCGATGTAGTGCTCCACTAGCTTCATACTCGGACCGTACCCCACCATGTCCTATTCGACCTCTATGTTGCTCAACATGCTGTACTGGAAAAATAAGCAAACCAGGTGACTAATGTGGGGAAATGGTGGCAGTAAACCTTCCATTAATTGAAGTGCCGATCGTTGACTATGGGACCGACGAGGACCACATGGTCGCCTATCGGGAAAACGGCACCCTTCGTGCCCTTGACCTAGATAATCGTGGCCCAATCCGTTTCGATGCGAACGGAGACCTTCATCCCGACATCGTTGAGTCATATAGCCGCCACGGGTTCTACATCTTTACTGGGGTTGTCAAGCAAGGAGAACTGGACGAGATTGAACGCGACGTCGCCGACATGCTTGACCGCTCCCCGGTAACTAAAGAAGCGCAGGTCGACAAACATGGCAACCCCGCATTAGGAGTCGGGCTTGAAGGTCGAAATATAAGTTGGGTTCAGCCTCTATCGGATCCTCTCGGCGGAACCGACACCGCGTACGGACGTCACGAAGCCAAGATGAACGAACCGTCGCCTCCGAGTGAGGCGCCAGATTATGTCGTACAGCTGTTTCTCGGCTCGTTGCAGTTCTCCGATGCCTGCTTACGTCTGTACGGCCACCCGCAATTACTTCGAATAGCCGAGGCGGTCAACGGGCCCGATTTCACTCCGTTTAACGAAGCGATCTGGGTTAAACAACCAGGGCTCGGAGGGTCGGTAGCTTGGCATCAAGATGGATGGACGCACTGGGATAGCCCTCAACTAGACGATCACACTCATGGCTTTAATTTCATGGCTCAGCTCTACGGATGTGACGCAACGAACGGTCTGTGGGTAGTTCCCGGATCTCATCGCATCGGAAAGGCTGACATCAAGGGAATGGTCGAAAAGGCGGGATCGGACCGACTTCCCGACGCGGTTCCCTGCATATGCGATCCAGGAGACGTCGCTATCACCAGTCGCCAAGCAATTCACGGCTCATTTGCCAACACGAGTTCCAATGTGCGCGTCACCATCAATTTTGGTTTTCATCGTCGGGCGTCAGTTTTCGGCGTGCAAAGCGGCGGGGTGCACAACCCTGTCTCGGAGTACGACGACGAATACATCTTTGAGCGGTCAAAGGCAATTGCTTGGGCAATCGATGCCCGCTCTCAACATTTCCCGAACGAAGACCGCTACACCTACAAACCTTTCCAAGGTTTAGAAGCCCAATTCATTTGGGACAGCACAACAAAATCAAAGCTGCGCGACTACAACCTCAGAGACATCGGAATCTAAAATGAGCGTCCTCGAATGTGAAATGCGAGGCCAGGTTGCTTTGGTGACCTTGAATCGACCCGAATCACGAAACTCCCTAAACCCTGAACTTATTGTGGAGTTGGCCGCACTATGGGACGGACTCGGCGAAGATGACGACATCAGAGCTGTGGTGTTGACCGGAGCCGAAGGATCAACATTTTGTGCCGGGTTTGATCTTGGAACGACGATCCCAATGATCACCGGTAGCAGGGAACCTCAAAACGAATTCGAGCAAGCGGTCGCCGCCGACAGCGAACTCTTACATCGCGCCACGTTGAGGGGTTACGACCCCGGGAAACCAGTGATTGCCGCGGTAAATGGCCACGCGATCGCGGGAGGCATGGAGTTGATGTTGTCGTGCGATCTGCGGGTCGTCGCTCACGGGGTAAAGCTCGGCCTTTCAGAGGTAGCTCTGGGACTCATACCCGGTATGGGCGGTACTGCCCTGCTCGCGAGACGCATCCCGAGCGCTTTGGCAATGGAGTTATTGCTTGCCGCACAGCCGATAGCAAGCGACGACCTTGCCCAATCGGGTTTGTTTAATCGCTTGGTTCCATCTGGCGATGTGTTGACCACCGCTTTAGATCTTGCCGAGACAATCGCCTCCAACGCCCCGCTCGCAGTTATGGCAGCTCGGCGAGTAGTTAAGGCATCCCGAGATCTAGACGAAGCGGCTGCTTTAGCCCTGGAATCTGAAGCAGGGACCGCCCTAGTCAACACCGAGGATGCAGTAGAAGGACCGCTGGCGTTCATGGAGAAACGCGCACCTGTATTTCGGGGCCGTTGAGGGGTCCCCGGGAACATCTTCACTTTGAAGCTCCGGCGATTGCATCAGCGAGGAGCAATCGCAACCCCGCAGTTCTTAAGCCTCAGAGGGACGAAGCGACAGACTTCGGTCGGAAAGTTCAACGATATGCGCCTTTTCGACACACGCCCGGCGGTACCGAAACATCTCCCGCGCTCCATCAGCATCAGGTAGATCCAAAAAAGCTTTGTGGCTTGGATACCAGACAGCTAGCACTTCATCGAACTCATCTAATTCGCCGACGACAGAACCTTCGATCGGCGCTCGCCAAAGAACCGATCCTCCAATCGCTCCAACCGAATGTTCGATGGCACCCATATAGGAGCGATAGCTCTGTCCCTCCGGGAAGTTAACTTCTGCTTTGTAGCGGTTGATGTTCAACATCACCAGCGAAGTGTCCGAAGGTGAACCCGCAAGAGATTTCAGTCTCGATATCTGTTCGCTGTTAGATGTGTTGTCATTCGCCATGCGAGAACGCTACTGCGATCCGGCTACCGACAAATGAAACGAGGCCTACGCTCTAGGGATGCCATCAACTCCGCTAAGCACACTCCGATGACACCCCTCCAATATTTCGGTGCTTCACCCAAAGGCGACCGCTGGGAGTTGCGCCTACCACAGGACATTCATGGGGCGTTCGGTGGGGTGACAGGTGGAGCATTAGCTGCAGCGTCCGTCGCGTTGGGTCGAACGATCGCACCTGATCGCGTAGCCGCTAGCGTCGATATCCACTTCCTGCGCGGATTGTCAACCACTGAAGCTCTAGTCACCCTGACAACGTTGTCGTCCGGTCGAAGTCTCACAATCGTTCGAGCCGAATTCGCTGACGAGTCCGGTCGGGCAACTACCGAAGCACGGGTCGCGTTCGCTGCACCCGAGGCACTCCGCACCGATATTGAGAGCGCAGCTAACTCCGAAGCTTTGATGGGGCCACCGCCACCCGACTTGGCTGCCTCCGCTAAGCCGTGGCGCAAACCCGAAGGAGTCGAGGCGCCGATCATTGATACCGCTGCTCCCAAAGCTGCCAGAGTCGGCTCTGCCATAGCAACGTTGGTAACCGTTCCCTGGGAGGCGGTGGGTGACGGCGGCGAAGGGGTGTGTCTTGCTGCGGACCTGTCGGTGGGCCCTCCGGTTGATGCCGCGTTACCAAAGGGCGCGTGGGTTCCGCATCCCAACCCCGACTTGTCTCTGCGCTTTTCGGGGCCGGCGACCACTGGGGACCTTGTAGCAATCGCGTCATGCACCCGGATTCTTGGGGGTCTTGCCACAGTCGAAACTGAGGTGTGGCAAGGGGAACTTCTGACCGGTACCGGCGTGTCGACGAGTTTGCTCATGGCAAAAACTTGAGTGCGCGACGTCCAAACCGAAGTCCTCGGTAATTTGAACGTGCCATTATGAAACTGAACTGATGGCGTGGATCCTTGTAGGGTCAACAGGATCGTTAACGGAGGGTGAAGTAATGAAATTCGGAATGCTGTACGAGTTGCAATTGCCGAAACCGTGGGACGAGGGCGCCGAGTTGCAACTCATCGATGAAGCTACCGAACAGATCGTTTTGGCTGACAAGATCGGCATCGACCACGCCTGGGCCGTTGAGCACCATTTTCTTGAAGAATATTCACACTGCTCAGCCTCCGATGTATTTCTTGCTTCCCTTGCCGCGAAAACCGAACGCATCCGAATTGGTCTCGGCATTCGACAAGTAATACCCAACTACAACCATCCGTCTCGAACCGCTGAGACCGTGGCAATGCTTGACCTTATTTCTCGGGGACGGGTCGAATTCGGGATCGGAGAAGGTGCGACTCGACTGGAGTTACGGGGATACGACATCAACGCGCGACGGAAGCGTGCGTTGTCCTTGGAAGCTGCGGGACAGATAGCGAACATGCTGGTGATGGAGCCATACCCCGGATACGAGGGTGAGGGGTTTTCGATGCCATGCAGAAACGTGGTTCCTAAGCCCATGCAAAAGCCGCATCCCCCCATGTGGATAGCGTGCACTAACCGCGGGACGATCGAAGTAGCTGCGCGAAATGGGCTTGGAGCCTTGGCCTTTAGTTTCGTCGACCCTGAGGAAGCAAAAACTTGGGCAGATACCTATTACGGCATCATCAAAAGCGACGAGTGTGTTCCTTTGGGACACACCGTCAACGCGAATCTGGCGATGGTCGCAGGCTTCAGTCTTCATGAGGACGGCGACGAGGCGATGCGCCGCGGAATAGACGGATTTCAGTTCTTCCGTTACGCGGTTAATGCACTAGTTGCTAACGAAACTCGTCCGGGTCGCAGCAACCTTTGGGGAGAATATGAAGAACTGAGAGGGCCTGATCTTCCGACAATCGGAGCGCCCGGTATCGGAACACCCGACGATTACACCGCACTTGTCAAGGAATTCGAAGCCGCAGGCGTTGACCAGGTCATTTTTCTACAGCAAGGCGGCAAAAACGAGCACAAACATATTTGTGAAAGCTTGGAGTTGTTCGGCGAGAAGGTACTCCCCAACTTTGAGCCGTTCCGTGATGAGCGTGTAGCTCAAAAGAACGCCGAGTTGGCGCCGTACATCGAAGCTGCTCTCGACAGAAAGCAGTGGATGGAACCGCTCGCCGATGATGAGATCCCAATCGTTCCGCCATCACAAGCTCGGGAGTCGTTTTACGTTAAGACGGACACCTAGCTAGCGCTTAACATCCGCCCAAGAAAGTCATTGATGTCCGATCGAGCTTGGCGGGCCACTGCCGTGCCTGGAGCAAACCCATCGAACCCGTGCGGGGCTCCCGGATACACATGGAGTTCGGTGGGTACTCCTGCTTGGTTCAGTCGCTGCGCGTAAGCGATATCTTCGTCGGCGAACCCGTCCAGAGTTCCTGCCATGATGAACGTACGAGGTAATCCGCCTAGGTCGAGTGCTCGCGCTGGTGCGGCATGTATCGGTACGTCGTCGGTGTCAAACAAATCACCCAAATAGGAACTCCACCCAAAATGGTTCGATTCTGGGTCCCAAACCGGGACATCCCAGTTAGCGGTGACAGTAGTTCGAGTGTCGTCGATCATCGGGTAGATCAATAGTTGGTAGTCGATTTCGAATTCGCCTCGGTCGCGGACGAGTAATGCGAGCGCAGCCGCCATCCCTCCTCCGGCGCTTGGGCCACCAATACCAATCCTGTCGGTATCTACCCCTATGGACTCACCGTTTTCTTTAAACCACTTCAACCCGGAGTATGAGTCTTCTAGGCCTGCTGGATAAGGATGTTCAGGGGCCAAACGATATTGCACTGCCGCCCCTATCAGGTCGAAGCGCTGACACCAGCGATCAAATCGAAAATCGTCTTGCTCGGGTGTACCCAATACGTACCCGCCCCCGTGCATCCAATAGAGCGCGGGTCGCGGGCTTTGAACTTCTTTGCGGCGATGCACTCGGACTCGGACTTCGTCGCTATGGGAACCAGCAACAAAGTGGTCGACTCGCTCGACCTCGTCTGACAGAGAGACCTCTGCGTTGCGAAGAAGCCGCGACGACCGCGATTTTTCTAGACTGTCGGCGTTAACAGTTCCTAAGCTCGGCTGGGCCTCTAGGGCGGCTCGAACCTCCGGGTCGTAGTACGGCTGTGCGCTCATAGGTGAGCACGGTAGAGGAATCTGACGGTAGTTCGCTTGACTATGCCGAGGCTTCGTAGACGATGTTGGTCGGAGTTTCTGATATCCGACCAAACGTTCCGTAACCTGCTTCTTCGAATACGGCTCTCATTCCCGGTTCGCCCGCTTGTGCACCCATTCCTCGACCAACCTCTTGGGACAGCGAACAGGGGGTGCAAAAGAAGCTGGAGAAACCATAGAAGGCACCGCCGAGACCAGCGTGATTCTCTGATCTCGTATCAAATGCGAACGGTTCAATCAGCATGACTGATCCGCTGTCACTGAGTTGTGATCGTGCGTGTTGCGCAATTCCGACTGGGTCTCCCATGTCATGCATACAGTCGAAAAAGCACACCAGATCATATGAACCCTTATAACTGGTGGCGCTCTCGACTTCGAAAGTCACGTTGGTGAGTCCTTGTTCTTCCGCCGCGGCTTCAGCCATTTCTATTGAGGGAGCGTGAAAGTCGATACCGACAAAGGAACTGTCGGGATAAGCGGCTGCCATGGTCAACGTGGATAATCCAGCCCCACATCCCACATCGGCTACAACTGCGCCAGTGGAAACTCTGGCTTCTCCTCCAGAAAGCGCCGGAATGAACTCTTGCACTAGGTGGTGCTCATAACAGGGACGGAAGAATTCGAGCGTACCGTCGAACAAGCATGGATGATGATCACCCCAAGGAACGCCTCCATCTCCACGAAAAGCGGCCTCTACTTGATCAAGACCCACGTACATTGCTCGAACTGCTCCAAGACCGCCAGCGAGCCAAGCGGGCGAATGTTGTTCAGCCATGACCATCGCTCCGGCGTCACTGAGTTCGTAAATGTCGGCCCCTGGGTCATACGCCAGTATCCCCGCTGATGCCTGCTGGTCGAGTAATTCTCGGGTAAGTCGTGGATGCGTGCCAGCGGCCTCCGCCAATGCGTCGGCACTCATTCCTCCGCTTCCCGCTAGATGCCCAAACAGACCCAACTTGTGAGCCAGATCGCTGCATATAACGGTGGCTGCACCCACCATGTGCCCCAACACGCTCCCCGCGTACGCTTGAACAGCTTCCATATCTATTTCTTCTGACATCACTAATTTCCTTCCACCATTCGATCTTCGACCAGTCGAACACGTTTGACCCAGCAGTTTTAGCTTAAATATTCCCCGAGTCCAGCGCATCTCGTCCAGTGCCTCGACGAATTTAATGGATACTCAGCCACCGGGCTAACACTCACCGCGTTTTCGGACTCCAGGGACGCCGCCTAGCGTCGTTGTTCAATCCACAAACGGAGAGAACAATGTTGAACGACTTGGCCACCCTCGCTCAAATAGTAGAAGGAGCCCTTTTGCCCCTATCGCTGATTTATCTCGCTAGAGAGGCCCAATTAAACGTAAAGCTCACCAAAGCGCAGTTCAGTCACACACTTACCGACCGTCTATATGAGCGATATCTCTCTTCGACCCAGAATCAAGAATTCGTCGGATTCTTGGCAAAGGATTTCTCCTCAGAGGAACTGACGAACGAGGACCAGTGGCGAATCACACTTTGGACAAACGCTATGCTGGTCGATCTTTTCGATACCTACGAACAGCACCGAAGCGGTCTGGCAACCCAAGAACAACTCGACATGAGACTCAATTTGCTCAAGTTGGGTCTGATGCAAAGTCGAGGTGCGAAAGCGGCGTGGTCGTTGTGGAAACCATCGAAAGACGCCGTGTTTGTCGAATGGTTCGAGACAGAAATTTTTGATGGCGAATTTGGTGACGATGCACGGGAGACCGCCACGGAACTGCATATGCGTCGATCTTGATCGTCCAGCCAGCTACCAGTTTCTGGAGCTAGGTTGTGATCATGGCGACAAGCACTGGGGGGAGATCTCCGGGCCAAACAGTTCAAGAAGTGCTGCGCGAAGATGCGATAGCTCCCCCTGAAGTACTGCTACACGAATACCCGCCCGAATTTGTCGACAACCGCGAGTTGTCCATTGATCGCTATTTAACGCAGGAATGGCACGATCTTGAGGTAGAGCAGGTCTGGCGCAGGGTATGGCAAATGGCCTGCCGCCTTGAAGAGTTACCGGCCATCGGCGACCACGTGGTGTACGAGGTGGCGACCGAGTCGGTAATTGTCGTGAGAACAGGTGAAGAACCCCACGACGTGCGGGCATACGTCAACTCATGTCTGCATCGCGGAACACAGCTTCGCACCGAAGGAGGCAACGTCCAACGATTTAGGTGTCCTTTCCACGGTTTCACTTGGGATTTAGAAGGCGAACTAGTTCACGTTCCCAATAGTTGGGACTTTCCTGATGTGGCCCCTCAAGACTTTTGTCTCCCCACAACAAAGATCGCTTTTTGGGGAGGCTTCGTTTTTGTCAACTTCGATGACGATTGTGAACCATTCGATAGCTACATCGAAGTTCTTGATGACGAATTCAAAGACTTTCCTCTAGAGGATCGATGGAAAGCAGCTCATGTTGAAAAGGTGATGCCGTGCAATTGGAAACTTGCTCTCGAAGCGTTCATCGAGAGCTTCCACATCGGAGTAACACATCCTCAAACTGCGGCTTATGTTGCCGATGCGAACACGCAATATGACATCTTCCCCGGATCGCGTCACGTCAACAGGATGATTACTTTGGAGGGAACTCCAAGCCCCAACTTGGGTGATGTCCCAGCCGAAGAAACCATCCGCAAGATGCAACGGGATGTTCCGTTCCATGGAGGAGAAACGATCGTCGCCCACCCGGGAGATCGAGTGCGCGACGTGCTTGCCGATCGAGCGAGGGAGAAGCTGGGGGCATCAGCCCGAGCCGATATGAGCCATCTTTCAACCTCTGAGACGCTCGACGCTATCGAGTACTTCTTATTCCCTAATCTTGTTCCATGGGGAGGGCAAGGGGTCCCGATCTGTTACCGCTTTCGACCCAACGGTAACGATCCGCACAGCTCCATCATGGAAATTATGTTGCTGTTCGCTAAGCCAGACGAAGGCGACCCTCCAACTCCCCCACCGACAGTGAAGCTCGGTCTCGAAGATGCCTGGAGTGACACTCCAGCTCTCGGAGGTGCTGGAATGGTTGTCGATCAGGACACAGACAACTTGATTCGCATTCAAAGAGGCCTACAGGCCAACAAGAAGGGATCGGTGACCTTAGCGGCCTATCAGGAAAGTCGGATCCGTCACTTTCATGAAACCCTCGAGCATTATCTCAACCTTCACCACTAACTTCTCACCTATGAGTAACCCCGAGGCAATCAGAAAACTGGTTCACAACTATTGCGACCGGGTGTGCAACAACGACCAGCCAGCTTGGCTCGACCTGTGGACAGACGATGCAGTGTGGGATATCGGTCGCGGCCCAGTTTCGGGGCGAGAAGCAATCGCTGTGGCGATGGCCACTGCCATGGATCTGTTCGAGTCAGTCATTCAACTTGCCTTCAACGGGACAGCCAGCACTGACACGGAAACCGGCGAAGGTCGCTGGTACTTCAGCGAGTTTGCCAAAGCAAAGTCCGGTAAGACCCTGTTTTATCTGGGCTATTACGATGACACTTACACTCGTACCGGTGGCGAATGGAGGTTCGCCAGTCGGACACTGACTTGGCTCTATCAAGGTCCTCCGGATCTCAGCGGTGCGTTCGGTCCGCCGGCCGGCTACAGCAAGTAGAGAGCCACAAAATGCGAAGCCTGTATATCGTCGGCGGCACGACTATGGCTGGGGTTTCGTCAGTATTCGCGCTACTTGCGGAAATTCATAACACTTACGGCATCCCTGAACGCGATTTGGGCTGGATCGCGGGATCAGCTTTCGTGGGCGCGTTGGTGACACAGTTGTGGTTGTCGCGATATGCCGATCGTGGACATGGCGGTCTATTGATGCGGTTAGGCGTCATTGCTTCTGCCGTGGGACTCCTCTGGTTCGCTGCAGCAGATCAGCTTTGGCAATTTGTGTTGGCTCGCTCCGTGCTCGGCGCGGGAGTCGGCGTAATCGTTCCAGCTGCGCGAAGGTTCATAATCGTGACGGCGGGAGCAGATCAGGGTCGTCAGCTTGGAGCTTTCTACGGCGCGTATATCGCTGGTTTCGTCATCGGTCCCCCTATCGCTGGGGCACTCACAGTCGCTTTCGATGTTCGCGTGCCGTTCCTGATGCTGGGAGTGGTGACGGGTCTCACCTACTTCTCTGTCCGACGTCTGGAAATTCCTGCCGCCGACGTCGAAGTTCGCTCTTCGAAAGGAGTGCTGAGACGGCTCGTTCGAAGTCGCGAAATGATCGCTGCTTTACTGGTCGTGGTTTCGTTCCGTTACTCAGTCGGTGTGTTTGAACCTTTGTGGGCGCCCCACATGGACAACCTGGGCGCCTCAACAATGGTTGTCACACTTTCTTTGTCTGCGTTTGCTTTGCCGATGTTGGTGCTTGCGCGTTGGGCTGGTGGGCTATCGGACCGATACAGCCCACGGTTAACTTCGTTGCTGTCGGCTCTTGCCACAGTGCCACTGATGGCTTCCTACGGCTGGATCACCGCTGTACCGGTGTTGTTCATCGCGATGTTGCCGCACGGAATCATGGAAGTAATCCAGTCTCCTGGGTCACAGGCCGCAGTCGCGGACGCGGCTCCAGCTGATGACGCGGCGTCGGCTCAGGGACTCGGTGAGGCCATGGGTTCGGCGGCATCGATGGTGGGAGCTCTCTCCGCTGCTCCTATCTACGCATGGCTGGGTCCCGGCCCAGCATTCTCAATCGCTGCATTGGCTATGGGAGGGTTTCTCGGACTCAGTTGGCTTCTTGATCCCCCGCCTTTGGAGAAACAGCGATGATTGCGGGCTACTGCTGGCCCCAGTCGGTGTTGCCAGGCGAAGCGGTATCGGTTGCGGTGAGTGCATTCCTAGGAAACGGTTGTCCGCCGAACACGCTCAAGCAGCTGTGGCAGGGCGCGGCCATACCCTTCTTTCCCCCTACACCAGATCCCAAGACAAGCACCTGATCAGATACTCCTGTGGGCACCAGAAATGGGTTCGTTACACCGACGTTGTTAATGGCGGTTCAGGTTGCAAAGACCGCGCGGTAGCTGCGCTGGTTAAGCCCCGTTAATTATTCCAACCATTTCTTCCATAGGGATACCTTCTCCTGCGTGTTCATATTCCAGGAATCCACGCGAAGCCATCTGTTGCTGGCAGCGCAGAGCGGTGTCGCGATCGGGGTATGTCTGGATTGACACGTTTGCAGCCAATCCGGGGACCCAGAAATTAGCTAACTGCTCAGCAGAGTGATCTGCAAGAACGCCCATAACCGTGCCAAAGGTTGAAGCCCATTCTTCGGAACCTGAAACTATGTCGTCCCACGCTTTACCCGGACGGACAATCGAAACAGTTGTGTAAGCCATAAATAGCTCCTCATTCATTGATCGGACCCCATCGGTCTGACGTTGTTCAGTCAAGCACTCAACCGATCGGTCTTCAAAAAGCAAACAACCCCTATGAAATATTCTCGGTGACGGAGGAGAACCGGCGATGGCGTATAAGACGATGAAGCGGAAGGTACCAAGTGGAATAGTCAAAGGGCCCGACAAGCACGAAGCGTTTCTTGACGAATGCCTGAAGGAAGGCACCGATCAAGGTTGGACTCTGCACTCGATGTACCGCGAAAACGCTGACGCTCCGTTGGCGCCTCGCTGGCATATCTTCGTTTGGGAGACGAACGACTAACTGTTGGGTGCACCGATTGGGCATATGGACTCGAAGACCCGGCTATTGACCAGATCACACTGAACGTGATGAACCACATACCAACCTGAGGACGAAACGGTCACGATTCGTTCAATCGGTTATGAGGGCTGAATTGCTTGCTTTCTCTCGCGGTGAACGGTCAAGAACGAACTCGGGCGGACGAAGGTCGTTGACTTCGGTGACACCTTCAGGGTCGCTGAAATAACCGAGCGCGTAGGTGCCCATGGTGTACCCAAGCATTTCCTGTAAATCGGGGTCAAGGTTCTTGGCAACACTGGGTGGACATGACAGATACTGGTTCTCTTCAGTACGCAACCATCCAAGGCAGTAGGTGATATTGATACCGGTCCTGTCCGAATCTGAAAGATTTTGACCGCCGCCGTGGATTACCGACCCGGAGTACAGCAGGACGGATCCCGCCTTCATCACCGCTTGAATCGTTTCTTCGTCTGTAGCGCGCCGTTCGGTGGGCCATTTGACAGATCCAGGTACCACTCGCGTAGCCCCGTTTTCTTCGGTGAAATCAGTAAGAGCCCACAGGGTGTTGAATTGTGGCTCTATTTCGGGTGGCACGTACCCACCCCAGGCAAGCCGGTCCCGGTGGCGAGGCTGAGCGCCCTGGCCCGGTTGGATGTTGATGATCTGGGTGAGATGTAGTTGGATCTTGTCGGTGTACGGGCCAAGAAACTGCTGGGCGAGGCCGGTGAGCGTGGGGTGCATCACAAGTTCTCGGGACGCCTCGCTTCGAGCAACCAATGCGCCTGTTCGCCCCGTGAGCCTCCCCGTAAAGTCGTCGCGTCCAGTCGGTGTGGCTTCAATAAACGGCTGCAATTCTTCGCTGACTCGCGACTTGAGATTTTCACCCATCACGTCGACGAGTACGCAGGCACCGTCCTCGCGAAGAGCGCTCAGGATCTCTTCATCCTCCGCGTCGGCATCAAAGTACGCAAGTTCAAGCATGAGTCCAGCCTAGGGCAGCTACAAGCACACCTTCTCGCAAACGATGTCCTCAACCAGTAAGGCTGTCAATCCTTTTACTAATGGCGGGCGGTCATTTTCTGAAAGTGGGTCGCACCGTTCATTGGCGGCACTCGTCCCTCACCAGGACCCATATCAGCCATGACGGTGAATCCGGCTGGAACCCGAAAATCGAAGCTTTGTTCCCCCGGGAGGTCACATGCCTCGCTGTCACATGCCTGCCACCGAACCCGTCCGGTGATCGAAACCCATCGCCCTTCTTCGTCCTTTGTCATAGCTCGTCCGTTTTGAGCGACCGGCAAGCGCAACACGACATCCCCTTCGTACACCTCGAGAGTGTGACCATCTCCGGTCAAGGTGATCGACTGGGTTTTCGGTGTTACGGCCGTGTAGGCAACGATCCCCTCTAGGTCCGGGTCTAATTCGATCGATGCCGCCACTAACCCTTCCGGGACCGGTTCCTCATATAGATGCATGCCTTCGGGTACCGAGAAGCGAGCGACGATTTGCCTTGAGATACCCACCGGAAGACTGTTTCCCTCAAATTCG
>Ga0208750_1000405_pt1 | contig 12943 bp, 14 predicted proteins | sample Knorr_S15_td_O2m_FD_185602 | JGI IMG/M metagenome (GOLD analysis project Ga0208750, IMG submission 185602) | Marine microbial communities from Southern Atlantic Ocean transect - Knorr_S15_td_O2min_ad_340m_LV (SPAdes) (version 2) | ecosystem: Environmental > Aquatic > Marine > Oceanic | place...
GAGGTTAAAGTTCAAACTCTGATGAAAAGATGATGTGAGTTTGGAGCTGCGAAGTAACCCGTAGGTCGTCGGTTCGATTCCGATCGGCCCCACGTTAAGATTAATCCTTTTGGTTTTTTCTTAGAAAGTTCATGGCAGAACCTGCTCTGAACCATTCAATTTGTAAATCATTGTAAGAATGATTTAAGATAATCTTTTCAGATGTTTTATCAACATGTTCTACAGTACAATCAACTGACTTCCCAGGAGAAATATCACTCAAAGAGTTTATACTAATTTTATCATCTTCATGAATTTTTTCATAATCTTCAGGGTTATCAAATGTCAATGCCATTACCCCCTGCTTCTTGAGATTTGTTTCATGTATACGTGCAAAGCTTTTTGCAATAACCACCTTACATCCCAAATAACGTGGTGTCATTGCAGCATGCTCACGACTGCTTCCTTCACCATAATTATCATCGCCAATTATAATCCAAGAAATATTTTGTTTTTTATACTGTCTCGCAATTTCTGCACAGTTCTCAATTTTATTTGTGAGTGAGTTTTTAGATTTACCCACTTCATCATTAAATGCATTGACTGCACCCAGCAACAAATTATCACTTAATTTATCCAAGTGACCTCTAAGCCTTAACCAAGGACCAGCAGGTGAGATATGATCTGTAGTACATTTTCCTTTTGCTTTCATAATTATATGCAAATTATTCAAATCCTGACCGTCCCATGCAGTGAATGGTTCAAGTTTTTGTAATCTTTCACTTTTTGGATCAATCAATACTTGAACAGCGTCAGGATTTTCTGAAGGAGGCAAGTAAATATCTTTTACATTTACAAATTCTCTATCAGGTACATCTGGCGCTCTTTCTGGTGGATCCAATCTAAACTTTGTTCCGTCAGATGCTACAAGAGAATCATTTAATGGATTAAAAGAAAGATTACCGCCAAGTGCTAAGGCAGTTACCAATTCAGGACTTGCAATGAAATTCATTGTTTCTCGTTTACCGTCATTCCTACCGGGAAAATTACGATTGTATGATGTTACTATAGTATTTCGTTCTCCCTGTTTGAGTTCAGGTCTATGCCATTGACCAATACATGGTCCACAAGCATTTGCAAGTACTGTTGCGCCTATTGATTTTAGTGAATCAATCTGACCGTCTCTTTCTATAGTTGCCCTAATCTGTTCTGAGCCAGGAGTTACTAGTAATGGAATTTTTGATTTAATTCCTTTTGACTGTGCCTGTTTTGCTAAACTTGCAGACCTGGACATATCCTCATATGAAGAATTTGTACAACTTCCAATCAATGCAACGGAGATGTTGTCAGGATAATTTTTATTTTTTACATCATCAGCCAATTGTGAAATAGGTCTCGCAAGATCTGGTGTGTGTGGACCAACTATGTGAGGTTCAAGTTTTGCCAGATCAATTTCTATAATTTTATCAAAATATTTTTCAGGATTCTGTTCTACGTCCGAATCTGCTGTCAGATATTCTTTGTATTTGTTAGCAAGATCAGCAATTTGTTTTCTTCCAGTTGATTTCAAATAAACTTCCATTCTTTCATCATATGGAAAAATTGAACATGTAGCACCTATTTCTGCACCCATATTAGTAATTGTGGCTTTTCCCGTACAGCTAATAGATTTCGTACCAGGGCCAAAATATTCTATTACAGAATTTGTTCCTCCTGATACTGAAAGCTCTCCTGCAACATATAGTATAACATCCTTTGCTGAAGTCCAACCATTCATCTCACCTTTCAGATAAACACCAACACGTTTTGGATATAGTAATTCCCAAGGTACACCAGCCATTGTTTCTGCTGCATCTACACCGCCAACTCCAATTGCCAACATTCCAAGTCCCCCAGCATTTGGTGTATGAGAATCTGTACCAATCATCAAACCTCCTGGAAATGCATAGTTTTCTAAAACTACTTGGTGAATAATACCTGCACCCGGTTTCCAAAAGCCTGCACCAAATTTACTTGCAGATGATTCTAAAAATTTGTAAACTTCGTTGTTTTCAAATATTGCTAGCTTTGTATCTGACTTTCCTTCGGTTCTAGCTTGTATTAGATGATCACAATGAATTGTTGTAGGAAGTACAACCGATTTTAGTTCTGCTTGCATAAATTGAAGCATAACCATTTGACCAGTAACGTCTTGAAGTGCAACTCTGTCTGGACGTAAGAAAACATATTCTGTTCCCTCTGCCAAAATTTTGCTCAGAAACTTTTCTTCTAGATGTCCAGCAAAAATTTTTTCAGATAAAGTTAGATCACGGTTGAGTGTTTTCTTGAATACTAGAACATTCTTCTCTAGTTTAGAATAAACATTTTGTACCATTTCTACTGTTGTGTCAATTTCTATTTTTCCCAATAACATCTTGTAGGATTTTTCGTTTATAAACGGATTAACTAGTTCAGTAAATTTTTACATACAATTATAAGAGAAAAACGATATTCTAGACTATTGCTCCTCATATTAATTTCGCATAATATTTTTTGCTGGGGATTTGATTGGTAAAGAAAGGCTTTCCTAGTTTTGGTGTATCACAATCTGGTGCGTTTGTGGCTGCTTTACAAAACTACAATCTACCTGACTTTATACTTGCATTAGTTGCAAAAGATTGTGATTCAGATCTACTTGTTCGTGGAAGAATCAATGACAGGTTGGCTAGTATGAATGACCAATCACTAGAAACATTACACAGGGTTTTTGTTGATTGTGAAGAAGATCTAAGTGGTAAATTTGCTCAGTATAGATTTTTTTCTTATGTATCAAGCATGTATCACAAATGTGAAGTTTTGATTAATGAAACTATACCTGGAAAATCTAATAAAAACCACAAAATTCCAATCGCTATAAAAAATAACGGTATGTATGTTGCTGTTGGATTTAACAAACCAAAGGGCAATTCTGTCTCAGAAAAAGATGTTATTAAATTCCATGATATTGTTGATGATGTAAAAAATGGTGATCATGGTACCCAATTAATTGATGCAATCTATGGTTCATCAGTAGGATTCAAGATGAAAGCTATTATTGCATTAAAACAATTAAGTAAATCTAGAGATGAAAATCCTGAAACTAAAGTAAACTTTCTGACTGCAAATTTTGAAAATAGAATTTACTCAGTTACAAAATGTTAAAGTAGATTAATCAATTGGATTGAATCATAATCCAAAAAGTGTAGTATCTAATGCAAGGAATGATGGTTTTTTTGAAGTTAGTTTAAAATCTTCGTCATATTGTTCAAATGGTAGATCACCAAAAAGATGTTTTTGCCAAACTTCGTGAACATCTTCTATGTATCTTTTGTATCCAGATTGTCGCAATAATTCGTGCATTATTTCATGCGATACAGCAGTACAGTTCTTTTCTGCCATTGATATCACGTCATTTTCATTTTTTGGTTTTACCCATCTCAGCATGCAAAAGTTTTCCGCATGATAACCTTCACAAAGACAATCAGTCCATAATGGTCTAAAATGACATAAGTAAAAATGGAAAATGTCCTGTCCACGCTCTGTATGATCCTTTAGTAATGAATGAGTGTCTAATCTTTGTAGTATTATTCTTGGTTTGGTAATCATTTCATCACATTTAATTTCAAAATCAAGAGAAAATTTTGCTTTTATCCACACCTTAAAAAATTGAGCCATTTTTTTTACATATTCATATTCCTTATCTCGTTGTCCCAATTCTTTGTCTTCTATTACAAAGATAAAATGCAATAACATGTTAATAAAAAAAATAGTTATGTTTGGCCTTCAATACCCATCAGTGTAAGGGTAGACCTGATCTTTTCTATTTTACGAATTTTCCATGTTATGGTTTCACGTAACATTTCAACTGTAGAGGATTCAATTTTTGCCAAGATGTCATAAGCACCAAATGTTCCATGGACTTCAATAACACCTTCTAGATTCTTCAGTTGCTTGATTATTTCTTCCTCTGAACCTAGTTCACAGTTAATGAGGACGTATGCTGTTGCCATGGTATTATTACGTTACAGATGTATATCAATGACACTGTTATTCTCATTATTTTAACTGGAAATTCTGATTATTGTATTCCAAATATCTGTAGGAACAGGCATAACAGATAATCTTGATATTCGTAATAATTCCCAATTTTTAAAAGATTTTTCTTTCTTCATCAATTCCAATGATACAGAATTTTTTAATCGTTTTTTATATTTGACATCGACCACAACAAACCGTTCGTTATCTTCTTCCGGATTAGGATATGGTTTCGATGTAATAGTCATTATACCTACTATCTGCCGTTCATCACCTGTATGATAATACATTACTAGATCATTTTTTTTCATGTTTCTCATATGTTTCAGTGCTAAATTATTATGAACACCATCCCATACTGTAGTTTTTTCTTTTTCTAATGTTGAAAAGTTGTATCCTCTTGGTCCGCTAGGTTCTTGCTTGGCAAGCCAATAATTTACCATTTGTTAACAAGGTATTATTTTTGAAATTAAATGTTCCCCGGTCCTGACTCGCAAAGATTCATTGGTATTAGCCATACCTCCTTTAGATCTGAAACCGGGGCGCCCACTTATTACGCACCTGGGTGAACTATCAAATCATCAGGATCATAACGATCATCATCATCATAGTCCGTCTGTGCGTATGCTCTTGGGCAGTAATACACAGACTAGTCAAATATTAATCCGTTTAGTTTTATTTCAAAGGCAACAGCCTTTGTTCTTATTCTAAAATTTTCTAGCACCTTAGAATCTAATTCTCCGATATATCCAACTGTCTTCTTACCAACAATAATTTCTGCGACCCTGCCTTGAGTGAAAAGTGCGTGTTCCGACAAAGTCTTCGTTTCGCATTTAATACTAAACCCAATTCGGAAAAGTGATTGCAAGACAGACTTCATTTCTGAAAAGTTTGTTTCTTCTGAAGCGCTGACACATGCTAAATTTGTTGTTTCTTTGATTGGAGAACCTTTTGAAAAAACTATTCCTGTCTCAAAAAATTTTTGGGGATACGTTTCATGTATGTTCTTTGATAAATTCTCTAATAATCCCGGTAGAATTGAATCTCTTAGGATTGTATGTTCTTGGCTCTTTGAGCTTATGACAGAGATTATCTGGGATGAGTCTTTGTTTGTCATTTCATACAAAATTTGCTCACTTGTCAACGTAGAGTTTAGCGTTTCCATAAAACCAAAACCAGTCATCAATCTGCTAATCGAGTCAAGTTTCTCAGATGTTGTATTTTTCTCACCAATGTGCACAGATGCTGGCCATGCTGGCTTTAGGTTATCAATTCCATAGCCCAGTGCAACCTCCTCAACAATGTCCATTCCACCAAAGATATCAAACCTGTGCCTTGGAATTGTACACTGGATTTTTTTGCCCTTCCTTACTGCATCCAGCCTGCATTTTTTGAGACATGATACAAGCATCGAGTTGGAGATGGTCAATCCAAGAATTTTATTCACGGGGTCGGCGTCAAATACAATAGATCGTGGTGCAAAGTCTGGCGTCGAATTTTTTGATCCAGAAACCTTCAGTTGTGAAAATTGAAATCCAGCTCCTTGCAGTATTGCAACAACAACTGACAGCATATCCTCAGCTGACTGTTTGTCTATGCCAGTAACTTCGACTAGAATATTTTTGGTTTTTGTTGTGACAGTTGTTAACGCGGCATTAATGATGGGTGGGAATGATATTGTTTGTCCTTTTGCGTCGGTGATTATTGGAACTTTAGCAGATTGTCCAAGTATTAATCCATAATCCCTTCCAACTTCTGAATCACGGAGAATCTCTGAGATTGAGCTCTCTTTGGTAGAGTTTAACGGAACAAACCTATGGTCTCGAGAAGTTGTTGTGTACTTGAGCGGAAATGATATTCTGTCTAGGTCATGGACACCAATTGATGATTTTTTTCTCTTTCTACCTAATCCAAAATGCAAGTCCTCCTGCATGTTGATAATCTGTTTGACTGCTTCATCGTCAAGTGAGCCATTTCTTGCAATTATCCCGGTAACAAACGGTCTAATCCTGCTAGTTGAATTATCAACCTTGATTTCATAATTTCCCTTCTTTCTTATGTTTAATCGTGGCATTCCCTTGCTTATTCCCAAGATGCCTTGTAGTCCTAATGCAATACCAAAGTCAGTGGAATAGTCTGGTCTGTTGGGGCTATATTCAACTCTTACAACGTTTCGCCCCAATGATTCTATATCAAGACCAAGAAATGGCAGGCTGTCAAGTATTTGCTTCTTGTTTGTATTTTTTCCTATAAGTTTCTCAAGCCTACTAAGACTCAGCTCAACTACTGGCATTTCGTAGCAGTCCTCAACCAACTTAGATTGTTATTATAAAATTCCCTTACGTCGTCTACTCCAAATTTTAACATGGCAATCCTTTCAATACCACCACCCCAAGCTAAAACGGGTTTTGTAATTCCCAATGGCTTCGTAACTTCCGGTCTAAATATTCCCATACCAAATAATTCAATCCATTTTCCAAGCTTTTCATTGTAAACCATAGATTGTAGAGATGGCTCAGTATAAGGAAAGAATGTGGGCCAAAACTTTACTTTGGTAAGACCGATCTTACGATAAAATTCCTTTTGTATTCCCATCAAGTCTCGTAGCGTCATGTGTTTTCCTACAACCACACCCTCAACCTGATTGAATTCAGCTAAATGCTTGAAACTTAATTTTTCATTCCGGAAAACCCGTCCCAATGAAAATATCCTAGCCTCATCTGGTTTTTTGTCTGCAAGATGTTTTATGGTAACACAAGTGGTGTGTGTTCGCAGGACCATTCTTCTTGCTTCCTGTATGTCCCAATAGTATCTCCAACCTTTTTTGTGTGCATTTGATACATTCTTAATTTGAGTTGGCGTTGCAAGTTGTTTTGCGTTCAGATCCTTAAGATAAAACGTGTCTTGTAGTTCTCGAGCAGGATGATCTTGTGGAGTAAATAATGCATCGAAATTCCAGAAACTTGACTGTGATAAGTTTCCATTAATTTCTGTGAACCCTAGATGAACAAAGGTTTCCCTGATTTCGTTTATTGTGTCCTTTAGTGGATGTATCCTGGCGGCATGCATATGAGGTACATCAGCTTCAACATCAATTGCACCACTATCTAATTTTTCAAGATCAATATTTTTACCAGGTTCAGTAAGAGAGACTGTTTTTGTTTTTTCTTCGTGCTGAATAACAAAGTCAGGTCTTTCCATCAGTGACTTAACCAAGTCTGGCCTTGGCTTCTGGGCTTTATCGATAAGCGAGATTACATGTTCATCCTGGCTCTCTGTAGGTTCTTGCTTTAACGAAATCTTTGATCCAGTGTCTGTTTTTTCTATATTTATCCAGTCATTCTTTTTCGCATGAGCAATTGCCGCGTTAAAGTCAGGTCCCTGCAAACTGTCCCGAACTTCATCAAATGTTTTTGAACCATCTTTAACAAGATTGACAAGTTTTCGTTCAGGCAAACCATTTTTTAGAGCATCTAAGCCATTTTTTCCAAGGCTGTAAGAAAGGTTAGTAGTGTCAGTTACGTCTGCAAGACTTTTCTGGCGAAGCCATTCTACTCCACGCCTAATTTGATCCATTGATAATTTGGTTTCATGAGCCAGTTGTTCTTCAGTCAAATTTGGAGTTGACTGTAGAAGCTTGATAATTTGTTTTTCAATATCATGCAGAACATGGGACAATAGTTCATCGTTCAAAAATCACTTAATTAAATTAGCTGGAACAATTGTTGCAGTTTTTTTGATTAGAAAGTAGTCAAAATAATGGAATAAGACTTTTTAACACTGAATCAAAGTCAAACTTGAATGGCAGATGATTTTGTTGTAACACCTTGGAATGTTGAAGGTGACATTGATTATGATAAACTGATCAAAAGGTTTGGAACACAGAAGATCACATCAGATCTTTTAGCAAAAATTGAAAAATTTACCAAGGAATCACACTTCATGTTAAGGAGGGGTATTTTTTTCTCTCATAGAGATTTAAACAGACTATTAGATGATTATGAAAAAGGCAAGAAATTCTTTCTCTACACAGGTAGAGGTCCTTCTGGCCATACACACATAGGTCATTTGGTTCCATGGGTTTTTGCAAAGTGGCTTCAAGACAAATTTGGAGCAAAGATGTACTTCCAGCTAACAGATGATGAAAAATTTTGGTCAAAAAAAGATATGACTTTAGAAAAAACATCTAATTTTGCACTTGAAAATGCTCTTGATTTTATAGCATTAGGTTTCAAACCAGAAAATACAAAAATTATAATTGACACAAAAAACATAAAAACACTCTATCCAATTGCCGCAGAATTTGCAAAGAGAATTAATTTTTCTAACACAAAAGCAGTTTTTGGATTTCAAAATGAAACAAATATTGGAATGATATTTTACACTTCATTGCAATCAGCTCCATGTTTTATAGAAGATATGCCTGTGCTGATTCCGTTTGGTGTTGACCAGGATCCACATTTCAGAATTACAAGAGACATTGCACCAAAAATCAATAAACCAAAACCAGCATTAATTCATAATATTATGATACCGGCACTTGGTGGTCCCAAAGGAAAAATGTCTGCATCGAATGAAAATGAAACAATATACACCACAGATTCTCCTGAGGTTGTAAGAAAAAAGATTAACAAATATGCATTTTCTGGAGGACAGCCAGATATTGAGGAGCACAGAAAGAAAGGCGGCAATCCAGATATTGATGTTTCATATCAATACCTCAGAATCTTTTTTGAACCTGATGATAAGAAACTTGAACAAATTCATGATGATTATAAATCAGGTAAGATGCTTACTGGTGAACTGAAGGAAATTCTAGTTGAGAAGATCAACCAGTTTTTGGCTTCTCATCAACAAAAGCGTGAAAAGGCAAAAAATGAACTGGATAAGTTTCTACTAAAAGATTGAACGAAATACTAATTCTCTGTGAAGATAAATATGAAGCACAGAAACTTTCTGGTTTCATATTTAGTAAGGATGAAAAGGAATCATTCATCTCAGAAATTTTGAATGTTGTTAATAATGAAATTGTTATATCATTAAAAGATAAATCCGCCCATAGTGTTCTACTCAAAGATGATCATCAGGTGGAAGCATTTGTTGATTTTATCCAATCTGTCATAGAAAAGGAGCATAAAGTATTGAAACTGGATATTTTAGAAAACTCTGTTAAATTGACTAAAGGATAAATTCAAACTAGTGATTTATCCATTTCAGAACTTAGTATTTCCTCAACTTTAAGAAAGTAAAGTTTTGTTGAATAAGGCATACTGTCTAAATTTGCGTCAACAATCTGCATAAAGTAACGAACTGCACGTTTTGAAATATCAATATCAAACTTCAATGGGAGAATTGGATCCTGTTTCACATTGATCTTATCTGTCAACCATGGTGGAGCCATCTCTCTTGTTTCATTTATTATTTTTTCGTACCAATAGGAGATATTTTCAGGATTTAACCCATCCTTTAGATTTACTACATCATTATTGATCTGATTTAGTATTTTACTGGTAACACTCATACAAAGAATTCATAAAATTTTTGTTTTATTCGGGTTACTCAAAGATAGAGGAGCTAATTGTCAATTCAAATTTCCATGTGAATCGATTTCTGAATTTTTGATTCTGGTGGTTGATATGGCTTTGCCATCTTTGGCTAATACTATAGGCACCACAACTATTTTTACCGGAGGTAGGTCTCTTTCTGCCCTCAATTTGTTAAGGAGTGCCCCTTTGTCGCTAGTTTCCTCACTTACAATCAGGGCCTTCACGTATTCCTCAAGAACCGCTGGACCAAATTCATTCTCGAGTCTTGCTATCTCATATGCCGAATCTGGAAAGTTTTCTTCAATTGTTGATTTTAACAGTGATATTCTTTTTGAATAATCATTTTCTGGGTTTTTCCCCTTTTTTACTGCTAATTGATCACTAGTGACACCAATTATTACTTTGGTTGAAATTGAAAATGCTTTATTCAATAATGCCATATGACCACTATGGATGATATCAAATGTTCCACCCATAGCAACTAGATCGAATGATTTCATGTAAAATTATGTGTGTAATAGATTATAATTTTTTATAAAATAAATGAAAACATGATTAGAGAAATTAAAAGAAGTGGATATTGATTACTTACCAGATCTTCTAGCAGTAATTGCAAGCCAGTATACCAAACCTGGTGCCAAACCTACAATCAGTGGGATGAAAACACCCATCATATTAGCATAATCTGCCATATTCAAAATAATTAATTATTCATATTTAAATCGTTCTCAAATCTCCAAAATTGTAAGTGATCTACAGACTAGAAAATAACAAACAAAAGATGGACTGAAGGGGATTTGAACCCCTGACCCCTCGCGTGCAAGGCGAGTATTCTACCAGTCTGAACTATCAGCCCTCTTCTAAGATCAAGCCGTGTAGATTTTAATTGTTGTCTTTAATTTGGTAAGAATTTTATTGGATCTATCATAACTTTTGTTATGGTACTTCTAGAATCTGAGGTTGCATTAACAACTGGAGATGTGGCACCTGACTTTGAACTGGTGGGTACTGATGACCAAAAACATTCACTTGATGACTATAAAGATTACAAAGGGTTGCTTGTTGTTTTCATGTGTAATCACTGTCCATATGTCAAAGCGAAAATAGAGGCGATAAAGGAAATCCATGAAAAATTCAATCATAATATAGCATTAATCGGCATCAACAGTAATGATTCTATCAAATATCCTGATGATAGTTTTGAGAGTATGAAGCAAGTTGTAGAGGAAAAAGACCTGAAATTTGATTATCTTATGGATGAGGATCAAGAAACCGCAAAAAAATATGGTGCAGTTTGTACACCTGATCCATTTCTTTTTGATCAGAATAGGAAATTGATTTTTCATGGAAGAATTGATGATGCGATGAACCCAGATGCTATTGCCGTCGAAAAAACTATGATCGTCAATATTGAAAAATTTCTAAATGGAGATACGATTGAAAAGGATTTTGAACCGTCAATAGGCTGTTCAATCAAATGGAAATAACAGCAGACTTAAATTTCCACAGAATACGATTGATTTTCAGGGCTCGTAGCTCAGCTTGGCTGGAGCGTTCGACTGATAATCGAAAGGTCATGAGTTCGAATCTCATCGGGCCCATCTTTGATTTTCATTTATGAAACTGATCTTTCAAATGTTGCCTGTGACCATTGTAAAACAGTTTCAAGATCTTCGTCTATAAAATCAGCATCAATCTTGATTTTTTCCAATTTACCACATAAAACAAGATAAAGATGCTTCTTCGATGATTTACCTCTTATGGATTTCACAGATTCTGCAAAAAATTGCAATCCTTCCTCTGTTGCCGAAAATATGACTATTATCATTATTCCCATCTTTCGCTTCCAAACCTTTGTCAAAAATTTCTGTAGGTCAAGATCAAATAAAACATCAATAGAGGAGGACATATCGCCTAGAGAATAAACTTGCCAACCATCTGAGTGAAATGAAGTAGATATGGCGTCTGAAAATAATGTGCTTTTACTATCAGCGGATATAACAATTACATTTTTTTTTTGATCTGTTTCAACGTTTTCTAGGTTAATAATTTGTATGGAATTTGAAATCATTTTTTCCATAAAAGTTAGTTCAGATTTTCCAATCTTTCCCTGATCAAAAAGGGTCTGAGTATACACAATTCCAGGTACTATAATCTCTGTAATTATTTTAATTGGGTTTTCTGTAGAATGAAAGCAGTTTCTGATTAAGGTATAAACAAGATTCTCCCTCTTAGAAATTAGATATTCACTGTATCTAGTTCTTGCCTTGAAAAAATCTTCAGGAAAGTGAAATTTCTCTATTCCATCCTCAACAAACCATATGATCACATTGCCAATATTTTTCTGTTTTATCAAACCCTCAGCAGAAAAAATATTCAGATATTTACTAACAGTGATTCTGTTTATTCCCAGTCTACCAGAAATCTCGAGGCCCGAAAATCCTGTCTTTGAATTGGCTAGCAAATCCAATAATTTCTCTTTTATATCCTCAATTTTGTATCCTCTTGTCATATGCAGTAATCAGTATATCTTGTATAAAGGCTAATTTCATGAATGAAAAATATTAATAAAAAAGATTATATAGTTAGTACCTTATTTTACGGTAAGGTACTATAATATGCCAAAGCCAGGTTTCAAATCAATCACAATCTCAGAATCTGTTTATGATAAATTTAATCAATCATATCTAAAGAACAAAAGTGAGTTGACAATGAAAGGTGTCAACAGTTTTGCGGGATATGTTACATATCTTCTCGAAGATGTAATGAAGAAAGATAAAACCTTTGCACGATATGCGCCAAAACTAGAAAAAGTTTCAGTTGATTCTGATAGAATTATTCTAAAAGATAATATGAAAAACAGAATTGCAGAAGTTGCAATTCAAAATGGTGAATTATTCTGTTTATTATGTGATGAAAAAGACTGTGTTCATATTGGATATGTATTTGCACTTCCAGATGTTTACGAAATCCTAAACTCAAAAGGTATCAAACAACCAAAATAAAATAGTGCAGGAGGTGAGATTCGAACTCACGAACTCCTGAGAGACGGGATCACCCATTTTTATGATCTTAAGTCCCGCGTGTCCAAAAGCAGAAATGCCTTCTTTGGCCAGGCTTGACTACTCCTGCACTAAAATTAGTAGATTTGAAACGAAATTTAACAGTTTATGGCTGAAAAATGGTCAAGAATTATAAGTATTTTTTTTGGTCATTTTGTATGCTCCGATAGCTCAGCCTGGTAGAGCGTTACATTGGTAATGTAAAGGTCGTGGGTTCAGATCCCGCTCGGAGCTTTAATAATTTTTAATGAGGATTTCAGAATGACCTGTTCGTTTTTTTGAATTTGAATTTATTGCACGATT
>Ga0208750_1000408_pt1 | contig 12912 bp, 14 predicted proteins | sample Knorr_S15_td_O2m_FD_185602 | JGI IMG/M metagenome (GOLD analysis project Ga0208750, IMG submission 185602) | Marine microbial communities from Southern Atlantic Ocean transect - Knorr_S15_td_O2min_ad_340m_LV (SPAdes) (version 2) | ecosystem: Environmental > Aquatic > Marine > Oceanic | place...
GCTTGGGTGAAATGTAGATTCAAATTTTCTCTCAAAAGATGTATATCACCGACTAAATGACTGATCGATGTAGCTGAGCTGGAATTATCGCTACCGCTGGATATTTTTTCACCGGTACATTCTTTTTCGTTCTACACAGCCATACCTTGATTGAATGCCATCGGTGAATCTTCTGCATCAAGCATTCGATGCAGAATACGCATTGTCGAGTGAAAATCATCCAAGTCAACCGAGCTTGTCAGAACAGAACGTGCGGGCTCTTCGGCATCAAACTCAGTCCTGCCATGCAATATGCGTTGGTTATTGAACAACAGTCCATCTCCTGCTTTGAGTTTCAAAGTAATAATCAATTTAGGGTCGTAGAGAATTTCGAACATGCGCATTAGTGCACGATAACACGGCTCAATCAGGTCAGCTGGTATGTCTAGTGGTGCAATTTGACGTTCGTTTATGCGCACGCCGGAGATGTCGTTATCGCTGTCTAATTTTATGATTGGCATACGCGCCTTGTACCACCGCGATTGACCGTCGGTATTAGCACCTAGATCAAGCCGTTCTGCAGCAATGGGAACCCGTGTCAGCAAATCGAAGTCTTCCGGCCATTTTTTTTGCATTTGGTAGGCCGCCTGAAATCCATCTACCAACGTCGAGTCACCACCGTTAGAACTGGGTTGCAACACCTGGAAAACAGTAACGCCAATGCACGACAATCGATAGGTTTCATCAACATGAGGCAGCAATTTAGATGTGATGTCGCCGACATTATCTACACTCGATTTCCTCGACAAATTGTAGGTACTGAAATGGGTTTGTCGCTGGGTACCAATCAATTCAATAAGCCGATGAGACTGTCCCGGTTCGGTCGGTAGGTTGATTACCTGGCAAAATCCATAATCGCGAACTGATTCCAGCATCGCTAAATGCTCTGCTTGGTCTATTTCGACTTGATTAAAATCAAATGTGGGCAGCGAATCTACAATTGAGCCATCCCATAAGGTCGGAAGGTGTTTTCTTCGCGCACGCTCCTGATCGGAGTAGCAGTGATTTCTCAACCACCGCGCCGAATAAACCGAGCGATGTTTGTCAGGCATCCATTGAACATGGACGTCGGTATTGGAATTGTTGCGTAACTCTGGCTCGATATTCGGTGGGATGTCGAGTAGCCGGATACCCCTAACAGCATCTATGGGGGTACCACATACTTTACATTCGCATTGATGGCGTAACCAGAGTGGATGGTAGCTGCTGTGGTTGCCGTCGCCCCAGGTAATAGTTAACTGACTATCATCAATGCTGGCATTTACAATCTCATACATTGCACTTTGTTCAGCCATAACCATTTCGAGTCTCGGTCTATACTATTTTTTAGGTGTTTATTTACCCGCTACTCAAAAATCTCGACGACGAGTCCCCGGTGATACGCATCACGCTACTGCAATGACGTCAATATCTCTCTCGTCGAAACTTGGAGGTCTACGTTTTCTGCCGCGAAACGCTCAAGCGGCGGAAATTTCAGGCCCGCTGGGTCCATGTAACCACGCATCTCGATCAAGTATCGATTAATTACGTCTTCGGTTGAATGCCTTTTCAGCCCGGTACGCAAACAAAATTCATTGTCGGGACCGTCGGGTCGACCAAAAGCACGCTTAAGTGTAATTGGCAACATGTCGTTATAGACCGATTGAAACTTCCCAAGCTGTTCGGATGCCGAGGAGAATTCGCGTAAATTCTCTACCCCATTTTTATAATGTTCCTCTTCATCTTCCAGCACTACCACCATTTTCTCTGCCCATGGTAAGTAGCTCGACTCACGATACTCCATGATCTGTTGGCTACCTGCCCGGTCAACGGTAAAATTAAAAACCGCGATATGTAACCAATTATCTAGGTCTACATTCCAGAAACTGGCTGCCGGTGGCCGATTCGCGATTAGATTCTCAGGATCTTCACCCAGATCAATCAGAAGATTACATAGCATCTGGCTGTGTTGTGCCTCTTCAAGTGCGAACTCAGCCGCGAGATGCTTTTCCCGCCAGGTAGGCGCTACGCCAATTGACCGGCCAAATATTTCTGCAGTTGCTGTCTCGGCATACAGTTGCCGAGTCATTAGACGCAACAACATGTCGCGATAATCGCCCGTGGCATCGGCTGCTGTATAGACTGTGGGTGCATTCGTATTTGACATTTACTCCTCCCTATTAACATAGAACCAAATGGGTCAACCCAGCGATAGAACCACCTTGCCGACAACTTCCCTGTTTTCCAGCATTTCAAATGCATTAGCAAATTCATGTAAGGATAGTTCAGCATGAATATTTGGTCTGATCTTACCCTGACGCCAGAGATTAATAATCTCCACTTGAGCGGCATTTACTATTTCTGGTTGTTTAGCGAAGTATCCATTGATCGTCATACCCACAGCTGCAATATTTTTCAGCAAAAGGTAATTGGATTTAATGTTCGGAATTTCAGCCGATGTAAATCCAAGAACAACAATGCGGCCGCCGAACGCAAGCGAACGCAACGACGCGTCGAAGGCCTGACCACCAACCACATCCAGGACGACATTGACACCTTTACCGCCGGTGACCGCGTAAACCTGATCACGGAGCTTGTCATTAAGTGGTGCCATACTAAGGTCAATAACATGATCGGCACCAGCATAACGTACGGCATCGAATTTTGTGGGATCTGAGGTGGCTGCAAGCACTGTCGCGCCGAAGGCTTTAGCTAACTGTACGCTGGCCAGACCAATGCCGCCGGAGGCCCCTGTAACCAGGACTGTCTCGCCCGCACGTAAAGCTGCGCGCTCGGTCAGAGCAATATACGCTGTCTGATACACCAATCCCATCGCAACTGCGGTAGGCATCTCGATCTCATCCGGCAACAGAAACGTACGCTGCGCGTCGGCGGTAACCTGTTCCGCAAAAGCGCCATAATCAACCTCTACCAGTACTCGATTACCTGGTTGAATATGTTCGACATCTGTTCCAACCGCGATGACCACACCTGCAGCTTCTTTTCCTGGAACAAACGGCGTCGCTGGAACAATCTGATATTTTCCGCGAATCTGCAGCAGATCGGGAAAATTTAACGCTGCAGCCACGGACTCAATTAGCACCTGATTCGATTCTGGCTGGGGAGGTTCGATCTCACGAACTTCAATCGAACTGAGCTTGTTAATTTCGTTGACTACGACGGCCAGCATAACTTATGTCCGAATTTATAATACCTTGTGATTAATTGACTCAACGGGTTTCCCCTATAATTGTAACGACTAATAACCTGGTGTAACCAGGAGGAAACACCATGCCCCAAGCAAAACTAATTCCTGCATTTGTGCCCAAGGATCAAGAAGTTTTTAAGGAAGTCAGTGTCGAATACACCAATAACAGCCGGGTTGCCCGAGTCACTATGAATACCACCGGTAAACGGCTCAACCCACTGACCTGCGATATTACTAACGAGATGGTCGCAGCCATCGACGAAATGCGATCGAAAGAAGACCTTCACGTCGTCATCCTTCGCGGCGCGGACGGGGCATTTTGCTGTGGTGATGACCTGGTTGAAATGCATGAAGGCCATTGGGGCAATCCCAACCAGGTGATGCGTCGAATTCGCTACTATCAGGAGTTTGCCCAACGTATCGAGGATCTCGACAAAACCACTATTGCTGTGGTCGAGGGGGTCGCTTGTGGTGGCGGGCTTGAGATGACGATGGTCTGCGACTTTGTTCTTGCTACAAAAGGCGCCGTTTGGGGGATGCCCGAAATCGACAATGCCATGACCCCGGGCTGGGGCGGCACTACGCGACTGATCCGTATCATCGGCCGTCGCCGAACTAAGGAGGTCAACATGATCGGCGCATTACGCTCCGCCCAAACGGCCGTCGATTGGGGCCTGTGGAACCGTGCTGTGCCCGACGATCAGATCGATAACGAGCTCGAAAAACTTGTCGAGGTGTTGTTGTCGAAAAACCAACAGACACTGCGTCAGATCAAGTTTGTAATCAACAAGAATGCCGATGCTGACGTCCAGACCGCGCTCGCCTTTGAGGCCATGAATGAAGTCATTACCTCGTCGGTTAACTGGCGAGAAGATACACCCAAAATTCCTGACGCGGAGCCCGGTAAAGGACTTGAAGCCTTCGCTGACAAGAACGAACTGTGGAATCATAGGCGTGAACTAGCCCAAGATTTCTGGTCTGATTAATGAGACGAACAACAATGGTGGATGTTAATTCCTCGCTAAATACGTCGCCTTACTGCGAGCTATCAGGCGCAGTCTGATAGCTTAAATTGGGTTAGCCCACTCTAGGATTCCATCACGCTATTGTCATTCGACCATGTGTGTGTGTAGGAACTCAAGAACCCTGTTTTGCACATCAGAGTCGTCAAGCAGGCTATGTTTACTCATTAACGATCCGGTTCTATAAACAATTGAACGGCTACCATTTTCTGAATTCATGTATCTACCGCAACTGCCCCGCGCCCACGAATCCTGAAACCACGGATCTTGATCAGCCACTAATGCCAGTACCGGCTCCGAAGATGATACGCTAATCCCCCGGTACTCACTCCACTCCGCATGGCAAGTCCATCCTTCAATCACTCTTGCATTAACACCACTGTCAAAATCTGTCGAGACGGTCGCGCTAGTGATCCCGCCCTCACTGAAACCAACTAGAAATATATTCCTCGAATCGACCCAATCTAATTGCTTTGCATTCTTGATAGCATTGAGCGCATCGTATTGCCTCATCTTTAGCGTTTCCCGGTACAGCCCTGCCCTTTTGGTTGCTGGGTCACAAGACTTTGGATATTTAGCTCGAGCAAAGCTGGTTGGTGCAATGACAGCGAATCCATTTTCAGCAAAAAAATCCAAGCGGATGTAGGTTCCCCACCAGACACCAGAACACCCATGGAGGTAAATAACAATGGGTAATTTCTCCTTAACCGGTAGCGCCTCGATAGGTAGGTTGCTAATCTGCCCTGCATATACCTGGTGATGTTTAGGTATTCGTACAAGAGCTGCTTGCCAGGTACGGTGTAACTCATCGGGACTAGACCAATCAACGGCACTCATCTCAGAGTTGGGTGTAAATTGCTTGGTTTGGTTGTTCAAACCATCACCACTCGCCTGGTTGCTATACAGCAGCAACAGAACAGACATCGCGACATGAATCATTGGCATGTGGTCAGATGTGGGGCTAGAGAGATTTGTGGTTAGTCACCCGCAAATCCACGTGGGACCAATCGGATGATCAGAGTCGTAAGGTTCAGGAGCCCCATATCCATCTTTGGCATAAAGGACAACCCTCCATCCGATTTGGCTTTCATAAATGAATCTCCGTCCCTTTTTCCGATGCCTCAAAAACGGCTAGGGTGGCGTTCAAGGTTTTCGTTGCATCCGTGGCACTGATTCTAGGCTGCTCTTTGCCTGCAATCACTGCACAAAAATGACGGATCTGTTCGGCATAAGCATCTACGATCTTGGCTTCGATAACTTCAGGGCTGATCTCGTGGAGCCAGTCGGGGTCACTGCCGGTATGTCTCCACAAAACCAGATTCGGAAAATCTAACGACGCCTTAGATCCTATAAACCGGTAGACATTTTGTGAAGTCTTGGGGAAATTAGGATTCTCACCTGTAGCCTGCTCCCAGGTCCAAGGAGATGGGGTAACGTCCGATAGCAAAAAAGTGCCTAGTGCCCCTGACTGGAACTCAAATAATAGTGCAGTAGTCTCCTCTTTAGGATGGGCTCGAATTCCTTTACTGACTTTGGCTGACAACGAGACAATTTCTCCACAGAGATACCTGAGGGTATCAATTTCGTGGATTAGATTGATCAGAACCGGGCCTGAAGTCTGCTGCTTGCGCCATTCCGGTTCGAAATATGAATCTGCTTTTCGAACTGCCCAGATGCCTGTGATGCCAACCAATTCACCCAAAACTCCGATTTCGATCACTCGTTTTGTTTGCTGCATTTCTTCGGAGTAGCGCCGGTGATGCCCGACCAGAACCTGCCTATTGAACCCCTTTGAAGCCTCAATAATCTGCTGCGCTTCTTCAAGAGATGGTGCAATGGGTTTTTCTACCAGCACATGGGCGTTGTGCTCGAGCGACGACAGAACCGGTTCCAGATGTACTTCGGTCGGGGTACAGACGATAACGCCTTGTGGCTGCTTGTCTTTCAGCATTTGACTAACTGATGCAAAAAAACCGACGTTACTTTCTATAGCGATTGATTCAGCGAGTGGATCTGTATCGACAATCGCCACCACTTCCGCTTCAGTCACCTCGGTGATTGCCTGCAGATGCCTTTTCCCAATAGTGCCGGCACCGATCAGACCCAGTTTAGTTCTATACTGTCCCATGATTATTGTTGCTCAGAAACCTACAGATCTAGTGATTCATTCGATGCAAAAAAAGATTACGATAGCCGGATAATAGATACCATGATCTCAGACATAGACTTGATACCAAGGCATCTCACAAGTAACAAAAACTCACCGGTCAACTTGACTTTACCCTACTAAAGGCAACCTAGTTTTTAATATCCGCAACCCAACTAACGCCAGATTTGAAACACTATATTCTAAGACGCGTTCTGCTGATGGTTCCAACTCTATTGGGCTCTGGAATTCTGGTCTTCTTTCTAATGAGAGTGTTACCTGGGGATATCTGCCTTGTCAGGTGGGTCGACTACGGTACGGATCTCGATCCGGCTTTGCTGGAACTCTGCCGGAACCAACTCGGACTGAATGCTCCCCTGCTGACTCAATTTCTTGAGTTTATTGGCGGGGTTTTAACATTGGACTTTGGTGAATCCATGTGGACCGGGCGCCCAATTCTAGAAGAATTCGAACTTCGGTTTGCACTGTCACTTCAGGTTGCTGTTATGGCAACAGTTTTTTCTGTTTTGATCGCTGTCCCTCTTGGTGTCGTAGCGGCTCTCAAGCAGAACACATGGATAGATTATATCGTGCGTATTATCTCCATCGCGGGCGTCGCGGTTCCATCATTTTGGCTGGGTATTTTGATCATCTTAGGATTGCTTATTGCGAGCCAAAACATTTTCGGCGAACCCTGGCTACCGCCAATAGAATACGTTTCACCGCTTGATGATTTTGGGCAAAATATTTCACAGCTGGTATGGCCAGCGCTGGCTACAGGTTATCGGTATTCCGCAGTGGTTGCGCGAATGACACGTTCGGCGTTACTCGATGTTCTGCGAGAAGATTATGTGCGAACCGCCTACGCGAAAGGCATGACGCCTAGAAGGATTGTCAGTCGCCATGCACTTAGGAATGCGTTTTTGCCCGTCGTCACCATTATCGGGATGGAATTTTCGTTCTTTATTGGAGGTCTTGTAGTCACAGAGCAGGTATTTAACCTGAATGGCTTAGGGCGTTTGATGGTGGACTCGGTTCTGTATTCAGACTACACCGTTATTCAGGCATTAACCATGGTTATAGTAGCCGTTTTCGTTTTGATCAATTTTTCGATTGATATTTTGTACGCTCGACTTGACCCACGTATCCGCTATACCTGATACCGGTAGAACGGTGAGCCATGGCCTAAACCGACGGCACTCGTTTGTCGCAAAGACAACTGTCAGGGTTCTATCCAAGGTTCAGATCGTAGATAGATCTAGGCCTAAGTTCTCGTTGGAAAATTCTGTAATAATCGGCGTTTGTCGGTCGTAGACAGATTCAAGTTTCGATCAACCCGAACGCCCCACTGGTGTCACAGGAGCAATGACAGGGCATCGACAGATACAGAGCATTCTGACAATCGATCTAGGATCATACTCAGAAATCGAGCATTTCAATGAACAGCCAACCATTTAATTTGCCAGGACAGTTCTTTAAGGGGAACCTTCATACCCATTGCACAGAGTCTGATGGCGACTATTCTGCAGAAGAAGTGGTCAAGCGTTATCGTCAGCAGGGCTATGACTTTCTGGCACTGAGCGATCATTTCCTTGAGCGCTATGACTATCCCATTACCGATACCCGCCCATACCGCTCGAATCGTTTTACAACGCTAATTGCGACCGAACTTCATGTTGGTAAGACATTAAATGATGAAGTCTGGCACATCCTGGCGGTTGGCATACCGCTGGATTTTGATCCGCCCCAAGAAAACGAAGACATTGTCGCAATATCAACACGCGCAGCCAACTTAGGCGCATTCATCGGCATTGTGCATCCGACTTGGTACGGTCTCCAGCCTGAAGACGCGCGAATTCTCCCCTTTGCACATGCGATCGAGATATACAACCATGGCTCAGAAGTCGAAAATGATCGCGGCGATGGCTGGGGTCTGTGTGATGTGCTTTTAAACGAGGGCCACCGTGTTTTTGCCTATGCAACAGACGATGCCCACCACATGACCCACGATGCTTTCGGGGGCTGGATACACGTTAAAGCGGAAAATCTAGATCCGGAATCGATTCTCCATGGCATAAAATCGGGCCACTTCTATTCCTCTCAAGGCCCCTATATTCACAATATTCGAATCGAGGATAATGATGTTGTCGTCGACTGTTCACCGGCTAGCGTTGTAATCATCTCTGGTCGAGGCTCCAGATCCACTAAGGAGATGGGTAACGGCCTGACACGAGCTCGTTTACCACTTGCAAGATTTAGAGATGCGCATTTTAGAATTACGGTAGTTGATGATAGGAATAGAAAAGCCTGGTCCAATCCTGTATGGCTGGACTAGACTCACTGGCGATGCAAATGTTGGTCAACGGAATTCATCGCCTAATTTAAGCGTGACAACAACCCCGGATACGACAAAATAGGCGGATACATGACCATCCCTACCAAAGCAACCGCAATCGGTATCAATCACATCGCTCTGGAGGTCGGCAATATCGCCGAGGCACTGGCCTTTTACGGGAGTTTTCTCAATTTTACGATCACGAGTCAAACTGAGGATGCCGCTTTTATCTATTTCGGCGATCAGTTCATAAATTTTGCAAAAGGTAGAACGCAGACACCCGATGAAAAACGCCACTTCGGAATTGCCGTAGATGACAAAGAACTGGTTCGAAACACCCTGACCGAAATGGACGTTACCCTACTTGGGGGTCAATTCCTGGATTTTCTTGACCCCTGGGGTAACCGTATAGAAATCACCACCTACACCAATATCATGTTCAGTAAAACCACTGCCATTCTTCGAGGGATGGATATGGATCATCTACAGAAAACAGACCAAGCCCTTGCCCAATTGAGCAAGCATGGGCTTGGTACACTCGATGATTCCAGGTAGAAACAATAGATCTACGCTATTTAGCCAGTCGATGCGATCGGAGGTTTGTTCGGCTAGCTACTAATTCGCGCTGAGCGTATCAAACTGACTGTTAGCCAACCGATTCCAGCAGCAGTGCAAAGCGGTATATACATTGCCTTAGAATTAGTTAAACTTTTAAACCTAACTTGAGTTAGTGTTGTATTGAGGAATAATTCAATGACAGAACTATCAGGCGTCTGTGTTCCAGTATGTACGCTCTTTAATGATGATGAGACCATCGATGAGCCAGGCTACTTACTGCACATTGACCGAATGATAGAAGCTAAAACCGATATTATCCTAGCCTGCGGAGGCACAGGCGAGTTTGCTTACCTGACCACCGAAGAAAAACGTCGCTTAGTTGAGATCACCGGTAAACACATAGAAGCTCGTGCCAGTTTTATTGCACAGACGTCTGCTATCAGTTTGCGTGACACGATAGACGCAACCAAGCACGCAGCTGATCACGGGGCCGATGCGCTCATGATTCTACCTCCCTATTTCGAAGGGCCTGATGCTGCTGGTGTGTATCACCATTTTGAAAAAGTTGCGGAAGCCACCGACCTCCCAATCATGGTGTACAACATTCCGGTACATTCTGGTTTCGATATCACACCAGACTTCTTCAGTAAATTGTTAGAAATAGACAACATCAAATACATCAAAGACAGCACTGGGGATCTGGTACGCATTCAGGAACTGTTGCAGACCTCAGGAAAAGTTTTTAATGGCGGAGACCCCATAACCTACCCCGCTCTGGCTGCTGGCTGCGTCGGTTGCGTATGGGGAGCAATCAACTTCATTCCAGAAGAAGCAGTTGAACTCTATGGGTTAGTACAAGAAGGTAAGCTCAGGGAAGCGAATCAACTTTGGCAACGCTTATTACCTTCCCAATTGTTCATCTGGACACATGTCTACAACTCAGCTGTAAAAACTGCTGCAAATTATCGAGGATTTAATGTGGGTCAGTGTCGAGCACCGGTACTGCCTCTGAGTAGTCAGGATCTCTCCATCCTGACTCAGAATCTAGACAAGATCGGTTAGATCGTACCGTTCTGTTTTGCAACTATAGCGCTCCTTTTCCTTACTGACTCGTTTGTACAATGCTAACCGTAGACTCAATCAGCAAAAGCTTTGGTGGACTGACCGCCGTTAACAATTGCAGTTTTACCATCGAAGCTCATTCAATTACTGGCCTTATAGGCCCGAATGGCGCAGGAAAAACGACGATTTTTAACGTGATCGCGGGCGCTATGAAGCCCGATACTGGTGGGGTCCAATTTCAAGGGACGGATATTACTAGCCAACCTGCACATAAGTTATTCCACCTTGGAATCATGCGAACCTTTCAAATTCCTCAAGAATTTTTCGCGATGACGGTCCTGGAAAACCTTATGGTAGTTCCAGCAGAACAGTCAGGCGAGAACCTATTCCATGCCCTGCTATCGCCTGGAAACGTTGCCGTGCGTGAGAAGGAAGTTCGTGAGCGAGCAATAGATGTGCTGGATTTTCTACGCCTCACCCATGTGGCTGATGAACTCGCCGGTAATCTATCTGGCGGCCAGAAAAAACTACTAGAACTCGGCCGTGCGATGATGGCTGACCCTGACATCGTATTGCTGGATGAGCCAGGTGCCGGTGTAAATCCGACTTTGCTCGGCGATCTGGCTGAAATGATTGAACGTCTTAACAAAGAAAGAGATTACACATTTTGTATTATTGAGCACAACATGGATATGATCGCTCGCTTGTGTGATCCTGTCATCGTCATGGTAGAAGGTGCAGTACTTATGCAGGGTGATATGAATACTGTACGCGCTGACCCTCGCGTATTAGATGCGTATCTTGGTGGCGATGTACACGGAGCACCGAACTGACCGATGCCTGTACTCAGCATAGACAATTTATCGGGAGGCTACGGCGAGGCCGATATTCTCCATGGGGTCTCACTAGAAATAAATGCTGGTGAAATTGTCGTCGTAATTGGTCCAAATGGTGCGGGGAAATCTACGGCTATGAAAGCCGTATTTGGGCTATTACGATTATCTGGCGGATCAGTTCATCTCGCCGGCGAAGAAATTACTAACATGGACCCCGCGGAAGTTGTTAACAAAGGTGTCTGCTATGTCCCTCAGACCAACAATGTATTTCCAACTTTAACCGTACACGAGAACCTCGAAATGGGTGCTTACATTCGAAAAGATGATTTTCGACCGCGCCTGCAGGAAATATACGAGATGTTTCCGCCACTGGCTGAAAAAAAGAGGCAGGCAGCTGGTGAACTATCCGGCGGCCAACGCCAGATGGTGGCTATGGGGAAAGCGTTGATGCTCGAGCCAACACTCCTAATGCTGGATGAACCTACAGCCGGCCTAAGTCCAATCTATCGCAATGAAATATTTCAAATCGTACGTCAAATCAACGACTCTGGGGTACCAATTCTGATGGTAGAACAAAATGCCAAACAGTCCCTTGCTGTTGCTAGTCGAGGTTATGTTCTTGTTGACGGCCAGAATCGTACAACCGGCAAAGGAACTGATCTTTTGAACGACCCCGAGATCGCAAAAATGTTTTTGGGCGGATAACGATTCTAGAATGGACTTCATTAATTTTTATCTAATCCCTGGCCTTGTCCTTGGCAGCATCTACGCGCTCGGCGCAATTGGTGTTTCGTTAGTCTTTGGGATTCTCAGGTTCGCTAATTTTGCTCACGGCGAGCTTATGCTGATCGGCGCTTATATTACCTACTCGCTGATGCAGTTTACCGGGCTACATCCCTTGATCGTGTTGCCCATTGCTATGTTATTCACCAGCTTGGTTGCTGTCGGTATTGATCACACCTTTTACAAACCTTTTCGCGCTTCTAAGTCCACCATTGTCATTGTTGCGTCATTTGGCATTGCATTGATGGCTCGATCGGCCGTCCAAATTATCTGGGGTGTTGATACGTTTTCCTATTCATCCGGTCGCATACAAATGCCAATGATCCTATTCGATACACTGCGTCTTTCACATAAGCACGTGTGGATTGTCTGTTGTTCTGTAGCTCTAATGACCGTTATACATTTGATCCTAACTCGTACCAGAACCGGCAAGGCTATGCGAGCAATGAGCGACTCTGCTGAATTGGCTAGACTAACTGGAATTAAAACCGAGAACGTAGTTAAAGCCACCTGGGTCTTAGGTGCATCCCTTGCCACAGCCGCTGGCGTATTTCTAGGATGGGATTCGCACTTACACTCGATGATGGGCTTTTACATGTTGTTACCTATGTTTGCTGCCGCAATATTAGGTGGTATCGGACAACCCTATGGCGCAATGGTAGGTGGGCTTGTGGTAGGTCTTGCCGAAGAATTATCCGCATATCCCTGGATAGGTGATAGCCCATTGCTTTCACCGGCATACAAAGCTGGGGTGGCCTTTGCTCTGATGATCATCATGTTGATCTGGCGACCCAGTGGACTGTTTAAAGGCAGGGTTTTCTAGGATGGATTCAGCACAAGCCTACGGCTATATGCTGTACTTTGTATCGCTGATGACGATGGGCGGCATTTACGCAATTATGTGCCTGGGCCTCAATATCCAATGGGGGTTCACAGGCCTCTTT
>Ga0208750_1000409_pt1 | contig 12909 bp, 10 predicted proteins | sample Knorr_S15_td_O2m_FD_185602 | JGI IMG/M metagenome (GOLD analysis project Ga0208750, IMG submission 185602) | Marine microbial communities from Southern Atlantic Ocean transect - Knorr_S15_td_O2min_ad_340m_LV (SPAdes) (version 2) | ecosystem: Environmental > Aquatic > Marine > Oceanic | place...
GCGCCACCCCTGCGAAAACGCCGACTCGACGGCCCCGTAGAGGTCCTCCTCGCTGATGAGCTTGTTGATGACCTGTCGCATCCGCCAGGTCCCCGCCTCGGGGGCGAAGGTCAGGCCGGTGCGGCGCGCCCGCTGGATCTGGGCGGCGATTCCGACGGTGAAGGCGTCGACCCGCAGGCTCGGCAGCGAGACCGACACCTGTCCGCAGGCATCGTCGGAGACCGTGTCCTCCACGACCTCCTGAATGCCGCTGAAGTCGGCGGTGCTGAGGGAGGTCAGCGCAACCTCGTCATAGCCGGTTCGACGCAGGCCGTCGGCCACCATCGTGCGCACCTGATCCGCCGGCCGCTCGCGTACCGGTCGGGTGATCATGCCTGCCTGGCAGAAGCGACATCCCCGGGTGCAACCCCGGAACACCTCGACGTTGAGCCGGTCGTGGACAACCTCGGTCAGCGGAACCAACTGGTTCTTCGGATACGGCCACTCGGCGAGGTCGGCGATCGTGCGCTTCTCCACCTTCTCTGGAGCGGCAGGGTGGACCGGACGAACGCCGGCAAGCGCCCCGTCTTCGCTGTGGTCCGCTGTGTACAGGCTCGGCACGTAGACGCCTGTGATCCCGGCGAGGGCCACGTGGACATCCTCGCGGGCGGTCCGCCCCTCCGCCTTCCATGCGGCCACCACCACACTGATCTCCGACACCACCTCCTCGCCGTCCCCCAGGACGGCGGCGTCGATGAAGTCGACCAACGGCTCCGGGTTGTAGGAGCAATGGCCGCCCACCAGCACAAGCGGGTGCTCCGGGCCACGGTCGGCGGCCAGGATCGGGATCCCGGCAAGGTCGAGGCACTCGAGCAGGTTCGTGTAGACGAGTTCGGCCGACAGGTTGAAGGCCAGCACGTCGAAGTCGCCCGCCGCACGGTGCGTGTCGAGCGAGAACAGGGGCAGGCCCTCACGGCGCAGCACAGCGGCTAGGTCGGTCCACGGCGCGTAGGACCGCTCGGCCACCGCATCGGGCCGTTCGTTTAGGATTTCGTACAGGATCTGAAGACCCTGGTTGGGAAGCCCGACCTCGTAGGTATCCGGATAGATCAGGAGCCAGGCCGCCTTGTCTGGATGGTGCGCCGGGATGATCATCCCGTCTTCGCAACCGATGTAGCGGGCTGGCTTCTGGACCTCGCCGAGGACTCTCTCAAGCTCGGGCCAGAGCGAACTCATGGTGATGAGACTCTATCGACGCTTCGGCTCGCTTCCCCGGCATGGTGGACGTCCGTGTCCTCCGCCTCAGAACATCCCGCGGTCCCGGGCCTGGTGGCGCCGCATGTGGATGCTCTGGACGAGCCCGAGGGCGAGGAAGGTTGCGACCACAGACGAGCCGCCGTAGCTGATCAGGGGCAGGGGAATCCCGGTGATCGGCATCATTCCGGTCGACATGCCCACGCTCTGGAAGACCTGGAACAGCAGCATCGAGAACACCCCAGCGGTGACGAGGAGCCCGAACCGGTCGTCGGCCAGGCGTCCGATCCGCCAGATTCGGGCCAGCAGGAGACCGAACAACCCGAGGACGACGACGCTGCCGACGAAGCCCGTCTCCTCGGCGATAACCGTGAAGATGAAGTCGGTCTGCTGCTCGGGGACGAGGTCCGAAACGTTCTGGGTGCCTTGGAACAGGCCCTTGCCCGTGATCCCGCCGTTGCCGATCGCCACTTCCGCCTGCTCGAGGTTGTAGCGCGCCCGGGTGTCCGCCTCCTCGTCGATGAAGACGAGGAGGCGTTCGACCTGGTACGCCTCGAGCCTTTCCGACTGCAGGACTGCGACCGTTCCGGTCAGCAGTAGCAGGCACAGCACCGCCAGGTGTCGACCAGGCACGCCGGCCACGAACACCATCCCGGCGAAGATGGCCCCGTAGACCAGGATGGTCCCGAGGTCGGGCTGGGCCATGATCAGGAACACCGGCACTGCCACGGAGACACCGGCGACCAGCAGTCGCCAGACACCGACTCGGTCGCCCGAACCGAGGATCACCGCCAGGGCCACGATGATCGCCACCTTGCCGAACTCGCTGGGCTGCATCTGGAAGCCGCCGAGGGAGAACCGGGCGCGGGAGCCCTTCACCTCGATGCCGGCCGAGAGCACCGCGAACAGCAGTCCCACCGTCGACAGGTAGGCGAGGGCCATCAGCCGACGGGCCCAGCGGTGGCCGATCAGGGCCGTCAGGGCCATGACGACGACTCCGATCCCGGCGAAGACGAGGTGCCGTTTCAGGAAGGTGTCGTCCGCCGGGCGCAGCTCGGTCGCCGGGCCGCGTGTTGCCGAGTACACCATGATCACGCCGACCCCGGCGAGGAGCAGCGAGAAGACGGGCACGCCAATGTCGATGTGCCGGGCGAGCGAGGGGCGGGCCTCCCGGAACTGGTGTCGGACGGAGGTCATCAGGCACCCTCCCGGAGGGCGTCCAACCCCTCGAGCACCTCGGCCACGTCCTCCAACAGCCTCGTGCAGTCGATGACCTCGCCGCGGACCCTTACCCTGCCGTCGGCGTCGAGGACCGGGCCCGAGGCCGGGTCCGCGGTCGGATCGGATCCCTCGAGGTGACCGAGTGAGTCCTCGCCGGTGATCCACTGGTACCAGTCGACACAGAGGGGAAGGGCGACCGAGCGGGAGTAGCTCACGGCAGCCGTCGGCGCCTCCTCAATGCCGTCGACGAGGACCGCCTTCAGGAGGCGGGCCACGAGCGGTGCGGCGACCTGGCTGCCGAACCCGGCCTCCTCGATCACCGCCGCGATGGCGTGCGTGGGCTGCTCGACCGGTCCGAAGGCGGCGAACAGCGACGTGTCGGCCTTGCCCCGGACCTCCGCCGTGCCGGTCTTACCGGCGATCGGCACCCGGTCGACGGGAAAGTACGCGCCGCCGGTCGCCTCCGAGTTGAATGCCCAGTAGGCAGTGCCATGCTCGTCGCTCGTCACGCCCGAGAGCCCGGCCACGGCGATGTCGCGGAACTCCGGGTCGATGTCCACCGTGGCCATCTGCCGGGGGCCGAAGTCCCGTACCTCGTCCCCATCCCTGGTGCGCACGGAGGAGACGACGTTGGGGGAATGCAGGGTTCCCCCGTTGGCGAAGGTGGCGAAGGCATTCGCCAACTGGACGGGCGTGACGAGGACGTCCCCCTGGCCGATGGCGATGTTCACGTTGTCCCCCGGGTACCAGTTGCCATAGGGAAAGGCCGTCGGATTGTCGGAGTGGCGCTGCTCACGGTTCTGCGGCGTCGGGAGGAAGCCGTCCTGCTCGAAGGGCAGGGTGATGCCGCTGCGAAGGCCCATCCCGTAGTCCCCGGCGGCGTCCTGGATTCCGGTCTCGTTATGGATCGGGTTGATGTAGATCGACTCCCCGATCGTGTAGTAGTAGACATCGCTCGAGACGGTGAGGCTGCGCTCCAGGTCCACCTGGGGGTTGGGTGCGCTCTTGGCGTTCCGGAACACGCAACCGCCCGCCTCGACGTCCTCGACCTCGGTCCCGCTGCAACTCTGGAGTACGTAGTAGCCGGGGTCGTCCCAGGCCTCGTCCGCCGGCTTCACCCGTCCTGTCCCGAACACGCCTTCGTGCCAGGCGGCGTGCGCCGTGAAGAGTTTGAAGGTCGAGCCGGGTGCGTATTCGCCCTGGATCGCCCGGTTGAACATCGGGAGGGCGTTGGCCGGGTCGTTCAACTCGTTCCAGCGTTCCACGCGGAAGCCGCCGATGGACTCGTTGGGGTCGTAGCTCGGATAGGAGCCTATGGCCAGGACGTCACCAGAGGCGGGGGCCAGGATCACCACCGCCCCGCCCGGTGCGTCGAAGTCCGGCGGGTCCTCGTCCGAGTCGGGGTCGCGCTCGGGCTCCTGGGACCGGGCGGCGAAGACGGCCCGTTCCAGTTCGGTCTCGACGAGGTACTGCAGGTCGATGTCGATGGTCAGCACGACGTCGTCGCCGGGGATGGGGGTGAGGAACAGGTCGTCGCGTTCCCTCACGATCCGACCCAGGCGGTCGACCTCGACGACGCGCCCGCCGGCCACGCCGCGCAGGTCGTCCTCGAAGAGCAGTTCGATGCCCGCCTTGCCGACCTCGTCGCGCAGTGCGTAGTCCTTGCCCCCCGGGGGCCGGCGGTTCCGGTACTCGGTGTCGTTGAGGGGCCCGACCCAGCCGAGGAGGTGGCTTGCGAGGTTCCCGTAGAGGTAACTCCGCACCGTCGAGTCCACGACCCGGATGCCCGGGTACTGGTCGGAGCGTTCCCCGAAAAAGATCAACAGGTCCTCACCGACGTCGACCGCCACCGGCACGTCGTCGTAGAGGCCGTAGGCGGGATCCTCGAGCGCCGCCTCGATGTCGATGGTCTTGAGGAGTTCGTTGCCGGACCGGTTCACCTCGATGGCAATGCGAGTCAGGACCTGTAGACGCTGTTCCTCGTCGAATCCGGCCTGATCGAACTCCCTTCGATTGATCGTGACCATCGTCGTGATCCGATTGCCGACCAGTACCCGACCCTGCACGTCGAGGATCCGCCCCCGGGGAGCCGTCACCCGGATCTCTCGGATCACGTTCTGCTCGGCGACGGCGACCGCCTGCTCGGTCGTGATGACCTGCAGATACCAGAGGCGGGCGACGAGCGCTGCGAACAGCGAGATCGCCACAACGGCGACCACCCGCATCCGATAGCGGGTGAGGTCATCCATGCCGGTCGACCCGGATCGGGAATCGTCGCTGCGCAACGCCGTTGTCCCGCTGCGAGCATCCGTGACCGGCCATCTCAGCCTGCACCGCGTCGGATCTCGATGGTGCCGGGCAGGCCGCCGGTCGCCGCCCAGCGCACGACCCGGTTCACCGGTGCCGCGACGACGACGGTGAGGATGCCGGCCAGGACAGCCTGGCGTACGAACGCCTGCGGGGTCTGGCCAAGGATGCCGAACAGCATCCCCACGACCGAGGCGAGTCCCTGTCCGGCCGCCACGGCGGCAAGGACGGCGAGGCCTCCCGTGACGGGTGTAGAGCGGAGCATGCGGAGTTCGAGGCTGCTGACCGCCACTGCAAGGGGCGGGTAGACGAGGGCGTGGAGGCCGAGCGGTGCGCCGACGATCGAGTCGTGGAGCAGCCCGGCGAAGAAGGCGGTGATGGCCCCGCGCTCCGGCCCGCCGTGGAAGCCCGTCAGTATGGCCACGAGGAGGAGGAGTTCGACGGACACCCCGTCGACCCGTAGTTCGTCGAGGAGCGTCCCCTCGAGGGCCACGGCGGTCACGAGGACGAGCAGTACCCGCAGGCGCGGCGTCATGGGCGCGGGCTCCCGGTCGGGCCCGACTCCACGTCGAGCGGATCGCCCTCGGGATGCGCCAGAACGACGTTGAGGAAACTGAGGCTCTCGAGGTCGGCGTTGAGGTCGATGACCACGTTCCGTTCGTACTCGGCGTGTTCGTCAGTGTCGATCACGCGTCCCACGGGGATGTCGGGTGGCAGGAGGCTCCGCCCTCCGCTGGTGACCACGGCCTCGTTCCAGTCGATGTCGGCGTCCATGCGGATTCCGGCTTCGATCTTGAGAGTTCCCCGCCCGGTGCCCCGGGCCAATCCCTCGTCCTGCGAGGCGACGAGGCGCACACCCACGAGGAACTCCGGGTGCGTTGCGAGGATCACCGTGGACCGGGACCGGTCAACCTGCTCCAGACGGCCCACCAGGCCGGCTCCGGTGACGACCGCCAACCCTTCGCTCAACCCTTCGTCGGTCCCTGCGTCGACCTCGATGCGGTGGGTGCCGAAGTTGCCGGGCGGCGTGCCGAGGATCCGAACCACCACGGTGTCCGTCTTTGTGTAGTCGAGGCCCACCTCTCCGAGTAGGCGTTCGAGAAGTTCGCTGTCGGCGGCATCGGTCACCGACCGGCCACGGAGGCGGGCGAGTTCGACGGCAAGTCGCTCGTTCTCGGCGCGGAGGTCCTCATAGCCGAAGATCCCGTTCCAGACGGCCTGGATGGGATCGGTTGCGGTGTCCGTGACGGAGCGAAGGGGTTCGAAGATGTCGCGGAGGCCCTGTTGGAAGGCATCCAGGGGCGCCGCTCCGCGGATGTGCAGCGTCAGGAGAGTGAAGGCCGCTGCGGCGAGAAGCAGCAGTGTGGGGCGGGGCCGCTCGGTGGGCCGAGGCGCGGCCACCGGCTACTCCGGCGTGTCGTCGAAGATGACTTCGCCAAAGGTCCCGAACTCCTCGAGGGCCCGGCCGGCGCCCAGGACCACCGAGAGCCGCGGGTCCGGGGCCATCCAGACCGGCATCCCGGTCTCGGCCCGGATGCGCTGGGACAGGCCGTTGAGTAGCGAACCACCTCCGGTCAGGGTGATTCCCCGCTCCATGATGTCGGCGGCCAACTCCGGGGGCGTCCGGTCGATGGTTACCTTGATCGCGTCGACAATGTCGGCGACACGGTCCTCGATCGCCTCGCGGATCTCGCGCGTGTTGATTTCGAGGGTCCGCGGCAGTCCGGTGAGGAGATCGCGGCCACGGATCTCGGCGCGCATCTCGTCGACCAGGGGTGTGGCAGAGCCGAGTGCCATCTTGATCTCCTCGGCGGTCCGGGAGCCGGTGGCGATTCCATGTTCCTTCTTCAGGTACTGAAGGATGGCTTCGTCCAGCTCGTCGCCGCCCACCCGTGAGGACTGGCTGGCGACAACGCCGCCGAGCGAAAGGACCGCCACCTCTGTTGTGCCGCCACCGATGTCGACGATCATGCTGCCGATCGGTAAGGCAACGGGGAGGCCTGCCCCGATTGCAGCCGCCATCGGCTCTTCGATGATGTAGGCGGGAACGCGTGCGCCGGCGTATTCGGCGGCTTCCTGTACCGCCCGACGTTCGACGCCGGTGACTCCGGACGGCACGCAGATCACCATGCGGGGCTTCGACCAACGCCGGCGGTGGACCTGTTGGATGAAGTAGCGGAGCATCTTCTCGCAGACGTCGAAGTCGGCGATGACCCCGTCCTTGAGGGGCCGCGTGGCCTGGATGTTGTTGGGCGTACGGCCGATCATCCGCTTGGCCTCGGAGCCCACGGCCAGTGGGGTTCCGCTCAGGACGTCGACGGCCACAACCGAGGGCTCGTCGAGCACGATGCCCTCGCCCCTGACGTAGACCAAGGTGCTCGCTGTGCCGAGGTCGACGGCGATGTCGCGACCTCCCAGGACCGGACCGCCTCCTCGCCTGTTTCCTACGGGCATCGTCCGTCCCTGGTCTTCCCGGTATCCGGGTCTTCGTGGTCGAGATCACGCGTCTGGACACGCGTAACGGACCGGGGGTTCACGCCTGGAGGCGATTCCCCATCAGTCGTTCCCGAGAACGTAACGCATTCGTCACGAGTTCGCCACTCTCAGCGCACGATTGACCACGCAAAGGCGTCGTCGAACGCGCGTCCTGCGGGGATTCGGAGAAGCCGGTTGCAGGGAAGCGGCACACTCGCCGGCTACGCCTCCGGGAAGAAGATCCCGATCTCGCGCTCGGCCGACTCAGTGGCATCGGAGCCGTGCACCAGGTTCTCGGTGACGAGCAGTCCGTAGTCGCCGCGGATCGTACCGGGCGCTGCCTGGGTCGGGTCGGTGGCCCCCATGAGGGCACGGACCACGGCGAACGTGTCGCTCGGGCCCTCCACGATCATGGCCACCACGGGGCCTCGGGACATGAAGGCCACGAGTTCCCCGTAGAAGTGCTTGTCCACGTGCTCCTCGTAGTGCCGACTGAGCGTCTCAGCATCGAGCGTGCGTAGTTCTACGCCTGCCAATCGGAGGCCCTTGCGCTCCAGGCGATCGATGATCTCCCCAACGAGGCCACGCTCGACGGCGTCGGGCTTGCAGATGACGAGGGTGCGGTCCATGGCCCCGAAGGCTACGGGCGCGACCAGGGATTCCTGCCGCCAGCGGGACGATCACCGGGGTTCCCCGGGTCTCAGCCGGCTTCTTCGCGCATCCCTGCGAGCACCTCCCGGGCAGCGGCGAGCACGTAGAACGAACCCGTGACGAGGATCAGGTCGTCGTCGTCGGCCAACGCGATCGCCCGGTGGACGGCTTCGCCGACATCGGCCACCGCCTCGGCGTCGACGCGCTGCGGGTGCACCTCCCACACCATGCCCCGCTTGGGGTGATCCTGTCGGGCAGCCCAGTCGGCGGGCGCAACGACTCCAGCATCGGCCAGGCGCTCGCCCGCGTCCCGACCCGCACCGTGGGACAACCCCACCGAGGCAGGCTCGCGTTCTGACCCCGGCACGAACGTCCCGACGGGCACCTTCGGGCCGCGGGCCGTGAACCAGGTGAACATCCCCGGAGGCTCGACCCGATGCTCGTCGTCCACCCCTGGTTCGACGTTCATCCAACCACCGCCCTCCGAAGCGAGCACGGCAACCGCATCGACCAGGGAACCGTGGTCGTCGTCGACGTGCAGGATCTCGATGTCGTGACGGGCCACGGGGCGACGCTACCCCTGGCCGAAGCTCGCCAAGGCGGTGCCGGTATCTTGACGCCGTGCCCAACCCCACCGCAGATCGCCCCCTGCGCATCGCCACCCTGGTCAAGCAGATCCCCAAGTTCGAGGAAATGCGCCTGGGCGACGATGGGCGCCTCGTACGAGACGGCGTCGAACTCCACATGAACGACTACTGCCGACGGGCCGTTCGCACCGGCTGCGACCTTGCCGAGGCCACGGGCGGTACCTGCACGGCCATCACGCTCGGGCCACCCGAGGCCCACACTGTCCTGCGTGAGGCGATCCTGTGCGGCTGCGCCGGTGGCCTGCACGTGTCCGACCCGGCGTTCGCTGGGAGCGACACGTTGGCCACGGCCCGGGCTCTGGCCGGCGCCCTCGAGGCCCACGGCCCCTGGGATCTGGTGCTCTGCGGGCGCAACTCGGTCGATGCAGACACCGGTCAGGTGCCCGCCCAGGTGGCGGAGCTTCTGGGCCTGCCCTTCCTGTCGGGCGTCCGGGAGTTGGACCTCGTCAAAGGGACCGTGCGCGTGCTCCTCGAGCACGACGACGAGTGGGTGCGAGCCGAGGTGGACCTGCCGGCGGTGCTGTCGTGCGCCGAACGGCTGTGCGACCCATGCAAGATCAAGGAACCCGAAGCGTGGGCCACCGTCGACGCCCGGCTACTCACGACGATCACGGCCGCCGAGATCGGACCGGGCCCGTGGGGACAGGCGGGCAGCCCGACCTCAGTGGGCGTGGTCCGGGTCCTGGAGGTACTGCGCATAGGCGAGCGTCTCGAGGGAGCTGGAGTCGAGCAGGTCGACCGGGTCTTCGAGGTGCTGCGTGACCGTGGTGCACTCGTCGCTGACGACCGTCCATCTGATCGTGTCCCCGAACCTTCACCGGACGGCCACGAAGTCGTCGTGCTGGTCGAACCCGACCGCGAACGGGTGGCCGCCGAACTCCTCGCCGTCGCAGCCGGACTGGGCGGCCGGGTGACCGCCATCGGGATCGGCGCCGCCGCTGACCTTTCGGCACGGGGCGCTGACCGGGTGCTGAACGTGGACGGGACGCTTCACGAGGACGACCTTGCGGCTCTGCTCGCCCAGCGGCTAGCCGACGACCCGCCCTGGGCCGTTCTCGTCCCCGGCACCGCATGGGGTCGACATGTCGCCTCGCGGCTGGCGGCCCGCCTCTGCACCGGCCTCACCGGCGACGCCGTCGGCCTCGAGCGACGCGGTGACCGACTGGTGGCCCTCAAGCCCGCCTTCGGCGGACGCCTCGTCGCCGAGATCACCTGCTCGTCGCCGATCCAGATGGCGACGGTGCGACCCGGCGTTCTTCCGCTCCCGGAGCCACGTGGGCCCCGCCGGATCGAGGTCGAACACCTCCGCGGCGACGTCCGAGGCCGGGTGCGCGTGCTCGAGCGCTGGCGGGACGACGACGCCGACCTGCTCGCCAACGCCGAGGTCGTGGTCGGCGTCGGGGTGGGCGCGGATCCCGACGACCTCCCGCTCGTGCGGCAGTGCGCCGAGGACCTCGGTGCCGAACTGTGCGCCACCCGCAAGGTCACCGACGCGGGTTGGATGCCGAGGGCCCGACAGGTCGGCATCACCGGCCACTCGATCGCGCCGCGCCTCTACGTGGCGATCGGCATCTCGGGACGCTTCAACCACACGATCGGCGTCCGCCAGGCGGGGACGATCGTAGGCATCAACACCGACCCGAACTGCGAACTCTGGGAGGGTTGCGACATCGGCCTCGTAGCCGACTGGCGCGAGGCTCTCCCCGCCCTGGTTGAACGCCTGGCCTGACCGGCCAGGGCATTGGCGCGTCAACGGCCCTTGCGCTGCGCCTCTATACGGTCCGCCAACCAGTCCTAGCCTCGTTCGCCGATCTCAAATCTGGTCAGGGCCCAGGTACCACCGACGCAGGCTGCGGCGAGGACGACCACGGTGCCGACGATCGCGGTGGTGACGCCGAGGTGGGGGTCGTAGAAGACGCCATTGTCGTTGATGGAGATGATGGCGTCACTCCATCCATAGGCGTACTCGCGGATGGAGTCCCAGCGCAGGGAGTCAAAGATACGGGTGGCGAACGTCTCCCAAACGAAGACGTAGACGAGGCCGAAGATTAGGGCTCGGCTGGTGACGGCGCTGAGGGCAACGAAGGCGGCACAGTACAGGACAGACGCGACCAGGGCACCGAGTCCGAGCCCGAGCATGAGGCCGTCAGCGGTAGGGCTCTCGTGGATGATCCAGGTGGTGGCCATGGTGGCCGGCACGACAAAGAGGGCTGCAGCCACCGAGGCGACGCCGATCTTGATGGCGATGATTCGCCATCGTTCGATCGGTTTGGTGAGCAGGAAGACGGCGGTGCCATCCTCTATCTCGGCACCCAGTGAGGCTGTCCCGAATACAAGGGCCACCAGGGGAAGCAACAGGGTAAAGATCATTACGCTGACCATGCCGAGTGCGACCTCCTCGGTGGCATCCCCTGAGCCGGCTTTGTCGGAGAGCCGGTAGATCACTGCACTCAGGATCGGAAGCGCCAGCAGCAGTCCGATCACCAGGGTGCGGCGCCTTCCTAGAAGTTGGCGTGTGGTGAGGGAGATCAGGACGTTGTTCATCGGGCTACCAGGTAGGCGAAGACGCTCTCGAGGGAATCATCTGCGGGTTGGAGTTCTTGGAGCGCAACGCCACTTGATCGGATGAGGGGTGCGATGGATTCGGTGAAGGCGCCAAAGTCTGTCGTCTGGACTTCCATGACGTCGCTGTCAAACGAAACAAGGGTGACATAGGGCCGATCAACCAGTGCGGCGGCAAGGGCGCGATTGTTACTGGACCTGATTGTGAAGGCATGGGGCCGGCTGGTCATGAGGCGACGAATCTGACGGAAGTTGCCGGCGGCGCCCAGGCGGCCACCGATGACGACGAGGACGTCTTCGGCGAGGTCTTCAACATCTTCGAGGATGTGGGAAGAGAAGACGATGGTTCGGCCAGAGTCCCCTAGTTCCTTGAGCATCGTGTTCATCTGGAGCCGCTGACGGGGATCAGTACCGTTGAACGGTTCGTCGAGGATCAGGATGTCGGGGTCGTGGACGAGGGCGGCGGCGATCTTGGCTCGTTGACGCATGCCCTTCGAGTAACCGCTCATCTTGCGATGCATGGCGTCGCCGAGTTCAACCATGTCGATCGCTGTCTGGGCTGCAACTTCAGGTTGGGGAAGCTGGTGGAGTCGGGCGCTAGCCAGGGCGTACTCCCAGGCCGAAAGGAACGGGTAGGTGACCTCGCGTTCGGGAACGAGACCGATGTTGCTGTACATGCTTGTGTTCTTCCAAGCCGACTCGCCATTGACCAGGACCTCGCCCGAGGAAGGCTCGAGAAGGCCCGCCATCATGTGCAGCAGTGTCGACTTGCCGGCGCCGTTGGGGCCGAGCAGTCCCGTGATCCCGGGCTCGAGTTCGAACGAAATGTCGTTGACGGCCACCAGGTCTCCGTACCAACGAGATGCCGATCGTACCGAGATCGCTGCATGCGGTTCCGGCGATGGCGGAGCAGCAGCGGAGTTCACAGCGTGACCTTGCGATAGCGGCGGATGGCAAAGAACAGGGCGATAGCAGTCTGAGCGACCAACGCCACAATCCACGTCCAGCCAGGAAGGTCGGCGTAGGCGACCTGATCGGCCATTTCGCCCATTCGATCCGCACGCGCTGGGACAGCGTCGAAGATGACATACGTGGTGGCGTTCATTGCATAGCCCGGAGTGGCGAGCATGGCGACTGCGGCCCATCCGGGACCCAGAACTGTCACTAGACCGCCAGTGAAGACGACCGAGAACCACAGTGCCGCAAGCACGCTGGTGAGCGCGAATGCCCGTCGAGTCGTGAACATCGCGATGGCCAGACCGATTACCGCGAGTTGCACGCTCGCAAGCGTCGAACTTGCCCCAATACGCCATACGTCCGAGATGTTGTCGCCCAACCATCCGGTGCCGTCGGTGGCACCGAGCCAATTGCCTATGAACACAAGGAGTTGCGGAAGCAGCGTGAGCGACATCAGGGCCGTTGCCAAGGCGGCGATCTTGGCCAGCACGTAGTCGTCGCGTTCGATGGGGCGTGAGAAGTAGAGGGGAAGGGTGTTGTTCTTGCGATCGTTGCCAACCAGATCTGACGCCATGGCGGCTACGAACAACACGATGACGATCTGAATGAGCCCGAAGTAATCGTGGTGTTCGACAAGCTCGAAGTTCTCTCCAGCAAGCGCACCGAAGGCCACCGTGAAGATGGCAGGCAGGAGGGCGACGAGGGCGAGACCGAACGCGAGGACCTTGGGCAAAGTGCCACGTCCGAGTCCGAATGTGTTGCGCAGGCTCAACACGTAGAGGGAACGAATCGCGTAGCGCCGCCCCAGACGGGGTCCGTCGTAGTTGCGGTAGCCCAGGTCGTAGACCACGCCTCG
>Ga0208750_1000417_pt1 | contig 12744 bp, 11 predicted proteins | sample Knorr_S15_td_O2m_FD_185602 | JGI IMG/M metagenome (GOLD analysis project Ga0208750, IMG submission 185602) | Marine microbial communities from Southern Atlantic Ocean transect - Knorr_S15_td_O2min_ad_340m_LV (SPAdes) (version 2) | ecosystem: Environmental > Aquatic > Marine > Oceanic | place...
TTACGAAGACCTGTTTCAATATCAAATGTACCGTCGATATGCGGGTCGTTAATTAAACCTTTCCAACCTGTTGTGGTACGCGGCTTTTCGAAGTAAACCCGCATGACTATAAACAACGTATCTTCCACTTTTTCTGTAAGCTCTTTAAGACGTTTAGCATACTCAATGGCGGCATCAGTATCGTGTATAGAGCATGGGCCTACAACAACGAAAAGCCTCGGGTCTTTCCGATCAAGAATGTCGAACACGGTGCCACGCGCACGCTTGACTGATTCCAGTCCTTCATTGTCCAACGGCAACTCGGCCTTAAGTTGCTCAGGCGTGATTAATGCATCATTTGAAGCTATATTTAGATTGTCTGTTACCGCCGACATACTAGAAACCTGGGTCAAAAAAATTGGTCGGCAATCATAGCAAATAGTCGTTTACAAAGACACATCCGTAAACAGGAAATTTTCTAATAGACTTACAGGAGAAACACGAGAGCCATGGTGCAGATTAGCCAAAATTTCGATGCAGGTAATATCGAAATTGTCTCAATCGAGGATCCCGCCAATATCCAGTTGAATATCCGTGCGGACAATAAATCAAATTTCTACCAATGGTTTTATTTCAGGTTGAGCGGCGCAAGATACACACCGTACAGTTTAAAAATACTCAACGGAGCTGATGCCGCGTATCCGGATGGTTTCAAGAATTACCGCGTGCTGTATTCCTATGATCGCAAGGAATGGTTGCGTCATGACACAAACCTTGAAAATGGAGTCATATCGATTGATTTTACACCTCTGTTCGACGCCGTATATTTTGCCTACTTTGTTCCCTATTCCATGGAACGACACCACGATATGATTGCATCCTCACTGCAAGCATCCCATTGCTCGCATCATTTGCTTGGACAAACATTGGATGGACAGGACCTTGATCTACTTAAATTATCCTTGCCAAGCAACGGTCAAAAAATAAAGAAAAAAAACTGTTGGATGATCGCGCGTCAACACCCAGGAGAATCTATGGCCGAGTGGTGGATGGAAGGCTGTATAGAAAAACTTTTGGTTAACGATTCCCAGTGGACACAAACTCTTCTTGAGCAATGCGATATCTATCTAGTTCCCAACATGAACCCTGATGGCACCCGACGAGGACATCTTCGTACAAATGCCGCAGGCCGCAATCTGAATCGTGAGTGGGCGGACCCAACACTGAAGACCTGTGCGGAGGTGTTTTTCGTAAAACAAGCCATGGCAAAGATTGGCGTGGACTTTTTCCTGGATGTTCACGGAGACGAATCACTTCCTTATTGCTTTATTGCGGGGACAGAAGGCTTAGACGACTGGAACGATAACCGTCAGGCACAATTAGATTTCTACCGAAACAAATTAGCTGAGATTAATGTAGACTTTCAGACCAAGGAAGGCTATCCACCCAAACCTCGAGGTCAAGCCAATTTAACCATGAGCGCAGTTCAGACTGCTCACCTGCATAACTGCCTGGCTATGACCTTGGAAATGCCTTTTAAAGATACTACCGATACACCGGATCAAAAATACGGTTGGTCAGCTGAACGCAGCAAGCGCTTGGCTCACTCCTGCCTAGAAGCTCTAGACTACTTTCTTAAAAGCGGCCTTTAACTAAACTTTATGATAAAGCTTGCGGCCCTTCTCGTTATACGTGTTTGCCATTTCTTCCATGCCTACTTCTATCGCATCGTCTACTTCGGACAATTCTTTTCCCGCTGCGTATTCACGTACCTCGTGGGAAATCTTCATTGAGCAGAACTTAGGACCACACATCGAGCAGAAATGAGCTACTTTGCCGGATTGCTTGGGCAAGGTTTCATCATGAAACTCCCTAGCGGTGTTAGGATCCAGACCCAAATTAAACTGGTCTTCCCAACGAAATTCGAAACGGGCTTTGGACAGGGCATTATCCCGAAGCTGTGCGGCAGGATGCCCTTTGGCTAGATCGGCTCCATGTGCTGCGATCTTGTAAGCCATTAGGCCATCCTTCACATCCTGTTTGTTGGGCAACCCTAGATGCTCCTTCGGCGTTACGTAGCACAACATCGCACAGCCATACCAGCCAATCATAGCTGCTCCGATACCCGAGGTAATATGGTCATACCCTGGAGCAATATCAGTTGTGAGAGGGCCAAGTGTATAAAATGGGGCCTCGTCGCACACTTCTAATTGTCTCTCCATATTCTCTTTAATCATATGCATCGGCACATGGCCAGGGCCTTCAATCATTGTTTGTACGTCATGTTTCCATGCAATTTTAGTAAGCTCACCCAATGTTTCCAATTCGCTAAACTGAGCCGCATCGTTAGCATCGGCTATAGAGCCCGGTCTTAATCCATCACCCAAGGAAAACGAAACATCATAGGCCTTCATAATTTCGCATACATCTTCAAAGTGAGTATATAAAAAGTTTTCCTTGTGATGAGAAAGACACCACTTCGCCATAATAGACCCGCCTCTTGAAACGATTCCTGTAACTCGCTTCGCGGTAAGCGGTACATAGCGGAGTAACACCCCTGCGTGAATAGTGAAATAGTCAACACCTTGCTCAGCTTGTTCTATCAATGTATCGCGATAAATATCCCAAGTCAGATCTTCAGCAACTCCGTCAACTTTTTCTAAAGCTTGATAAATTGGTACTGTGCCAATTGGCACCATTGAGTTTCGAATAATCCACTCGCGGGTTTCATGTATATTTTTGCCCGTCGATAAATCCATAGCCGTATCTGCACCCCATAATGCAGACCAAGTTAGTTTTTCTACTTCTTCTTCTATAGAGGAGGTTACTGCGGAATTGCCAATATTCGCATTAACCTTTACCAAGAAATTACGGCCAATAATCATCGGTTCAATTTCAGGATGATTTATGTTGGCTGGAATAATTGCCCTACCGAGTGCTACTTCATCTCGGACAAATTCCGGTGTGATTTCGCAAGGGATGTTAGCGCCATATGATTGACCATGATGTTGCTCCGCCAAGTTACACTGCTCTGAAGCTTGCTGCTTCGCCATATTTTCTCTTATCGCGACGAACTCCATTTCTGGGGTGATGATCCCTTGCCTCGCATAATGAAGCTGCGTGACATTTTTTCCTGATTTCGCCCGCAACGGTTTCTTCATATGCTCGAAGCGGAGATGCGCTGTTTGTGCATCACTTTGACGAATCCGCCCAAAAGCGGAACTTACCGACTCAAGTTGTTCCGAGTCCCCTCGTTCAGTGATCCAAGGAGACCTAACAGGTGGGAGCCCAGCGCGCAGATCGACCTTTGCACTGGCATCGGAATAAATTCCAGAGGAATCGTAAACGCGAATCGGTGGGTTCCTTTCAATACCATGTGCAGTCTCTGTTGATGTCAAGGCAATCTCCCGCATTGGAACCTTCAGATCCGGTCGGCTACCTTCAACGTAAATTTTTCTGGAATTTGGAAAATGCTGGTGGGAGCTAGTGTCAAGTTGATCAATTCTGTCTAAGAAATTTTCAAGATTAGCGTTCATTAAAGGTTCCTGTATCGCTGGCGAAAACAGCAATTATGTTTGCTTGTTTCTTGATACAGAGCATAAATCTGCCGCTACTAGCCACAGGACTCCAGAGCAAGAAAGGAACAAGCATTATGCCCCAAAAATGGAACAAAGTAACAACGGTCTAAAAAGTGAAATTTGCGCTAGGGCCGTGTATCGAGAGACGATTTATGGGTATATAACTGCTGCTCGTCGCAAACGGCCAGAAGAAAGAGGTTCTTAATTGTCACTATTGGTTACACTGTGTAGAATTCCGTCTTGCTTCAGAACAGCCAGTCGGAATCCTCATTTGATCATCTGTGTTGCCGAATGATCAAAACACTTTATTAAGCAGAAAGGTCACAAACTATGGGACGTATAGTGAAGTTTATCGGAATTTTATTATTTGCCAGCCTGAACAGCTCACAAGGCTATGGAGATGATTTAGTCACCATTTTGCAACTAGCGTTGGACAACGATCCAACTCTTAAGCAAGCACAGGCAAACTATCGGGCAAATCGGGAAAATGTTACACAGAGTCGATCCAGTCTGTTGCCTTCACTCGGAGTTGGAAGCGGCACTTCGCGACTGACTAGTGGATTTACCGATTCCCAATATATCAATGTAACCAACCCATTAACCGGTGAGAAAGTGCGGACCAAGGTCAGAGACGATCATAGCTTCCGTCCAGGTATTAACAACCACAACTGGGGTGTGAGCCTTACCCAGAGCGTATTCAACCTCCCTAACTGGTATAGCTTTCAGAGTGCTGAGGCCGCCGATAGAGCGGCTGCAGTGAATCTCGCTGCGCAGGAGCAGGATTTAATCATGCGCGTCGCCACCGCTTACTTTGATGTGTTGCGAGCACAAGACCTGCTGGAAACCAATATCCAAGAAGAGGAAGCTGCGCAACGATCCTTGGAACAGACACAACAGCGTGAAGCAGTTGGCCTGGTAGCTATAACGGATGTATACGATAGTCAGGCGGCGTATGACCTCGCTCGAAATACAACGATCCTACAGCAAGATTTTCTCCGGTCGCGTTACGAAGCACTAGAAGCTATCACCGGCCAAGGTCATCCTGAAATCGATACACTGCTTGATAACTTTCCAATCGTGGAAGTCGAAGGTAGTCTCAACCAATGGGAGATTCAAGCAGACAATAACAGCCTAGCGATTGCCGCCGCTAAATTTAATCTAGACGCATCACGTAAAACTTTGCAGGCACGTAAGTCAGACCGATTACCTACGTTAGATTTGCAGGGGTTCTATGGTCACATAGTTACCGCACCGATCGTAAGTCAGGGTGTTCAAATTGGCGGCGGTGCCAGTGACCGCACCCAAATCGCTTTGAACCTCAATATTCCACTCTATACCGGTGGCTCCCTAAGCTCGAGAAAGCGCGCGGCTGAGTACAATGTCGTAGCAGCACAGGAATCACTGGAACTTACCAAACGTCAACTAACTCAGAATGTACGCAATGCATATCGGAGTGTAAATACCGATGTGTTGGTTATTGCGCAGCGACAACAATCCATCACATCCGCCCAGAGCGCACTAGATGCAACGGAGTTAGGCGCAGAAGTAGGCACCCGAAATATTGTCGAAGTGTTACTAGCTCGAGAAAACCTATTCCGTGCTCTGCGCATGTATGCGGATGCACGCTATAACTATGTAATTGATAGCCTAATCCTGAAACAGATCGCCGGCATCCTCACACCACAAGATATTATCGAACTCAACGAGTGGTTGCAGCAAAGTGAAGGATGATTCCACACTTGAAAAAGCCGCAGAGATTCTCTGTGGCTTATAGCTACCGGTCAGTAACTCATGACAAAGCTTGACTGCTCCCAGCTTGCGGCCCAGATAAAGGCCTGGGGATCCGAACTCGGTTTTCAGCAAATTGCTGTCACCGACGCGGATTTAAGCAACTACGCAAAATACTTGTCTTCCTGGATTGATAATAATTATCAGGGTGCTATGACTTACATGACAGAAAACCACGATAAGCGATGTCATCCTGATCAGCTGGTCCCCGGTACGCTCCGGATAATCACTGCGCGCATGGACTATGCTGTCAGTAAATCGGATTCTCTTTATCCCATGCAGCAACGGGACAAAGCTTATGTCTCCCGCTATGCCAGAGGCAGGGATTACCACAAACTTATTCGAAAAAGATTACAGCTGCTCGCAGACAAAATCGAAGAAGTTGCCGGTGTGTTTGGATATCGGGCTTTTGTTGATAGCGCCCCTATACTAGAACGCGCCTTAGCCGAAAAATCAGGCATTGGTTGGATCGGGAAGAACACAATGCTAATTAACAAACACGCTGGCTCCTGGTTTTTCCTAGGGGAATTATTCACTGATTTGCCTCTTCCTATAGATGAACAGGACACTGGCCACTGCGGCACCTGCACCGCCTGCTTAGATGTCTGCCCCACTGGGGCATTTGTGGGCCCAAACGTGCTAGATGCTAGACGTTGTATTTCTTATTTGACGATCGAGTTACGAGGTTCCATTCCAGAAGAATTGCGCAAACCGATGGGGAACCGTATTTTTGGCTGTGATGACTGCCAACTCGTATGCCCTTGGAATAAGTTTACACAAGTAAGTAAAGAAGCAGATTTTTCACCACGTCACAACCTGGATGACGCTAAACTCATTGAATTATTTAACTGGACAGAACAAGAATTTTTCCTTAAGACCCGCGGTTCGGCTATTCGCCGCATTGGCTACGAGTGTTGGTTACGTAATATTGCTGTAGCGTTAGGAAATGGCGAAACAAACAAAGAAACAATTACCGCCCTCAAAGCATCTCTTAATCATCCATCGAAATTGGTGCGAGAGCATGTCGAGTGGGCTCTTCGTCAGCATGGTCAGTATACTGAATAGTGTGTCAAGCTTTAATGAAATGCTCTCGGTAATATTTCAGTTCGTTTACCGAGTCCTTTATGTCATCCATGGCCTGGTGCTTACTCTGTTTAGAGAACCCTTCCATGATCTGCGGCTTCCAACGTCGCACTAACTCTTTGACTGAGCTTACATCCAGGTTACGATAATGAAAGAAGGCTTCCAATTCGGGCATGTAATTCGCCATGAAACGCCGATCTTGGCAAATGCTATTACCACAGAGTGGTGATGCCTTCTTTTCGGAGTATTGTGTTAAGAATTCTAGCGTCTGTCGCTCAGCCTCCTGTTCATCGATAGGGCTATTCTTTACCCTGTCAATCAAACCTGAAATACCATGATGCTTTTGATTCCACTCGTCCATGGCATTAAGCACTTCGTCTGGTTGCTTGATAGCGAAGACCGGGCCTTCTGCGAGGATGTTTAATGCAGGGTCGGTCACTAGAGTAGCAATCTCAATGATACGGTCTGATCGGGGAATGAGCCCAGTCATTTCGAGATCCAGCCAAACAAGGTTCAGATTTTTACCCATTGGAGTGCATTAACGTGTTGCGCTTGTTGCCAGACATTGTAGCAAAGCTTCAATAGTCGGAATATGTAATAATCGCGACACTTTAAAGTGTTCATCACTTAATATCCCCTACCATCTAACTTTATATGAGCAAAAGAAAGCTAAGCAAACAACAGATATCTCGCATAAGCGAGAAACAACAAAGGGAAATTGAGGATTTTACAGATGGTATATCTAGCAATGCCAGCATTAACAGCAAGTATAATGGCAGAATCATCAGTAACTTCGGCAAACAACTAGATGTTGAAATACTCGATAAAAAACAACCTCCACGAATAGTGCGATGTCACCAACGGGCTAACCTGCCTGATCTGGTGACGGGTGACCTTGTTGTCTGGGAAAAGGAAAGCGATGCGACCGGCATTATTGTGGCGGTCTGCGAACGTCAGAATTTGTTTGCAAAGCCTGATTCAACCGGAAACCGGAAACCAGTTGCTGCAAATATCGATATCGTGCTGATTGTCCTTTCAGTAACACCTCAACCATTTATGAATCTCATTGACCGCTACCTAGTGGCCATCGATAACCTGGGGCTAGAACCTCTTTTAGTGTTCAACAAAATCGACTTGCTTAATGACCAAAATTCCTCCGAATTAGACAGTATGTTATCGGTGTACGAGACACTCGGGTATCCGATAAAAAAGGTTTCAGCCCTAACTGGCGAAGGCATTCGTGAACTTGAAGAAACTTTATTAGCTAAGACTACCGTTTTAGTCGGACAGTCCGGTGTCGGAAAGTCTTCGCTAGTCAACCGTCTTGGATTAGCTCAGATAGCAGAGGTCGGTGAGTTGTCTTCGAAAAAATTTAAAGGTACTCATAAGACAACAACAACCAAACTTTTCCACCTTCGCAGTTGCGACGTGATTGATTCCCCAGGAATGAGTGAATTTCACCTAAGGCATTTCACAAAAGCAGAATTGTTAAGTGGATTTAAAGAACTGAAAGCACTAGCGAGAAATTGCAAGTTCCGGGATTGTGCACATCAGACCGAGCCGGGATGTGCAATCCAAGAAGCTCTCACTGCAGGAAAAATTTTCCCCCAACGATTGGAGAACTATTTCAAGATTTTACACACGGTGGAAACACCTTGAGTATATAGGACTAGAATAGTTGACCGACGAATTTCATAATAAAAAATTGCTATGAATACTGAATCACAAAACTCGATCCCACTCACGCTTGAAATTGAGGAGCTACTTCCGCTTTTGCCGTCAGATCAGATCCTATTAATAGCCGTGTGCGCCGAAGATATATTTATAAAACATCATATTCCCGAATCAGCGTTAATCGAACCAGCTGAACTAGTATGTGGTATTAAGCCAGCTATAGGCAAACTTCCTGATGCCGAAAAGTTGAGTTTAGTTTTTTCCAGAATTGGCCTACGCAAAGACAAGCACGTAGTAGCTTATGACGACGAAGGTGGGGGCTGGGCAGGTCGGCTAATCTGGACACTGGATATCCTCGGCCACCAGAATTGCTCCTTTTTAAACGGAGGACTGGTAGCCTGGATAAATGAGTCTTACCCTGTATCCAGCGATCCACCAAAACAAGATCCCTCGGATTATATCGCCAAAATCGACAGGAAATTTATCGCTAATCTAGAAGATGTGTTAAACCAAATAGGCGATGCTAGCTCTATCGTCTGGGATGCACGAGACGCTGAAGAATTTGCAGGAACCAAGGTTACTGCCATAAAGAATGGGCATATTCCCGGTGCCGTTAATATGGACTGGCTAAATCTGATGGACTGCGATAGAAACCTAAGATTGAAATCTTTAGATGTGCTAGAACGCGAACTGGAATCTTTAGGTATAAATAAACATAAGAAAATAATTACCCATTGCCAGACTCATCACCGTTCAGGACTCAGTTATTTGGTAGGCAAAATGCTGGGATTTGATATCAAAGCCTACGATGGTTCCTGGTCTGAGTGGGGTAATCACCCCAATACACCTATTGAGCGCAAGTAAAAAGGTTGGCACTGCCTCATGTCCCGTTTATTAGTGTTCCTGCTATTTCTGTTACCTCACCATGGGTTATCACGACTTATTGGGAAATTTGCAGAAACTGCTCGCTTTAAAAAAGCACTAATTAACACATTTATTCGACTCTACAAAGTCGACATGAATGAAGCTTTACTCTCGGACGTTGACGAATTTGAGCATTTTAATGCCTTCTTTACTCGTGAGCTAAAACCCGAAGCTAGACCGCTATTTAAAGGAGAAAATACTGTGGTATGTCCGGCTGATGGTGCAATCAGCCAAGCCGGCCCGATTCAGACAGATTCCTTATTGCAGGCAAAAGGTAGATATTTTAAGTTGGCTGACCTGCTTGGTGGCGATGCCTCCCTGATAGAACTCTTCTCGGCTGGCTCTTTTGCAACTATCTATTTATCTCCTCGAGATTATCATCGAGTTCATATGCCACTAGGAGGGCAATTGAAAAAGATGATTTATGTGCCGGGCAGACTATTTCCGGTCAATCAGAGAATGGCCGGGTCTGTGTATAATCTATTCGCGCGTAACGAGCGCGTAATTTGCCTGTTTCAAACCAAAGCTGGACCCATGGCACTAGTGCTCATCGGCGCTATGATCATAGCTGGTATTGAAACAGTGTGGTCCGGGCAAGTTTGTCCACGAGCAGGGGCTCGCAAATTGCAGGTTAAGAGTTACGAAACTTGTTACCCTCCTATTGAACTCCCAGCAGGGGCAGAGATGGGTAGATTCAAATCAGGTTCTACCACTATCGTATTATTTGGTCCCGGAACCATAAAACTCGAAGCTGCCCTTACCGCAGGAACGCCAGTACGTATGGGTCAGCTCCTGGGAACTCTTAGAGAAAATGGAGTACTAAATTCCAGCAATGACAGGAAATGGAGATGACAAAAGATGAATTGAAACGAGCTGTTGCACGAGCAGCGTTCGAACATGTGGAATCACTACTTGAAAATGACACGATCGTAGGGGTAGGAACTGGTTCCACCGCTAATTTCTTCATCGAAGAACTTGGCAAAATCAGTCACAAGCTCAATGGCACAGTCGCTAGTTCTGATGAATCGGCGCGTCGCCTCCAAGAACACAATATTCCAGTATTCGATCTAAACAGTGTCGGAGAGGTTTCGGTATACGTGGACGGGGCAGATGAGACCAATGATCATTTACAATTAATCAAGGGTGGCGGTGGCGCACTCACGCGGGAGAAGATCATCGCTGCCGCCTCGAAAGAATTCGTTTGCATTGCAGATGATTCAAAGCTTGTAAAAACACTGGGTAAATTCCCGCTACCTGTGGAAGTAATCCCGATGGCAAGAAGTTATGTGGCAAGGCAAATCGTGAAGTTGGGAGGCGATCCTGTGTACCGTGAAAACTGCGTTACAGATAATAGTAACCATATCCTAGACATCTTTAATCTAGAAATACTAGACCCTATGAAATTAGAATACGACCTTAACCAAATAACAGGTGTAGTTGCCAATGGCTTATTCGCCAACCGCAGAGCTGATCGCTTATTACTTGGCACACGCGCAGGCATAAAGACGTTGACACCCTAAAAGGCTAGGGTATTACGATTTACCGCGAAAATAAGAAATTTCTTGGCAAGACTTAGTAATCCGAGAACAACCCTCAATCTGACTCATTTCATTACTGATTCAGACTTACTTCAATTCCCTCTAAAACCTAACTCTCAAGCTTTTTATTATTCCGGCAGGTACTTGCTAAAGGCCTATAATTATTAAAGCGGGTTGACGTTCTCCGCCTGGGGACCCTTCTGACCTTGAGTAACGTCCATGGTCACTTTCTGCCCCTCATGAAGGGTTCTTCTTCCCGAGCCGTTTATGGCACTAAAATGCACAAACACATCCTTACCACCTTCCTGCTCGATAAATCCAAATCCTTTCTCGTCGTTAAACCACTTAACCGTACCTTCAACTGATTCTGACATATTGCTCTCGTGCTGTTTCAAAATTTACTTGGTCGAATTGCCAACAATAGCAACTCCTCGGCCTACCTCGACCGCGCAGATCAGTTTACGCTGATATTCTTTCAGATGGAAACTTTTATTGATCGATTTTTATACATATTCAAATCAACTCGGCTTAATCTTTCTACATGTCATCGGACAGGGGACAAATTAGTATTAATATTCACTAGCAATCCGGTGAAATAGCTATGGCTAGATTGAATAGGAGTAATGATGCTATGTGCTGCAAGATACTACTTTATCCCGCATCTCGTATGATCTGACCTATCGAAAAAAGTATCTTATCTCTGAACTCTGGCGATTCATTCACTAGGTGGTGACGAGCGCCTGTAATCATGTAGATCTTTGAATCAGGAAACTTGTGTAGTATACGCGGCAAGTTATATTGCCAGTCCACGGTCTCATCACCACTGCCCTGAATTATATGCAATATCTTGTTGGATATCGCAGCCTTGGTAAATCTCTTTTGATACTCGATCATTGCGAGCACCCAAGATCGTGACAATTTTCTACTCTGCAACGCATCGCTACTACGCACAAATTTAAGAAACTCTTCATCATGACTGTTCGTAGCGAAATTACGCGGTGCCGATCCCATAAACCAGCGGGTTAAACTAAACAATAGCTTACTAACTACCCAGCCTTTAGGTCGCAAAAATGGCCCCAGTAAGATATAGCGTTCCACTGAACATTGATCGGCAAAGTTTGTATCCTGTAATGCATCCATAATGATAGCGGCACCAGTACTTTGCCCGATAACAATCCATGGTCGACTGGCCCCAAAGCCTTTCGCCCAGACCAAAACATTGAGGAACGCTTCGCTGTATTGCCGGAAAGAACCAATATCGGCAGTTGGTCCGCTTGACAAACCATGGCCTGGAAGGTCGAATATAACCACCGCGTAACCGAGTTGAAGACAATACCTGATCAGGTGTCTGTATAAACCTGTGTGGTCAAAGTAACCATGTAATAAGAAAGCTGTTCCTTTCCTCTGCTTCATTGGCACAGTGAAATAATGACAAACCAGTTTGAATTCACCACTATTGATGAAACCGACATAGTGACCACTGACAATATCATCACTATTGAAGTTCAAGTCATAGTAATCAAGGTAGGCTACAAGAAGAGGAGTTTCCGTGGTCTCGTTTATTTTGGAATTTAAACCAATTGGGGATAGGCTGTCTCGGAGTCGATCAGCTTCATCTCGACCAAACATGATTAGTCTCGCCTTAGTGAGTCTGTACGGCTAATTTTCAGATAGCGCCAGTATAACGATGGTACATTTCTTCCAAATTGTAAACCTTCCCAATTCTGGAAATTTGTCCAGCTGTGCCGAATGCCTCTAACCTCGCCTTTACGATATCTTTCATAGCATTCATGGTTGGTATGAGGAACTTTCTTGGATCGAATTCTGATTTATTCTCTGCTAGAAAACGTCTCACCGCACCGGTTGATGCGAGCCGTAGATCAGTATCAATATTAACTTTACGCACTCCATGGCGGATGCCTTCTTGGATTTCTCCAACAGGTACCCCATAGGTTTCCGGTATCTCTCCGCCGTATTTATTAATGACCGCCAACCAGTCCTGCGGCACCGAAGAAGAACCATGCATTACCAAGTGAGTATTAGGAATTTTCTCGTGTATTTCCTTGATACGACCAATTGCTAGAATATCGCCCGTCGGAGGACGACTGAACTTGTAAGCGCCATGGCTAGTGCCCACTGCTATCGCAAGTGCATCGACGCCCGTAGCAGCAACAAAATCG
>Ga0208750_1000423_pt1 | contig 12620 bp, 14 predicted proteins | sample Knorr_S15_td_O2m_FD_185602 | JGI IMG/M metagenome (GOLD analysis project Ga0208750, IMG submission 185602) | Marine microbial communities from Southern Atlantic Ocean transect - Knorr_S15_td_O2min_ad_340m_LV (SPAdes) (version 2) | ecosystem: Environmental > Aquatic > Marine > Oceanic | place...
CACAATTGCTGTGGATAACTCTGTGCAAAAATACTCAGCCGTGTGGCAATTTGGCACACGATTAATGGTTAATTCTAAATTGATTAATAAATAAGCAGTTAATTCTTTATTCAAATTCAATACGTTAGGGGTATCCCGGCGTTAGATCACACACTCGGTTGCCATAGATATCGAACCCACCGACGGGCCGGCTGGATGTGTATAAAGCGGCCTTCAAATTGTCAAACGCATACACAGCCACACTCGAATCATCTTTTATGATCAATAATTTAGCTGCCGGACTTCGCAACACTTAACAGTTTATTTGATCCTATTGCACTGCCAAAACAACGCATCAAGTGTAACGCGTACAACACGTTCCGGACACGCCTGTAAACACTGCGTGTTGAATGTTGTCAGTCCACTTCACAAAGCAGCAGTGGCTATTTCAACACAAATGATTACGCCGGCCTTTTGAGCTTTATCATTCTGCCAAAATCAACATATTCACCAGCACCTAATCGTCCGACCGGATGAATTCGATCCGCATGAATTTGTCTTCTGCCTTTTGAATCGTGGCCAACCACCTCGTCATCCAGATAAACCCCTCTGACACGCCCCAGGATCATCGAGGTGGTGTTGTCCCCGATGTTGTGGATCTTATAAAGCGTACAGACAAAAGCCACCCTCGCGTCTTTAAGGCGCGGTAGCCGTGAACCCGCCAAGGGGACTGTTGTCAGTCCCAGGTGATCAACCTCCGATTCGCCTGCCGGCAGTGTTGCAGATGAGGCGTTCAGGTCTTCCAGCTGAGCCACACTGGCGATGTGAACCAGAAAATCCCGGCGTTGCTTAATATTTTCACGGGTATCCTTTGGGCGCCCATCTGGTTTAAGACCCGTAGAGATCATCACCAACGGTGGTTCGCTCGAAACGGCATTGAAAAATGAATAGGGCGCAAGGTTAAGGCTGCCATTCGCATTCTCACTGAGCACCCAGGCGATCGGGCGCGGAATAACGGTCTGGGTCAGGGTGATATAGATCTGCTGAGGATCCAGTTGGGTGATATCAACGTACATAATTCAATGCTCCGTGACTACGGCGGCCTTCAAACAGGGGACTAACCATCAGCAAGATCTTGTAGCAACGGCAAAATCGATTCCTGCAGTGCCTTGCGGTCAAGTGGACCGATGTGTTTGTGCCGAATAATGCCTTGTGAATCAATGACAAAAGTTTCGGGTACACCGTAAACGCCCCAGTCGATTCCCACCTGGCCACTGGCATCCACCGGCACACTCACGTAGGGATTCCCCCATTGCTGCAGCCAGGCGCGGGCATCCTGAGGGGAATCCTTGTAGTTGAGCCCAACAATTTCGATCATTCCAGTCGCGGCGATCTCATTGAGAAGCGGGTGCTCAGCACGACACGAAACGCACCAGGAGGCCCAAATATTAAGCAGCCACACTTTCCCGTGCATATCGCTGACCGAGGTGTGTGCGGCCGCATCCAATAACTGGGGCAGCTTAAACGTCGGTGCGGGCTTACCCACCAGTGGTGAGGGCACCTCGCGCGGGTCAAGTTTGAGTCCGATTGCGAGAAAAATACCCACAATTACGAATATGGCCAGTGGCAACCCGAAGCGCCAGGCTCTAACCACCGCCACAGACCCCCAGTTCCGCAGTCAGCGTCCTTATCCGACCGAGTATCTTGAGATCACCAAAGTCCTTGCCGCCTTCTACCAAATTGCAGTTACAACTCAGGCCATCGAGCACAAAGGTGGTCGGCAGTACACGCACCCCCCGAGGCGAGACAATCATGTTGTCGTCCAGTAGCAACGGGGCTCTGTACGCCATTTGATCAGGCCTCAATCGTGATTAGCGCCTCAGTTGACGACCGACTCCGCAGCCTGATTGGACCTCTCGACCAGTTCACCTGCGGGCACATAACCCGGTATAACGGTCCCGTCCTCCAGCACGATGGTCGGCGTCCCACGAACCCCGACCAGTTCGGCGGCTTCCATATGGCGGCCAATTTGGGTTTGACAGGTCTTGGTTTCAATGGCGATCCCCCTTTTTGCGTCTGTCATTGCCTGCTGCCGATTATCTGCACACCAGACGGAAACCAGGGTCTCACCCGATGACGAGTTAAGCCCAGACCTCGGAAAACCCAGATAGCGTACTTTTACCCCACCAGCGACCGTCTGGGCGATTTCTTGGTGCAGTTTGACACAGTACCCACAACTCGTATCGGTAAACACGGTGATTGTGCTTTTTACATCCTGAGGGGCAAAAACTACCATACCGGCTTCGTCCAGGTTTTCAATCACTTTGCGCCGACCCGCACGGCGGGCATCTTCTGTCAAATTGAGGTTTTTGTCGATATCGATCAGATCCCCATACAGCAGATAACGCCCGTCGGCCGACAGATAGACTACGCGCGTCCCAAAAATCGCCTGGTAGAAACCGGCAACCGGCGCCGGTTCGACCCGGTCGGGTTCAGTATCGGGAATCAGGCTGGCGGCGACAGTCAGTACCACAGGCGGTATGTCATCGGCCTCGGCGAAGGCGCAAAAACACATTGATAACACAACCGTGTGTGTCAGAAATCGCATGAATTTTAGTTTAAGGAGCAGCAAAGGGATCATTAATTTCGAAGTATAAAGTGCACTATTGTACTGAAGACTCTGGTGGATAGACCACGCCAGTCAGCGACTGTCTCCAGAGAGCTTCTCAATGATGTAGCCGCCTGATTTTTCGTCGTGCTCAAGCTGCAGTAAGCCCCGGGATTCGGCTTCTTCCAGCAAGCTGCCAAAAGTCCTAAACCCATGATAGCGCTCACTGAACCCGGGTTGCCGGCGTTTTAGGGTCTGTTTTACATGTGAGCCCCATACTTTCCCGCCGTCGCCACGTTCTTCGAACAGATCCTCCAGCGTCGATATCACCATGTCGACCGCCTCCTGCTGGCGCTTGTCACCCTCACTCATGGTTTTCTTCTTTTCACCGGTTCGGCTGCGGGATTTCTTGCGGGCCGTTGTGGATACGTTGGGTCGTATCAGATCATCGTAGAAGATGAATTCATCACAGTTCGCCGTGAGCAGATCGGAGGTTGAGTTTTTGACCCCCAGTCCGACCACGTACTTGTTGTTTTCTCGCAACTTACTGACCAGCGGAGAAAAATCCGAATCTCCACTGATCACAACGAAAGCATCCACGTGGGATTTGGTATAACACAGATCTAGGGCGTCAACGACCATCCGGATATCCGCAGAGTTCTTACCGGACTGGTGAAGGTGCGGGATATCAATCAGCTCGAAGGCGGCCTCATGCATGGACGCCTTGTACTCGGCGTAACGGCTCCAGTCACAATAGGCTTTCTTGACCACAATGTTGCCTTTGAGCAACAGCCGCTCCAGCACGGGTTTGAACTCAAACCGCTTGTGTTTTGTGTCACGTACACCGAGGGCAACATTCTCAAAATCACAGAATATCGCCATGTTCTGGGTGTTGGGTTCTGTGCGCATAGTCGGATGATTCCCAATGGTCTCAGGGTTAAGGCTTAATCTACCCAGCGAGACCGGGTAAGAGGTAGTGAAGCGTTCAGTTTAACCGCGTCAACGGCCTCGGGCCAGCAAACCCGTCCGGTCCGTTTATCGCATGATGAACGGATTTGCAGGGCTGGTCTGTTGCGCAATCCAGACCGATTTAACCTGCATGTACTGCTTTATGGCTTCAAGTCCGCTTTCACGGCCGATGCCGCTGCGTTTGTAGCCCCCAAAGGGCGAGGTGAAACTAACCGCCCGGTAGGTATTTACCCACACCGTACCCACACGCAGTTTCTCCGACATACGGACCGCCCGACCTATATCCTGCGTCCACACACCGGCCGCCAGACCGAAGTCAACATCATTACCAATCGAGATGGCGTCTTCTTCCGTATCGAACGGAATGACGGCCAACAGTGGGCCAAAAACTTCTTCCTGTGCAATGCGCATTTTATTGTTTACATCAGTAAAAATCGTCGGCTCGACAAACTGGCCTCCTTTTGCCGCCGGACCGGTGTAAGCCTGACCGCCCAACACACATTTGGCACCGTCTTGTTTCGCGATCTCGATATAGTCGAGAATTTTCTGGTACTGGGGGGGTGTAGTGACCGGGCCAACGTGTGTGTCGGTCGACATCGGATCACCGATCTGTGCCGTTTTCGCGACCTCGATCAAGCGCTCTACAAACTGGTCGTGTATGGAACGCTGCAACAGCAACCGGGAACCTGCAATACAGGTCTGTCCCGTCGCTGCAAAAATACCGGAGATGGCACCCATCACGGCCGACTCGATGTCGGCATCTTCAAACACAATATTGGGGGATTTCCCGCCCAATTCCAGCGTCACGTGCTTGAATGTCGATGCCGCTATCTCATTGATTTTCTGTCCCGTACGATCTGACCCGGTAAATGCAATTTTTGCAACATCCGGGTGGGCAACCAGTTCAGCACCCACATCCTGACCGAAACCACTCACCGTGTTGACGACCCCCGGGGGAATACCCGCTTCCTCGATCAGGTTCATGAACTCCAGGGTGGAAGCAGACGTGAACTCCGACGGTTTTATAACGGCCGTATTACCGGCAGCCAACGCAACCGAAAGCTTCCATGACAACAGCAACAGCGGTGAATTCCAGGCCGTAATCATTGCCACGACACCCAGTGGTTCGTAACGCGTGAAGTTGAATATCCCAGCTTTATCGGTCGGAATAACTGCGCCCTCCACTTTGTCGGCCAACCCACCGTAATACCGATACCACTGCGACATATAGTGGGTCTGTGCTGACATCTCGGCGATCAGCTTACCGTTGTCTCTAACCTCGATCTCGCCGAGTCGCTGGGCGTCGCGTTCAATGAGATCTGCCAGTTTATAGAGCAGTCGACCCCGCTCCGTAGGCTTTACATCGGCCCATCCCGATTCAAATGCATTTTTTGCCGACGCCACCGCATGGTCGACATCTGCCGCGTTGCCTTTGGCGATCTTCGCCCACACGTTTCCGGTATAGGGGTTAACGGAATCGAACCAGTCCCCTGACGCAGGGTCTGCCCACTGACCGCCGATGTAATGCTGATAACGCTTCACTGCACACCTCCTATGGGATTGAACACGCGAGAGTTTAACCAAGCGGACTGGCCCCGGGCCAGTGAAACGGCTCACGACGGCTTGAACTTCACCGTCTTGACGCGATAACGCAACCGACCCCGTTCAAGCAGATCAGCGAGCTCTGGCGTTGCCTGGAGATAGGCCCGCAGATCTGCGCTCTGAGCAGTAAACGGCAACAGACCCACGATCACGTTTTCAATCGCAGGCGCTGTAAATTCAAACATGCTCACAAAACGATCACCACGATTCAATGCTCGAGAAAGTCCCGACAAGACCAATTCGGCACGATCCGCAAAATTGATACTCAAGACACCGTCGTCTGTCAAACATCGTTGAAGCTTACGCAGCCAGGCACTGTCGAATTGGACGCTACGCTCGGGCACACCATTGCCGCCACCAAACAGATCATCGATAACCAGATCAAATCCAGGGCCCCGGTAACGGGCTACATAATCTCCGGCATCGGCATGTAAAAGTTGTGCCATCTCTGGTGTAACGCCAAAGTGTTCCCGCGCCACGCGCAGGTGAATTGGATTGTTGTCCACACCCACGATTTCGATCGGATCAAACAATCGCTTGAGCTGACGGATGACCGTCCCGGCGCCCGTCCCCAGCAGCAGTATTCGCCGCGGCGACCTGGCTGGACGAAACAGTGCCGGCAGCCAAAGCAGGTCCCAGACACTACCGGTGAGGGGGCAACGCTCGCTGTACTGGCTGTGCAGCACACCGTTGCTGTAGAACCGCAGACTTGACCCTGCTGCTCTAACCTCGTAGCGGGTGTCGTCTGTGGCATAAGTCCACACTATTGCCATACGGCGCTCCCGGGACCTACGGTCGGCGACAGCGCAGACTCCTTTTTATGATCGTGTCATCACACCAGTGTAACCTGCATCGGCCAAGGTCCGCCGTCAGCGGGTGATCTGTTCTCCGGCTCGTTGTTACGCCACGTCAAGCACCTAAGGCCCAAGCAAGTTGAGTTACACTCGCAATGGAGACAGTGACCCAATTCAAAGATTCAGTATAAATATTATTCCCCTCACCCATGAACGACACGCTCTTTTCGCTGTCTGGCCGCACGGCGATGGTAACAGGCGCTTCCAGTGGCCTGGGTCGAACGTTCGCATCAGTGCTTGCAGCTGCCGGTGCCTCGGTCGTATTGACGGGGCGGCGAATGGAACTGCTGGAACAGGCGTGTGTCGAAATCACCTCGCAAGGTGGCGAGGCCCTGGCTGTAAACATGGACGTGACGGACGAAAAAACGGTCACGCAGGGCTTTGATGAAGCAGAGCGTAGTTGTGGATGCATCGACATTCTGGTCAATAACTCGGGTATAGCCCACGGAGAGTCTGCACTTGAGATTGCGTCTAGTGATTGGGACCGCGTGATTGACACCAATCTAAGAGGTGCCTGGCGAGTGGCCCGCGAATCAGGAAAGCGACTCATCAAGGCAGGAAAACCGGGCAGCATCATCAACATTGCCTCAATACTCGGTTTTCGTGTGATCAAGGGTGTTGCGCCCTATGCCATCTCCAAAGCCGGCCTGGTTCAGATGACCCACTCACTTGCCCTGGAGTGGTCACGCTATGCTATTCGGGTCAATGCCATTGCCCCTGGTTTTATCAATACCGATATGAACAGGGAATTCTTTAAAACAGAAGCCGGTTTGAGCATGCAGAAACGTATCCCGATGCGAAGAGTGGGCGATCCCAATGAACTGGCCGGTGCGTTGTTGCTGCTCGCCTCGGATGCATCCTCTTACATGACCGGCAGTGTTGTAACTGTTGACGGAGGGCACCTGCAATCAACTCTCTGAGCATCCACTCATGTAGCGGGTTACCCGACTAGCAATCTGCTACGAACAGCCCGGAAAACCTAAACAAATGGAACCTGCCTTACTGGAATCCAGTTGTCTGATCGGCGGTTATGACAGCTCTTTAAGAGCCGCCTGTAGCGCCCTGAGATCCAGAAAGTATCGGCAGATCTCCACTTCACCACACAGCAATACCGGAACTTTATCGCCGTAAGTCTGGCGCCAGGCCGGCCACAGATCGACATCTCGATGCTCAATCTCAAGTGAGTACGCCGCCTGCAGTTCGCGCAGCTGACCCACCATATCTTCACACAAATGACAATCTGCACGAACGTAGATGACCAGTTTGGCCTTCATCCAAAATGCCTTGGGTGTGAACTCAAGTCCCGCAGTCTACGCCGAAATTGTCGGGCTAGTTTGCAAAACAGCCGGCAGCACCGTGAACATGCTTGAGTCATAAGACATCCCAACGTATTATTTGACCGCGAAGCCGCTGGCGCCCCGCCATTACCTACTTCAAAACTTTTTTGTGCCATGAACTTAAACAGCCTCGATCCCGCGTGGATTGGTAAAACCTTTGACGACTTTCTGTTCCGTCCTCAAAAAGGCATCACCGAAAGTCGCGCCGCAATCTCACTTACATCGCAACTCACCGGTCAAGTGTCGCTAGAACTGCCCATCGTATCGTCCAATATGGACAGCGTTACCGGTTTGGATATGGCCGAAACCATGGCGCTAGAAGGCGGACTCGGCGTTATCCACCGGGGTCAGAGCATTGAAAAACAAGCGGCTCTGGTCAGTCGGGTTAAACGCAGCCACAGTGCAGTGATAGAAAACCCCTTGTGTCTGCCGATTACAGCAACGGTTGGTGAGGCCAAACTGTTTGCCCGTCGCCATAACATCAACGGGATACTGATCGAAACTGCTGAGGGCAGCGGTGTTCTCGCCGGTGTGCTGACTCGCCGGGACATCCCGTGGCAGCGTGATTTTGATGACAGACCGGTCGCCGAATTTATGACCACCTTCGACCGTCTGACGACCGCACCGGCAAATGTCAGTACGGAAACCGCCGAACAGATTATGTTTGAGGGCCGCTTTGAACGACTGCCACTGATTGATGGTGAACGCCGAATTCAAGGCCTGATTACCCGAAAAGATGTTCGCTTCTTACGTGAGCGGCCTTATGCCAGTAAAGATAACAAGGCCCGGTTGCTCACTGCCGCAGCGATTGGTTGTGCCGGTGATTATTTGGAACGGGCGGATGAACTGCTCAAATCGGGCGCCGACTGTTTTTTTATCGACATCGCTCACGGCCATTCCACAGTGATGGAAACAGCTATAAACCAACTGAAATCACGATGCCCGGGGGTGCCGCTGGTGTGCGGTAATGTGGCCACTGCTGATGGTGCTCGTTTCATGAGAGATATCGGCGCCGACGCCGTTAAGGTCGGGGTCGGTCCCGGCCGCGGCTGCCGCACCCGTTTAGAAACCGCAGCCGGTGTGCCGCAGCTGCAGGCCATCCGGGAGACCTGGTGTGCCGTAGGGGGTGAGATTCGTATCATGGCGGATGGGGGCGTAAAACATGACAAAGACATTTTTCTTGCACTGGCTTGTGGTGCCGATACGGTGATGCTCGGCAGTGCGCTTTCCGGAACGGACGAGGCACCCGGTCGGGTTATTGAGGACCCGGCGACACACACCAAGAAAAAGATTTATCGTGGAATGACCTCGCCTGAAGCGGTACTGGAATCCTTATACGACAGCGACGATACCGATGCCGTTGATGCGGCGCTTTATACACCTCCTGAGGGACAGGAGATTCAAGTACCCTACAAGGGCAGTGTGGTCGACATTCTGCAGCGCATTCGCGGCCACCTCAGATCAGCCGTCAGTTATGCGGGCGAAACCTCTCTGTCTGCCGCCCGCGAAAAGACCCTGCCCGATCCACTCAAATTCATGGTGCCGCTGTCCGAATCATCCCGTAGAGAATCCTACGAGCGCTGACCCAACAATAGTGCTCGTGAACACCGCCCCCACCCACAGCGATTGACCGTGACAACTGGCCGCGACGCCGCAGCCTGGCATCTGGTGGGGCTGGTCGCTCCTGTGGCCATACTGTCGGGCAACCTGGCCGGGGGTGCCTGGACCTTGTCAGGGGTTGTTTTGATACTGCTGGTCTATCCCGTACTCGATGTTGTCAGCGGTACCGGTCGACCCGCATTGGTGACGCATACAAGTAGGTCCCTGCTCGCGGGACTGCCCTATATCCACGTGATATTGCAGGGGTGTGTGTTTGCTACGTTGATCTGGCGTGTACATCTGGACGGTTACGCCTGGACAACCTGGATCGCTGCATTGAGCAGCGGACTCAACACGGGCATCAGTGCCATCGTTGTCGCCCACGAAATGGGGCACAGCCGCCCCCTGACCTTTCGTTGGTGGCTCGCAAGACTTAATCTCCTGACAGCGATGTACCTGCACTTCACACTGGAACACAATCGTCAACACCATCCGGCCGTTGCCACCCCAGGTGATCCCGCTTCCGCGCCCCGTGGTCGAGCACTCTGGTACCAGCTGGTTTGCAGTGTGCCGGCTCAGTTCATCGACGCCTGGCAGCTGTCGGTGCGCAGTGGTCGGACCGGACTGCGCAACACGGTACTCAGGGGCCTGGCACTGCAGTGTCTGGTCATCTTAATCCTGTGGACGGCGTTGTCGGGCTGGGTAGCACTGGTCGTTATCTTTCATGCAGGCGTTGCTGTTTTTCTGCTGGAGTATGTCAACTATATACAGCACTACGGTCTGTCACGGGATATCACCGAACGCATTGCGCCACGGCATGCCTGGGAGTCGCAAACACGCTGGTCGCGCTGGACCCTGCTCGAACTGCCGCTCCATCCGGCCCATCATCTCAGCCCATCGCTGCCGTTCTGGCAGCTCGACCCAATCGAAGGTGCACCAACTCTGCCGACAGGCTACTATGGTCTGTTCTGGCCCTGTCTGTTTCCACCGCTTTGGAAAAGATGGATTGACCCGAGAATACCCACTACTCCTTAAACTGATCCGGAACTATGAAGAATTACCTCTCAGAGCGTCTCGCACAGATTAAACCCTCTCCTACGATCGCAATATCGGACAAAGCCCGTGAACTGCGAGCAGCCGGAGAAGATGTCATCAGTCTGAGCCAGGGGGAACCAGACTTTGAAACCCCTGAACACATCAAGGCAGCGGCCATCCAGGCTATGCAGAACGGTCAGACCCGCTATACCGCTGTAGATGGTATCCCCGAACTCAAACAAGCCATTCGTGAAAAATTCAAACAAGACAATGGGCTGAGTTACGAACCCTCACAAATCTCCGTCAGCACTGGTGGAAAACAGGTGCTCTATAACGCGTTTATGGCAACCTTGAACGCCGGCGACGAGGTTATCATTCCAGCACCGTACTGGGTGTCGTACCCGGACATGGTTGTTTTGGCGCAAGGCCGTCCCGTTTTTGCTCCTTGCCTGGCGGAAAACGACTTCAAGCTCACTGCTGAAGAACTGGAGGCGGCCATCACCCCGGCGACATGCTGGTTGATACTGAACAGCCCCTCCAATCCGACCGGCTGCGTCTATACCCCAAGTGAACTTAAGGCCCTTGCAGAAGTACTCCTGCGCCACCCCCAGATCCTGATCATGAGTGATGACATCTACGAGCATCTGATTTATGGCGAGGCCGAATTTTCGACCCTGGCGCAAGTCGAACCGGAATTAATCTCGCGCACACTCACCTGCAATGGGATGTCCAAAGCCTACTGCATGACCGGCTGGCGTGTTGGATTTGCTGGTGGCCCGGAACCATTGATCCGGGCGATGGCCAAACTGCAGTCTCAGTCCACCTCCAATCCGACCAGCATCTCGCAGTATGCAGCCATCGCTGGCCTGACCGGCGGGCGGGCGTTTCTTAAAGACATGTTGAGTGCCTACGAAGAACGCCGAAACACTGTTGTGAGCTTACTGAACGGGGTTGCGGGTATCACCTGTGCCACACCGGATGGTGCGTTTTATGTTTACCCTTCATGCCAAGGTCTTTTGGGCGCCATAGCCCCTGACGGTGCTCAGCTCGAAAACGACACCGATGTTTGCGCCTATCTGCTCGAAGCCGCCAAAGTTACCGTGGTGCCAGGGGAGGCCTTTGGCTCACCTGGATACTTCCGGGTCTCTTATGCGCTGGGGATAGACCAGCTGGTTGAGGCATGTGATCGAATACAGCTCGCCTGCGAGAAGCTCGAACGCACCTGAACCTACTCGCCTATTGGTCGAGCGCACTGAGGCCGCTTGCAAGATTAGGATAGTCCGGCACCACACCCAGGTCTTCTTTCATGAGTGTATTGTCGATGCGTTTGGATTCTGCGAGGTAGGACAGCATCTCGCCACTCAACTGACGCTCGGCAGCGTCCCAGGTAAGCGTCGGCGGCCGGGGCAGGTCGTGCACATCGGCAACTTGGAAGAAAAAATCTGCCATGGTGGTTGGATGCCCGTCACTGACGTTATAGACCGGCTCTGGGTCGACCTTGCGGGCTGCCGCGAGACAGGCAGCAACCAGATCGTGGACATGAATACGGTTGCTCCAAGGCGAGAACTCCGGTGCCAGTACCGGTGCGCCCGAATGCAGCCTAGCTAGCGGTAGCTTGCCAGGCCCATAAATACCCGGAACGCGAAGTACGACTACCGGAACACTGTACTGTTCGCCAAAGCCGCGGGCCAGTTGCTCGGCATGTACTCGACGTTGCCCGCGGGTTGTTTGTGGATTCAGCGGCCGGGACTCGCTAACCCACTCGCCTTGACAATCACCGTACACACCGGTGGTGCTGACCAGTACGATCCGATGAGGTAATGCACCGGGTTCAATTGCAGCCAGCACTCGAGCCAGCCGCAGATCCTGATCACCGTACGGAGGTGGTGGTGCAAACCAGTACAGCACCTGGTCGGTAAGCTGTAGTGCTGAAACGGGCACATCCCTATCGAAATCGACCTGCCGGGACGCGATCCCAACTTCGGCCAGTTGTGCGGCACTGTCCACCGTACGGATCAATGCACAGACATCACCACCATCGGTAATTTCATGACACGCCACCTGTCGACCGACATAACCACAACCGCCGAACGTACTGTGCATGTCAGTGCATCCGGCCCACCGGTGCCACATTGCTGTCTGCCGGCGCCGGTGAGGCGTGGTGCAATATCATGCGCCACCCATCATCGGTGCGTCGGTAGGCATTGGTGGCGAGCACAACCATCGTTTTGACCCCATCGGACTCTTCAACACTGATGTTTTCGCGTACCAGGTGAATCGCATGTGAATCTCCGCTGAATACCCAGGGGTCGCTCAGTGTGAATCGCAGTTGAACGTCGTGAGCAAAGATCGCCTGCCAACTCTGCCCAATCGCTGATTTACCTTCGATACGCTCACCAAATGGATGAATACACACGGCCTCGTGGTCATCCCAGATCAACATCATCCCTTCAAGATCGGACATTTGGAAAGCTGCGTAAAAGGCAGTTTCCGCTTCCTGTGCTGATCCGAATTCCATCTGAATGCTCCCCAGCCTACCAAGTTATGCCACGGGACTTTATCGTATCGCAGCCCACTTGGGGTCTGGTGCTACAATGAATTGCGTTACCATCTGGAGAAGGTGATGGTTTAATCAAG
>Ga0208750_1000425_pt1 | contig 12597 bp, 11 predicted proteins | sample Knorr_S15_td_O2m_FD_185602 | JGI IMG/M metagenome (GOLD analysis project Ga0208750, IMG submission 185602) | Marine microbial communities from Southern Atlantic Ocean transect - Knorr_S15_td_O2min_ad_340m_LV (SPAdes) (version 2) | ecosystem: Environmental > Aquatic > Marine > Oceanic | place...
GAAATTGGGTATGGTATTTCAATAGAGATAACTTCAACATCTACTGAATATATTTCCTACACCTACCGTTTCTGATGATCAAACATTATAATTTACTAATAGCTCCCAAAAATACACCCAAGTCCCTCCTTTATCCACCCACTAGCACCCTTCACCCACGTACCAACAGGTACCCTCTTCCATAGCCAAGGTACTCCATACTCCTCTTTCTTTTCCATCCTCTGTGTTCAACAAATGGTCTGACTGCCAGCAAGACTCCCAGTCCACCCAAGGGGCCGCCCTTCGATACATAGGAATTCTAGGTTGAGATTTAGGTGTCCATATAGGCCTACGGACCTTACCCCTTAGAGTTTTTTTAGGGGCTATTGTATAAAATCAAATTGATTGGGAGGGGAATGGTTTTCGAGTGAAAACTGAAGGGCCGACGAGACCCTGAACCCCAGATTTCAATGCAAAGTACGGATCCTCCACATGTTCAGGAGGGCATTTTCTCAAAAGTAGCCAGACTCTCATCCAGCGGGGTTGAAGGGATTTTGCTGGAAACGAAAACATTTATCGTGGGCTGGATAATCTCAAGATCGTCAATCGTACCACCCCGAATGCTCACGATACCCGGGCGCCCACTACCGAGCGAGAACATTTGCGCTCCGCAATTTCCGCAGAATTTCTTTGTCATCTGGTTACCACTGTCCGCCAAATGCTGATACTCCTTGGGGGTTCCCTTGATATGCACGTTGTCCTCAGGTACAAACACACTGGCCAAATATGGGCCTCCTGACGTCTTTCGGCAGTTCTCGCAATGACAGTTGAGCTGTCGCAACGGTTCGGCTTTGACGGTGTAACTGATTTCACCACAGTGGCAACTTCCAGTGAACTCACTCATTCTGTACTCCTTCCATTAGGGTTGGTGGTTCGGAACGGTCCAGTCTCCCGTTTAAGTGTTGTTGGAAGACAACAACAAAGAGGAGTGACCTGACAGTGTTAGCCTGCTCAAATTCTGCTGGAAAACACAAGTTTTCCTTAGCATACCACACCGAGCCAACCGTGACAACCCAGCCCTTGCCAGGAAGGCAGATATCATTCTGGATTGCCCACGTCCTCACAAAATTCCTTCTTTATTATATTTTTATTCTTAGCACGCTATGATTCCCCCTTTAAATGATGTAGTCTTTATCTTGAATTTAGATAAATTTTGTTATACACGATTGCTTTTGAGAATCAATATCTTATTTCCTTATCAGTAAGAGGTCCTAATGGCTACTAAAGAGATTGAACGTAAGATTGCAGTAATTTTTGCAACTGACGTAGTTGGTTACAGCAAATCTGTTGAGAAAAACGAAGATCAGACTATTAAGAATTTTAGAGCATGCAAAAAAATTCTTGAGGATCTTTTTAAAGAACATGACGGCAGAATTTTTAATACTGCCGGAGATTCTGTACTAGCCGAATTTTCGAGTGCTGTATCTGCAGTTATCTGTGCAACAGAATTCCAGAGGCTCATGAAGGAAAGAAACGAGTCAGAGACATCTGGTCTAAAAATGGAATTTCGTATTGGCATTAACATGGGAGACGTCGTTGTCGAAGGAGATAATCTTTATGGTGATGGAGTCAACATTGCTGCACGTCTAGAGGCTCTTGCTCAACCAAATGGAGTATGTCTTTCAAGGAGTGTCCATGAGTTTATTAATAAGAAGATGGACTTCTTATTTAATGATTTGGGCGAGCAAACTGTAAAGGATAATAAATTTCATGCTTTTGATGTTGTTATAGATGATTCACATAAACGAACAGTAAAAACTAAATCAAAATCACAAGTGCCTCTTATCGCAGCAATTGTTGGAATTCTTGTCCTGGGCATTGGAGGCTTTGCATACTACAACAATGCACCAACTGAACAGTCTAAAGAAGAAAGAAAGGTTGCTAGGGATAACTTACCTATAATTTTAGTTAAACCATTTAAGAATTTGGGAAGTGAAGATACTTCGGTCAGCAATGCCATAACAGAAAGTCTGATCTCCAGTTTATCCAGATACAAAGGAATTTCCGTATTAACAAGCAGCACAAGCTTTCATATTCTTGAGACCAAAATGACTGATAATGAAATTGCAGAAAAATTTCGGGTAAAACACGCTATTCAGGGATCTGTTCAATCCTTTGGAAAAAATACAAGACTGACAGTAGAACTTAATGATCTTTCACAGGGTAAGGTTGTATGGTCGGATAAAGTTGATTTTCTGCTGGATGATATTTTTAAAGTTCAAGACGAGATTGGGAATAAAATACTGGGCCAACTTTCTATTACCGCAGTGGGAGGTCAGCAAGAAAAACAATTTATGTCTGAATTTGAGACTTTTGAACAATATCTATTGTCTTTGAATTTTCATAAAGAGTGGGGTAAATATAATAAAGAAGGCTACGAAAACACCCTGGAAATTTTAGAAAAATTTAGATTAATAAGTACTAATAAAAATGAACTTGATTCTTTGGAAGCATGGAATATACATTTACGTTTAATGCTGGGTTTCTCTAAAGAAAAAGACAAGGATATTAAAAAATTAGATGACTTAACTAATTCTGTTTTGCAAAATAGAGGAAATGAAAAAGACTATGGCCTAAGAGCCATCGTAGAATTTGATCATTTATCAAAGGACTGTAGTATTGCTACACAAAATATTTCTAAGGCATTAGATATTGGTACTAACGCAGATATTTTTTCGATGGCAGGATGGATTTATCATGCTTGTGGAGATCACAATAAGTCTATTAAAAATCTAAAAGAAGCTTTTCGTCTCAAACCCATTGACGGAACATATTTAATTACCTCAATCTTAGTTGCAAATTGGTATATCCTGGGTAAAACGGAAGAAATCAAAAAATTTCTTGGAGATAAAATAAATAATAAAGATATCTGGGGGCCACTGCTTTGGATTTATGCATCAATGGAATTAGAAAACGGAAATACAAAGAAGGCCAAAGAGTTTTTCGAGAGAGGCAGAGAACGTGGCGCACAGAAATTTATGATAATGCATATTCTAAGAAATGAAGATGCTGCAAAAAAACTTACTAAATCTTTAGAATCTTTGGGTTCACTGGATTAACTTCACTTCATCAACATTTGATAAATTTTTTGCGAAATTATTGGCTGAATGTGAAGATTTTCCGGAGGTTCCATCCATATTGATTGGATTGCCTACAATGATGCCTTTTATATGGTTTTCCTTAATAATTTCATTTATTTCTTTTATTAAAATATCAAATTTACTTTTTTTGATAATTTTAAGTGGAGTAGCAACCTTTTTATTTTCATCACATATGGCGAATCCTATATTTTTATTACCTGGGTCAATTCCCAATAATCTGGAATTGTTTCCAATATTTGTTTTAAATTCATCAATACTGAGTATATTGTAAGTTTTCATCTTAAATGCTATTTTCCTTACTTATTTGCCAATAATCACAAATGTCAATAGATAAAGATACAGTAAAACACATATCAAAATTAGCTAGGATTTCCTTAGACGAAAATAAAATTAGTAGTCTTTCCAAGGATCTTTCATCAATCATGAAGTTTATTGAAAAACTTAATGAATTAAATACTGATAAAATTACTCCACTTACATCAATAATAAACGCTTCTCTTAAATCTAGAGATGACGATGTAAAAGATGGAAAAATAAGAGATCAAATTTTAAAAAATTCACCAGAAAAAAATGAGGAATTTTTCGTGGTACCAAAAGTACTTGAGTAATATGGCTAATATATCAGAGTTTTCACTTACCGAATTAGCTTCAGGAATAAAGAAGAAAGATTTTACCTCCGAGGAAGTAACCAAGTCATTTATAAATAATTCTAAAAAATCTAAGAAATTAAATGCTTACATTACCGAATGTTTTGATGATGCTATTAAATCTGCAAAGAACTTTGACAAAAAAAAAGATTACAAAGGTTTATTACCTGGTATTCCTATTGCAGTAAAAGATTTATTCTGTACAAAAAATATCAAAACTACTGCAGGTAGCAAGATTTTACACAATTTTATTCCCACGTATGAATCTACCGTTACTAATAATTTATGGTCTGAAGGTGCTTTTTTATTAGGAAAGTTAAACTGCGATGAGTTTGCGATGGGATCTTCTAACGAAACAAGTTTTTTTGGAAATGTTATAAATCCTTTTGGTGATAAATTGGTTCCTGGAGGATCTTCTGGAGGTTCGGCATCAGCATTGGCTGCTGATCTTACGCCTGGAACTATTGGAACTGATACTGGTGGATCTATTCGACAACCAGCGTCTTTTACTGGAACCGTAGGATTAAAACCTACTTATGGAAGATGTTCGAGATGGGGAATAGTTGCTTTCGCGTCTTCTTTAGATCAAGCAGGACCAATGACAAAGAATGTAGAGGACTCCGCTTTGTTATTACAGGCAATGGCCGGATATGATGCAAAAGATTCTACATCAGTTGATATCAAGGTGGAAAATTACATTTCGAAATTAACTGATAAAGCAAAAGGTTTAAAAATTGGAATACCAAAAGAATATAGGGTAGATAATATGCCAGCTGAAATTGATAAACTCTGGAAGAAAGGGATAGACTTTTTAAAAGACGCTGGAGCCATTATAAAAAATATTTCTTTACCTCATACCAAGTACGCTCTTCCAGCTTATTATATCGTTGCTCCAGCTGAAGCTTCATCAAATCTCGCTAGATATGATGGTGTAAAATACGGGCATAGATCTAAAGGAAACAACTTATTTGAAATGTATGAAAACACCAGATCAGAAGGTTTTGGAGATGAAGTAAAAAGAAGAATTTTAATCGGAACTTACGTCCTGTCATCTGGTTATTATGATGCTTATTATTTAAAAGCTCAAAAAGTTAGACAATTAATTAAAAACGATTTTGATAAAGTTTTTAACGATGTAGATGCAATATTAACTCCGTCTACGCCAAGTGCGGCTTTTAAAATAGGTGACAAAAAAGACGATCCAGTCTCAATGTATTTAAATGATGTTTTTACAGTACCAGTTAATTTAGCTGGATTACCAGCTATTTCTGTTCCTGCGGGTCACGATAAAAATAATTTACCTCTAGGACTTCAACTCATTGGAAAGCCTTTTGACGAACAGACAATTTTAAATCTTTCGTTGGCTATAGAAAAAAGAGCTAATTTTAAAAGAAAAATAAAAACTTGGTGGAACTAATGACTGAAAAAAAATTTGATTATTATATAAAAGGAGAAAAAGCAAAGTGGGAAGTCATTATAGGTTTGGAGGTTCATGCACAAGTTTCATCTAAATCAAAACTTTTTTCATCATCTCCAACAAAATTTGGTGCTGAACCTAATACACAAGTTAGTTTAGTAGATTCAGCTTTTCCAGGAATGCTTCCAGTCATAAATCAATTTTGTATAGAACAAAGTGTTAAAACAGGATTAGGTTTAAAAGCCAAAATTAATCTAAATTCTGTTTTTGATAGAAAAAACTATTTTTATGCTGATTTACCACAGGGATATCAAATTTCACAATATAAGAATCCTATTGTTGGTGAAGGAGAAATTTTACTTGATATGCCATACGGGACAAAAAAAGTTGCTATCGAAAGACTTCATCTTGAACAAGATGCTGGAAAAAGCATACACGATATGGATCCAGATAGTACTTTTGTAGATCTCAATAGATCGGGTGTAGCGTTAATGGAAATTGTAAGTAAACCAGATTTAAGGTCCCCCGATGAAGTAAATGCTTATATAAAAAAATTAAGATCTATAATGAGATATCTTGGAACTTGTGACGGAAATATGCAAGAAGGATCCTTAAGAGCTGATGTAAATGTTTCAGTTAGAAAAGTGGGAGAAAAGAAATTTGGTACAAGATGTGAGATTAAAAATGTAAATTCAATAAGGTTTATGCAAATGGCAATTGAATATGAAGCAAAAAGACAAGTTGAGCTTATAGAAAATAATAAACTAATTGATCAAGAAACAAGATTATATGATACCAAAAAAAATACAACTAGATCCATGAGGTCTAAAGAGGACGCTCACGATTACAGATATTTTCCTGATCCAGATTTATTACCACTTAATTTAAAACAAAGTTTAGTCGATAAATTAAAAAAGGAATTACCTGAACTACCAGATGAAAAAAAAGAAAGATTTATAAAAGAACATAATTTATCTGCATACGAGGCAAACATACTAGTATCAGAAAAGGAAGTTTCAGATTATTACGAAGAAGTAATTAAGGGGTGTGATAAAAAATTAGCAACTAATTGGATTACAGGTGATTTATTTGCTGTATTAAATAAAAAAAACATTTCTATTTCTCAATCTCCAATTAGTGCAAAAAATTTATCAGCCTTAATTAAGATGATAACTTCAGGAAAAATCTCCGGAAAAATAGCAAAAGATGTTTTTGAAAAAATGCAAGAGAATAACAAAGATCCCCAACAAATAGTAGAAAAAGAAGGTTTAACACAACAAAGCGATCCCAAGGAATTAGAAAAAATAATTTCTGAAGTGCTTTCGAAAAATCAAGATAAATTAACTCAATACAAATCTGGAAAAGTAAAACTTTTTGGTTATTTTGTTGGTGAGGTTATGAAAGTTTCTAAAGGAAAAGCTAATCCTCAACTTGTCAATGAAATTCTCAAAACTAAGTTAAAATAATAATGCTTAAAAATATTGAAGTTACTCAAGATTTGTTAGATTACATTTACAATCATACTCATCCTTTACATCCTGTTCAAAAAGATATTTTAACACACAACAAAACTCTTGGAGATATTCAAAGAATGCAAATTTCTGAAATCCAAGGTCATTTTCTTCAGCTAATTATTAAGATCAATAATGTTAAAAGCTGTTTAGAAATAGGAACTTTTACTGGATTTAGCACTTTAACAATGGCTTTGGCATTGCCAAATGGAGGCAAGATAATAACTCTAGATCATGATGAAAAAATAGTCCATGTTGCAAAAAATTTTTTTAAAAAGGGAAAATTAGAAAATAAGATAGAAACAGTTATTTCACCAGCGCTAGATACATTAAAAAAATTTTTACAAGAAGGAAAAAAATTTGACTTAGTCTTTATAGACGCAGACAAAGGTAATTATAAGAATTACTATGATCTATCTTTAAATTTGATTAATGCAAAAGCTCTTATAATTTTTGATAATGTTTTATGGCATGGCGATGTGTACAAAGAGACCGCTACAGATAAACAAACCAATATAATGAGAGAGTTTAACAAGTATATTAAAAATGATAATAGAGTTGAAAAAGTTATATTGCCATTAGGAGACGGTTTAACAATTTGTAGAAAGGTATAATGTTTAATATTCAAGGTTTTTATAAAATTAAACCAATAGTTAACTGCAGCCTACATAAAGAAAAAGTAAAAACATATCTTTTATCACAATCTGTTAAAGGTACAGTTATTTTGTCGCCCGAAGGCATTAATGGAACTATTGCTGGTAGAAGATCTAAAGTTAATAGTTGTATAAGATTTATTAAAGATAGATTTTCTATTGATACTTTTGATAGTAATAACTCCTCAACTTGCAAGTTTTTGCCTTTTTATAGAGCAAAAGTTAAAATAAAAAAAGAAGTTGTTCCAATAGGATTAAAATTAAAAGTGAGCGCAAAAAAGAAAAGTTGTTATGTCGACCCAAATCAATGGAACAAATTAATCAGCAAGAAAAATGTTACATTGATAGATGTAAGAAAACCTTTTGAGCATAGAGTTGGAACATTCAAGGGTGCGGTAAATCCAAAAATCAATAGTTTCAGAGAATTCCCAAAATATTTTAATAAACTTAAAAAGAATAATAAGGTGGCCATGTTCTGTACTGGAGGAATACGTTGTGAAAAAGCTTCTAATTTCTTAAAGCAAAAAGGATTTAAAAATGTATTCCAACTTAAAGGAGGTATTTTTAACTATTTAAATAAAATAAATATCAAAAAATCCTTATGGAAAGGGGAGTGCTTCGTTTTTGATAATAGAGTTTCAGTCAAACATAAGTTATCAGTGGGATCTTATTCAATGTGTAGAGGATGCCGAATGCCGGTCTCAGTACAAGAAAAAAAATCAAGTAAATATAAAGAAGGTATTTCTTGTCCTTACTGTTACAATAAGTTAACTAAATCACAAAAAGATAGATTTTCAATGAGACAGAAACAAATTTTAATAGCAAGAAAATTTAATAAAGCTCATATCTATCAAAAAGAATATTAATTCTTTTTTCATGAATCCAACTTTAAGTTTAACCAAAGATCCTATTCCTAGTTTAATTAAGAAAATAGCAATACCTGCTAGTGTGGGTACTTTTTTTCAAACAATGTTTAATATTGTTGACACTTTTTTTGCTGGAAAAATTTCTCCTGAAGCATTGTCAGCTCTTGCTAAATCTTTCCCAATTTATTTTATTATAATAGCAGCTTGTGTTGGTGTTACCGTAGGTGGCACCTCATTAGTTGCAAATAGCATTGGTGAGAATAACAAAGAAAATATTCTAGGGTATTTTGCTCATACTATTATTTATGCTGTCTTAGTTTCAATATTAATTACTATAATTGGTCTGCTCTTTTCTCCGAGTTTGTTTGCTCTAATGGGCTCGGCAGATGAAGTAATTGTATTAAGTCTTAAATATACAAATGTAATATTTGCTGGATCATTTATTTTTATTATCTTAGTTGCTTTAAACTCTTTACTTCACGCTGATGGCGATACCAAAACTTACAGAAATGTACTTATTTTAAGTTTTTTTCTGAATATAGGTTTAAATCCATTATTTATTTTTGGATATGGCTTTATTCCAGCTATGGGAATTGCTGGAATCGGGTTGGCAACGATCGTTGCTCAGTTTATCGGATTGCTTATTATTTTTAATAAAGTAATTAAATCAAGCAGGATTAAAGACATATCTACAAAATATTTTTATCCAAAAGTTTATTTATTAAGAAATCTGTTTTATCAATCAGCACCAATTTCGGCTGCTTTACTATTAATCTCTGTAGGTAATTTCATAATACTAACTTATATCGGAGTTTTCGGTGAATATGCGACGGCTGGATACGGATCGGCCGCAAGATTTGAACAAATACTTTTATTACCAGTTTTAGGACTGAATACCGCCATCATATCGATCATTGGGCAAAATTTTGGAGCTAAAAATTTTTTAAGAGTAAAAGAATCTTATTTTAAGGCTGTGATTTACGGTTTTACACTCATGATAGTTTCAGGATTAATAATTTTTATATCTGCAGATAAAATTGTTAGTATTTTCTCAGATAATCCAAGTGTAATTAGTTTTGGAACAACGTACCTAAAAATATCAGCTTTAATTTTTCCAGCATATCCAATTTTTTTTATAAGCAATGGCTTCTTTATGGCGATAAAAAAATCATCCTATTCAATGTATTTAAATATAATAAGAAATGTTATTCTACCTATACCTACGATAATAGTCGCAATAATGATCGACGGTAGTTTTCAAACCTTTTTTTGGAGCTATTGCTTTTTTAATTGGCTTTATGTGATTTGCTTGTTTATTTTTGTAAGCTCTTATATAAAAAGAAATTTAAACTAATTTAGCCGAGTCTTTTAACCAATCCCATAAATAACCGGCAAACGATCTCCTTACATATAAATCAACATCATTTTCATTTTTTCGATGAATGGTAACATCGACATGATTTAATATTGTTTGGACGACTTTATTATCTCCAAAATTTTCTGAGCTAAAATCAAAAGGGCACCCTTTAGAAAGGACTTCAAAAATATTCGATCCCGACAATTTAAAAATTGTGAAGTGATCAGTAACATTTGTTATTGCTCCTAGGTTAGATCTACTAATATTATCAAATAGCACTTGTTCAAGTTCATAGGTATTGGTTTCTTTTGGTATTTCGTCATTAGAAACTAAGAGCCATTCATTAGGACCAAGCCATAATGAAGTAATTTTTTCTTTACTAGAAGTACCACAGGTTTCCTTGGGCAATATCATTCCCAGAATTTTTCCTATTTTGCTTGCAAATTCTTTATTTTCTAAACTACCCCGTAAATTAATTTTGGCTACGGGAGTTTTTTCTTTCATAGAAAAATTATTGTAGGATTGACTTTCGCTAACCGGTGTAAAAAAATCAAGCATTTAATCTATTTCCCTCTTTATCTAAAAAAACTGTATCTGAAACTGTAACCTTAATAGTTTTATCCGGCATAGGCACAAAAAGTTTCTTTCCTTTCAATTTCTTTCCATTTTTTATAACAGCCAGAGCGATTGATTTATTTAAATTTGGACTGTAGTAGCTAGAAGTGACGTGGCCTAACATATCCATCGGAGGTTTATTTTTAACCTCTTCAACAATTTGAGCTCCTTCCTCTAGAATTTCTTTAGGATCATCCGTAAGAAGTCCAACAAGCTGTTTTCTATTTTCTCTCATTGTATCAGATCGATACAAGGATCTTTTTCCTATAAAATCATATTTTTTCTTACTTATGATCCAATCCATTTGCAAATCAACTGGAGTGATTGTGCCGTCAGTTTCTTGACCTGCAATAATAAAACCTTTTTCAGCACGTAATAAGTGCATAGCTTCGGTACCATAAGGAGTTATTTTGAATTCTTTACCTGCATCCATACATTTTTTCCATGTAGCTTGTCCATAGTTAGACTGAATGTTTATCTCGTAACTTAATTCACCTGTGAAACTTATTCTCATTACGCGACACTTTATGTTATCAACTAAACCTTCTTTAAAACTCATATGAGGAAAATTTTGATCAGAAAAATCTACGTTTTTGACAACTTTTTCTAATATTTTTTTGCTGTGTGGACCACAGACACTTACAGTAGCAAAATGATCAGTAACGGAAGTTAAATATACATTGAGTTCGGGCCATTCTGTTTGTAAAAAATCTTCTAATTTACTCATTACTGAAGCTGCTCCTCCTGTAGTTGTTGTCATTATATAATGGTTCTCACCTAATCTCGTAGTAACACCATCATCGTAAACCATACCGTCATCATTAAGCATTAAACCATATCTACATTTCCCAATTGCTAATTTGCTCCAAGCATTGGTGTAAACACGATTTAAGAATTCAGAAGCATCGGTACCCTGAATATCAATCTTACCTAATGTTGAAGCATCTAAAATTCCTGCATCGTTTCTTGCAGCCTTCGACTCCCTTTGAACAGCTTCATACATGCTTTCATTCTTATTTGGGTAATACCAAGCTCTTTTCCATTGACCAACATCTTCAAATTTTGCTCCATGTTTTTCATGCCATGTGTGAATAGGCGTTTTTCTTACAATATCAAAAAATTGTTTTACGTTTCTTCCAACAATAGCTCCAAAAGTTAATGGGGTGTATGGTGGACGAAAAGTTGTAGTTCCTAATTCACCCATTTTAGTATTAGTAATTTCGGACACAATTCCTAAAGCGTGCATGTTTCCAATTTTACCTTGGTCAGTAGCCATTCCTGTTGTCGTATAACGTTTAACATGTTCTATAGACTTATAACCCTCTCTTAAAGCAAGCTTAATATCATTTGCTGTTGTGTCATTTTGATAGTCTACAAATGGTTTGGTTTTTCCAGAGACTTTATCTGATGGCAACAACCATATGTTTTCAAAATCACCACTCTTGGATTCAGTAATATTTAATTGGTCATTATGGTTTAAATTTAAAAATTCATTTGTTTTTGTTTGAGTCTCTTCAATAATTTTTTTTAGATTAAATACTCCGTTACAGGAACCTACAGAAATTTGATTAAGTGATGTTGATTTTGGCTGAAAATAATATTTTTCTTCATTATAGATCAGTTTGCCACCAGATTGAGTAAATAGATGAACAGCAGGTGTATAACCACCCGAGACACATAGTAGATCACAATTAATTTTTAATTTATTTCCAATTATACTGCTATTGTCGTTTGACAGTTTCATTACATGAACTTTATTAATTTTTTTGTAACCTTCTGTATAAACAATAGTATTTTTCCATAATATTTTTATTCCTAGTTCATTGCATTTTTTAGGTAAAGTTCCGTTTGACTGTTCTCTGATGTCGACAATTGCTTGTATTTTAACACCTCTATTATGCAAACTTATTGCCGTTTCATATGCATCATCGTTATTTGTGAAAATAACAACATTATTTCCACATTTTACGCCGTAATAATTAATGTATTTTCTTACAGCCGAGGACAACATTATACCTGGTCTATCGTTACAATCGAAAATCATTGGTCTTTCGATAGATCCGGTAGCTAAAATTACCTTTTTTGCTCTAACTTTCCATAAACGTTGTCTTATTTTTCCTTTTTTTTCTTTTTCAGATAAATGATCAGATAAATTTTGCATCATAATTAAATAATTATAATTATGATAAGCGGCTACACTTGTTCTATTTAGAATCTTAATATTCTTATTATTTTGTAATTCAGAGTAAGTTTTTTTTATCCAATCCAAAGGTTTGAGGTCATTTATTTTAGTAATTTCTTCTTCAGCAAATGAAAGATCTCCACCAAAATGAGGTCTTTCGTCAACTAAAAGAACTTTTTTTCCTGCTTTTATTGCAACATTGGCTGCAG
>Ga0208750_1000429_pt1 | contig 12498 bp, 12 predicted proteins | sample Knorr_S15_td_O2m_FD_185602 | JGI IMG/M metagenome (GOLD analysis project Ga0208750, IMG submission 185602) | Marine microbial communities from Southern Atlantic Ocean transect - Knorr_S15_td_O2min_ad_340m_LV (SPAdes) (version 2) | ecosystem: Environmental > Aquatic > Marine > Oceanic | place...
CAAGGCCCGGGGCAAATATTTGAAAGACCTAAATAACGATACCACCATCTACTCCACTTCGCGAAAAACAATAACGAGAATGTCTGAGAACTAGAGCGTTTCCAACGGCAAGTCTCCACCCCCAACCAGTTGCTCCAAACCATCCGTGGTCAGTGCCCAGGTTCCGCCCTGGATGATGCCGATATCTTCATGATCAAGCTGCAGGTAGGCGTGAAGCACGAACACCATTCCCGGTACCAGGCGATCCTCGAACCCCCGGCTTATCTGCAATGTCTCAAGCCACACTGGGGGATAGGCAAGTCCAATCCCATAACCAAATCGCATATTGGCGTAGTCTTTCAATCCAGCCGCACGAATAGGCTCGAGAGAAGCTTCCTCGATGTCGGCCACCAATGTCCCGGATCGGCATTGTCTGACACCAGCGGCAAGCGAGGCCCGCGCAACCTCATAAAGCTCTGCCGCTCTTGTACTTGGTGTACCACAAGCCATGGTATGAACTGCAGTGGCATGGTAGCGGTGTGAGACCCCGGCAAACTCGAAATGAACGATGTCACCGGGCACAATTACACGATGCCGCGGTGTCGCATGACCCCCGGGTGTTCGAGGACCACTTGAGATCTCCGTGGGTATAGCCCAGTAGTCACTGCCCGCCTCCCGCATCGTACCCTCTACAGCTGCGGCCACTTCGATCTCCGTGGCCCCGGCCCGCAATGCCTCACGGGCCGCGTCAAGGCCCAGATTGGCATAACCTGCAGCCTCTCGCACATAACGCATCTCTGTTTCAGATTTGATAACCCTGAGATCACCGAGCAGGCGAGTGGCATCAGAAATTTCAGCAGGTCTGAGGGCTGAAGCCAGTTCAGAAAATAAGGCAGCATTCAGAGCGTAAGACTGTAGTTCCATCGCGATCCGACCACCCGTCCAACCTTTCTCACGAGCAATGCCGGCGACCAATCCAGGGAAGTCATCCGCAAACAACTGATAATTGCGAACGTCAGAAAGCCAGGTGGTCTCCGTTGCGAGCCGGGTATCGACATTCCGTACGATCAGTGTTGGTTCGGTTTCTCCAGAAATCGAGAACACCAGGGCCTGCGGGCTGTTGACCCCGACCCAGGTGTCATAGCCTGCAAGATAATAGTGGGTTTCGGGTGCTACCGAGACACAAATCTCGAACCCACACGCCGCCAGCTTCTCGCGCGCTCTCGCGAGCCGTTCCTTGTGTTCCGCTTGGGTAAATGAGGCATAAGTCGGAAACATAGTAAGCGCTCCTGCACGACGAACAGCGCTGAATCCCTACTGGGTCAGTGCCTGCCGTATTCTTGCCCAGTCTTCCACAGCGGATTCCTGTCCCGGTGTCAGTTGCACCGTGAACTGGGTATAACCCCCATCGCGCAATGCAGCAATTCGTTCAATCAGCACATCTTCAGTTGCCGTGAAGCTGGTGTCACGAATCAATTCAGCAGTAACGAACGGGCGTTCCTCAGGTTTCACAAACATCAAGTGACCTTCGTGGTTAGTCAGATAGCGGGCATCTGCGGGTTCAAAGCCCCGGGCAAGTTCCACATAGCCCGATACGGCATCTGCAAACGACGGTGAGGAAACGCTGCTGTTCTGCCACCCAGCCAGCGCTTCGTCCGCGGCGCGATGCAGCGTGACAGCCGCACGCGGGCCTGCCTGGGCCATTGCCCGAGGCGAATCATAAGGTTCATTGGCCTCAAGCACACAGCCCAAGGCAAAGGCTGTGGCCGAGAAGTCGTCGACCTGATGCCCTGCATCACGCCATGCCATTTGCATGGACTCCAAAGCTGAGGTAGCGCTCGACACATCGCCAATGAAATTTAGCCAGCCCGCCTGAAGTTTGGCAGTCAAGGCACGACTTCGTGGCCCGTACGCCGACACATGCAGCGCGATCGGGTCATCAGTGTTGATCAAGCCATGATCCGGATTGAGAAATCGAATCTTGCGTGGCGAACCCTCCAGGGTGACCTCTATCGTGTCTTTGCGAAGCAATGCGTAGACCGTCTGGATATAGTCCTCCATATCAGCCAGGCGCATTGCATTCAAACCCATTGCGCGTCGAGCGGTGAACCCGGTACCCACGCCGAAGTCGATCCGTCCTGGCGCAAGACGGTTGAGTGAGGCAAATGCGTTGGCGGCTACCGGTGCAATTCGATTGGTCGGTACAAGAACTCCGGTTCCAAGGCGGATGTGCTTGGTCTTGACCGCGGCGGCGCCCATGGCAACGAAACAGTCCGCACTGAGCATTTGTGTGTCGTAGAACCAGGCATGACTGAAGCCCAACTCCTCGGCACGTTGCACCAGTTTCCAGGAGTCGGCAGAAGTCGCCATTGCAATACCAAAATCCATTATGGCTTCCTGTTTATGATTGGACCGAGCATGTGGCGACTCTATCTAAAGCAGGTACAGTTTTAATACCCCTAGGTCCTCGCATGAGCTCATCATTTAGTCTGAATCAGCACTGACATAACCATCCCGAAGATCGCGTGCGTGTGCCATTTTCCTCAAAAGTTGAGTTGATCACCATCGATTCCCAAGCCAACGCAAGCTCTGTTATCCAAATTGATTATAGTTGTCGCAATCCGGTGATGTTGAGATACTTCATCTTCGAATCAGGGAGAACCAATCCACATGTCTAACGCACTATTTGAAGGTCAAGATCAAGGACAACTCAGATGAAGAAGATCGGATTTATCGGCCTGGGCACGATGGGCGCCCATTTTGCGACTAACCTGATCAAGGCCGGCACAGAGATTACCGTGCACGACATTCGGCGGGATAGCGCGGATACGCATCTGTCGGCAGGTGCCAAATGGGCTGATACACCACGGGAGCTGGCAGCTGCTTCGGAAGTGATCATGACCTCCCTACCCGGACCAGCCGAAGTCGAAGCAGTGGCACTGGACGAGACCGACGGCCTGATTGCCGGTATGGCGCCGGGCACTGTGCTGTTTGATCTTTCAACAAACGCACCAACCACGGTCCGCCACATCCACGAGGTCTTCGCAGCCAGGGGCCTGCATTGCCTGGATGCGCCGGTCAGCGGTGGGCCTAAGGGCGCAGCCTCCGGGAAACTCGCCATCTGGATCGGTGGCGACGAGACCGTGTTCAGCGCCAACCGGACCGCCCTGGACATACTGGGTGATCAGGTCCGCTATATCGGCCCAATCGGTGCCGGCACTGTGGCCAAGCTCGTGCACAACGCTGCCGGTTATGCCATTCAAACCGCCCTGGCGGAAGTATTTTCCGCCGGCGTCAAGGCCGGCGTCGAACCTCTGGCATTGTTTGCGGCAGTTCGCCAAGGCGTCCGAGGACGGCAACGAACCTTTGACAGCCTGTCGGAACATTATCTGATCAATCAGTATGATCCACCAGATTTTGCCCTGCGCCTGGCCCACAAGGACGTGGCCCTGGCCGCAGATCTAGGACGGGAATTTGGCGTACCCATGCGCCTGGTCGACCTGACCCTGGCCGACATGGCCGAGGCTCTGGATCGAGGCTGGGGTGATCGGGATTCCCGCGTTGCCATGTGTCTGCAACAGGAAAGAGCAGACGTCGATTTCACGCTAGACCCCAAGGATGTTCAGGCTGTACTCGATGCCGATTAAGCCGGTGCAGTAACGACCGATCACCGCACTTTGGACTAAATAGATTTAAAGGCTGTTTATGCCTGAGTCTGGTTCCAGCATCACCTTGAGGTCGACACCGGGTGTGCGCATCGCCTCGAATTTACTTGGGAAATCGGCCAAACCAACAACGCTCGTCACCAGGGGATCTACTGGAATCCGCTCACTGCCCAACATGTCGATCACGAACTGAAAGTCTGCCTTCGAATACACAAATGCAAAGGTGATGTGGAGTTCTTTCACGATGGCCTTGGCAGGGAAAAATGCGTCCTGCGCCATGCACAACCCGACAACCACCAGATGCGCATCGGCCGGTGCCTGGTCAATGCTGAGTTGAAGGCTGCCCGGCACACCCACACAATCAAATACCACAGCCGGTGGCCGGCCTGCGATCTGCCGGAAGCGTGCCTGGACATCTTCATTGGCAGCATTGATCGCCGCCGTAGCACCAAATTCGACACAGCGAACTGCCCGCGCTTCGACCCGGTCACTCACGATCACATCACGGGCGCCGAAAAAGCGACACCATAAAGCAACGGACAAGCCGACCGGTCCAGCACCGATCACCAACACCGGGTCGCCAGCCTGCAGTCCAGCACGCTTGACTGCATTTAATCCAACCGCCAAGGGCTCGACCAGGGCGCCCGCGTGGAAACTTGCATTGTCCGGCAGCCTCAGGGTTTCGGCCACACCAACCCGCGTGTATTGGGCGTAGGCACCGGTCAGTTCAGGACTGGCCCGTGTGACAGCCGTCGAACAGCGATAAGAACGGCCGGCATGGCACGCACTACAGCTACCACAGCCGATGAAGGGCTGTGCCACGACCCGTTCGCCGACACGGAACTGACTACGGGCGTTTTTCCCAAGCTCGATAATCTCACCGGAAAATTCATGGCCCATGACTGATCCGGGTGTCAGGTGACGCCAGCCGGCACTCGGATCGTTCCCCTGAGACCAGTGCAGATCGGTGCCACAAATTCCACACGCTCTCACTTTAAGGATCAGGTCATCCGGGCCCGGCTCAGGATCGTTGACCTCCTCGATAGCGAGCGGGATACCGGGTTGTTTGAAAACAGCCGCTTTCATGGTCAGTTAGGTATTATTGTGCGGCTCAATGATATCGTCATCTGCAAAACGGCGCTCGGAATTACGACCTGTGTAGAGACTGCCTATTCAGAAGAATCCCAGCCCAGTCGAATTAATCTCAAAATCATCGCTTTATAGGGTCTGCTGTGCCGGGTTCCTGGAAATCACCTCGTAGTGTGCATCACGCGGGGTACACTCGGCACCATTAATGGGCGTTATATCCTGCGGACAGGCGGAAATGACAACGACCGCCTGCATATCTGCCCGCAATCTGACCCGGTCTCCCGGCCGCGACTGAGGCGGCCTCCGATCAACAGAACCGTCAGGAGCGACCGGAACATTCATGAACAGATTCAGTGGTGCAGGAGTTATGGCTACCTCGATTCCGACGGTCGACAGTGCTTCATGCAAATTGGACTCGCAACTACGATGAGATTCATCACAACCGAGTTCCCGGTAGATCTCCTGATTACAGGCACAAAGCAGAGTGTCATGTATCCCGGGGGAGGTATCTTCCAGCATTGTTAGAACAGGCTGCCTGCGGTTGGAAAACAGACTGTCCCCTACCCCGGGCGATAATCGACTCAGGCGCGAACGAGTGTGCTCCATCGATAGGTATTCGCTAGGGTCAGCTATATTGAAAGCCCAGGTGTCGAGCACTTGGGTGCCATGGGTATTGATGATGACAATCTCTGAACCCGCATCAAGTTCAATTGCGACACCATGACAGGCTGGAATGGTTTGGCGAGCCATAGCAATAGCCAGAGTCACTGACGGGCTACAACAAAAAACAGTTACTGAATGTTAGCCGACTCAATTCCATCAATATTGCAAAGTCTATTTATCATTTAGTTGTGCCTGTCTGCAGAATTTAATCTGTGTTGGAAATAGCATTGGTCAAGTAAGACGTCAGGTGATCACTGAGATCCCGGGCATCATCAGCAGCTCCGTGGATAAAGCTCGACTTTCGACGGCGGAGAAATGTCATGCCCATCAGGTACATGCCTGGAGAGGCCACGACTCCACCATCGTGGCGAATCTTGCCTTTCCGGTCCAGCACCGGCACATCCAACCAGGAATAGTCAGGACGATATCCAGTCGCCCAAACAATAGTCTGGATTTGACCATTAGTGAGGTCCAGACTCAGTGGCGGCGAGTCCGCAACCGCGGTTCCCGCAAAACGATGCGGAGACGGGACCTGATCGTCGAGACCGTTTTCAGATGCCCACTCGTCAATCGTGTTGAGCAGCCGATTCATCTTGAGGTCAGCCAGTGCACAATTGTTACGCAGTGAACCGGAAAACTGTGCTGTCCCGTCTCTAATACCCGCAAGACGTCCGATCAGCTTAACGCCGATTCCAGTGAGCGCATTGAGGTCCAGTGTAGACCGCTCCTGCGAGCCGGCGAGCTGCGGAGAAGGCACGTTGCGTGCCCGATTAATGTCATCCACCTCGTCGTAACGTTCGTCAAGAACCCCGGTCGCATCCATCCACCACTGTATGTCTCGTCCCCTATAAACTCGCGGTATACGAACGTGTTCACCCACGGATAACGTAACCGGTCTACCCGAGCGGTGGATTTCATCGGCAAGCTGTGTGCCGGTCGCCGATGCACCGACAACGAGCACACCTCCATCTTTTAGTTGTTCCGGATTACGATAATCCAGAGGTGTGACCATGGCAATCGATGAGGGCACAGACGATGCGATTGCCGGTACGCTGGCGATATTACAGGCGCCACTCGCAACAACGACCGCCCGGCATTTCCATGTACCCCGATTGGTGTCGACCTGATAGCCGTCACCTGCACAGCACACCGATGTTACAGTGGTGCGGGTTTGGATCGGAGCCGAGATTACATCCGCATAGTGATCTACAAAACTGATGACTTCCGGAATGGTCATAAAATCATCAGGATCATCCCCTTCATAGGTCAACCCCGGTAACCGGCTCTGCCAATTGGGCGTGAGCAGCCTCAGCGAATCCCAGCGTTCCGTCTTCCACGAATTCGCAACGTCCGAGCGTTCTAACAGCACATGCTCTACCCCCCGCTCGCGGAGGCAGTAACTCATCGCCAACCCGGAATGACCGGCACCGATGACCACGGTGTCGATCTTTAATGGGCCCCCAGATACCACGGATTGTCGGTTCAGCTGACCTCTACCGTGACATTGGTCGGGTTGGTAATTATGTCGTAGACAGCAGATCGTTTCTGTGACTGAGCAACCAGCGCTTCGATATCTTCCTGTGAAGCATCGGCATCGATGTTGTAAGTCACTTTGATACCGTCAAAGCCATTGCGGACATCGCTGTCGATACCGAGAATTCCCTGGACATCCATACCACCTTCAAGTGTCGCGGAAACGGATCTCAGTTGAATCTCCCGATGTTGGGCAACCGCAGCGACACCTGCTGTCAGGCAACTGGCTAACCCTGCAAGTACAATTTCCACAGGCGTGGCGCCATGATCCTCCGACGAAAAGACCTCGGGATGGTCGGCATCGAACGTGTGCTCGGATTTGTGATTTTGTTCCTCACCAAGGCCAAAAAAACCCTCAACACTTGTTCTGCTATGAGTGCCGCGGACCCAGTCACATTTTGCACGCCATTTGAATTGAGCTGCTTCAGGCGCTTCAGCAAGCATTTCTCGGGCACCCAGCAGAAACTCTACATCTACCCCATTGTCGACTTTTTTGTCGGTCACGGTTTCATCCTCTGTTTGGAATTTATGAATTCCAAAGCATAACCTACCTGTACATGATATTTCATCTAATAAAACGCTAGTATTGACCAAGAAACAACCACGACAAGGCACAACTGTAGGGCCCATGAACAGCTTAGCCGGAACTATTCTCGGCGCCTTCAATCTAAATTCTGTAAATCACATCAAGGTACTGGTTTGATTACCCTTAAACACTGTACCCTAAACCGCCTATTCCTAAGACAGGGGACATACCGCCGTGACCAAAACAAAATATCCCCGTAAATTAAAGGTCGGACTGATGCTTCCGCAGACCGAGGGCCTACGTGGTCCCGGAGTTCGCAGCTGGTCGGAAGTCAGCGATATGGCAAGGCTGGCCGAGAATGTGGGATTTGATTCACTGTGGGTTGTGGATCACCTGCTCTACCAGCTCGACGGTGAAGATCAGCCCAGAGGTGTGTGGGAGGCCTGGTCATTCCTGTCTGCCCTGGCTGCGATCACCGAGCGTGTCGAGCTCGGTACACTGGTGCTTGCGATGGGCTGGCGCAATCCCGCCTTGCTCGCCAAGATGGCAGACACCGTCGACGAGATCAGCGGTGGTCGCCTCATTCTGGGCTTGGGCTCGGGTTACCACAGACTCGAATACGAAGCCTTCGGTTTTCCATTTGATTACAAGGTCAGCCGTTTCGAGGAAGCGATTCACATTGTTCGTGGCCTGCTGCGAGATGGCCAGATCGACTATACGGGTACCTATCATTCCGCTCGGGACTGCGAGCTCAAACCGCGCGGTCCACGTGCTAACGGGCCGCCGATCCTGATTGGCACCAACACCGGCTCACCGCGCATGCAGGGACTGACGGCACGCTACGCAGATATGTGGAATCTCTACTACGACATTACTCACAACACGGTGGCAGGTTATATCCAGGCCTTGCCGGAACTGGAACAGGCCTGTGCCTTGCAGGGTCGGGACATGTCGACCCTCGAATCAACCGTCGCCGTGCTGCTGGCAGATTCAAGCGCTGATAACTGGTGGGACCGTCTACCCAGTGGCCTCGCGGCAAAACCGCTGGTACCTTTAACCGGCCCGCCGGAGAGCATCGCCAAAGAACTGATTCGCTACGATCAGGCCGGCGTATCCCATGTGCAGATCTCGCTGGAGCCGACCACCTGTGCTTCCATCGAAGCCTTCGCACCCGTCCTGGATGTTCTGGACGCACATTCAAACTGAATAGATTCCAGATCAGTCCCAGGACCTCTTTTTCAGTCGTCGGCTACAAAATCGTACTCGCCAACGCCCTGGATGATAAGAAACTTGCACCGTCCATCGTCAACCCCCGACACCCGGTGAGGCTGACCTGCACCGACAGCAGTGGTCTCCCCGGGTGACAGGATCTGCTGATCATCCGGATTACGGGTCTCTATCTGCATGGGTCCTTCGATGCAGAAAAAAGTATCAGTCACTTCACTGTGATGATGCCAGGGCACACACTGATCCGGCCCGATCGTGAGAATCTGTGTTCTCAGCCCCTTAACCGCTGCGATGACCTCGCGGCCCTCGATGTCATACGACTTTGCCATAGTTATAAGATCCTCTAATAAGTGGCCAACTGCAGAAACATTGTCACGATAGTACTTATCGCAGATTCAATGCGCCAACGCTGATGCCAGAACCTCAAAGAAGCGGTCTTCATCCTCATCCGTGACCCACAGATGGGGAGTCACCCGAACCGCTTCTCGTCCTCGAACACTGACATAGACGTTTTTCCGGGCAAGACGGTCTGCTAAACCTTCCGGCACGCCCCCAGGAAATCGCAAGCCCAAGTAATGCCCTGCTCTGAGCTCTGGTGGCAGTGCGGCAATGCCCATGTCAGCCGCTCGCTCAGCAATCCGATCAGTGCGAGCACGTATTGTGTACTGTATGCTGCCCACTCCCCAGTCGAGTAACTGGCGCAACCCTGTTTTAGCCATCGGCACCAGATGGATATTGCCCCGCTCGCCGACATCATAGCGTCGCGCACCGGGCTGATAGCTGTCTCGATAATCGACCAAGTTCGAAAAGTCTTCACTGCCTTCCCGGTTAATCCAGTTGTGCTCAAGCGGTGTACCCTCCTGCCACTTGGGTGCAACATAGATGAAGCCCGCACTGTACGGCCCAAGCAGCCATTTGTAAGTTGCAACCGCAAGAAAATCAGGCTGGATGGCGTTAACATCGAAAGGCAATACCCCAACTGACTGGGTGCCATCAATAACCAGTGCAGCACCGACTTCTCTACAGCGTGCACCGATTCGTACCAAATCGAGCATGGCGCCGTCGGTCCAGTGAACGTGGGGCAAGGCGGCAATCGCCACCCGCTCATCCAGCGCCTCAAGAACTGATCGTGTCCAGTCGTCATCCTGAGGCCGCTGCAGGGTCAGTATTGTCCCATCCGACTCGTTCGCAAGTGCGTGCCAGGAATAGACATTGGATGGGAACTGATCCTGTAACACGAGAATACGCTGTCCGGGTTGAACCGGCAGATTCCGCGCAGCAGTTGCAGTACCGTAGCTGGCAGCAGAACCCAGTGCAACATCATTGGCCGTAGCACCAATAAGTTCAGCAAACAGTCCGCGGGCTTCTTCAGCATCGGTAAAGAAATCCCGGGGAAAGATTTCCCAGGGATGACTTTTTCGCTGCGTACCTGCAATGCCGGCATCGCGCACCGCATTCAGCAGTGGGGAGATATAGGCGCAATTCAGATAGGCCACATCGTCGGGTATATCGAACAGATGACGCTGACAATCAAGCATTGCGACGAATTCATTTGGACTCGATGGCTGCATTTATCTTGACCTGGCACTTAAGTTATTCGATTCCCAGTAGCTGCAATACATCCTGTCATGTATGGCAGGCTCATCCTGATTCAAACAGCGTGTGCCTAGGATTGGAATTTGTACCGTAGCGGGTAACATTGAGACCCTGGTTAATGCCCCGCCTGACTCGATTAGTACTACCATTTGCCTGACCTACGTCCCCCTGTAGAATTATCTGGTGTTATGACCCTTAAAGTGGCCGGAATTGGCGCCGGATATTTTTCCCAGTATCACTATGATGCCTGGCAGCGTATAGGCGAAATTGAACTCGCGGCCGTTTGTGATCTTGACGCATCCCGCGCCCGATCGACTGCCCAGCGCCATGGTATCCCAGCGGATTTTACTGATGTTGAGGCCATGATCCAGGAAATTCAACCAGACATCCTCGATATCATCACACCCCCGGACTCCCATGAAGCGCTGGTCTACACTGCTATTGATTCAGGGTCCGCTATTATCTGCCAGAAACCACTGGCCCCCGACACCCCGACCGCACGCCGCATGGTTGAGTCAGCGGAAGCAAATCAATCATTTTTTGCTGTCCACGAGAACTTCCGTTTTGAACCTTGGTACCGAGAAATTCGTAATCTGCTCGACAGTCAGAGCCTAGGCGAGCTATATACCGTCTCCTTCAGATTACGACCTGGTGATGGCCAGGGATCTGAGGCTTACCTGAATCGCCAGCCTTATTTTCAACAAATGGAACGCTTCCTGGTTCATGAGACCGGAATTCATTTTATTGACACCTATCGTTATCTATTTGGAGACATCAAGAGGGTCTATGCCAATCTGCGACGACTGAATTCAGCCATTGCCGGAGAGGATGCTGGCACCGTCTTGTTTGAGTTTGGAAATGGCATCCGCGGTCTATGGGATGCCAACAGGTTAGTCGACCATGATTCGCCAGATACTCGGCTAACGATGGGTGAAATGCTGATTGAAGGATCCGAATCCGTACTGCGACTCGATGGCGCTGGTCGCCTTTTTGTCAGACCGCATGGTGATTCTGAACAAGAACACACTTATCACTGGGATAACCGTGGTTTCGCCGGGGACAGCGTTTTTGCCTGCCAGTCGCACCTCGTTCAGTGTTTCCTTAACAATCTGCCCACACCAATTTCAGGGCGTGAATACCTGCAAAATCTTCAGATTGAAGATGCGATCTACGAATCTGACCGGACTGGTACACTGATCACCTTGTGAACAGTTGCCGCTTTGAGTAACCAGCCCATAAGTCGCTACCGGAGCAATTTGTATGGATAACCAGGAACAGAGACTCGACAAGGCTGTGGTCGATGCAATCCGGGCCCGAGACACTCGAGAGCAAGGCTATCGCGCCCAGTCTCTCAAGATCCATCCCTGGGTCTGTGGCCGCTGCGGGCGCGAGTTCAATGAAAAAAATCTTTATGAACTGACCGTACATCACAAGGATCATAATCACGACAACAATCCGCCTGATGGCAGCAATTGGGAAAATCTCTGCATTTACTGCCATGACAATGAGCATGCGCGTCTGGTCGACCCGCAGATAGTAGACACACATTCCGAACAGCGCTCCAGCACAGCGACGCATAAGCCATTCTCCGATCTTGCAAAACTGCTCGACACTGACCCGGACACAGACAACGCCGAATGACCGAGACACACGGAAAACTTGACGGCAAAGTGGCACTGGTTACCGGTGCTGCAAATGGTATTGGCCGGGCCATCGTCGAGCGCTTTTCTCAAGAAGGTGCAGCAGTCATGGTTGCTGACATCAATGAGAAAGGCGCCATCGCCGTGGCACAGGGCATCCGTGAGAAAGGCGGCCTGGCCGAATCTATTACCTGTGATGTCGGCAATACCGACGCAGCAAAACAGGCCGTGGAGTTCACCGTGTCGAGCTTTGGCCAGCTCACCACAGTCATCGGTGGAGCTGCATTGTTGTCTCCGACCGTACCGGTTCACGAACTTTCAGAACAGGACTGGCAGGATGCCCTCGATGTAAACCTTACGGGTTGTTTCCTGATCAGCAAGCACGCCATTCCTCACCTTAAGAAATCCCCCGGCAGTACGATTATTCTGATCGCATCGCAGATGGCTCGGGTCGCCAGCGCCGGGTCAAGCCTTTACTGTGCCACCAAAGGTGCCCTGACTCAGCTGGCAAAGGGTATGGCGCTCGACTATGCAGCCGACCAGATCCGGGTCAATTCACTGTCACCAGGGGGTGTTGCAA
>Ga0208750_1000432_pt1 | contig 12479 bp, 11 predicted proteins | sample Knorr_S15_td_O2m_FD_185602 | JGI IMG/M metagenome (GOLD analysis project Ga0208750, IMG submission 185602) | Marine microbial communities from Southern Atlantic Ocean transect - Knorr_S15_td_O2min_ad_340m_LV (SPAdes) (version 2) | ecosystem: Environmental > Aquatic > Marine > Oceanic | place...
TTAAAAGCAATTTTAAATACCCTATATAAAATAATTCCATATACCAGGAAAAGTAATATGATCCCTAAAAAGCCAAACTCTTCTCCTATAACTGAAAAGATAAAATCTGAATGACTTTCAGGAATAAAATCTAACTGGCTTTGAGTTCCATCTAAATACCCCTTACCCATAAAACCACCTGAACCAATTGCAGTCTTAGATTGAGAAATATTCCACCCAGCCCCAAGTAAATCTGACTCTGGATTAAATAGAGTTATAACTCGTTGTTGCATATATGGGGTCAAATTGGCCCAGAGAAAAGGGGAAGAGATTAAAATGAGTGCGATTAAAATAAATAAAGTTAATAAAGGAAATCCTGCTAAAAAAACTGGTATGCATCCTGAAGCCAATACTATTAATGAAGTTCCTAGATCAGGTTGTTTATAAATAAGAAAACTGCTAACTAAAATTGCAGATAAGACAATACACCAATCCTTTACTGAAGGCCTTCTCTGGTTTCTAGTTAAATAAGATGCAGCTGCCAAAGGCAAGAGAAGTCTCAAAACTTCAGAAGGTTGAAAGCTTATAAAACCCAAGTTAATCCAACGATCAGTCTTATAGCCCTCTGCAGGAAATAATAAAACCCAGATTAAAAGTATTAAGCCTATCCAAAAGAAATGCATCAAAAAACTCTTGTAAACACTTTGATCTAACCTAGAAATAATGAACATGAGTAACAAACCAATAGCTATATAAATGGATTGCTTGAAGACCATAGAGGTTAATTGGCCACTTGCGCTAAACAAAACAAAAAGGCCAAAAACTAGAAGGGTTAGAACTGAAAAGACCAAAATTGGATCAATTAGTACTTTTGATAAAGTAAGTCTTTTGTTTCCAAAAGAGGTATTTAGTTGATAATCGAGAGGAGCTTTACCTGACATTTAATTATTACGACTAAGATAGCTGTCTATTAATTTTTGTGCAATGGGTGCTGCAATGGCACTGCCTGATTCCCCATTTTCAACTATAACTACTACAGTTAATTCAGGCTCAGGGATAGGACCATAGCCAACAAAAAGTGCATGATCTCTATTGCTTTCCTCTTGCCTTACATCTTCATATTCCTCTCTAACAGTAAGCTCTTCATCAGTCAGACTCTTGATTTGTGCAGTTCCTGTTTTTCCTGCAATTTTATTTTCAGCAATTTCTGCCAAGTTATAAGCTGTACCTCTCCAATCTGAAATTACTGAAACCATAGAGCTTTCAAGCTTAGCCCAATCAGTTTGTTTAATTGAACTAATTTCAAATATAAGTTCTTTTTCAATATATTCTTCACCTATCTTAGCTACTACTTTTGGTTTATAAATCTTTCCTCTAGTCGCAATTGAAGATATTGCAACAGCAAGCTGTAAAGGAGTGCACGATATGTATCCTTGTCCAATTCCCATGTTTAAAGTGTCTCCAATAAACCAGGACTCTCCAATAGCCCCTAGTTTCCATTTTCTGTCTGGTAGTATCCCTTCAGCCTCTGCGTATAAATCAACCCCTGTCTTCAGACCAAAGCCAAACTGTTTCAAAAAAGTAGCAATACGATCTACTGTCAATTGAACTGCAAGCTGATAGAAGAAAACATCTGAAGATACAATTATAGATTTGCTTAAATTAACCTTCCCATGACCATCCTCTTTCCATCCTCTATATTTTCTTCCATCCTCATTCAGTTGGAAAAAACCCTTATCTTCTATAGTTGTATTCCAATCTATCTCTCCTTCCTTCAATCCTAGAAGACCAATAAAAGGTTTAATGGTTGAGGCAGGTGGATAATTACCTGAAATAGCTCTATTGAAAAGTGGACTGTCTAAGTCATTAAAAATAGTTTCTAAATCACCTGTCTCAGTTTTATTTAAAATATTTGGATTGAAGTCAGGAGAACTTACAAGAGCTTTTATAAATCCTGTGTTTGGATTCAGTGCTACTACCGCGCCCTTCCTACCGGTCAACTCTTTTCTGGCAAGTTTTTGTAATTCCTTATCTAATGTGAGGTAAACATCTCTACCTTTATTGGGAACAACTCTGTTCAATTCTCTAATTTCCTTTCCGTTTACATCAACTTCAATAGTCTTGTACCCAACTCCACCTCGCATATCCTCTTCATAAAATTTCTCAACACCTGTTTTCCCTGTGAGAAAAGAAAGCGGATATACAAAATCTTTACTATCCTCTATTTCTTCAAGATTTATCTGACCTACATAGCCAAGCACATGCGAAAAAAGAGGCCCTAATAAGTTAAAACGCATAAGTCTTGCTTCAATTGATAAATTTGGCCATTTATCCTTTTCTACTGAAAACTTCGCTATCTGTTCTGGAGATAAGTTCTCAACAATTACCACTCTTTCATAACTTGAAGGTTTATTTATTATTCTCTCTTTAAGAGCTAATAATTGCTTATCATCAATAAGTAAATCTGTTCTTAATTCCCTAAAAGTTTTTTCCATATCCTGTGTCTTAGCAGGTAGCATTGTTAAAGCTTGAGAAACTATATTCTCTGTAACAATCTCATCATTAGAGAGTTTTATTAACCCTCTAGAGGGATAAATAGGAACACTAATAATTCTGTTTTCATCCGAAAGTGTTGTATATAGAGTTGAATCTAAAATAGTTAATTTAACTAATTGAAAGAGGGTGACTATTCCAAATACACTAACTAGCAAAAATAAAAAAACCGATCTTTTTTGAAGTTGCTTTTTCGCTTTACTCTCTCTATCTAAATTTAAAAACTCAGACATTTTTATCTACTCAACTCTGGGTCCCAAAGGCTTTCTAAATCATAAAAGGTCCGAGCATTTGAAGACATTAAATGCAAAACAACATCGCCTACGTCTATTAGTACCCATTCTTCACTGCCTTCTCCTTCGAGTCCCAAAGGCTTAATATTCTTTGCTTTTAGGTCTTCCAGAACTTTTTCGCCTAAGGACTGGATGTGTCTATTTGAAGTGCCGCTGGCTATAATCATGTAGTCAGTAAAGCTACTTAATTTTTTTACATTGATTGTGACAGGATCAACTGCCTTTAGTTCATCAAGACTTGAAGATACTAGGTCTCTTAATTTACTAGGTAGAATTTTTTGAGCCATATAAGCCATGTTTTTTTAAATAATCTTTAACTAGAGGATTTATTAGATCATCAATACTCTTACCCTTAACAATATTCTCTCTAATCAGTGAAGAAGATATTCTTAGAGGGGTCATTTCAAGTTCAAAAATACTCTTGGCTTTTCTATCCTCTAACAGGTCTTCACTAAATTTAGTATGACTAATCAAATCCTGCACATTTTTATTTTTTGAAAGAGGCATATCTGGTCTTTTCAAAATAAGGAAATCTACTAAATTAATTAGCTCTTTCCATTTGTACCAAGAATGTATGCCATCAAAAGAATCTGAACCGACTATAAAAATCACTTTAGCTTTTCTCTCTTCAGCTATTATTAGCTTAACGGTCTCAATGGCATGAGAAGGTCCGGTTCTAAGATTTTCTCTATTATCAACTACAGTTTTTTTTATGTCTCTAAATGCTAGTGATGTCATCTTGTACCGGTGGCTAAAGGAAGCCAGGGAATTTTCTCTATGAGGAGGTAATGCGTTGGGAATTACTAAAATCTTTTCAAAAGGTATTGTATTTAACAATTCAGCAATTGTTAGCGAGTGACCATAATGCACTGGATCAAAAGTCCCTCCGAATATGCCTATTAATCTTGGCATTGATTAATTGTTAACCCCCAAGTAGTTCAGCATTACCCTCAACTGAGGCTGATTTAGCTTCAGATCCAATTTGTTCTATACAGGAACGAATATCTTTACTATCTTTCATAATCAAATATTCTATAAGAAAACAAAATTAAAAAAGCGATTATAAGATGTTTGACATTGGAGCAGTAACCCTCTGGCTACAGCAAAACCCTGAATGGATAATATTTGGTCTTTGCTCAGCTGCATTTATTGAATCTTTTGCCCTTATTGGAATAATTATTCCTGGAGTAATTTTATTGGCTGCAATTTCAGGGCTGGCGGCTTCAACTAATCTTTCTATTTTCCAAGTAGTATTGCTGGTCTATATTTCAAGTTGCTTAGCAGATATATCCAGTTTCTTCATAGGCAAATATTTAAGTAGGAAAATAGACCACACTTGGCCATTCAAGAAAAATCCATCTTGGTTAGAACAGGGTCGTGTATTCTTTAAATCTTATGGAATACTTGGGGTGTTTTTGGGACGATTTATTGGTCCCGTTAGACCTTTAATCCCAATAACAGCAGGCTCCCTTGCTATGGACATGAGAACCTTCATTCTAGTGGATCTAGCTTCAGGCCTTCTTTGGGCACCACTGTATAGTCTACCAGGCTATTTTGCTGGAAAAACTGCTCTTGAAGGTTCAGGCACTTTATCATTAGCTGCAGGCCTGATAGCTATAGCGATAGCTTTTCTTTTTTTCGTTAGATATTTAGTTAGAAAAAAATAAATGCCTCTTGTATTATGCTGCTCCAAGTTAAACTGAAATATAAATAATTAATAAGGAAAAAAATGACAAAACCTTACACAGATCATCCTTTTCTACAAGGTAACTACGCTCCTTTAAGAATGGAAAGTGACCTCAACGATTTAATAGTTGAAGGAGAAATCCCTAAAGACCTGTATGGAAGTTATTATAGAAATGGTCCTGATCCACAGTTTCCACCTATGGGTGGTAATTATCATTGGTTTGGAGGAGATGGAATGATTCATGCTTTCCATTTTGAAAACGGGAAAGTTTCCTATAAAAATAGATGGATACAAACATCAAAGTGGAAACAAGAAAGGAAGGCAGGAAAATCTCTTGTAAATATACTAAACCCCATGGAACCTGACCCTCTTTGGAATCCTGAAGGAGAAGATGGAACCGCAAACACAAATATCATTTTTCATGGAGATAAACTTCTTGCTCTAGAAGAAGGCCATCCTCCTTTTGAGATCGATCCTTTTACTCTGGAATCAATCGGATCATATAACTATGAAGGCAAATTGCTTTCACCAATGACTGCACATCCTAAGATAGACCCGCTGACTGGAGAAATGTTTGCATTCAGTTATGGTTTTGGTGACAACAAGATGACTTATTTTGTAGTAGACGCTGATGGAAAGTTAACCCATTACTCTGAATTTACGACCCCTTATTCGAGTATGGTGCATGATTTTATTGTCACTTCCCAGCATGTAATTTTTCCGATCTTCCCGCTTGTTATAGATTTAGAACAGGCAATGAAGGGTAATGCACCGATTGCATGGGATGGCAATAGACCTAGCTATATAGGAATCATGCCAAGAGATGGTTCTGTGGAAGATATAAAATGGATAGAAGATGATCCTTGTTATGTATTTCACCCAATGAATGCATATACTGAGGGCGACAAAATTGTAGCCGATATGATGCAATTTGAAGAAGCACCTTTATTTCCTCACACAGACGGTTCAGCTCCAGACCCTAAAAAAGCTGAGGCCAGACTAAATAGGTGGGAAATTGATCTATCCTCTAATTCAGGAAAAATTAGTAAAAACTTTTTGGATGATGACCTAGGAGAATTTCCTAGGTTAGACGAAAGATTTAGCATGCTTAATTACAGGCATGGATTTTATGCTTCTAGAATTGGTGACCCATCAGAAATTAGTTGGAATGCTATTGCCCATCATGATCATCAGACTGGAAATAAAGAATTTTTTGTCGTAGACAAGGAAGATGCTGTAGGCGAACCAATTTTTGTTCCGACTTCTAGGGATGCTGAAGAGGGGGATGGGTTCTTAATTACTTTGGCATATAAAGGGAAGGAAAACAGATCTGACTTACTTATATTTAATGCAATGGACTTGGAATCTGGACCTATAGCTACTGCACATTTGCCCCATAGAGTGCCTTATGGATTCCATGGAAATTGGCGACAAGGAGAACAAACTTAATCATGACTAGGAAGAATCTAAAAAACAGGCGATGGGTTTTAAATTCAAGGCCCCAAGGAATGGTTAGTAAGGAGAACTTTAAGTTTGAAGAATCAGAAGTAGAAGAAGTTAACGAGAACCAAATGTTATTAAAAAATCTGTACTTTGGTTTTGATCCTACACAAAGGGGCTGGTTAAATGATATGAAGAGTTACATGCCACCAGTCCAAATTGGAGAAGTAATGCGTTCAAGCACCATTTCCCAAGTAATTGAATCTAATATTCCTGATTTCAAAGAAGGTGATATTGTGCAAGGAAGTTTTGGATGGCAGGAGTTTGCTATAACCGATGGCAAAGCGGGGTTCATGAACGCCTCCAAAATTCCTGACAACATACCTCCAACGTCCTCTCTAAGTGTTTATGGAGTCACAGGATTAACTGCCTATTTCGGTCTGCTTGATGTAGGAGGACCTAAAGAGGGTGATACAGTAGTTGTTTCTGGAGCGGCAGGAGCTACTGGCTCTGTAGCTGGACAAATAGCTAAAATAAAAGGATGTCGGGTAATCGGTATAGCCGGAGGGACAAAGAAATGTAATTGGCTTACGGAAGAAGCTAATTTTGACGCAGCTATAGATTATAAGAGTGCAAACTTAGGAGAAACCTTAAGAGAACTCTGCCCCAATGGAATTGATGTTGTATTTGATAACGTTGGAGGTGAATTTTTAGACGTAGCTCTAACTTTGATAAATATGAATGCAAGAATAGTCCTGTGTGGTGCTATCTCAACGTACAACAATGAAAAGCCTTCTCCTGGACCATCTAACTATATGTCCCTGGTAATAATGAGAGCAAGAATGGAGGGGTTTATAGTTCTGGATTACTTGGACAGATTCCCTGAAGCAATAAAGAGCCTAAGTAAATGGGTCGAAGAAGGAAAAATAACCTACCTGGAAGATATTCAAGAGGGGATAGAGAATGCGCCTGATACTCTAGTAAGATTATTTACTGGACAAAATTTCGGTAAGCAACTGCTTAAAATTGCAGAAGCAGATTAAAGAGGCTAACCCCCAAGTTGTTTGACTATTTTATTTAGATGATCAAACCTGTCCACATTGGATTGGAATTCAAGTATGTTCTGCCTTTCTGGAGGCGTCAGTGGCAATAGGCTAGCAAGGTTGTACGCTACACTTGAAGAGTTTTCAAAATTTATAGCCAATTCAAGTTTTTTTATTTCAGGGTGGTTGGAAATTTCTTTAAGTATTCGCCAGATATTTTCATACTGAGGCTCTAGGGTTATAGACTCTTCCTCTTCAGGTTGCTCAATTGAATCACCCATTATTAGTCCATCTTCTTGTTTTCTTCTATCAATGATTTTAACCCTGTACTGACCCTGAACGGTTATTCCTAAGAGACCATTTTCGAGTTGATTAAAGTCAACAATTTCAACATAAGTCCCTATTGGAGAGTGGTCGGGTAGCTTAGATGAACCTGTCTCGTTAAGACCTCGTAGAAGAACAACACAAAAGCCTGTTTCTTGACTCATACAACTCTTCACCATATCCAAGTATCTAGGTTCAAAGATTTGTAAAGGTAAATATCCTCCAGGCAGGACATTGACTGTCAGAGGAAAAATAGGAAGTTCTTTTGTTAAATTAGTTTCTATTGGCATACTCTTCAACTTCTTTCCAGACTCTAATGAGATTACCTCCAAGGATCTTGTCAATATCTTCTCGACTATAGCCCCTTTCTAAAAAACCTTCTATTAGACTTGGGTAACTAGAAACATCTTTTAAACCTATGGGCAATGTATCCCCTACTCCATCGTAATCTGAACCAATCCCCACATGATCAACTCCAACTAAATTTACAACCCTGTCAAAATGATCTAGAACTTCATCAAGAGTGGCATAGGGATATTTATTTTTTGAAAAAAACTCTTTTCTAGCTTCGTTGATTACTTCTTCGGAAACGCCTTCTCTACTTTGACCAAATTTTAATTCTAAAAAATTGTTCATTAGATCCATATAGTCTCTTGGTCTTTGACTAATAAAACTGCTACCGAAATTAATTTGTAAGACACCACCCTTTTCAGCTAATTTATTGAGCATGGCATCATTTACGTTTCTTTCAAAACCAGGGGTAAAGTGCCTCAAAGAAGAGTGGCTTGCTATAACTGGTACTTGGCTTAACTCTATTGCTTGGTAAAAAGCTTCATCGTTTACATGAGAGATATCTATCATGAGTCCTACCCTATTCATCTCTTCAATTAGAGTTTTACCAAATTCACTCAACCCATGCCATTGGATATCTTCATCGTAAGAGGAATCACTAATATGGTTGGTTTTGGAGTGAGTCAAAGTTATATAACGTATACCTCGATCATAGTAATACTCAACTCTAGAAAGATCGCCTTCAATGGGAGCTCCATTTTCCATACCCAGTGCTATGCCAACTATATTTTTATTTGTTAATGAACTTAGGTCATCCACAGACTTAATTAATAAGAACTTCTCAGGGTAAAGAGTAACTATGTCTTCAATCATGTCTATTAAGTCATTTGCCATCTTATGAGAAGTTCCGTCTTCCTCAGTGCTCGCTGGTAAGTATATTGAGAAGAAGGGAACATTAAGCCCCCCTTTCCTAGCTCTAATAAAATCAAAATCTCCATTGGTAGGACCTGATATGTCATCAATCTCTAAACCTTCTAAGTGCTGACTCCATAAACGATATGGGACATCTATATGAGAGTCTAATATCAATGAATCTTGAGCTATTTCATCGGCGTTCAGACTAATTTTGCTTTCCGAGCAAGACTGTAAGATAAGAAATAAAAAAATTACAAATAGATGTTTCATGTAGTTATAGTTTAGAGTTCAGAAGATCTGCTAATCCATCAAAGCTTCCATTTGACATCATAATAATTACGTCATTATCTTTAATAATAGAACTCTTAAGTTCATCAGAGAAAGAGTCTACTGAATCTATAACATAATTTTTTTCAGGAGATTTGTTAACTAAGTTATTCAGTTGATCTTTATCGGGTCCCTTCCAAAAAACTAGATCTGCTTCGCTAGTTGCGCTCGTAAGATTTTTGTCATGTAAGCCAGATTTCATAGTATTTGATCTTATTTCAATTAAAGCAATTATCCTATTATTTAGGTATCGAGCTCTTAAACCCTTCAAAGTTTCCTGGATTGCTGTCGGATGATGTGCAAAATCGTCAAATAATTTTAGGTCCTTTCTATCTATGATTGTATCTAGTCTTCTCTTAACTCCAGAAAAGCTTTCTAAGCACTTAGCAGAGTCTGATAACGATAGATTAAAATGTTGAAGGGCTAATAGAGCTGTGATTGCGTTTCTTGCGTTGTGCTCACCCAACAAGTTCCAGTTTATTTCCGCAACCTTTTCGTTTATAGAAAATCTAACTGAAGAATGATCCTTTTTTAAGGCTTCAAAGTAATTTGAACTATTTCCTTCAATGCCGAACTCAACTTCTTTACTCCACACACCTAAATCCAAGACTTCCCTAATGTTCTTGTCGTCTCCAGGAAATACTATGCAGTCTTCTGAGGACATTGTTCTAATTAAATTATGAAATTGTTTTTGAATTTCCGTTAAATTTGAATATATGTCTCCGTGATCAAATTCCAAATTATTAATTATTAAAACTTCCGGATTGTAGTGAATAAGTTTTGCTCTTTTATCAAAAAAAGCTGTGTCGTATTCATCTGCCTCAATTACAAATATTTCATCTTTGCCTAATTTAGCAGAAACCGAAAAATCTTTAGGCCTTCCAGCAATTAAAAAACCCGGATCCATACCCAAATTCACAAGTATCCAGGTCAGCATCGCTGTGGTAGATGTCTTACCATGAGTTCCAGACACAGCGATAACTCTCCGATTCTTAAGTATATTTTCAGATAACCATGCTGGACCTGACATATGGGGTAGCTTGAAATCCAAAATATGTTCGATAGACTCATTTCCCCTGGAAATCACATTACCTATCAAATAGAGGTCAGCTTCGGGGAGGTCTTTCTTGTTATAACCCTTAATTACTTTAATATTTTGTTCTTTCAGAAGGTCTGACATAGGTGGATAAACATTTTCATCACAGCCCGAAACTTCAAACCCTAATTCCCTTGCAAGCAAAGCCAGTCCACCCATAAAGGTTCCACATATGCCCAATATATGAATTTTTTTCACTGCCATAATTTAATTATACCGATCTCCTTTAATTCCCTCTTGGTCAAGATTTAAGTAACATCGCATCCATGAAGAATAGAAATGTTCTATATGCACAATCAGGTGGAGTTACTTCTGTAATAAATGCAACTGCTGCAGGTGTTTTAGAAGCTGGACGCAAGTCTAAAAGGATAGGCAAAATTTTTGCTGCAAAAAATGGCATTTTAGGTGCTCTTAACGAAGAGATTATCGATACTAGCTTTGAATCTGATAAAGAAATATCTAGACTAAAACACACTCCAGGTGGAGCCTTTGGTTCATGTAGGTACAAGCTTCAAGACCCTAGTAGCAATCAAAGAGAATACCAACGGTTATTGGATGTTTTTGTAGCCCACAATATAGGATATTTCTTTTATAACGGCGGAGGTGATTCACAAGACACAGCTAATAAAATTGCAAACTTTACAAAAAATATGGGATTCCCAGTTCAATGTATAGGCATACCTAAGACAGTTGATAATGATATCCCTTTCACAGATAACTGCCCTGGGTTTGGATCAGTTGCCAAATACATAGCGATATCAACCAAAGAGGCAGGTCTTGATGTAGCAAGCATGGCTGAAACTTCAACTAAAGTTTTTATTCTAGAAGTAATGGGTAGACACGCAGGTTGGATTGCTTCTGCTGCTGGCTTGGCTCAGGAAAAAGAAGGAGATCCACCCCATTTAATTCTTTTCCCAGAAATAGCCTTCAACAAGAAAAAGATGATTTCCAAAGTTAGAGCAACAGTGAAAAAGCATGGGTATTGCGTCCTTGTTGTGTCTGAAGGTACTAAAGATAGTAAGGGTAAATTCTTAGCTGATGCAGGCACAAAAGATGCATTTGGTCATAAACAACTAGGTGGTGTAGCTCCACAAATAGCCTCGATAATAAATTCCTCTTTAGGCTATAAATACCATTGGGCAGTTTCTGATTATCTCCAAAGATCGGCAAGACACATAGCCTCACAAACTGATCTAGAGCAAGCTTATTCAGTAGGAAAATCTGCTATTGATTTTGTACTTAAGGGTGAAAATGCTGTTATGCCAATTATCAAAAGGAAGAAAACTAAAAAATACTCTTGGGAAATAGATAAAGTGGCACTCAGTAAGGTTGCAAATAAGGAAAAGAAAATGCCAAGAAGTTATATAACAAAAGATGGTTTTGGTATTACAGAATCATGTAAAAAATACCTTAGACCCCTTATCCAAGGCGAAGCTTACCCTCCCTATAGAAACGGCATGCCAGTAACAGCCAATCTAAAAAATAAACTCTTAAAGAAAAAATTAAAAGGTTTTAAACTTCCTAAGAAATAAATAATTTTTGGCTATTCTTCTAAAGGACCTTCAAAAAAGATTTCTGCCTTCGACAATCTGTCTATTAAAGGCAGCCCTAATCCAGAAGCTGGTGTTAAAAGGCCACCGTAATCCTTTCCTCCAGGCAAATTATCTTCACTATGGATAAGTGTGAGAGCACTTTCACAAACAAACTTAGAAGTTACCCTATAACCTGGATCTCCTTTCCCATGCATTCTGAAAATACTTACCGATCCATCCTCTGCCTCTACAGTGTATAAGCAATCAAAAAACCCCTTTCGCATTGTTTCCTCGCTGGGCCCTTCGCCAGGTTTAGGTAAGAATCTTCTTACTAACTTTCTAAGAGGAGTGGCAATAATTATCATTGAAAACAGGGTTGCAAAGGACACCAAAAAAGCATTGAAATATTTTTGATAGAAGGCATGTTCTTGATAGGTAAAATCAACTCCATAGGCTTCCTGTCTAGCTTCTAGTAAGGCTGCACTTCTTCTTACCACTCTGGTATTCATGGCTGCCATAATGAAAGGACCTGTCCAAGCATTTATAAATTTATTTTTTCTAATTCTTACTCGGTCGGAACTTAGACCCCTTTGTTCAGGACTAACAGAATCTTCAGGGTTCAATAAAAATGGGTCTTGCATGTCTTTACCTAAATTTAGATCTCCCATAGAAAATCCAGTTTCAATAGTTCCTCCGGAAGCTCCGCCCTGACCTGTATGAAAAGACTCAACTCTCTTTATAGGTTTCTGCAAGACCTTGTTTGCAAAGAAAACCCCTAAATCCGATGGGAGAGAATCATAGCCACAAGAAGGTATTATCCTCACACCCTTCTCCACCGCTTCAGAATGATGTTTATCTATCATTTCTTTTATCCAAAAGGTTTCACCTGTGATGTCAACATAATGGGTGGAATTCTTGACACAGGAAGCGACTAGATTTGAACTATATCTGTGGAATGGACCAGCTGTAGAAATCACTACTTTGGCTCTTTTGGTAATT
>Ga0208750_1000434_pt1 | contig 12450 bp, 15 predicted proteins | sample Knorr_S15_td_O2m_FD_185602 | JGI IMG/M metagenome (GOLD analysis project Ga0208750, IMG submission 185602) | Marine microbial communities from Southern Atlantic Ocean transect - Knorr_S15_td_O2min_ad_340m_LV (SPAdes) (version 2) | ecosystem: Environmental > Aquatic > Marine > Oceanic | place...
TCCATTCTTTTCAGCCTCGACTATGAACTCTTCTAATTGTTTAGGAGTTCTATGAGCAGAGAGAACTCTAGATTCATGTTCTATACCAAATTTATCCAGCAATTTTGAAGCATTAGACATCACATCCCAATCGGATGCGGAACCCATAACAATTGCTACTTGAATACTCATAGTCTAATTCTACAATGTCTTATTTAGTCTGTCTAAGTAAGATAGAATAAAGACATAAATGTTATTGAAAAAATATGCATACTAATAATCTCCAAAAACAGGCCGAAATGGCTTTAAAACATGCTATTGATATGGGGGTCGATCAGGCCAGCGTCAGATTTTCTTATGGGGAAGGGTTTTCAGTAACAGCACAAAACGGAACAATAGAGACTGTAGAAGACTACAAAGATCAAAGTTTTACAGTAACTGTTTTTTTACAAAAATCTATTGGTTCAGCAAATTCAAATAACATGGATGAGCTATCTATTAAAACCACTGTTGATAAAGCCTTTAGCCTTTCAAGCTTGACGGCAAGTGATGATTGTAATGGTTTAGCTGATAAAGAACGTATGGCAAACAAAGCAATTGATTTAGATCTATATCATCCATGGGATCTTGGAATTGATAATGCAAAACAGATAGCAATAGAGTGCGAAGAAGCTGCATTAGAGTCTGACAATAGAGTGGTTAATTCAGAAGGAGCAACTGTTGGTAGTTATATCACTAAATCCTTATTTGCAAATTCACATGGTTTTATAGGGTCTAGTGAAGCCACGGGACACACAATAAGTTGTGCCGCAATTGCAGAACACAATGGTTCTATGGAAATGGATTATGATTATTCAAGTGCTCGTCATCATGAAGACCTTATGGAACATAAAATAATTGGTCAGCGAGCCGGCTTAAGAGCAGTTGAGCATTTAGACGCCAGAAAAATAAAAACACAAAAAGCCTCTGTAATTTTTTCTCCCAGAATATCTGGTAGTCTGGTCAGCCACATAATGAATGCTATAAGTGGATCAAGCTTATATCGTAAATCGTCTTTTTTGTTGAATGCTAAGGACAAACAAATCTGCCCAGATTTTATAACAATTAAAGAAGAGCCTCATTTGAAACGCGGTTTCTCAAGCAGTTATTTTGATGCTGAAGGTGTTCAAACTAAACCGAGAAATATCATAGAGGATGGTGTGCTTAAAGGGTATTTATTATCAAGTTATTCAGCACGCCGACTAGGCATGGAAACGTCTGGCAATGCCGGCGGCCATCATAATTTGATTCTAGAACCAACTGATGAACATGATATGGAATCAATGATAAAAAATATGAAATCTGGTTTTCTTATCACAGGGTTGATTGGTTATGGGGTTAATATGGTTAACGGTGATTATTCCAGAGGGGCAAATGGTTTTTGGGTTGAAAATGGTGAAATTGCATATCCTGTCAGTGAAGTAACAGTAGCTGGTAATCTGAAAGATATGTTAATGCAAATTACTTCTGTGGGGAATGATCCTGAAAAAAATGGCTCTATTTACTCCGGTTCTATTTTGATGGACAATTTAATGATCGCAGGAGAATAAATGCATATAAAATTAACAAGTTTAATATTCTTATTTCTATTTTATTCACCCATTCATGTTTTTGGGCATGGAGCAGTGCAAAGAGCATCAGAATTAAAAGACAGTGAAGTACGTTTGTTTGTTGCTGACAATATGGATGGATCGGTTGTTGTTGTTGATTTCCCAGATGGTGAAATCACCCACAGAGTGTCAACTTCTCCTTCAATCATGATTCTGGCATCGAACAAAGACAACAAATACATTTATGCAATGCGAGGCAGAGATACGGATAATGATCTTACCAGTATTCTAAGCACTGGTTTTGATATGAAGGAACAGCAATTTAGGAAACCTCATGTTATTAGAACAATCAAAACCGATACTCCAGGCGGCCCAAGGGACAGCAAAATGGCAACTGTTGGTGGTTATGATGCCATCTTGACAGAAGGTGAAGCAGAAGTGGTCGTTATTATGTCAGATGATATTGATGGTTATTCTGAGCTAAAAACGAAACGTTACAAGATAGCTGAACCTGATCACTATCATTATTTAGAGGGTGAGACTTATCTTTATATAGGGCATCTCTTTAACGGTTTTGTACAAGTCCTGGATCGATCAACTGGTGAGGAGGTGAAAAGGATTAACGGATGTCCTATGTTGCATGGTATGACAGAAGATGAAGAATCTGGGCGGTTAATTTTTTCATGCGCTAGAGATGTTATTGTGGTCGGAACATTAGGAGAAGAAAAAGCAAAACTCATCGCAAGAATTCCTTATCCAGAAAACACAGGAAGAGGTTGTGCGGCATTTCTCAAAGGCGAGGGTCGTGTGCAATGGTGTTACACAGAGGGCATCATTCCTAGACTCTACCGAGTGGATTTTGCACAAGAACCTTATCAATTTACGACTTTATCGGTTGAATCCTCAATTCAACAGAATTCTAGCGATGATGGAAAATATTTAATGGTGTTGTCTAAACAAGGTGTTTTGTATTTGTACCATGGTCGGGATGGTAACTTAATTAAGACAATTCAAGTCTCAGAGCCTTTTCTAGGGGATTGGTTTGAGGACGTGGGTAAAGCAATCCTTCCTGACATTGAATCACATAATGGTATTGCATACATCTCATTGACTCATGAAGGAAGGATTGCTGAGATTGATTTAGAGCAAGGGAAGATTAAAAGATATATTGATATAGGTGGTTTTCCAACAAGGATAGTGCTCCTTGCTAAAGAAACTTTGGTCGACGCTACTAACTAAGAGGAAATTATTATGAAAAAGAGCATCAAATTTTTATTTATCAGCTTGATGGCAGTATTTATTGGAACTTATTCTCAGTCCGATGTATTTGCTCATGCTGATCATGATAAGGACGCTATTATTATACAAATGGCTGATATTATGATTAACCTAGAGCATTTTCCTACTGCTGATGAGAAGAAAAAATTACAATCGGTCTTAGATTCTGCCGCATCGACTGATCAGGAGAAAATTATTGCCAATGCGATAATGCATATACAACATTCACCTACTGTGGAAGATAAAGACAAGTTACAGCTCATTATGGACAATACAGTTGCAACTTCGACAGTAAATACTCTAGCAAAGATTGTTCAGAGTTTTTCTCATGGAATCTCAAAAACTGATAAAAGAAAGCTACAGACTATAAAATTCAAAGGATAAGCCCATAATTTACTAGACCTAATAATTTCTCTTTAATTACTAGAGACCAGTGATGATGTTATAGGCACTTTTGTATTTCTTCGCAGTATTATCAATGATTTCTTTAGGTAAGTCAGGACCAGGTGCAGTTTTATTCCAGTCAAGTGTTTCTAGATAATCTCGTAAATACTGTTTATCAAAACTAGGTGGGCTGGTTCCTACAGCATAATTCTCGACTGCCCAGAAGCGAGAAGAATCAGGTGTTAAAACTTCATCAATGAGATACAAATTATTATCTTGATCCTGTCCAAATTCAAATTTAGTGTCAGCAATAATAATGCCACGCTCTTTTGCGTGGGAGACCCCATAGTTATATATTTCTATGGCTTTATCTCGTACTGTTGCAGCCAGTTCTGTACCTATGAGATCAATGGTTTTTTGATAAGAAATATTTTCATCGTGATCACCGGCCTCAGCTTTCGTTGCAGGGGTATAAATTGGCTCTGGGAGTTGGGCGGCCATGTTTAGATTCTCTTCTAGCCTGATACCACAAACTGAACCTGTTTGTTGGTAATCTTTCCAACCTGAACCGATTAAATAACCCCTAACAACAGCTTCTATCGGCAGCGGCTTCAGTCGTTTCACCAGCATGCTTCTGTTTTGGAAGTAACCCAGTTGATCTTGAGGAACAATATCTTCAAGATTGAGATCATCAGTAAGGTGATTAATGGCAATATGTTCTGTTTTGTTAAACCAGAACTCTGAGAGTTGTGTTAATACTTCTCCTTTTCCAGGGATTGGATTGGGCAGCACAACATCAAAAGCAGACATTCTGTCTGTGGTAACAATAAGCAGATGACCTTCATCAACAGAATAAATATCTCTGACTTTACCCTGGGCAATGAGTTCTAGATTTTGTAGTATTGGAGCTTCCACCGTATTATTCTATGAATTGAAAAGACTTTTATCAATAAGGGATTTTTTTTGTATCTTAGGTAAAAGTCAGGAGATAATAAACTGAGACAATTATTACAGGAATATGGAAAGAAATTTTAAAATTGCACCCTCTATTCTTTCAGCTGATTTTGCCCAATTAGGTCAAGAAGTTGTGGGTGTTATTAATGCTGGTGCTGATTTTATACATTTCGATGTGATGGATAATCATTTTGTGCCTAACCTAACTTTTGGACCAGTGATCTGTGAGTCGTTGAGAAGGTATGGTGTGGAGGCACCAATTGATGTGCATTTGATGGTTGAACCTGTTGATCAACTCATTTCTGATTTTGCTGATGCTGGCGCGACTTTTATTACTTTTCACCCTGAGGCAACGCAAAATGTTTCAACGACACTTGAATTAATTAAAGCAGCAGGTTGTAAACCCGGCTTAGCCATTAACCCTGATACTCCACTAACTCATATTGAAGACCACATTGAATCGCTTGATATTATTACAATGATGTCTGTCTATCCTGGATTTGCGGGACAAAGTTTTATTCCTGAAGTTCTTGAGAAACTTTCATTAACTAGAAAAATCATTGATGATGCTGGAAAAAATACTTTTCTAGAAATCGATGGTGGTGTGAAGGTAAATAATATAGGTGATATAGCTAGATATGGCGCTGATGTTTTTGTTTCAGGCTCAGGAATATTTGGGACGGAAGACTATCGAGTAACTATTGATTCTATGAGAAATGAATTGAGTTCAATCTAAGCCTCAATAATCGAAGATTTCATTGAAAAAACAACCCTAGATGAGTAGACTAGCCTCCTTTTATTATGTTTGAGAACTATTTTCATGAAGACTATTTCTGCAAAAAAAGAAGAGGTTATAAGGGATTGGTATCTTGTTGATGCCAAGAATAAAACCTTGGGCAGGCTATCGACAGAAATTGCAACCCGGTTAAGAGGTAAGCATAAGCCTATCTATACACCCCATGTTGATACAGGAGACTTTATTGTTGTTATCAATGCCTCTAAAATTACGGTCACAGGCAATAAGATGCAAGATAAAATGTATTACAAACACACGGGTTATATCGGAAACATGAAATCAGCAAATTTAGCCACAATGATGAAGAAGAACCCAGAAACAGTACTGATGAAATCAGTCAGAGGGATGTTACCTAAAACAAAACTTGGTAATGCCATGATAAAAAAATTAAGAGTTTTTTCTGGACCTGAACATACGCACACTGCACAATCACCGAAACCTTTAGAGATATAACTAAATAATGGCAACTGAAGTACATTACGGAACAGGAAGAAGAAAGAGATCAACTGCTCGAGTTTTTATAAAAAAAGGTAAGGGTAGTATTATTGTTAACAAGAAGCCAATAGACGAATTTTTTGATCGCGAAACAGCTCGTATGATTGTTAGGCAGCCACTAGAGCACACTGAACTGATAGGTAAAATTGATGTTACTGCAACTGTAAAAGGCGGAGGCGGTAGCGGTCAAGCAGGTGCGATTAGACATGGATTAAGTAGAGCTTTATTGAGTTATGATGAGAATTTACGAGCCTCTCTTAGAGAAAAAGGTTTCTTAACACGTGATGCACGAAGAGTAGAGCGAAAGAAAGTTGGCTTAAAGAAAGCCAGAAAAGCTACCCAGTTCTCTAAGCGTTAGACCTAAAGCATCTCTAACATTTTTGTTTTTATTTTAGAATTTGGGATTCTGCCAATTCCAGCTAAGCTATTATCAAGCATATTCTTAGGCTGTGATGTTGCCGGAATAATGTTGGTAACTGCAGGATTTGAAATTATATATTTTAGAAAAAACTGCCCCCAGCTCCCAATATCATAATCATTGCACCATGAAGGGAGAGTTTTACCTCTGATTGAGTTAAATAGTTTACCTCGCATGAACGGTCGATTAATAATTGTTGCTACACCTTGATCTGCGCAGAGGGGTAATAGTCGATTTTCTGCCTCTCTCTCACCTAATGAGTAATTAAATTGAGCAAAATCAATGGGTTCGTTAGTAATAATTTTTTCCATTGCTGGAAAAGCATTCGCTTTATAATGAGTAATACCTATGTATTCAATTTCTCCTAATTCTTTCATTTTTCTAAGAGTAGTAATTTGCGTTTCCCAGTCCAAAAGATTATGTATCTGAATCAGTTGGATTTTTGATGTATGCATTTTACTGAAGGATTCTTTGATTTGATTCTCACCCTCTAATTTCCCTTTAGTCCAGACTTTAGTGGCTAAAAACAGCTCTTCTTTACGATCATAATTTTCAATCAATCGACCAATAATTTCTTCAGATTTGCCATACATTGGTGAGGTGTCTATTAAAGTTCCCCCGTTATTAAGAAGAATATCCATTATGTTTTGTCTAATAGCGAGTAACTCTTTTGTAGGTTTAATATCAAAAACCCGAGATGTTCCAAGCCCTATAACCGGTAGAGATTTTCCAGTGGATGGAATAATTCTCTTTAACATTTGATGATTTGCAAAGGCCGAGTTCATTTTTAAACCAGACAGAAGAAAAGCAGCACTTAATAGTTTAAAAAGGTTTCTCTTTGTTTGTTTCAATTGTTTATTATGGTTTCAGTTTGGTCATCAGTACCGATTATAATTACATCTGCTGGCCTAAGTGCAAAAATGCCATTGGTGACCACACCAGGTAAATTATTAATCTTTTTTTCTAATAAAGGTGGATCGATAATTTTTAGATTGTGAACATCAAGAATTAGGTTTCCATTATCTGTTGTAAAACCATGCCTGAGTTCAGCTTGCCCTCCAAGAATAGCAATTTCTCGTGAAACCATAGACTTAGCCATGGGGATAACTTCAACAGGCAGAGGAAAAGAGCCTAAGACATCAACCAACTTTGAGTTATCCGCTATACAAATAAATTGGTTAGAGGCATGGGCAATTATTTTTTCTCTAGTTAAGGCTCCTCCACCACCTTTGATCATATGAAAATTCTTAGTGATTTCATCAGCTCCATCAATATAAAGATCAGGAGTGCCAACAGAGGAAAGATCATCTATTGTAAATCCTTCTTCTTCTAGCAGAGCAGTGCTTGCTTCTGAACTTGAGGTAATCAGTTTTATTTTATGTTTTACCTGATGCAGTTCCGAGATGAGATAATTAACAGTAGAACCTGTGCCAACACCAAGAACACAGTCGTGTTCAATGTATTCTAAAGATTTTATGGCAGCGGCTTTTTTTTCACTATTCATAGGAATGATTTATTGTGACATATTAGTGTCAGCTTATGAAAGATAGGTTTTTGTTTCACTAATAATTCCATCCATAGGAATATCCCACGAGTTTATTTCAAGAGCATTGACTTTCTGTAACTCATAAGCAAGTCCAATGAGTAGGGGAGAGCGTGTTTCTGACGATGTCTGTTTAAATGCCAATGCACGGTCATAATAGCCTCCACCCATGCCAAGTCGGTTGCAATTAGAATCAAACGCGACTAAGGGAACAATCACTAGATCAAGAATGTCTGCTGTTATGAGATCTTCTGTTTTGGTTACAGGCTCAGGAATTCCAAACTTGTTGTTATTTAAATGATCTCCAGATTTATAAGGCCCAAACATCAATTGGTTTGACTTGATTATTGGTAGAAATAATTCTTTATTTTTTGTCCATAAATGCTTAATAATTTGCACAGTAGTCACTTCATTGTTTACTGAGTAATAAATAGCAATTCTTTTTTTATCTTTGAGAATATTTGAAGCTAAAATATTTCTAAAAATTGCTTCCCCTAATTGATCCACATTTTCACTTGGGAGTTGATCCCTTTTTTCTTTAATTCTAGTTCTTAGCTTATTCATTATTGGATGAAGATAACCCACAATGACGGTTCTCATTTGTTGCTCTCAGGCCAGAGCTAATAGGTGGGTTCAGACGTATTGGCGCAGGCTTCCCTATTTGGTAGTGCACAAAACCAACACAGACGTTGATCCCAAAGTATGTAATTAAGGGCCGAGAGTCCTTTAATGATACTCGTTCACCGCAGGCAATCTTCTACTCTATTGTAACTTTAAATCTTTATTGGAAGTAAGTGAATTTTCAACTTGATTATGGATAATTTCCAATTTTTTTTGTACTGCTAATAAATCTAATTCTGCATCGTATTCGGTTCTAATTTTAGTGGCCATGTCTGCACTACCTGTTATGGCATCATTAGCAATATTTAGAGCTGCCATCACTGCAATTCTATTTAAACCGAAAGCAGTTCCTTGTTCATCAATTTTTTTCATGGTTTCATGGACAAGAGCTGCAGCTTTAATTAGATTTGCTTTTTGTTCTGGAGAACACTTAATGGTGAATTGCTCACCCATTACTTCAATCGTGACAGGCTCACTCATGCGCTAGACTCAATATCATTAATGCGTTGAAGAATATCTTCTGCCTTCGTTCTGGCTCTTTCTTTTTGTGATTGAAGAAGTTGTAATTCCTTTAGTAAGTCTTCGTTATCTTCTTTAAGTGATTGATATTCAACATAAAGACGATCTTTTTCTTCAATTAGGCTATTAATTTTAAGCTCCAAAGCCTCAATGGATTGTAAAACTTGTTTTTCTGATATTTTAGCCACAATACACACTATAATTTGTCATGACCCATCGGTCAAATCAGTATAATATCAATAAAAAAAGAGACTTAACTTTGGATTATAAGAGTTTAGATAAAATAAGAATCTCAGCATCGATCACAAATAATATTTCAGAATATCATGGGATAATTTGTTCTCGTTTGTGCTTTGGCATTAAGGAATTTAATGACCTAATTAGCAGTGATTCAAATGAAAATCATAAGATAGTCTCTTTACAGCTGAAAGAATTTAATACAGCTTTAAATGAAATTATTGAAGAACAAAAAAATCTTTTTAAAAGTAATGTATTAGATTTTCAACCTCTCTTGCCTGATGAATCAGAACCTATTGAAGTCAGAGCGCTTGCTTTAGCTTTATGGTGCTCAGGTTTTATCGATGGTTGTGGAATGTGTATTACAGAGTTGAGTATTGATATCAAAGGTATTGGTAATGGTGAAGTGCCTGAAATCATTGAAGATTTTTCTCAAATCTCTACACTGGATCCTAATTCTATTTTACAAGAAGAAGAGGAAGAAATAGCTTTAATGGAGTTGGTTGAATATGTACGTGTAAGTGTACAATTATTTTATGAAAATCTAAGAGGCCAGGCTAATGAGTCTTGAGTACAAAAAAAGGCGTAATAAATTAAGCAGACTGATTGGTAAGGATAGCATAGCTATTCTTCCGACAGCACCTTATAAAAACAGAAGTAGGGATACATATTACCCCTATAGACCCGATAGTGATTTCTTTTATTTCACAGGATTTTCTGAACCTGATGCCTTAATGATACTTGCGCCAGGAAGGCCAGAGGGTGAGTTCATACTTTTAGTACGCCCAAAAGACCCATTAAAAGAAATATGGGATGGTCATATGGAAGGATTGATTGGCGCTAAACGGAATTTTGGTGCAAACCAATCCTATAAAATAGAAGATCTTATTAAAGTCCTAGCTGAAGTTTTTCCTAATCGCCAAAAAATCTTTTATACCTTAGGCAATCAAAATGATTATGACAAAAAAGTGATTGATACTTTTAATCAGGTCAAAGCTAATCAAAGAAGAGGTGGGGTTGTGCCCACTGAGGTAGTCTCTTTAGAGCCTTTAATCCATGATATGCGTCTAGTTAAATCTAGAGAAGAAATTAGCCGAATGAAAGAATCAGCTCGAATTAGTGTCGAAGCTCATTATAAAGTTATGGATGAATGTAAAGATGGGGTTTATGAATATCAAATTCAAGCGTCTATTAATCATCAATTCGGGCAATATGGTGCCGTGCCTGCTTATGACAGTATTGTTGCTTCAGGGCATAATGCTTGCACTCTTCACTATATTGACAATAAGGATATTTTGAAATCAGGTGACTTGCTCCTAACAGATGCTGGGTGTGAGCATCAAATGTATGCTGCAGATATCACACGCACAGTCCCAGTCTCTGGTACCTTTAATGAAGAACAAAAAGCCATTTATTCAATTGTCTTGGACACTCAGAAGAAGGCAATTGAATCAGTTAAACCAGGGCAGACATTCGAGAATATTCAAAATGACGCGATTACCAATATCACTAAAGGCTTAAGGAAGCTAGGCCTTCTTTCTGGTTCTCTTCAATCATTGATTAAGAATGAGGCTTATAAGGATTTTTATATGCATGGCATTGGTCACTGGTTAGGCATGGATGTTCATGATGTGGGTGCTTATATGAGTAATGCTGGGAAATCTAAAAAATTTGTACCTGGAATGGTGTTAACAATTGAGCCAGGTATTTATATTTCTAAAAAGAACAAAAAGGTGCAAAAATCTTGGCGCGGTATTGGGGTAAGAATTGAAGACGATGTTTTGGTTACAAAAAAAGGTTGTGAGGTTTTGACTGGTAAACTGTCTAAAGAAATTAATGAAATCGAACAAAGAATGTCGTTGAACTGATTTAAAAGGAGAAACACTATGTCAGTAGTGGTATGCGGATCATTAGCTTACGACAATATAATGGAATTTGATGGAAAGTTTGGCGATTATATTCTGCCTGATCAAATTCATATATTGAGTGTTGCGTTTAATGTTCCAAGACTAAGAAAAGAATTCGGAGGATGTGCAGGTAACATAGCTTATAACCTTAAATTACTTGGTATTGAACCAATTATCACTGCCACAGTAGGGCAAGATTTTGATGTTTACGGGTCTTGGTTAGAGAAAAATGGCATCTCTAAAGATGCTATTAAAATTATAGATAATATGTACACCGCTCAATGTTTTATCACCACAGATAGTAACAACAATCAATTAACCTCCTTTCATCCTGGAGCTATGGATGAAGGGCATAAAAATCCTATTTCTCTTACTACTAACAACATCGAAATGGCAATTATTGCTCCTGATGGAAAACAGAGCACTATTGAGCACGCAGAGCAACTACATGAACAATCTATTCCGATTATGTATGACCCAGGTCAGGGGTTACCAATGTTTAATAAAGATGAAATTGAGAAAATCATAGAGCTCTCAGATTGGATTATTTTAAATGAATATGAGGCTAATCTTATCTCTGAAATTACAGGTAAACAGCTCACACACATAGCGAGAAATTTAAAAGCTGCTATTGTCACTAAAGGTAATAAAGGCTCAGAGATTTTTGTAGGTGATGAACCAATTTTTATTGAGCCTATAAAAGCTAAAAAAGATTTAGATCCAACAGGGTGTGGGGACGCGTATCGAGCCGGATTAATCTATGGTATCTGCAATCAAATGTCATGGCAGCAGAGCGGTAAAATTGGCTCAATGATGGGATCAATAAAGGTGGCAAACCATGGCACGCAAAATCATACCTTCAACGTTAAAGAAATATTAGAACAGATTTAGACTGAAGAGTATTTATTCTTTTCAGACCAAGAATAAATAATAGGCACAACAATCAAACTTAAAAAAGTTGAACTAATCATGCCTCCAACCACAGCAATGGCAAGTGGCTGACTCAGTTCAACACCTGCGCCTATTCCAAGAGCTGGCATTAACATCGCTAAAATAAGTGTGAGTGTTGTCATTAAAATAGGTCTAAGTCTTCTAGGGCAGGCTTCTAGTAATGCCTCATCAATACTTAGCCCATTTTCTCTTTCTTGATTAGTTCTATCAATTAACAGAATAGAATTTTTGGCAACCAGACCTGTAAGTAATACAAGACCAGTCATCGAAAAAACATTGAGAGCTGAACCCACTAACCATAAACCGAAGGTGCCCCCAATTATAGCTAAGGGTTGTGACACCATAATAATCAATGGTTGACTAAAAGAATTAAACTGTGAAGCCAGTACCATATAGACCAAGAGTAAGCCGGTGAGAAAGGCAAAAAGCATTTGAGTACTGGTTCTTTTGTATTCTTTTGCTCTAGCAAAAAATCCAACCTCATAACCCAATGGTAAAGTTTCTTCAGCCGCTGTTTCAATGATGTTAATAGCTTCACTAATTGGAACAGTTGGGTCGCTATAAAAATAAGTACTGTAACCTCTGTCTAAGCGAGTGATCTCTGCAGGCCCCACATCTTCTATAAATGTTGCTACTGTGTCTAATCTCACTAGATTTTTATCCGCTGTTCTTAAATATATTTTATTAAGATCACCTATGGTCATGTCACGCTCGGCTTTTAGTCGAACTTTATACCTTTCCCCATCACCTGGAGAATCATTGTATCTAGCCACATCAAT
>Ga0208750_1000436_pt1 | contig 12430 bp, 8 predicted proteins | sample Knorr_S15_td_O2m_FD_185602 | JGI IMG/M metagenome (GOLD analysis project Ga0208750, IMG submission 185602) | Marine microbial communities from Southern Atlantic Ocean transect - Knorr_S15_td_O2min_ad_340m_LV (SPAdes) (version 2) | ecosystem: Environmental > Aquatic > Marine > Oceanic | place...
AGCTACTCTCTGCCAGCTTCATGGATTATTCCATGCCTCGCGCCGACAATCTTCCCTTCATGCGTTTTGCCCGTAACGAGGTCCCATGTACTACTAATCCACTAGGTATCAAGGGAGCGGGAGAAGCTGGCGCTATTGGCGCTCCGCCAGCGATCATCAATGCTGTTGTTAATGCCTTATCAGACTATGGGGTCCGGCATGTAGACATGCCGGTTACACCGAACAAACTTTGGCGGCTTATACAGGATCAATAGAAGTTCTATCGCGCCCGAGAATATTAAGTTCTTCTCCCGGGTTGATGGACGAATTACTTGTTAATGTGCTCCGAGACGTCTGAGCAATTCTGCGATTTCCGGGCGAGTACCCCGAAGACCGTTAGTCCCAGGAATGGTTTGCAAAGTGTCTGCAAGTTGTAGAGGCGTCTGGCTACGCTGGGTAACCGCATTAATGTCAGCTCCTTGCATAGTGAGGTATTCCACAACTTTAGGGAAGTCTTTCAATACGGCATGGTGTAACGCAGTGTATCCGCGATCATCTGCCGCGTTAACGTCCACTCCTAGTTTGATCAGGATACTGGCGAGCTCCAGTGTTCGGCGTTCCTCATCTTCCAAATCAGGCGCAGCGTTTCCGATGCGGTCACGACGATGATCCAAAGAAGATCCAGAATTGCCCATTGCCACTAGTAGGATATTCTCTCCCCGCTCCGTTTCAAAAAAAGGACTTGCTCCTCCCTGGAGTAATATTTGCAGAATTTCTACCTCTCCATACTTGGCCGCCAGCCACAGGGCGTTGGTGCCTATCAGCTGATGGCGAATGCTGTAATCCGCGCTAAAACGCCTGCCCGGAGTTCCGTGTTCAATAACAGCATTGATATCAGCGCCATAACGCAATAGAGATCTCACCACGTCGATCTGGCTGCGCAGCACCGCTGCATGCAGTGCAGTGTATCCTGCCTCCGCCGCATTAGGATCAGCTCCGTTCTCTACTAGAAACTGAGCTAGTGACCCATGGCCACTGTGAGTGGCAATCACTAGCGCACTGGCACCCGAAGCTTCAGTATCATTTACGTCGGCTCCAGCCTCTATTAACACACGTGCAACATCGACACTACCGTTGCGCGCTGCAAACATTAGCGGTGTCGAACCGCCATGTGCCATACGGAAATTGCCAATCGGATTGGTATTACCCGCAGTATTCTCGAGTTGATACCAAACTTTTGAACGTGCGTTCAGGTTAGCGCCATGGTCAATCAATTCCCTAACAACCTCGGCATGTTGTTGCGCCACCGCCCACATTAAAGCATCTTGCCCCTTTTCGCCTTCTGTAGCCGTCACGTCAGCCCCGCTTTCTAAAAGCAACTTGACTGTGATGGCATTACCGGACCGAGCTGAGGCCATAAGAGGCGTTTCCCCCATACTGAGAGAAACATTTGGACTGGCGCCCGCTTTCAAGAGTAGTTCAAGCATATCGCTGCTGCCATTGATGGCGCCCAGCCAGAGAGGTGTTGCCCCTAACTCATTTGCAGCATTCACATTAGCGCCGGCATCAATCAGCAGGCGAGCCCCTTCATAATCATCTCTATGGGCTGCCCAGTGCAGCGCCGTAGCGCCATCGCCTTGAATTACATTGACATCAGCTCCCAGCGCCACCAATGAGCGGGCTGCTTCTATATCTCCTACCTTGAGGGCATCGACGATAGGTGGGGCACCCTGGGAAAGTGCTAACACAGGTAAGCAACAAACTGCTATGACATATAGCCGGAAAAAAATAGTGGGAATGCGATTCTGGTCCATGATGTTAAATGCTAAGCTATTCTCTTAGTCTTTTACAGCCTATTTGACACCTAATAAGGGCCGTGGCACCCTCGATTTACTCCCTGTGCCCACAATCAAGCCGATATTAAGATCAGGGCGATTGAAAGAATAACAAGGATCTAACATATGGTATCGCGATTCCAGCAATTGTTCGATCGACGCATCGTGACGCTGCCTGCGATCTTCTCTCTACTCCTCCTATCGCACCCACTGTACTCCCAGTCTTTGCAAAGTGGAGGGGAACTCATGCAGGCCACCCTGCAGCAGTTCTGTATCGCCTGCCATAACGATAGTCTGCAGTCGGGGAATCTTTCGTTTCAGAAAATCGATTTAACCCAGGTAAGCGGGCATGGCGCTATACCAGAACGCTTACTGGCTCAACTCCGATCCGGAAGAATGCCTCCAGTAGGCATGCCTCGCCCCGACCACAACACCTATACCAGTCTGATCACCTGGCTAGAAACTGAAATAGATAAACTGGCCGCTGCGAACCCCACCCCAGGACGTACAGACACTTTTCACCGACTAAACCGCTCTGAGTATGCCAATGCGGTGCGCGATCTGCTTTCCCTTGAGGTAAATGTGGAGGAATTGTTACCGGCGGATGACATCGATGCTTATGGTTTCGACAATATGACGGAGGTACTGAACGTATCGCCTGCTTTGATGGAAAGCTACCTTTCCGCTGCTCGTAAGACCGCACGGATGTCGATAGGTGAGTCTCCTCTGGCACCTATTGCAGAAACCTACGAGGTGCCGATACTTCTCAACCAAGCTGATCGTATGAGTGAAGACTTGCCTTTCGGTTCACGCGGTGGCCTAGCCGTCCGACATTACTTTCCAGCCGATGGTAATTACGATCTGGCAATCACTTTGCATCGCAACTATGTGAACTATGTACGTGGCCTCGGCTCGAGTCATGAGCTAGAAGTGCGTCTTGATGGGAAACTTGTGCAAACATTTAGTTTTGGAGGCGAGGAACCAGATGTGCTGCAGGCTCCGGCTAGTTATGCCGGTAACCAATTCGGAGATTCAGAATGGGAAGAATACATGTTATTCGCCGACTCGAATCTACTTCTACAATTCCCCGCCACTGCGGGGCCTCACGTGGTAGGTGTCTCCTTTGTTCGTAAGTTCACCGAACCAGAAGGCGTGCTGCAGCCTCCCCAGAGCGTGTTCGCAGCGGCAGTAAACGAAATGCGTGATGGTGACGCTGCAGTAGAACGGATGGAGATCACCGGCCCCTATAGGAGCACACCTGCTAGGAACACTCCTAGTCGTCGGGCTATTTTCACTTGCCAGCCTGCAAATGATACAGGGAGGGCTCAAGAAGCCTGCGCCTACGGAATCCTGGCATCACTTGCGCAACGTGCCTACCGACGCCCGGTAGGTGACGCTGAAGTGAATATGCTGATGAATTTTTACCGGGCTGGTCTTTCGGACGGTAGCTTCGATGATGGTATTCAACTTGCGTTAGAACGGTTACTTATCTCTCCAGACTTCCTATTTCGGGTAGAACGTGATCCGGCGAATATTGAACCGGATACGAATTATCAGTTGACAAGTATCGAACTAGCTTCGCGCCTTTCTTTCTTTTTATGGAGCAGCATCCCCGATATCGAATTACTCGATAGCGCCAAGAATGGCACCCTTCAGAATCCGCAAGTGTTGGAACAACAAACCCGACGTATGCTGGCGGATCCTCGCTCAAAAGCCTTGGTTCAGAATTTTGCCGGTCAGTGGCTGTATCTGAGGAACCTTCGAAGCTTGGTACCTGACGCGGTTGAATTTCCCGAATTCGATGAAAACCTGCGTGATGCGTTTCGCCAAGAAAGTGAACTATTTTTCGAGAGCCTTATCCGTGAAAATCGCAGCGTGACAGACCTGTTGGGGAACGGCTATACATTCATGAATGAAAGATTGGCCAAGCATTACGGCATCGAAAATGTGTACGGCAGCCATTTCCGCCGTATATATCTTGAGGGCGAAATCGCTGAACAACGCGGTGGCATTTTGGGGCAGGGAAGCCTATTGACCGCTACCTCCTACGCCAATCGCACTTCACCTGTGCTGCGCGGGAAATGGGTATTAACTAATATATTAGGTACACCCCCACCACCCCCACCACCTGATGTGTCGGATTTACCCGAGAGGGGAGCTGACGGCCAGCAAGCTAACATACGTGATCGCTTGCTACAGCATCGCGCTGACCCAGCCTGCTCGGGATGCCACGCACCGATGGACCCGTTAGGACTAGCCCTCGAGAACTACGATGCAATTGGTCGCTGGCGCGTAACTGGGGAAGCAGGTGTGCCCATAGATGCCTCGGGGCAAATGCCCAACGGCGCCCAATTCTATGGGTTGCAGGGCCTGCGCGAACTATTACTGGAACGGCGTGACGAATTCGTCGGTACAGTGACTGAGAAACTTCTCGCCTATGCGATGGGTCGGCCGCCAGAATACTTTGACAAGCCAACTATTCGTTCAATAGTTCGTGATACAGCATTGGAGAATCACAGCTGGTCGTCTATCATCGTGGGTATCGTACTGAGTACCCCTTTCCGAAACCGGAGATCAGAATAATGATCATTACCAGGAAAAAATTACCGCGTCGCACCGTGCTGCGTGGCCTCGGCGCCACTCTTGCTCTGCCCTTCCTCGATTCTATGGTACCGGCACTTGCGAATGCGCCTGCTCCCACTAAGCGTCTCGGTATCGTTTATGTGCCCAACGGAATGCGTATGGATCATTGGACGCCCACCACTGTTGGCAGCGATTTCCAGTTTCCTTCGATCCTGAAACCCATGGAGCCCTTCCAGGATAGTATCCGTATACTAACAGGGTTGCACGGTGTTGATGGAGAAGGTCCACACGCACGTGCGTCAACGCGTTTCCTGACTGGAGTTGCCTCGCAGCGAGACAATGGCTCTAACTTGCGAGCAGGTATCTCAATGGACCAGATTGCCGGTAAGTTACTCGGCCGAGAAACCCAGCTAACAACCCTAGAACTGGCTATCGATGGTCGCGATTTTGCGGGTTCTTGTGACGAAGGCTTCAGCTGCGCCTATACAAACACTATTTCATGGGCAAATGAAAGCACACCCTTACCTATGGAGAATAACCCTAGGGCAGTTTTTGAGCGACTCTTTGGCGACTCTGGCTCCACCGATCCGGAGCTACGTAAGGCTCGCCTGAGTAAAGATGCAAGCTTACTGGATTCAGTTTCCGAGCGAGCCCAGGCGCTGTCCAAGCAATTAGGAGGAGGTGACCAGACCAAACTGAGTCAGTACCTAGAGGCCGTGCGCGATGTGGAACGTCGCATCCAGATGGCTGAAGCCCAGGGTGATCGTGAATTGCCTGTGATGGATCAACCTGCCGGCATCCCTGATACTTTCGGCGAACACGCCAGACTTATGTTCGACATGATGGCGCTTGCATTTGAAACAGACATGACCCGGGTCATAACCTTTATGATGGGCCGAGAGATAACTGGTCGGACCTATGCTGAAATTGGTGTACCTGACGCTCACCACCCGATTTCTCATCACGCGCGCGACCCCGTCAGACTGGAAAAATTACTGAAGATAAACCAGTACCATGTGGCTATTTTTGCTGAGTTTCTCGAGCGCATGCGTTCGACGTCAGACGGCGATGATTTGCTGCTGGATAATTCAACCATCATTTATGGAGCCGGCATGGCCGACAGCAATTCACACTATTCCCGGGGCCTGCCAATTCTTTTAGCCGGCAGTGCCGTTGGCAAAGGCGGCTATCATATGCAGTATCCAGAAAATACCCCTTTGACCAATTTACACCTTAGCCTGTTGGACAAAGTAGGTGTAAACATTGAATCGCTAGGGGATTCTACTGGCAGATTGCCGTTATAGTTAATCACAAACAACGTACTGGAAGTCGTTTATACTCGTGACTCAGTCCAAACAGGAACCCATCATGAAAACAACACTGAAAACATCTTTTGCCCTGGGCTTAGTAGTAATTTTCGGTCAGGCTCTTGCACAAGTGGACGGCAATTGGGAACTGCCACGAACCATAGATGGTCATCCTGATCTTCAGGGCGTCTGGGAAAACAACACCATTACACCGGTAGAACGCCCGGAAGTGTTTGGTGACAAGCAATTTCTCACCGATGGAGATGTCGAATTTCTTAAACAGCGAATCGCTGAAATTGAAGCAGAGGGAGCAGATGCCCTTTTCGGCGAAGGTGTCCTGCAGGCGGCTTTCAGTGGCGAGATCAATTCCTACGATCCCTCCACAGGAAACTATGATTCGCAATGGATGGCGAGTCGAACTATTCACAGACGAACCTCTCAGATTGTCGATCCACCCACTGGTAAATACCCGTCTCGCACTGAGGGGGCTATTGCGGCTGCTAGGGAACTTGCTGAGCATCGTCGCTTGCATCCAGCTGACAGCTGGACCGACCGTCCACTGGGTGAGCGGTGTCTCTCGTTTGGCGCTCCTCGCCTCAGTTCTGGATACAACAGCTACTGGCAGATCGTGCAGTCCGAAAAAACCATCGCCATTGTGCAGGAAATGGCTCACGACGTGCGCATTATCCCGATCGTTGAGAAACCACATGCCCCGGGTAGCATAAAACTTTGGCATGGCGATTCCCGCGGATGGTGGGAAAACGACACTCTAGTCATTGAGACAACTAATTACTCCGAAGCTAGCAGTAATGGACCTGATACAGTAAAAAAGGTAAATGTGGAACGATTGTCTCGCGTTGGCCCGAATGCCATGCAGTATCAATTCACCTCACATGACCCAGGCTCATATGCAAACTCATATACGCGCGAGATTATCTTTGACAAAAGTCCAGATAAGATTTACGAATACGCTTGCCACGAAGGTAACTACGGTATGACCAATATACTTTCTGGCCATCGCGCCCATGAACGAATAGCGGATGGAGCCAACTAGACTGTAGCGAAACAATTTAAGAATATACCTAAAAGGGGTGAACGAGAGCTCACCCCTTTTTTCCCTCTAAAAAAAGAGATCTGCCCCTTTTGTTACAGGTTTATAAATAATAATTTTCGATGGGAGTTTCAAGATGTTAAACCCGCTCTATAAAAGCCTTCGCTTTAACCTTGTCATTAGTCCCATAATATTGCTATTAAATTGCCTAACTTTCACAGCCCAGGCTCAGCCCGAAGATTCGTTCCCACCAGTTACCGATACGATGTTGCAAAACCCGGCCGACGGTGACTGGCTTATGTGGCGTCGCACACTGGATAGCTGGGGATACAGCCCGCTGAACCAGATCAACCAGGACAACGTTGACCAATTACGACTAGTATGGACTCGGGATCTGGCTACAGGGACAGGTGAGATCACGCCACTGGCATACGACGGAATACTGTACGTACCACAAGCCAATGATGTCATACAGGCCATCAATGCTGTTACCGGTGACCTAGTCTGGGAATACAGCCGCCCGATCCCTGAAGATCTCTACCAAATGGTCGGAGGCAATGCCCGCAACAACCGCAATATAGCTATCTACGAAGATAAAATCATCAACACCAGTGACGACAACCATATCTTTGCACTAAACGCTCGCAATGGAGAACTGGTGTGGGAAACTATGATACTGGACTATCAGATAAATTCTGCCACACACAGCTCCGGACCGATTATTGCCGATGGACTAGCTATATCCGGTCGCAGTTGCCGTCCGTGGGGCGGTCCAGACGCCTGTGTAGTAGTTGCGCACAATGCTAGCACTGGAGAAGAGATCTGGCGTCGACGTCTTATTCCAGCTCCAGGTGAGCCCGGAGATGAGACCTGGGGAGATGTTCCATTCCAAGACCGCCACCATGTCGGTTCCTGGATGGTGCCAAGCTACGATCCAGAGTTGAAACTAATTATCATGGGCACCTCAGTTACCTCTCCAGCACCGAAGTTTTACCTAGGTGGCCCCGATAACAAACATTTGTATCACAATTCGACATTAGCACTGGAAGTTGAGACCGGCGAGATCCGCTGGTACTACCAACATTTGAATGATCATTGGGATCTCGATCACCCCTTTGAAAGGTTGTTGGTGGAAACCCGCGTAGCCCCAGATCCCGATACAGTAACCTGGATTAACCCTAACTTTCGTTCTGGGGAAACGCGTAAGGTTATTACTGGTATACCTGGGAAAACCGGTGTTGTTTATACCTTAGATCGTGAAACCGGCGAATTTTTGTGGGCAACTCCTACTATAGAACAGAATGTCATCACGAACATCGATGGCGCCACTGGAACTGTCACCGAAAATCAAGAAATAATTTTCCGGGAGGCAGAACAGATAGTCTTCGTTTGTCCTACTTGGACGGGAGGCAAAGACTGGGAAGCCGGTGCTTATAGCCCTCTCACCAACACAATGTATTACCCGCTTCGAAATACCTGCGCCACAATGCTCGCTACCGGTAATTTCGACAGCGAGGTAGCCCAAGCTCTAACTGAAGGTGGTCAAGGTGGTTTGGAAATCTATCAGTTGGCTGCGCGCCACCAAGTGACACCAGGCACAACTAACCTCGGTACGGTCCGCGCCATATCCGCAGAAACCGGAAGAACGGAATGGCTGTTTGAGACTCGCGCCGGGACCATGTCTCTCGTCGCTACCGGCGGCGGTCTTGTTTTCGGAGGCGATGCTAATGGGCGCTTTCGAGCCTTTGACCATCGAACTGGGGAAATCCTATGGGAAATTAACATCGGTTCTTCTGTTAGCGGTTACCCAATCACTTTTGAAGTCGATGGCACACAATACATAGCTGTCAATACTGGTGGTGGCCAGGTCAACCTGACTCCGGAACTACGGCCGAGCCGGGGCACCAACCTCTATGTATTTGCCCTGCCAAACTGATTAAATGAGAACCTCAATCAAAATCACTTAAAAAGAGTAAAAAACGACAGGATCTAAGTTATGTTGAATTGCAAAAAGCGAATAGTAATCACAATTTTTTCATTGTTACTTGGTATTACTAGTCTGGCAAATGCAGACGAGCACTGGCCAGCAGAACCACCTTCTGAACCACCGGCGGATTGGGGGCCGATATCCATAAACTTCGAGGAAATAACTTACCCCTATCCAGTTCATTTTCTTGAGTTGAATCGCTTCGGCGAAGACATGCGTATGGCATATATGGATGTAACCCCAACCGGAAGAGCTAATGACCAAGTAGTCCTTTGGCAGCACGGCATGAACTTCTACTCTGAGGCCTACACCCCTACTATCAAAGCGCTGGCCGAAGCAGGTTTCCGCGTACTCGCAGTTGACCGCATCGGTTACGGAAAGTCTTCCAAACCTATCATTCCCTACAACTTCAATTTCGTTGCAGCAAATATGAAGGCTTTGCTTGATGAACTTGAAATCAGCGAAATAGCTATAGTCGGACACTCAATGGGCGGCATGGTGGTTAGCCGTTTTGCCATGTTATACCCTGATATCACTACACACGTTGTAATGGTCAATCAGATCGGACTTACTGATCAGCGCCAGAGTCGACCCTGGAGTGACCCCTTGGCCGGAAGCGTAGGGTCCTCCAGTTACGCCTCAATACTGAGAGGTCATCAAATCTATTTCCCAACAAAATGGCCTCCAGCACAACTGGAATTTGTACGCCGCCAGTATGGGCAGATCATGAGCAGTGAGTGGCCGAGACTGGCAAGAGTAAAAAGGCTTCAAGGCCAGATGCTATACGACGACCCTGTTGTGTATGACTGGCAGCACATAGCCAGTAAAGCTTTAGTGATTGGCGGTGAAGACGATCGCCTAGCTCGAAATTTTCCGGCGCTTGTAAATAATGTAAATCAGCAATTACAGAACTCAACGATCTTACTTTATCCTGGTATCGGTCATGCTCCACAAATAGAAATACCGGATCAATTTCACGCGGATCTTATCCGATTCTTGCGGTCTGACCCAAGTGAACTAGCAAGCGAATGGCGTTAAAGTTGGCGTTCAGCGAATTATCGCTGTGCGCGCTGCCGATCAGGCATAGTTAAGTCTAGTGTGAATGAAACAGGAATCGACTGAGGAAGAAAGCAGATTTCGTCATCGCAGGCCTGATAATCCAATGTGCCGGACAGTGTCAAAGCTTCAAGCTCTGCCATGCTGGATTCAGCTTCGGCGTCCCCGCTCATTACAATTTCTTGCAGTAGCATGAATCGTTCCTGATAGACAGGCACGTACTCATCCAGGGGTTCAAAGTGGTAAATTTCGGACTCAGGATACTGTATCGGCTCGTAACGCGCTAACGGATTTGGAGCCAAATTGAAACCAATAACCCGGTAGCCCATATCATCTGCGCCTGGCGCATATACGTGCATGTTTTCCCCGGGCTCTACTTCCAAAGCAAGCGAGAAACGCGTACCGACTGTGACCGATGAATTGCTGGGATAGGCGCTAAACTTCAAATGAGCAGTCGATCCCTCCATAGCCTCGATAGGAGACACGCCAACACCCAGCTTCAACATAACATTGGTCGTGGTGTTGCGTTCACGATAGAACTCTTCGAAAAAACGCGAAGTAACTTGCCCCTGATTATCTACCATAAAGGTACCAGGGTAAGGTGTGCCAACGATCATCTGGCTGGGACCAAAGACGGATACGTATTTGGCAACATCGGCCTGGACTCCAGGATCTTCAGCATCCGGCCCTAATCCTTCCGCTGCTACCGTGTTGAGAATTCCGAACTCGGTTATAACCGCGGAATCTTGATCAGAAAGTAATGGAAAGGTGATCCCACGTCGTTGAGCGAAATCCGCCAGGACTTCTACTGAATCATAGCTTATTGCAGCAAAACCAATACCTGAGCTTTCTAGCTCTTCCATACGTTCCTGCAACTCCACGAGTTGCGCTTTGCAGTATGGTCACCAATCTGCCGAGCGATGAAATAGCAACATCGCGCCGTTCGGGCCCATAATGGAGTCGAGGGAATGTATCTGACCATTCTGGTCAGGAAGACGAAATTCAGGAACTTGGTCACCAATCTGAGGGCCCAAATCCGCTACCAATATAGCTTCCCTCTCCGCCGCATTACTGATGCTAACTAGCGAGGCGAAAAGCAGGGAAAACAACAACCCCAAAGCTTGCTTGTGAATTACCATATTCATCCGGCCAAATCCTAACATGTTGCACTCTAGGTTTATAGACGCAGTGATTTCCAGGGCCCCGGAATTAAGATAATCAAGCCGAGAATTTATCTAATAACATGGACATTTTGGTCCGTGAAACTTATGCTAGGACCATATGAATCGGCAGTCTAGTGAGGTTTTTGACTGCACGGTTACTCTTGGAGGAGCAGATTCCCATGAAAAAGTCATATATGAAGAAATCACTGGCGAAAACTCTAAACCTTCTGATAGTCGTTATTGGAATAAGTGGGCTGCAAAGTGCTATAGCTCAAACAGCGCATGACGACAAAATTACTTACTCCAAAGATATTGCAAACATAATTTTTGAAAAGTGTGCCTCCTGCCATAATCCTGACGGGATTGGCCCGATGTCATTGCTTAACTATGAAGAAGTTCGTCCCTGGGCACCGCTGATCAGTTACAAGGTGCAGATGAGGGAAATGCCTCCCTGGCATCTAGACAAAACTATCGGCATCCGAGCCTATAAAAATGATATATCCCTGAGCGATCAGCAGATCGCCACTATCGTCAACTGGGCTGAGGCTGGAGCACCACAGGGTGATCCAACATTGATGCGGTCTGCACCGGATCTTCCCGACGCCGGTGCATGGCAATTATCGGCCCTGCTCGGAGAACCAGACTTCGTGGTTCAATCTCCGCCATACACTGTCACGGCCAATGCACAGGACCAGTGGTGGGTGCGCGACACTCCGTTCGAAGGTCTGATTGACCAACCACGATACGTACGAGCAACCGAACTAAAAGGCTCCTATCCACTGGGAGTAAAAGTTCTACACCACGGTCACGCCACACTTCGGTCAGTCGATGGGCGTGGTAATAGAGTGTCCGGTCCAGTCGGCCGACAAGGCGTCGGCAAAAGCGGTGACGTATTCAGTGATGGCACAGGTATGCTTATTTATCCAACGGGTTCGATTCGCTGGAACTTGCATTACTTTCCCATTAACCAGGAAGTCGCGAATGAGCAGGCTGAAGCGGCTGTATGGCTTTACCCTGAGGGCTATGAACCGGAATTCCGTACAAGAGGCGAACAATTCTTCGCAGCCGACACAGGTCCCGGAGGATTGTGGGCAGGCGATATTGTCTTACCACCGAATTCAATCAAATCTCACCAAGGTGTCAGAGTTCTGGATAGACCGGCGCTAATTACCAGCTTCCGTCCTCACATGCATATGCGGGGCAGGGGCCAATCGCTGGAAGCCGTTTACCCTGACGGTCGCCGGGAGATGCTGGCGCGGGTAAACAAATACAATCATAACTGGCAGATCGCCTACGAATTCGAAGATGACGTGGCACCCTTATTACCGAAGGGAACCATGTTGATGCTCACTTCCACCTGGGACAATACAGCTGACAATCCCAACAACCCGGATCATCGTCAATGGGTGGTGTTCGGGCAACGGGGCGTGGATGAAATGTCCCACACCTGGTTAGGCATTACCTATCTC
>Ga0208750_1000443_pt1 | contig 12322 bp, 12 predicted proteins | sample Knorr_S15_td_O2m_FD_185602 | JGI IMG/M metagenome (GOLD analysis project Ga0208750, IMG submission 185602) | Marine microbial communities from Southern Atlantic Ocean transect - Knorr_S15_td_O2min_ad_340m_LV (SPAdes) (version 2) | ecosystem: Environmental > Aquatic > Marine > Oceanic | place...
GTTCAGATGCCATTTCTGATTGGCCACTGTTAAATGCTCTTTTAAACTGCGCATCAGGAGCCACCTGGGTCAGCTTCCACCACGGGGGCGGTGTTGGAATCGGCTTCAGCCAGCATGCAGGTTTGGTGATCTGCTGTGATGGTACTCCGGAAGCAGGAAAGCGAATCGATCGGGTGCTGTGGAACGATCCCGCGACCAGTGTAATGCGACATGCTGATGCTGGTTACGAAATCGCCCTTGACTGTGCTCGTGAAAAAGGATTAAACCTGCCAGGAATTTTGGTCGATTAAATACTGAAGTTTTCACTCTGGTAAAATTTCTCCAGAACCGTTAAATTCTTCAGGCAAATCTTTGAACTTTGGTAAACCGTCTTTGACTGAAACAGTTTTACTCTCATAATATACATGGATGGTGGGTTTAAACTGAAAATCTTCCAATATCGGAGCAAAAATATCTACGAAGTTTGAATCCGGATGTTCTGTCATAAGGTGGCCACCACATTTTTTGCAGAACTTTCTCTTGCTGTGCGATGTCTTGCTGAATGTTTGAATATGTTCTTTGCCTTTTGTAATTTCCACTTGATCAGGCCTCCAAAAACTGTAGGAATTCATTGGTGCTGCACTCCATTTTGCGCAGTCTTTACAATGGCAATAACCCATTGTAACGGATTCTCCGGAAGCTGAAAGTTCCACAGTACCACAAAAGCACCTGCCTGTTTTTTTGTTACCAGCCATTTTTACTCCTTGCTGCAATCATCATTGTTCAATTACGGCTATTCTAATAAAAAATTTATATCACCAATTAGTATGTTTTACAAGAATTGAGTTGGCAGTCAGGGTAGTATCAGAATTTAAGGTATCACTGGTGCCTGCTGATTGGAAAAAACCTGCATACTGAAGGATAATTTAAAAAAATACCCTTGATTCGAATTGCAGATTATTTGCCTGAGAAATTTTATAAGTAAATGATTCTGCTGTTTTTTTAATGTCCAGAATTTTTTCTTGTGTGATAAAAATATTTTGAATAAACTTGCTCCCCCTTGAAAAAATGCTATATTCCCGGAATGAATTCATCAAATTGCTACTCAGTCAAGCCCTTTTTTCAAGACCATAAACGCAATACCGAATAACCATGAAAATTCCTGTAGACTCTCCATTACCGATCGAAAATGGACAGCGAATTTCCGAAGACGTGCCCAATGACGGACTGCTTAATAAGACGTCACCGCTGATTCCTGCCGAACTAGAAATATTGAAGGAACCACAGCAGAAGATGGATGACCTCAGCCGGAGTGACTGGGAAAATCTGTCACAGTACCGGAAAAAATATAACCGGGAACAGCAGGCTGAGCAGGCGCTGGCTATGCTTGAGGTTCAGAAGGACGTGCCAAGCTACGGATTCCGAGTCAACAACTATCGCCACTGTCTGCAAAGCGCAACGATGGTGTATAGGGACGGCGGTGACGACGAAGCGATTGTCGTAGCGCTTTTTCACGACCTGGGTTTCAATGTATGTCCGGACAACCACGGAGAGTTTTCAGCGACTTTGCTGGCCAACTATATTTCCGAGCAGCATTACTGGATGCTCAGACACCATGCTACTTTTCTGAACTACCACGCTAAGACGCATTCGTCCGTGGATTGGAACGCACGTGAAAAGTACAGGGGGCATCCTCACTTTGAGTATACCGCCGACTGGGTCGCCCGATACGACCAAACCTCTATTCAGACACAGTATGATACTGCTCCGCTGAAGTTCTTCGAGCCGTTTGTTTATCGTGTCTTCACCCGGCCCTCCAAGGGCATTGAAGTTCATCTTGCGCCATGAGTACCTGGATTGAAATGCTCTCCGTGGAGAATGCCACTGGATCACTGAAGGACGCCTATGATCTGGCAAAAACCCCTGCGGGAACGGTTGACAACGTGATGCGCATCCACAGTCAGCGTCCGCACACAATGGTGGGGCATCTTACACTGTATCGCAGCGTGCTTCATCATCAGGACAACACACTGCCTCTGTGGTTCCTGGAAGCAGTTGGAGTTTTCACCAGTCTGCTGAACAACTGCGAGTATAGCTTTACGCACCACTGCACAAACATGCGCCGGCTGTTGAATGACGACGAACGTTTTGCCGCCATTGAAACCGCTTTACGTGGACAGGCTCCGGAAGCAGCCTTTTCAGGAAAGGAACTGGCATTGATGCGCTACACCGAAAAATTGACCATCTCTCCGGGAAAAGTAGAAGCAGCTGACTTGGAAGCTGCTAAATCGGCAGGAGCAACTGATGGAGAAATTCTGGAAGTCAATCAGGTCTGTGCATACTTCTGCTATTCCAACCGTACCATCAATGGTCTTGGTGTCACACTCGCAGGTGATAAAGTTGGGTATTACAAAGAGCAGCAAAAAGACTAGGTATAAACAAAAACCCTTTCCTTCAAACAAAGAAATTATAAGTACTTAATATGAGCTACGCCCAGGCAAAGAAAATTGCAGTTGAGAAAATCCCGATTATTGATGCGAGTCCGCTCAGATCAGGGACATTGGCAGATGTAAAGCAGGTTGCAATGCAAATTCGTCAGGCAGCTCAAGAAGTAGGATTTTTTTATGTCTGTAACCACGGTATTTCTCCAGAAGTTATAATGCAGGCATATAATGCTTCAAAGAGCTTTTTCAGCAAATCCATGGAGTGGAAGAATACTTTAAAGATCAATTCAAGCCACCATGGCTTCCTTTCTATTGGAGGGGCAAAGATGGAAAAAGCAAAAAGAGTAGACCTCAAGGAAAGTTTTGTCTGGGGCCTGGATCTACCGGACAACCATCCTTCTGTGAACTCAGAAAATCCTTTTCTCGGACGTAACCAGTGGCCGGGAGAAATGCCCGAACTTAAAAACGGGGTGTATCCATTTTTTGAAGCAGGTTTGCAGTGTGGACGTGATTTGATGCGTGCCTTTGCACTTGGAATGGAAATTCCTGAAGAATCGTTCACGAAAGAAATCAAAGAGCCGATAGCCCGTGGTTCTATCATCTATTATCCTCCGCAATCTCCGGATATGGGACAGACTCAGTTTGGAGTTGCTCCACACACAGATTATGGCTGCCTTACTTTGCTTTGGCAGGATCAGATAGGCGGACTTGATGTTCTTAACAATGATGGGGAATGGGTTACCGCCCATCCGATTGAAGGTACGATAGTGGTTAATGTCGGTGATCTTTTGACGCGCTGGACGAACAATGCTTTTAAATCGACACAGCACCGCGTGGTCAATCGTAAGGGAGTGGAGCGCTATTCAATGGTGGTAGCTTGGGACCCTGATTATGACACTGTGGTGGATCCCTCATTAGTATGTCAAAATGGTGAAAAGGTACTGTATCCACCTGTAAGATGCGGAGATTATGTACTTTCGCGATTTGACTCCTCCTTCAGTTACCGCCAGTGAAAATCTATAATCAATTATCACTCAAATAAAATTAGCTTAACTTCTTTTAGCTGTCCCCAGAAATACCAAAAAATTAAAAGTTCCCGAGGTTGAAGCATGAAAAACCTTTGTAAAAATACTTTTTTTGATTTTCCAAAAAATTTATTGCGGATCAGTTTAATAAATCATTAAACATAAGCAATAAAAAACACCTCAAAATACAAAAATGCAACTTCATTTAAGTACCTGGAAAGAAATTGAGGAGTATCTGCTTAGATCGAGAGGGATAATCATTCCCATAGGTTCAACAGAGCAGCATGGCCCCAATGGATTAATTGGTACAGATTCAATCTGCCCCACGGCGATTGCAGGTAAGGTTTCTTTAGAAATGGAGATACTTGTTGGTCCCGCTCTGACGCTCGGTCCAGCACAGTTTAATCTTAAATTCCCCGGAACAATATCCCTGCGCCCTTCTACTTTGATCAGTGTAGTCGAGGATTACGTATTGTCTTTGGCGAGTCAGGGATTTGAACGATTTTATTTCCTGAATGGTCATGGAGGCAATATTTCTGCCGCACGAGCTGCATTCCAGGAAATATATACAAAATACAGTTTGAGAGCAGAAGAGTCTTCAGCCCCTCGCTGTCGCATTATGAGCTGGTGGGAGTATCCAAAGACAAACAGTCTACGATTGTCTATCTACGGTGAAAAGGAAGGAATGCACGCCACTCCCAGCGAAGTTGCTATGGCACAATACGTTTATCCCGAACACATCAAGGAAGTCTGTAATGTTGAATGGAAGCCGGTCCCTTCAGAATATCTTAACAGCCACAAGGGGGACGATCACTTCGACGCTGAACAACACCGCCGTAGTCATCCGGACGGACGAATAGGTTCCGATCCCAGTCTTGCAAAACCTGAAGAGGGCCAGCAACTGCTTGAAACAGCTGCAGCTGAAATGCTTGAAGACTACAAAAAATTCCTTGAGGAGGAGTGAACTGAGTCATTACAAATCAATCCACTCCTTGTCATCACAACTTCACAAAATTACTGCTTAAGCCACTTGGCTTTCAGTTGATTGAAGAACCCGCGTTCAGTCTTAAGTATAATCCAGTGGTTAACATAATTGATCCATACTTGATCAGATTGCGGGAGCAGCATTGCAAGCGGGGTGGGATTTTTGCCTTTCTGAACAGGTACAATCATCAATTCCGGATACTGTTCAACAAGTTTAGCTGCTTCCAGGTTACTAGTCATGGATATATCTGCGCGACCAGCCAGTACCTCCTGATAATCACGGGCCGGAGATGAAACCTTTATAATTTTCGACTTATCAAAAAGTGCCTCAGCTCTTTTCTCCTGCACTGTACCCAAAGTTACTGCCACTGTTACACTCGGATTGTTAAGATCTTCCCAGCTGTTGTGTCTCCCTTTGTTCTTTCTAAGCATCAATGGAACGTCTTCAACTGCAAAATAAGACCCTGAATATCCGGCGACCAAAGCACGCTTCGGACTTAGGGAAGCGCTGGATGTCATATCATATTTGTCTGCGACCACACCGTTTACAAGTGTCTTCCATGTAGTTGGCACAAATACAATCTTTACTCCCATATCTGAAGCAAGGGCATTTGCAATATCAATGTCAAATCCTGTACGCTCCTTTGAACTAGGGTCAATCATTGTCATTGGGTTCCAATCACCTGTGGTGCCAACTCTGAGTTCTCCATTTGCAAGGATTCTCTGAAGTCTGGATTCACCCAGGGCCGGGGTTATCAACGCTGTAATGAAGACAAGCGTCAACACACTTTTCAACAAATTTCTAATCATATCTGCCTCCTAATGAGTTAAAATATTCTATTCTTCCTCAGGTAAACTAATTTGTTCCCGTGGATTTACAGTGTTTCAATAAAGTGACTTTCCCATTTATTGGAACTGTCTAACATTCAAGGCTTGAAGAACGAGACAAATCAGTCACAATATCTCATTCGAAAGAGATAAAATTTATACTCTTCGAAAGTGAGGAGCAACTCTATCACCCTCTTTTGAAAAGATCAAATGGTAAGTGCTGATATTGTAAAAGAAATACTCTTAAAGCTTCAAAAATTTTCACTATTTAACAGCAAAGGATTTCTGTTAGTCCTGCTGGTAATACCTCTTGTTCTTGGATTGGGAGGCTGCAGCAAAACTGATTATACCTGGGGATGGTATTCAATTTCTCCCTGGCATCCAACTGGTTTAACAAACATACAGTTTCTTATTAGTGGGCTGGGTTACACCTTGCTGGTTTCTCTTTCCGCGATTGTATTTTCGATTTTGCTGGGGCTAATTGTAGCATTGCCTGCCCTCACCGACAACACACTTGCCCGCCGAATCAACCGTGTTTATGTGGAAATTTTCCGATCAATCCCGATGCTGGTGATGCTGCTCTGGGTATATTACGGACTTCCGCCAGCCTTCGGTATACGGCTTGATGTGCTTTCTGCAGGGATATTGGCGCTGGCACTGTGTGACAGCGCTTTTGAGGCAGAAATCTTCCGAGCAGGGATCCAGTCCATAGATAGGGGGCAGCACGATGCAGCGGAGTCACTGGGGCTGAACTACTGGAAAAAAATGAGACTGATCATCCTGCCGCAGGCCATCAGGATAATTCTCCCGGCCATTGGCAACCAGTTCGTTTACATGCTAAAGATGTCCTCACTGGTTTCCGTCATCGGTTTAACAGAACTGACCCGCCGCGCTGATGAACTGGTGGTAAGTCAGTACCGTCCCCTGGAAATTTACACCTTCCTTGTGCTGGAGTATTTTTTGCTCATCATCTGCATCTCCTCAGGGGTCCGCTGGATGGAGAAACGACTGCAGACTACGTAAATTTGAACCCTCATACTAACTTCTGATACTCCACGAAAAGCAAATATCTTAAATCGTCCAGATTACTTAACAAAATTATTTAATGAAAATAGATTGTTGAAGAAAAAAATAAATTCAACTGAAACTTCCAGGAAAAAACCTATTTGCTTTGATAACAGCTTTGTGCAGCTGGGTGAAAAATTCTACGCAAAACTTAATCCGACACCGGTTGAGCAGCCCGAAATTGTTAAATTGAATGAAGAACTGGCAAATAATTTAGGTATTGACCTGGAAATGCTTGATTTGGAAGACTGGGCATCAATATTCTCCGGAAATCGAATATTACCGGGTGCAGAGCCTTTAGCTATGGTCTATGCCGGTCATCAATTTGGTCATTTCGTTCCTCAGTTGGGTGACGGGCGTGCAATACTCCTTGGTGAAGTGATTGATAATTTTAGTATCCGCAATGATATTCAGTTGAAAGGGTCTGGCCCTACTCCGTTCTCACGGCAGGGAGATGGTAGAGCTGCACTAGGCCCGGTGCTACGCGAATATATTATCAGCGAGGCCATGCATGCTCTTAGAATACCAACTACGCGTTCACTGTGTGCTGTAACTACGGGTGAGCCGGTCTACAGGGAAACAGTTTTACCCGGCGCAGTCCTTACAAGAGTTGCCTCAGGACACGTGCGTACGGGCACTTTTCAATATTTTGCCTTGAGGGGTGAAGAAAAGGCTATAACAAAGCTGGCGAATTATGTGATTGACAGGCATTACCCTGAGGTTAAAGAAGCCCCAAACACATACTTGGAACTACTTGAAAAGGTAATGGACAGGCACGCAAGGCTGGTCACGCAGTGGATGCAAGTGGGCTTTATCCACGGTGTAATGAATACTGACAATATGGCGCTTTCAGGTGAGACGATTGATTATGGGCCCTGTGCATTCATGGATATTTTTAACAGGTCACAGGTCTTCAGTTCTATTGACCATTCAGGCAGATATTCTTATGGCAACCAGCCGCAGATTGTGCAGTGGAACCTGGCCCGGTTTGCGGAAACCATTCTTCCATTAATTGATAAGAAACAAGAAAGTGCTGCTGAGATGGCGAAGGAAGTTATCGAACTCTATTCTGAACGGTTTAAGGAATATTGGTTATCCGGGATGCGTCAAAAACTAGGACTTTTAACATCTGAACCGGAAGATGAAAACCTGATTCAATCCCTGTTAAATAAGATGCATGAAAATGAAGCTGACTTCACATTAACATTTCGAAGACTTTGCGATGCTGCTTTTGATAAGAAAATGGACAGAAATCTCAGAAAATTATTTAAAGATGCAGCAGCTTATGACAAATGGTCTAAAAGCTGGCGGTCCCGCTTATCCCGTGAATCAGTATCCACTGAAGAACGAACAAAATTAATGCGTAAGTTAAATCCTGCATTTATTCCTCGTAACCATCGTGTAGAGCAGGTACTGAATGCAGCCGTTGAGAATTTAGATTATGGCCCTTTCGAAAAACTGGTCGAAGTACTCTCGTCTCCCTATGAAGAACTGGAAGGACAAAGCGAATTCATGCAGCCACCGAAACCGGGAGAGCATGTTTTGGAGACATTTTGCGGGACCTGATAAAAGCAGAGAAACTTTGCAGTGGTTTCAGAAATCAGTAGAATTAATAAAGGAGAAAATTATGATTCACATCCAGGGCATTGAGAAAGTTTTAAGGTTGGTGAAGCTTTTCATGGCCTCAATCACACCTTCTTTATAACCCAGTCCTGAGTCCTTGATGCCTCCAAAAGGAGACATTTCAATTCGGTATCCCGGCACTTCCCAGATGTTTACTGTTCCATGGTTGAGCTCGTTGATGAAACGGGTAATGTAATCCAAGCGATTACAGCAGACACCAGAGGATAGACCGAAACTGGTTCCATTGGCTATCCTTATGGCATCATCTATGTCTTTAACCCTTATGATGGGTATGGCTGGACCGAAGGTTTCCTCCATGACCAGTTCGCAATCCCACGGGACATGATCGACTACCGTTGGATGAAATAACGCACCCTGCCTATCATTCCCAAAAAGTTTCCTTGCACCGAGTGAAACTGCATCCTTCACGCGGCTTTCGAAGATCATTGCCGAAGCCTCATCGATAACAGTTCCTACATCAGTTTGGGGGTCACATGGATCTCCGCATTTAAGTTTTGAAGCCTTCTCAACAATTTTTTCCACAAGTGCATCTGCAATGGATTCTTCTGCAAGGATCCGTTTTACAGCAGTGCATCGTTGTCCGGAATTTTTTGTTGCACCTGCAACGGCAAGGCTTGAAGCACGTTCCAAGTCCGCATCTTCCATGATGATCAGGGGGGCGTTTCCTCCGAGTTCCAGCACGGTCCGTCGGTAACCTGCCTTTTCTGCAATGTATTTACCCACCTTTACACTTCCAGTAAAGGTAATGAGGTCAATATGGGAATGAGTAATCATAGCATCCCCCACATCTTCCGGAAGTCCGGTTACCACCTGAAACATCTCCGGAGGCATTCCTGCCTCACAGAGAACATCTGCAAGCAGAAGAGCTGTCAGCGGAGTCTTTTCAGTAGGCTTGCAGACCATTCGATTGTTGGTTGCAATGCTTGGAGCAATTTTATGGGCCACCATGTTGAGAGGGTGGTTGAATGGTGTGATCGCACTGATCACTCCCTGCAAAGGCTCTCTCTGTGTGAATATCTTTCGCTTCTGGCCATGTGGTGTGAGGTCACAGGAAAAAATCTGGCCATCATCCAGAATGCAAAGCTGCCCAGTAAGACTGAACACATCAAAGGCTCTTCCAACTTCATAAAGCGAATCTTTTTTGCTGAGTCCGGATTCGGCAGTAATCAGGTCTGAGATCTCATCACGGCGTGAGACCAGCAATTCAGCCGTTTTTGAAAGAATCTGCTGTCTTTCATAACGGGTAAGTTCAGGTTGGAAATTTTTTGCAATTTCCATTGCCTGATCAACCTGGTTTTCGGAGGCTCGGGGAACACTTCCAACTTTTTCGCCGTTGAAAGGGTTTAACACATCTAAATTCCCGATTTCCCCTTCTACTTTTTTCCCGCCTATACGCATTTTTTCTTCAAGCATGTTTTTACCCCTGAATTAAGTTACTGTTCCGTTCAGGGCATATTCGAAGATCTCCCTGCTGCGTAATGTATTATCCTTTGCACGGTTTGAATATTTGTCGTTAAGCGGTTCACTCAGTATGAAGGGAACCATGGCCTCATGTAGGCTCCCGTGCGTACGCAGGCGTTTACCCTTCAAGGCACTGAGGTCGTGATCTTTTTCACTCCCTCCAATCACGGTCCTCTTGTCAGCAACCACAGCAAGATCCCCCTCGCGGTCCAGTGGTTGTTCGAGCTCTTTGGCTACGTTTTCTGCTGTCCAAACCTTTTCCACTCCTTCTATCGCTTTAACGATTTCATAGACTTTATTTCTATCATCTCTATTCTCCAGGTAGATGCGGACAAAACCACCCAAAGCACCATGATGACCTACAAATGCATCTGTGATTGGACAAATTACTCTGCATGTGCCTGCACCTGGATTTAGATCCAGTATATCCTGCAACCAGATCACATTAGGTTCTCCGTTTTCATCAGATTTGTCTCCCATTCCATGGTCGGCTGTGAGTGCAACCAGTGCCCCATTTTCCTGTAAAATTCCGAATCGTCGATCCATTTCAATATAAAAGTTGTTGGCCTCTTCCGACCCTGGAGCATGGGCATGCTGAATGAAATCCGTAAGCGAAAGGTAAAGCAGGTCCGGTTTTTGTTCTTTTAGGAGTTTTATTCCTGCATCAAGCACAAAAAGGGAAAGTTCTGCAGAATACATATCAGGAAGTGGCTGACCAACGAATTCGAGAACATTTTCAATTCCATTTTCTTCCATTGTACAATTGTCTGCATACTGGGAGGAAAAACTTACTGATCCACTGGAAAGGTCCATATCTTTCTGCAATTGTTTCCTTAGTTTGTCCTTTGCGGTAATGGATACCACCCTGGCGCCTTCACGGGAGAATTCACTCATGATCGAGCGCGAGCGTAGCAATTCCGGTCCAGTCATCACAACAGGTTCCTGTGTTTCAGGATCTATGAAGAAGTTGCCTGATATGCCGTGTATTTCAGGTTCAGTTCCGGTTACTATCGACATATTATTGGGGCAAGTAAAACTTGGCATCGAACCCTGTGCCACCTTGTAGAAACCTTCGTTCATGAAGCGAGCAATGTTGGGAATGATGCCGTCCCGAAGTCCTGTTTCAAGATATTCCGGGTCTCCACCATCAATACAGACCACGGCTAACGGTTTCCTGGGCCAGGAATAGCTGATGTCATTTAATTCCATATAAATTTCCTTAGTTAATTGTTTTTAATTGGGAGAGAAATAATAAACGAAATATTAAAAAAAAATCAAATCAATCTTCAAAACTGTTATTATTCAGTTTGGTAGGGGTTAATTTCAGGCACCAGGTAATTTGACCAGGAGTATGTCCTGCTCATGAGTTGATGGGGATTTAACAGGGCTTGTTTGCTGATTCATGATCTCCACAATTAGATTACAAAAACTTTCTAACCTATCATGCATAATCGTATTTGCCGCCTTTTTTGAGTGCAGCCTGATAGGCAGGCTGTTGGTGAATACGCTCAACATAGGATTGAATGCAGGGATAATTGCCATCGATCAAACCACGCGCAACGCTTGTTTCTAAAGGAAAACTCATCTGAATATCTGCACCGCTTAATTGATCACCCAAAAACCATTTTTTTCCTTCCAGGCTTGTTTCAATGAAATCAAGTAGACGCTTAATATTTGGATTTACAAATTCTGACAGGACTTTGTCGGCGACTGCTTTTGTAATAGGCTTAACGAAAAATGGAACCCGGGCCTTTTTCACGCGATCAAAGATTAGCCGCAGCAGCAAAGGCGGCATTAATGATCCTTCAGAAAAATGTAACCAGTAATGGTAATCCCGTTCTTCCTGACTACCAGTCTCAGGCGTGATTAAAGAACTTTTTTTACCGTAAGTCCGCAGCAGGTACTCAATGATAGCACCGCTCTCCGCAATAAGGATCTGTTCACCACTACTGTCATCAGTGATGACCGGTGATTTCCCCAACGGATGAACTTTACTCAGTGATTCAGGTCCCAGTAGGGTCTTTACATCACGTTCATAAAGGACGATCTCGTATTCCAGATTAAGTTCTTCCAGCATCCAGAGGATACGCTGTGAGCGGGAATTATTTAGATGATGTACTGTAATCATAATTTGTTTTTTATTTGATTAATGAAAAACCTTTATCAAATGTATCAGTAATGAAATATTTTTTGGAATTAAAAAACAATTTGTGTTTGGGATGATCATCAAATAAAACTAATAATATTAGAGTTAAACAGGTTATGCTGAAAATAATAAATACAAAATCACTGGTCTTGATAAAAAGATAACATTTTCTTCTTAGGTTAAGTCAGCATCTGCCGCTTCTTCTGCCTGTGCAACTGTTCAGTTCAGAAATTCTCCTGCAGTCCCTATTATGGTCTTTCACCTAAATAAAGCCGATAATTGTCACTGTCCTTTCTAATTTTAGACTAGTTTTGGTATTTTTATGAGCTTTTTTACTGAGGATATTTTATGGATATTTACAACAGTATTTGTCCTCCAAATCATTAAACTGGCATACCATGGACACCTTCTTTGTGTAATGAAAAAAAAGAAGTTAAAATTCAGCAGGGAGCGGAGAAAACTAAAGTCACTTCTGGTGGAAACAATGTAAAAAGCTCAAAATACTATCTATATCAGCATTTTATGAAAAATATTTATAAAGAGTATTTTGCCTTCATGAAGGAAGCAAAAAGTGTTTACATTTCATCTGTTGATGAAAATACCAAACCTGAAATAAGTTACTCTCCCTGCGTAGTTGATGATGAAAAGAATGTTTATATTCTCGTTAGTGACCTTTCAAAACGTACCTCAAGTTTAGTACAAGGACGTAATGTCTCATTAATGTTTATTGAACCGGAAGATCAATG